>OGRD01000310.1_pt1 | contig 28129 bp, 23 predicted proteins | sample 1553441 | NCBI WGS metagenome assembly OGRD01 (sample SAMEA2580106, study PRJEB22360) | human gut metagenome | biome: human gut; feature: human-associated habitat; material: faeces | place: Denmark | collected 2008/2010
CAACCCAAGACCCCGCAAAAATATCCAAACTACTGGATTTCCTTGCCGATGGCGGTAGTCTTGATACTTTTGATTTTGATGAAGAAGGGTGGGAAGAATGCTTTGTAGGCAAATGGTGGATTAAGAATGAGGAACTATATTATGTGTTAGCCACTATGACGGGCGATATCAGCGGAGGAAACGGTTCATATCAACTACCGGAATTAACCACCACTCTGATGCATACAAAGATGACGAGTTCCAACGCTACAACCAATCTCAAAGATATTCGGGATGGATATAGGGGAAATGGTTGGATGAGCACTGCTAGTGATATTGTCGGTTGGGGAAGTGCTATAGCCGGAGTGGCAGGTAATGCTACTTGCAATGAGTTATATTGGTTTGGCAAGAAAGGCAAGGTATATACTGTCAATCAACGGCTCAAAGGTGCAAAAGGTAGTTATGTTTATAATAGGAGTTATGAATTGGCCAAAAGCCGATTGAAAATTTTGAAGAAAATGGGAAATGTATTCACAGTAACTAGTCTATTCTGTGAGGCAGTTTCTATTGTAAATAGTGGAGAATTGATGCCGTCCAATATAGTGGATTTAGTAATGGGAGGTTTATCTCTGTCTGGTTGGGGTTCCCTTGTTGCTGCAGGGTACTATATTTTGGATGCTGCTGTCTATTCATATATGGGGTATGGATTTGGAGATATGTTGGATAAAAAATATGGTTGTTGTTACCAATGGCAGTGAAGTAGTATTATGCGTATATTAGATTACATATTTTGGAGGATATATTCATTCAATTCAACTCATTGGATATTATCTGATAACGAGGAAGGCAAAGCAGTTTCTCTGTTGTACCTTATATTTGGCATACCTATTATCATACTGACAGCATCTGTTACTAGTTGTGAATTAATACCCATAGGAGTATTTTTTGCGACATATCTCCCATTGCTGTATCGATATTGGTGGAATAAAAAGGTGATTGCTAATAATTACAAACTTTTCGCTGACAGGTGGAAACAAGAGGATGCAAAAACACACAAGCGACGAGGTTGTATGATTATCATCTTATGTATTACCAATCTGATACTATTCCCTGTGTGCTATGTCTTATTGAAAAAATATCATATCATTTAGTTTGTTCCGGCATAGGACAACACTTCTATGATTTGATAAAACAATAATTTGTACAACAATGAATCTATTTTACTATATATTTTATCGCTTTGCACATTTTTATCGTAGATGTGGAACTCCATCACCAGATCTTTCGGCGCATAATGCTTTATGTTCCATCCAATTAATAACAATCTTTCTGTTGGCAATGACTTGTCGGAAAATATTTCCTCAGATTGTTGGAAGGGATAGTCTTTGGTTTGGTATGATAATTTTGTGTATATGTCCAATATTACATACTATTCAGTGGCTTAAGTGTCGTAATATGTATGATAAACTACAAGAAAAGTGGGGCAATGAACCTCCTATACAGCGACGTATACGAAAATATATGATTATTTTGTATGTCGTGTTTGTTTTAGTTGTGCTTTTTTGTATGATTCAATAAAACTGATAATAAACAATTTAGCAAAGGATAGAAAAATCAAGGGAGTTAAATTTATGTACAAGCAACGAGATAGTCTGTTCTTGCAAAAGGGTATCATTCGCAATACCGAAGGCTACACGCAATATACCTACAAAGGCGCAAACGATAGCCCTAAACCAATGCAGTACTATTTTCACAAGGATCACCTTGGTAATGTGTGTGCCGTATGGAATGCCACGACCGATGAGGTGGTACAGCGCACGAACTATTACCCGAGCGGCGTGCCGATGGCACAAAGCACGGGGCAGAGTGTGCAACCGCTGAAGTACAACGCTCACGAGTACATCGAGGCACATGGGTACGATGTGTACGACTATGGTTTCCGCGGTTATTATGCTACTATCGGGCGATTTACGAGCATTGACCCGCTCTGTGAGCGCACCCCCGTGGCAAAGCCCATACGCTTATGCCAACAATAACTGGATAAACCAAATTGATATATTGGGTTTGGCAGGAGTAAAATATGTCTTGAGTGGTTTACAAAAACGAGGTTATATTGTTATTGACAAAAATGGCGATTTTATTGGTGGCGTAAATGATAGTGATCGATCTATTTATTTGAGCGATGATGGCAATTGGCAGGAAGAGAATGGAACAGAGGGGTTGGAACGAGTGGGACTTATGAATAAGAGTTATGCCGATTACATGGCCGAATTACTTCAAAACAATGGTAAAGTTCAGGCTTCCGGAGTTTATTACGCCCGGAATTGCATTTACATTACTATTCGTTTTGGACTATCAGTGCAAAAATCATTTGGTAGCAATTTATTTTCAAAGCAATTGAGTACGATAGGTATCAACTTATGTTCATTCGATTTGTTAAGTTTTACTTTGCAAAATGGAAACTTAGAAAATGTTGACTACTACGGAAAAGATGGAAAAGCGACAGTATCCCATGGTGTCGCATTTTCATTATTTGGCGTGGAAGAAACTTTTAAGGTAAGAGCCAACGATGAACTTAGTTACATACCGGCCACGACCGAAACTACAGTATCCCTTATTGATAATAACCAATATGTGTTTTCTCCATCTTTTGGAAACTTTATAACCATTTCGATTACTATTGTACTCAATAAATACTATGAGCAAAATTAATTCAATAAAAAAACTGAGCAGAACATATTATGTAACCCACCATATTGTGTTATTTAGATTTCTATGCGTTGTGTATATTTTAACTATTGCAATACTATGCATATTTATACCAGGACAAGTGCGCAATTCATCGGTATATCGATTTATAGTCTATGGTAGTTTCCTGCCTCTACAATTATTGTTTCAGTTATTGTTTTATTACAATATAGAATTCCCTAAAACTCTTACTTACCACGGGTATAGATACAAAAGAATTCGTGCTTCTATGGCAAATAGACAATTGACGCAAGTACATTTGTATGATATTTGGATAGATTGGTTCAAAGTATTTTTGTATACAGTTGGCATAAAAAAGATTATTGTTATTGCGGAATGTAAGGAGACAAGTGATGTGAAAGTGCAATGTCCGCATTGTAAGTCAATTATGGAGGTGGAAGAAGTACAAGAGAGATGTCCGATATGTGCAAGGTCTTTGGAGGATTATATTTATATAAGTCCATACCGTAGTTGGTAATGATATCGTGTATACTATACAATTGAAATGAATAAATACTATGAATAAACTTTCACTTATAGAAAAAGATACTCTGCTATGTTATGCGGTAGAGCATTTCTATTTGTCATCAATTTGTATATTATCAAGGTACACTATACAAACAATTTATGGCTAAAACTATATGTAACATCTTCAATAGAATATACTTGACATCTTGTTATTGAAAGAAAGTAAAAAAACGAGAGTTTATGTACAAACAACAAGATAGTTTGCTACTGCAAAAGAGCATTATATGGGATTGTTCAACGCGCTACTTATTACCTGTGTGGTGTAGCAATGGCGGAACGCATAACATATCACACAAAGCACCCTCACATTGTACAATACATCATTTTGCCATCCTTAATTCTTCATTAGAGACCGTAGGTCTCATTACATTCCCGGTGGCGGTCCCATAGGAGGCATTCCGCCTTTGGGTGGGGTAGGGCGTGAACCGCCTTTGTCGTTCTCTATCATTTCTTGGATATGTCCGCCCATGCCCGAGGCTTTTAGGTTGCCCATTTTGTTGAGTTTGTAGGTGAAAGTAAGCATAAAATAGGTGGGTAGGGTGTTGTATTTGGCATAACTGACATAGTTCTCGCCCACCACTTGCACGATGTTCTTTTTCTGATGCAGAATATCATACACTTCGAGTGATAAGGTAGCATTCGCCCATGTCTTGTCGATCGAAGCATTCCAGATTATCTCGTTTACATCAGTCAGACCCGTGTAGCCGTAGCGTGCGGTGTAGCCGCAATCGGTTGAGATGTTCCACGATTTGGGCAGGTGGAACTCCAAGTCGCCCGTTACGCCCCAGTTGAACACATTGCTCACGCTGTTTAGCGTCAAGTTGTTTTGTGTGCGGCTGTAGGTAGCGTTGGCACGGAGACCTATATCGACTATGCTGTGGGTGAAACGCAGACCCAAGTCTTCGTTCACTTGCAGGTTACCCGTCAGCGATCGGTCGCCGAGCAGCATAGTGCCGTTCTTAATCATCTGTGCTATCTCCTCTGCTTTCTGCTCTTTGAGGATGTAGGCAACACGCCGGTTGTAACTGATGGCGGTGCGTGTGTTGAATTGGAACATCTTATTTGCAAAGGGGGTGTTGTACATAAAGTCTGCCCCTATGTTCCACGGCAGCACATCGGCGTTCACCGTTTGTTGGTAGAGTTTGCCTGCTTCGTCGTAGATTGAGTTGTTGACCAAGGCATCTTTGGTGAGCGTAGCACGAATGCCGGTCATAATACTCGAGAAACGGTCTTGGTTGAAGCGTGAGTACATCGCCATAAGGTTGTGTCTGAAAGCGGGTTGCAGTCCGAGGTTACCTACGGTCTCGTTCATTGCATCCGAGTTGTTGCGCACGGGCTCCATCTGCGTGATACTCGGTTGGCTGACAGTACCGCGGTATCGTATTCGGGCAAACTCTTTCTTGCCAAATTTGTACTTGAAGTTGACGGTAGGCGACCAGTTCCACACATTGATGAGCGTATCTTGATACAGCACCTGCCCATAGTAGGTGGTTGTATGGGTCTGTGATGCCAGTACGCGTGCCCCCACGGTGAGGTCGCTCCGTTCGGTGATCCAGCGGTAGTTGAGTTCTAGTTGCTCCGAGTAGAAACGGTTGGCGAGTTGGTTGCTATAGACCGAGTCGTAGGCATAGTCGCCTGTTTCCGTATCAAAAGAGTATTGGTTCTTGGTGGAGTTGCGGTTGCGTCCGGAGAACGCTGCCGCTATCTCTAATAGGTGGTTGCGTTGGTAGATCGGCTCCACCCATGATGCTCGCAGACTATATTTGAGGTTGTCGTTTTGCGAGTGGGTATATTGGTTCACGCTTGCGCTATTAAGCAGATTATCAAAGGCATAAGTATTGTTGTAGCCCGCCGTGTTTCCGTATTCTACATTGCCGACAAGGGTGAGTGCACGCCCGGGGTGGAGAAACTTGTGGTTGTAGGTCAGTTTCAAGCCTCCGCTGACCTCACGCGTTGAGTCTAACCGGGTTTGGTAACCATCGTTGATGAGGCTGTCTTGGCGGTGGTAGGTGTATGTCTCGTTGCTTAGGTTGCTTTGCCCTGTGTAGGAGAGAGTAGGTTGGATGAGCAGTTTGTTGAGCGAGTCGATTTGGTACTGCAACTCAAATCGCACATTCACATCCCATACACGCGATTGTTTGTTGAGCGAGTCGGTGTTGGTGTAGGTGTTGTTGCCTGCATACGACTCTTTCTCGGTTTGCGCAAGGGTGTGGTTGTTCGAGTGGTTGATTGCTACATCGCCACCGAGCAGAAGGCTCGTCTGACTATCCGCTTTGTTGATGCGCTCGTTGAAATCGATATTGGTGTTTACGCCTAAGTTCTCGCTCTGCGTGATACCCGAGTTGGCATTCATACCAAAACCGCCTCGTCCGCGCCCCATACGCACCTCGTTGGTGTTGTTGGCACTACCGATGATTGTTGTTTGGCTCTCGCCAAGCAGGATGTTGGTGAATAGATTGGCGTTGTATCGGAAGTCGTCCTCAAAGAAATGTTTTGCCAATGCACTCGATGTGCTTCCGTAAGCAGGGTCGCCATAGTTGAACCAACCACCGTTCTCCGTAACCATATCCGCACCGAGCGACCCCGTGTATTTGCCAAAGACACCGCGCTTGCGGTCTTGCTTAAGTGTCAGATTGATAATGTGTTCCGTATTATCGTCCTCAAAGCCGGTCATCTTGGCAACATCCGATTTCTCGTCAATCACTTGTATCTTTTCAATCATGTCTGCGGGGATATTCTTGGTGGCGGACTGCACATCGCTGCCAAAGAATTTCTTTCCGTCGATACGCACTGCCGTGATGGTCTCGCCGTTGACGGTAACATTACCTTGCTGATCGACGGTTACGCCGTTCATTTTCTTGAGCAGGTCTTCTACCATCGCATTCTCGCCCACCTGGTAAGCGGAGGTGTTGTACTCGATGGTATCGCCTTTGACGGTCATCTCCGCTGCGTGGCCCTGTACCTCCACTTCAGCCAACGCCGTTACATCTTCTTTTATGCGTATCGTCTTGAGTGTCAGTTGATTATCTTGCGTATTCTTGGCGGAAACCTGCACAGTCTGCACCTGCTCTTTGTAGCCGATATTCGATACAAATAGTTTGTATTGGCCTGCGGCAATCCCTCGCAGCGTATATTGTCCGTCGTAGTCGGTTTGCGCACCCTGTACCAATACCGAGTCTGCTCCCGAGTAGCGGAAAAGGCGTATCGTGGTCATCTCCAACGGACTGCCATCGGTGTTGCTCACTACCTTACCCGCTATGTCGTAGCGGATATTTTCTGCTTGTGCAATGCCTATACTTGCACCTAAAAACAATAGTATTGACCAAAAATGTTTCATATCGCTCTCAGTTTTGCAAATCCTGTGCCAAAATGATACTTTCGGTGTTCGGTGGATTTGCTGTAAGGCGTTTTTTTATCCAATTTTGTCTTTCCTGCGCCGATACTCCTTTTGACAATACACATCTTTTAAGTAAAAGATGCACTCTATGCATTCTACTTTACGGCAGACTCTACATTCTTTGTATTCTTGGCAATCATTTGAGGCGGTATGGGGAATTTTTTGTGGCAAATTATGGGTGTGTATCAATTTTTCCACAAAATTACTCAAATAATAACAACCACTATTGCGCGAAAAGCAGTACTTTTGCACCGTTTCTTAGAGTGGCTTGCGCTGCAATACGATAAGCCGCTCACAGATACAGCAACTCAATAATTTTACTATAAACTTAAAAACAAAACATCATGAAAAAAATCAAACTTCTTACGCTCGCCTTTGCTGCTCTCTTTGCAGGCAACGCAATGGCAGCAGAGTATGTACAGGATGGAACAAAATCTTATTCTATTCCTTATACTTTTGAAGGTAGTTCCGTAACAATCAAAGCCGATGGGCGTTTCAAAGTTGAGCAGAAACAAATGTGGAATGCATCCAAAGCGTATGGCATCAAATTAGCCAATAGTGCAAATGATGTAATTGATACTGCTTATATAGAGATTAGTAGTGCAGACGAATTGATTAGCGGTTTGGAATTGTCAGCTTCTACTAATGCAACAGGTGCTGGTAAAAAGTATGGCATATTGTATTGCTCAGTTGCTCCATTCGACAAGGATTATATAATTGGAGGTGAAGTGAAAACATCTATCTCTAAAGATTCAGCAGATGCTTCTCAAACTTTCACAGTACCAGAGGGGACTATGTCTGCCCGTCTTTACCGAAAAGTGAACTATAACAAAGTAAGTTATGGTGAAGGAAGTTCGGTATATATCTACAATTTCAAAATTACGACAACTCCCGCTGCAACTAACATTGCTACCCTCAAATCGATTACTGTTGGTGGTGAGGCATTGGAAGGGTTTAGCGCAGAGACCGAGACTTACAATGTAGAGTTGCCTTATGGTACTGTGGATGTGCCTGTAGTGGTTGCTACTACCACTTCGGCTAAGGCTAATGCAGTGGTTACTCCTGCGGCTTCTCTGCCCGGTGCAACTACTATCGTGGTTACCGCTGAGGATCGCACTACCACCAAGACTTACACTATCAATTTCACTGTTGCACAGACCCAAAGCGATGATGCTACGCTGAGCGCAATCACTGTGGACGGTAAGGCTATTGCAGGCTTCAAGGCAGATTCTATGAACTATGCTTACGAGGTGGCTTATAACTACGCAGCAGACAAATTCCCTGTAGTGGCTGCTACCGCTAATGATGAGGCTGCTACTATTGCTTATACCCAAATCACCGAGATCCCCGGTACGGCTACCATCGTGGTTACTGCACAAGCAGGCAACACTCTCACTTATACCATCGCTTTCACCAAGGCTGCTGCTCCGAAGATTCTTGCAGAAGTATTGTTTAGCAATGGTGCCAAGGGTGCTTCGGCTAATGGCGTAGTTCGCGTTCCGTATCTTGAGGGTACCGATGTACCTGCTATTGTAAAGGTAACGGCTGACAATGGTGGCACTGCAGTTGTATCCACAGACAGCACGAAGATCACCGTTACGGGTGTTGATAACACCACGCTTGAGTACGCTATAGAATATGTAGCATTGGCTCCCGTATCGCTTGGTACAGAGGTCGTTACTTTCGATAGCACCGAGACTTTCATCTTCGATCCTTATGGTTGGGACGCAAGCAAAGGTTGGAAGTTTGCAAAGAGTGTAGAAGATGCTGGTAACCGTCGTATCTCTGAAGGTCGCACTCGTATGTATATGGCTCTCCCTGCTGCTAAGGAAGTTATTCTTACCTCGGGTACCGGTGGTGTACGCGCAATCAAAGTATTCGTTAACGGCGTTGAGAACACAGAGATTACATCTACTGCAGACAAAGGGGCTACTATGACGATTGCTTTGGATAGCAAGAACAACAACTTTGTGGCTATCGAATCGAACCAAACGAAGGGTGATGGTGGTTTCATCGCTATTCAGTTGGTTCCTGCCGGAGAGTCGGCTATCGACAATGCCGTTGTTACCGAGACCGTACAAAAGATGCTCATCAACGGTCAGTTGGTAATCATCAAGAACGGTGTTCGCTACAACGCACAAGGTATGCAACTCTAATGCTTTCCCTTACAGATTGCCCATTTGCGCCGATGTAACGCATTAGTTCGCAGTCTGTTATACAAACAACAATCCGCTTGCCCTACGGCAAGCGGATTGTTTCGTTTATAGCCCACAGACTAATGGCTGTTTATTTGCGTTGAAAGCGGTAGGTCTCATCGATGAGTTGTCCGTTCTCAATGCGGTAGAAACGCTGGTTGGTGGTAGGCGATTTCAGTCCGCCGAGCGCGGCCATATACGGACCTATCTTGATATAATCGAAATGAGCCAACGGAAAATCATCGGGTAGGGTACTGCTCCCGGTGTACCACGCCGTTTTCTTACCAATGGTGTGGATATATTGTGCCATCTCAATCACAGCATTGTGGTCAGCATCTCCGCCCATCAAGGCTACGCAGGTGATGTACGGGTAGCGCACAAGCAGTTGATCTAATGCCTTGTGTGTGAGCGGATTACCTATGTCTTCACGCAGTTGCGGGCTATGACATCCCTCGCACCTGTGGGGGCAGTTGCTTAGGTTGAGTGCCAGCGTTGTCTCGTCGGGCACCTCTTGAAAAACGATATCGTAGTCAGCGTATTTGAGCATTCTTGTGGGACAATGGATGAAGGATAATGGATGAAGGATAATGGAATAAGGACAATAGACAATGGATACAGGTATGGTTATTTGCGATGGCGTGTCATTTGGAAACACCACTTGCGCAAAATCAGTGTGGGCAGCGAAGCACCTACAGCGAGGGCAAACACCACCGAGGCGGTAACCATTCCGTTGGTAAAAACCTCCAGCATATAGTGCATCGCATTCGCCGAATCGCCTGCACAGCCCATAAACTGGGTGATGGCGATGATGGTGCGATAGGCATACATACCCGGTATCATCGGGAGCAACGCAGGGATATAGAGCGTAGTGGTGGGGCAGTGGAGCCAATAGGAGAAACCTACGCACACCAAGCCGATGACCAATGCCCCAAAGAACGAGGCTGTCATAATGTCCCAATTAAGTGTGTGAATGAGCAAGTAGCGTGTGGCGTGTCCGATGGCTGCCAATAGCGCACAGAAAGGTATCGTGCGTCCGGGCGGGTCGGAGATCACCGAGAACCCTATCGCTGCAATGGCTGCTAATAGTCCGTCGCGCAGCAACGAAAGCAAAATATCACCCATAGTCTATCCGATAATTAATGTGGTGGCAAGCAGACCTATTGCCAAACTGCCGATAAGCAGTACGGCGTCCACCAATCGTGCAAAACCTGCCAATACATGTCCCTCTACGATGTCTATCACGCTGTTGATGAGCGGTACACCGGGAACCAGATACAATGCGCTGGTGGCGATGGCGATATCAGGCGTATGCCCAAGGTGCCAATAGCCGCATAGCGAAGCCACCATAGAGGATAGGAAAGCGCAGGCAAACCATATTCCAAAGCCGTTTAGGTGCTTGCGGGTCATAAAGATTTTTAGAGCATAGCCAATCCATGTGGCTATTGCCACCATTCCGCAAGCCCACATGTCGCCTTCAAACAGTCCGCAGAAAGCAGCATTGGCAAATCCTACCAGCACCAACACCACCCAATCGTTGATTTTGTGTTCGGCTAAGATTGCCTTATATCGCCGCCAAATCTCCTCTATCGGCAGATGCTCATCGTAGGCCTCCCAACTGAGTTTGCTCAATTCGGTGTTGAGCCGAAAACTGATAGGGCGCGGACTGATAGTGGTTACTTTGCTGTACACATGCTGCCCGTCGTGCGATGAGAGCGTCAGAGTGAGCGTCTTATGCAGCACGGTCATCTCCACTTTGGTGTCAAACGATGCGGCGATACGCGTCGTGTTGCGCACTATGCGGGTCGTATGTACGCCCGATGCAAGCAGGCACACCGCATATTCTGATAGAAAATTGGTGTACTGCTTCAGCGCATCATGTATTCGGGTGCCTTCGTCCGTCATCTTTTGTCCTTGCTCCATTATCTTTCATCCTTCAGCGCAGCGGTCCATTGTCCATTGTCCTTCAGCGCAGCGGTCCATAGTCCCCCTTACGCTTCGTCCTTCATTGTTGCGTAGTAGCGGCGTGATGCCTCTTGCTGGCGTGCCTCAGAGAAGTTGCTGATGCGCTTCAGATAACCGATGATACGGGTCAGGTAGTCGAGGTTCTCACTGCCGCAGACGGGACATTTGTGCAGGTAACGCTTGTCGATATGTCCGCAGTCGTTGCAGACGGTGTTGGGGATATTGAAGGTGAAATAGTTGGTGCCTTCTTGTGCGGCAACACGCAGCAGGTTGCGATACTGGGCTTTCGACAGGTGCTCCTCAAGGTTGCAGTGGAGAGCCGAACCGCCGGTCAGATGCTCTACATACTTACGCCCGTGCAGGCGGAAACGATCCAATACATTCAGAGAATGGTCTTCTACTACATAGAAATAACTGTTGTAGCAGTCGCGAGGCACTTTGTAGCCGTCCTCTCTATCCCATTTAGCATGCTTAACGCCCACATTCTCAGCGGGGATCATCTCGCAGTTGAACATCACCTCTTTAGTGCGATATTGCTTGTTCAGACGCTCTATCGTGCCCAATACATCTTGTACGAACTTTGTGTATTGCTCGTTGTCGTTGATAGGTATGCCTAAGAACTCGGCAGCCTCTACCAATCCGTTCACACCGATAGTTAGGTATTGACGGTTGATGTTGATAAATCCGGAGTCAAACAGCGGCAACATCCCTTGTTCTTGCAGGCGTTTCAGGTTCTCGTTGTATGCTAGTTGCACCTTGTGCATCAAGTCCACCACCTCTTCTATATATGAGAGATACGCCATCCCTTGGCGCACGGCATATTGCACGGTGCGGTTGAGGTTGATGGTCAGCACGCTCTTGCTTCCGGTGCTTACACCGCCTGCACCCAAGGTGTAACTGAAGCCGTTATCGGTAATCTCGTTGCGCAGACGGCAGCATGATGCCAGCGAGTCAGCATTATCGCTCAGATAGGTGAAGAACGAGTGTCCTTCTGCATACATCTCTGCGGTGAAATCGGCATACTCTTTGTCCTTCACATCGCCGTTCTCGCTCAGCAATGCCATCGTTTCCACGGGGAAAGTCAGCACCGAGCGCAGACGCTCTGCATTGAACCATTTCATAAAACGCTTCTGCAGCCAACTCAGCGAATCCCAATCGGGTTTCTCGCCGTCGGGGAAACGGAAATTACCGAAGATACTCTCAAAATAGTAGCGGTCGTAGTAACTGATATTCCAGAATACCGACTGGAAGTTGCGTGCACCCGTCGGCTGGTTGATTGAGTAAACCACCTGCTCGAAGCAGTCGGTAATCACCTTATCTATAGTGCGTTGGCGTTTGCTCAAGTCCACTACTTTGTCGGCGTGCAGGTAATAATCGTTGCCATACTCTTTGCCGATAAAATAGTTCATATACATTAGGAACTCCGGCGTTGCACACGCACCACTTAGCATCGATGATACCATAAATACCATATTGATGAAACCGCCGCAGAACGATTTGAGGTTGGTCGGAGGGGTTGCATTGCCGCCTATTGCTTTTGTGCCTTCCAGCAACCACGGATACATCGTTATGCTCGCACAGTAGTTAGCAAGGCTGGTTTCATCGTTTTTGTAGATGAAGTGCTGTTTGAGCAATGCCATATAGCGGTCTGCCAACTCTTTGCCGAACATCTTTTCGATTCGGTCGGTCAGCATGCGTCTGTTTAGGCGGATATAGTTCGATTTGGGCAACTCACCAATCAGCGTGGCGATGTTTTTCTTCTCTACATTCGCATTGGCGTCATACTTGCTGCCCGTGGCTGCATTACTGGCGTTGCAGTAGTTCATTAGGAAATCCAACTTATCCATCGTTTCGCGGTCTTTGGTATGGCGATAACGATAGATCATATAGTTCTTGGCTACCTGGTAGTAACCCTCTGCCATCAGTGCTACCTCCACTTGGTTCTGTATTTCCTCTACACTGATGCCGTCGTGAATACGAAGGCGAGATATAATCGCTGCCATAGTCTCTTCTGTGGCAAATGTCCCCGATGCAATAAAGGCTTTGTTTATTGCATTCTTGATTTTGTCGATCGAGAAAATCTCCGATTTCCCGTCGCGCTTGATGATTCGTGTCTCCATTATGATGATATGCTTTTATGCGATAAGTTTTCAGTGCCAAACAGACTTCGCTTTGAACGAATTGTTTATTGTGCCAAACAGACTCCACATTTGGCAAATTGACTTTGCAAAGGTACTGCTTTTTTCACACATACACAAACGAAAATGCACTCCGTTTTTCTTTTCTCTCTAACTCGCTATAAATCATACCATGTACGATTTACAGCCTTCTCTTGCGCATCGAAAAAATCTACTCTATTCTTACGAAAAAATGATATTTATATTGCTTTTGTTAAAAACTGCAAAAATATCTATTAAAATTCGATTTGGCTGTATATTTATTCATTAACTAAATTCTCTCCGCAACAGCCCCGGATGCTCGGTTATGTTGTTCGTTGATCGGGGGCTTTGGGGTATTCGTTTAGTGCCTTTTGCTATCTGTTTCTTGCTTTTGCTTACAAAATGTCATTTCGTCTTTGAGCCGTTCTTGTCGAAATCTTGTCGAGACCTCATCGAAACCTAAGAAAGAAATAGCGTTTGTCAAAACGGTAGCAAAAATAGACAAACGATAGCATTCTGTCAATTATGGAGAATGCCAACACCCTGTGTAGGGCTCGATACCCACGCAGTTTTTATGGTCAATTAACGAACAAAAGAGAACAATTGGAGCCCCGCTCAACGGTATTGCTCAATCAGTCTATCTACCAGTTTCGGAACACCGGTGGTGGCTTTCTCACGGATATGTTCCACCCGGTCGCGATAAATACCCAACTCGGGCATACCCGGGTCAACGAAATAGATAGGTGTCGTGGTCGGCACATACTCCAATAGCGAAGCAGCGGGATAGACATTCAGACTGGTGCCGACTACCACCATTATCTCTGCTTGCGAGGCAATCCCGCAAGCCACGGGAAAGTAGGGTACATTCTCTTGGAAAAACACAATGTACGGGCGCAGCAGACTGCCGTCGGGATGACGGTCGCCGTAGTGTTGTTCCCAACCTTGCAGGGGTACGGTGGCAGTTTCGTCTATCGATGAGCGCAGTTTGGTTATCTCGCCGTGCAGGTGCGTGATGTGCGTCGAACCCGCACGCTCGTGCAGGTCATCGATGTTTTGTGTGATGATTTCAGTGTCGGGAAACGCTTGCTGCAAGCGGGCGGTAGCCAGGTGTGCGGCATTCGGTTGCGCTGCCAGCGTATCACGACGCCGTGCGTTGTAAAACTCTACGCACAACTCAGGATTGCGCAACCATGCATCGTGGGTACACACATCCTCTATACGATATTTCTCCCATAGTCCGTCGCTGTCTCTGAATGTGCCAAGACCGCTCTCTGCGCTCACTCCGGCACCCGTAAATACAACTATTTTCATACCACTCCTTTTTTATATTTAGCGCACAATAATTGTACCACGCCTACACTTTGCGGCACGAAATATGGGCAAGAACTTGCATATTTGGTGCAAAAGTTGTAACTTTGCGCAACTTTGCACATAATCAGAACATTTACACTACCGATATGTATCTCTTTTATACTCCGGATATAGCCGTTTCTCACTGTCTTTCCGAGGAAGAATCGGCACATTGTGTCCGTGTCTTGCGCTACGATCGTGGCGATGAGATTCTACTCACCGACGGTCGTGGTACCACCTACACTGCGCGTATCACCAACCCGCACCCCAAGCATTGCGAGTTTGAGATTCTCAGCGCGGAGCAGCAGCAATCCTCGCATCCTTTTCACCTCCATATCGCCATCGCACCCACCAAGAATGTGGAGCGTTTGGAGTGGATGGTAGAGAAGTGCACCGAGATAGGGATTGATGAGATAACCCCCCTGCTTTGCCGATTCTCCGAGCGCAAGACCCTGCGCACCGACCGACTGGAGAAAATCATCCTTTCTGCTGCCAAGCAGTCGCTCACACCTTATCTCCCTACGCTGCACCCGCTCACTGATTATGAGGCATTTATGCGTGAGTATGCCTCCGATCGCCACACCGATACCGATAAGTTTATCGCCCATTGCTACAAAGAGGATAAACGCCTGCTCAAAGACTTGATTGTGCGTGGGCGTGATGTGTTGGTGCTGATAGGTCCCGAGGGTGATTTCTCTGAGCAGGAGGTGCAAACTGCTCTCCGAGAGGGCTTTCGCCCCGTCAGTCTGGGCAACTCGCGCTTGCGCACCGAGACCGCAGGCGTAGTGGCGTGCCATACGGCTATATTGTTGAACGAATAGTCTTTTAGTCTTAAAAGAACGAATAACCATTTAATCTTAAAAGTATGAATACAAAATTTCAAACTCCGTCGTGGTTAAAGTATGTCGTTGTCGGCGTTATCATCTTGGCTGTTGTTCCTATGGTTTTTGTGCGCTGTACGCGGGTGGATAGTAGTGCCGTCGGCGTGAAATTCAACAAGTTGTCGCTTACCGACCAGGGCAAACTGGATGCTTCGCCCGTTACGGGCTATGTCTTCTATTGCCCTATCACCACCGATGTCTTCAAGTATCCTATTTTCGTGCAACGCGTTGATTATGCACCGTTTACGGTTACCACACGCGATGCCGCCATCTTCACTATGGATCCTACTATGGCATATTATCTCAATCGCGATATGGCGGTAGATGTATTCTTTAAGTATCGCCGCGACCTCCAAGACATCGAGGCGGGCTATATGCGCACCGTCATCTACGATGCCTATCGTATCACGGCAAACAACTACTCGAGCGACGAACTGATGGCTAACCGTGCTAAGTTTGAGAACGAGGTGCGCGTGATGCTCGATAGTACACTTACCGCCGAAGGCTTTATCGTTACCGAGTTTACCTCCCAAATCACTCCGCCCGAGAGCCTGCGTCAGATGATCGACGCCAAGAATGCAGCGGTGCAGGCCGCCCTCAAAGCCGAGAATGAGGTCAAAGAGGCAGAGGCAAATGCGAAGATTGCGGTGGCCAAAGCCGAAGGCGATGCACGCGCTCTCAAGATCAAGGCCGATGCCGAGGCGTACTACAACCGTACTATCTCGGCTTCCCTCTCACCGCTAATCATCCAGGAGGACTGGATTGAGAAATGGGACGGCAAACTCCCGTCGGTGCAAGGCGGGGAGAATATGATGCCCGTTATCAATATGAAAAAGTAACGATGAATAGCGTCTATACCATTATCTTTGCCGCCGTCCTGCCCGCTTTCCTGTTGGTGTTGTATATCTGGTGGAAGGACAAATACGAGCGTGAGCCGTTCTCGCAGATTGTTAAGGGGGTCTTCTATGGCGTTTTGTCTGCCGGTATTGCCTATTTCTTAGAGGTGGGTGTGCAGGTCTTCGGGTTAGCGCCCGAGCAGCCCTACACTTTCCTCCAAGCCGCATGGAAAGCCTTTGTCGGTGCTGCCATTCCTGAAGAGTTTGCCAAACTGCTGATGCTCCTGCTTCTTGTGCGCCACAACCGCCATTTCAACGAGCGTTTCGATGGTATCGTCTATGCTTGTTGTGTGGGTATGGGCTTTGCGGCTACCGAGAACTTGATTTATCTCTTTAGTAATATCTCCGAATGGGAAAGCGTGGCGGTAAGCCGTGCCGTATTCGCCGTTCCCGGGCATTTCCTTTTTGCCGTTGCTATGGGCTATTTCTACTCGATGGTCTATTTCGGCGACATCAGTTGGCGCAAACGCAATCGGGTCTTTTGGGTGCCTGTCGTCTTGCACGGCACCTACGACTCGCTCCTATTTATGGTGAATCTCAATACTTTTCTCAGTGGCGTACTGCTCATCGTTTTCTATATCTTTTGTTGGAAAATGCTTAAGTATGGGCGCAAGAGTATCAAAGACAATATCGAGCGTGATAGGCAAGACCCCAACCAAATAGCCTATTGGAAGGACCGATAGACTTGCTCGGATAATCATAAACTTACACATCTTTTTATCAGATAAAATGGCAAAATACGAAGAGGTGATGTTATCGCTCAGACAGGGCAAGTATGCCCAAGTCTATATGTTGTGCGGTACCGAACCATACTATATAGATAAGGTGAGCGATTGGATCGAAGACAATGTGCTCGATGCTGCGGCGCGAGAGTTCGACCAAATAGTGATGTATGGCAAGGACTTGCAGCCTGCCAACTCGCCCGACATCGCACCCGTGGTGGCGGCGGCGAGAGGTTTTGCTATGATGGGAGGCAAAAAAGTAGTCATCCTCAAAGAGGCGCAGTTCGTCAAGAAATGGGAGGCACTGGGCTTCTACCTCGACAATCCGCAACCTGACACGATCTTAGTAATCTGCTACAAATATGGTGTGCCGGACGGGCGAGTGGGGTGGGTGAAAAAACTCAATAAGTCCGCTGTCGTCATGCAGAGCGACAAACTCCGAGACTACCAGGTAGAGAAATGGATTTCCGATTATGTGGCACAGCAGAACCAACTGCTCAAGCAGAAAGGTGAGCAGGTCAGTATCGATCCGCTTGTGGCTCACCTCTTGGCGGAGAACTTGGGCAACGACCTATCGGCGGTTGTCGGTGCTTTGCAAAAACTCATCGCCGGCCGCCCGCAAGGCGTCAAAGTGATTGATGCTGCATTGGTCGAACGCAATGTAGGTATCAGCAAAGACTTCAATGTCTTCGAGTTAGAAAAAGCCCTCATCCAAGGCGATGTCGTAAAAGCCAACCGAATAGTGCAGTATTTTGCTACCTCCAAAGACCATGCCTTGCAAAAAGAACTGCCCGTACTGTATGGATTCTTTGTCAATCTGCTGATGTACCATTATTTCCCTAACAAGTCTGACGAACGAAGTGTGGCGGCGGCTTTGGGGCTCAATTCCTTTTTCGTCAAAGATTATTATGCTGCTTCCCGCCGTTATCTGCCCGGAAAAGTGTTTCGTATCATCGGATACATTCGGGACATCGACGCCCGTTCCAAGGGTATCAACAATATCTCTGCCGACGAGGAAGACCTCTGGAAAGAACTGATTTACAAGATAATGCACTGACCTGCGTTCACCCGATACTCGTCCGCTGTATGATTTCTACCGACCAATCTGATTCGGGATTCGTTTCGCCTCAAGATGTCTCCTCCCAATGGGTGGAGATTACGCTCTTGCAGGCTCGTGGCCATAGTATCCTCTATCGCGCCAAACGCTATGGGCGGTGGTTTGTTCTCAAAGGGCTGCCCCCGGCGCAGCAACACCTTACCGACAGCCTTATCTTGCAGGACAAAGAGTTTCGTCTCGGTCTGTTGCTCGTACACCCCAATATCGTTGCAACTTATTCTCTGGAGACAGTCCCCGATTGTGGGCGGTGTATCGTAATGGAAGCGGTCGATGGGCAGAACCTTGACCGATGGCTCGCTACCAAGCCCGATCGCCAAAAACGCACACGAGTGTTGTATCAACTATTAGATGCCGTGGAGTATCTCCATGCTCGGCAGTTGGTGCACCACGACCTCAAACCAAGCAATATCCTCATCACCCGCAATGGAGAGAACCTCAAACTCATCGATTTCGGACTTTCCAATACCGATGATGCGGCTACCATTGCGCCCAACAATCTGCAAGACGACCTTGTTCCGTTGGCTGACCTGATGACGCTCTTTCGCCTTCGCTCGACGGCAACCGTCATCCGTCGTTGCAGGCGAGGAAGGTATCGCAACATTGCCGAACTGCGGGCTGACCTGTCCCGCCGTGAGCGTGTGGCTCGGGGAGTGTATGTCGTGCTGATGGTTGCAATGCTCTTGCTTTGCTTGGGCTTGTCGTGGCAAGCATTCCACGAGCACCGGTTAGCCCGGCAGGCATTGGAAGACGCTCAAAAAGAAAGAAGTATCTTCGAGCAGGAACGCCAAAAACAAGAGGAGATACAGTGTGAGCAAGAGCGCAGGAAACAGGCGGTGATTGCTGATGTCAATGCTATCTACGACCGAGAGGAACAACGCTTGAATAAGATAATTCGGCACGAGAAATACCGTGAGTTAGCCACTGCTAAGTTCATTACCTACAATCGTTACCAAGTCCTTGCCGACTCGCTCAATCGTGTCTATCCCGCCTCCGATGCTATCATCAGTTATTTGTGCAATACAATATGCACTCAGCGTTGGCAGGAACACCAAAAGGAGGTTATGAAACAAGCCTACCAAATGCCCTCTTTCACGGAGGAATACCAACAAGGCCGTATCTCCGCAGAGGAGTATCGGCGGTTGATGGCTGAATACACCGCCCTATGCAATTCCTCTCTCCCCTATTACGCTCGCTAATGGCAAAACATTTAGGCGCATTGCGAATTAACCATTACGCAACGCACATCCTCCCATCCTCGAAATACATAGTAATTATATGTTTCTTCCTACTATGTTTAATCGCCAATTAACCGTTAAAGGAGACCAAAACATTAATACGGAGCCCAAATGCTCTTAAAAAGAGAAATAATTAACGAACTAATTGTATGGTAATTATATGTTTAATCACCAATCTCTCATTTAGTGAACAACTAAATGTTCTCGCAGCCGTTTCGGGCTTTTGTTGATGAGCCGTATTGCTTGCTTCCTTGCTGTATCGCCGTCGTCTTCGCCCTCGCTGTTGAGAGCCTCGTCGAGGTTGTCATCAAGCGAGTTTTCCACACGCTCGATAGTGGTCGGCGAAGAGGTATGGTAGGTAATCTCATACAGATATTCTTCGCTCGTCTCCTCCGTAGTGTAGCCCACGCAAGCCAAGTAGAAGATGTCCCCGTCGCGCAGATGCTCGGTGAAATCAGATAGCCGCACATACTCCACACCTCTTGACACTATGTCGAAGTCCCATTTGTAGTTGGTGTAGATGACACCTCCGAACCATAGCGGAATCATAAACGAGGCCTTGTAGGTAGTGTCTTGGAGGTCAATCTCGTAATAGTTGAACACCGCCTCTTTGGTGGATGCTTCCCAGTAGTAGGTATCGTTGTTGGTAGGCGTGATGCGTACAGTCTCTCGGTCGGTCATCACTACATCGAAAGCAATATCCGAGTGCGGCTTGGCAGGCGTGGTGAAAGGCTGTTTGATGAGCGTATGGATAGGTTTCTTGCGCGAGTTGAGGCAATAAGCAAACGCATAATAGTCGGTGTTCGGCTCCAAGTTGATCAGCATCTCATCTATCGCACCGTTGAAGTAAAGCAGTTCTTCTATCGACTTGGTCGGATACCCATACTCCTCAAACATTTCGTTGAGCACCTTGCACACACGCTCGTTTTCCTCATAGTCCGCCTCGATGAACTTACGGTCGTTGCGGTAACTGTTGTATTCCTCTACTTTTACGGCTCCGTAAGTATAGTAGAAATCGTTTGACTGCGGAAATATCTCGATGCCTGCTTTCTCCGAGCGCACACGAGAGATACTCATATTGAGCGTGCTGTCGTCCACCTTCATCGAGCATGCTCCCATGAGCAGAGGTAGCATTAGAATAATCAAAAAGTGTATCTTTTTCATTTTTGATGACAGTTTTAGAGTTGAGTTTTAGGGATAGTTAGGATAGTTTAGGGGTTGATTCGTTTAAGGTCGGTGGCAACGGCTTGCATAAAGGTGATGGCACCTCGCATGTGTGTGCCGTAGTGTCCGAAGTTATATACCACATCGGCTTTTTGGTTGCGGAACTGGCGTTGCATCAACTGTGAGTTGATAAAAGGCACGGTTTCGTCGTCCTCCGAATGGAACATATAGAGCGGGGCTTTAGGCACGAAGTTCTCGGGGATACTGTTCCGTGTCAGTTCGTTGTAGAATCGTGCAGTCTCGCGGTTGGTGCGGTCGGTACCGTTGGGGGTAAGTATCTCGCTCAGACGACTCACACCAATCAACGAAGACATCTGATTGACCGTATATTTCTTCGAGTTAATCCACTCGTCGTAGTTAGACAACAGCGGCTCTTTGAAGAAAAATGCCATATCGAGCGGTTTATCCATACCGATACTCATACCTTGAATGATGAGCGGCACCGCACAAGGAATACCCGTCTTGTCGAGTTTGATACTATAATCGTAGGTGCGGGCGATGTCATAAGGACCCGCACCCGCATATACTTTCTTTATCTTAAATTGCTCTATATAGAGCGGAAACGACTCCATCACACGCTGCACATGTAGCGTCGTGGCTCCCCCCTGGGAATAACCCATTAGGATAACCGAGTCAGACATCACTGTCAAGCCCCGCTCGGCTATGAACGGACGCACTGCCAAAGCCATATCAATCACATTGTGCGCAGTGGTCTCCGCCTGCAAATAAGGGTGAATGCTATCCACCGTGATACCATAACCGATATAGTCTGCCATTACTACGCCGTACCCCATACCCGCATACATTCCCTCGAAACTAAAGGTCTCCGACGGCGCCTCGTAGTTAGCACCGATGGTGTAGTGCGACACTATCATCAAATTTTTGATAATCCCGTTGTTGGGGTAGAAGAACTTGCCCGATACCACGATAGAATCTCCGTTGACATCTATGCTACGGTAGGTGCCTGCCACTTGGTGCACTTTGTAGGTGAGCATCGACTCCAAGAACCCTCTCGCTACATCAGTAACCGTGAGTGGCGAGGTACGCATCGGCTGCCTGCCACCCTCCTCATTCAACTCCGCTTGCAATGTATCTTCGCTCAACTGTGGCTGCGCTGTGTCGATGTTGTTCCAAGGTTGTGCGTCGCGTACATCCGATACCTCTTCTCGCATCGGTACAAACGCATTGGCTTGACCTTTGTACCGGGTGAAGTCCACATACTCGGGCTCGTTAGGACGGCAGGACACCAGTGCTGCCACCGCCAAAAGCATATATATATAAGGTCTGTGTTTCATCTCTTTTGTTATTCGTTGTCTCTATAGAGTATGTCTAAGCGTATAGTTTTGCAATTAGTTCGCTTTATTATTTATTATGCATTCATTATGCACTGAAGTATGGGGTTAGAAATGGCATCCGACAGAGGCAGTGAACATCCTTGAGCCTAACATATAGATGAAGTTCCGCCCCGCAATAGCATTCATTCCGCCTATCTCAATGGTGCCGAAAAGGTGCTCTCCGCCTGCTTTGATACCGAGCAGGGTAAATCCCCATCCCGCAGCACACGCCACCTTGCGCCCATACATATCAGTCTCGGTGCCGCCATTGACGGTCAGACCCAACGAGAGCGAAGAGTAGAGGTTGATATGGGGCTTATGGCAATAGGTGAACCGCAGTGTGGGCAATAGGCTCGCGTTGTAGAAACAGTGGTCTTGGCTCGGTGTAGGCAGCGGCTGTATTCCGCTGTGTGTTACATCCCACCATACCTGCTCGTAGTCGGCTTGCACGCCCACAGAGAGCCACGCACGGAGATAGTACTGATACTCGGCAAAGACATGCCCCGTATAGCGATAGTGGTTGGTGCTGTTGGAGTTGTGGTACATTGCCGTCTCATAGAGCATATCGCCCCAACCGATACGCAGTTCGTTGCGTGTGGCGAGTTGTTGCTCGCGCGTCAGGGCATGCCCATTCAATACCGACAACAACCCTAAAACAATACCTAATATCCGTAAATAGTTACGCTTCATTCACATACTAATTTGGCTGCAAAGATACGAAAAATCTACCAAACTTACAATAATTTGCTCAAAAAGTTGCACACCTCAATTATTTGTCGTACTTTTGCACCGCTTTTATTCTTGGCTTTCTGCCGCTATTGGGGCTATTTGGTTTTGACAGCAGGTAGAATGAGTATGTAAGCACGCCGAGCACTGCAGAGACGCTCGTAAATATCGTCTGCGAAGTATAACTGGCAACAATACTGTAGCTCTCGCTGCCTAACCGAAGTATAGTAGGTTACTTTATTCGGGCACAAGGTGCCTGAACGAGACATCGCTCCAAGCCGAGTCTGTAGGCTGATAGGATTAAGCGGTGCGGAAATATACAGAATAGTCTTTGTGGGCTGCGACGCAGAGATGAATTTTTAGCAGATAAGCCTGTAGTTGGTGGCTTGGGTCTTGCTGCAGGACGAAAATCAAGGCCAAGATAAGCGTGTAGAAAGCGTATGCGTTCCTTGTTTGGACACGGGTTCGAATCCCGTTAGCTCCACTACCACCCGCTCGACATCTTGTCGGGCGGGCGTTGTTTTATTTATAGACTTCGGTTGGTCCGTTTATCCGTTGATTGGTCGATAAGTAGATAGGTTTATCCGTGGTTGAAATAGTTTATAGGTTGATGGTTGATTGGTGATGGGGTTTATAGGTAGATGAGTAACAGAGGTTTATTGGTATATAACGAAAAAGAGCAAATCGCATATTGTGCAACTTGCTCTTTGTTTGGTGGTTAGTCGGGATAGCGAGATTCGAACTCACGACCTCCTGCTCCCAAAGCAGGCATTCTAACCGGGCTGAACTATATCCCGAATGCTCTGTATCTCAAAAGCGGGTGCAAAGGTACTGCTTTTTTTTGAGATACGCAAACTATTTACGATAAAAATAAATACCTTTGAGCAATTTATACTGTTGTGTTGAGCAATTTTGCGCCCATTTGCCCTAATATAGTGAGTATTGCAGGGTAGGATCGGGTAGCAGATTAGTCGAGCATATCACCGAAGTTGTTACTCAACTGTACCATTTGGTCGTACTCTTCGGGCGAGAGGTCGTAGAAATAGAAGTTACGCGGGTCAACGGGTTTGTCTTGGTAGCGCACCTCATAATGGAGGTGCGGCCCTGTCGATTTACCGGTATTACCCACCAACGCAATCACATCGCTGCGCTTCACTTTCTGCCCTACGCGCACCAGCGATTTGTATAGGTGTGCATATACTGTAGTATAACCAAATCCGTGGTTTACCACCACCGTATTGCCATACCCTTGTTTCCACCCAACAAACTCCACTTGCCCGTTGCCCGTAGCATACACATCGGTGCCGATAGGTGCGGTAAAGTCCATACCTGCATGGAAACGGCGCACATGGTAAACCGGGTCGATACGCACTCCGTAACCCGAAGCCACACGCTTGAGGTCCTTATTTAGTACCGGTTGGATAGCGGGGATATTTTCCATACGCACCTCTTGTGTCTTGGCGAGTTCGAGCAACTCATCGTAAGAGCGAGCCTGGGTGTAGATTTCGCGTTCCAGTTGGTCTATTTTCATTGTCAAGTCGCTTACCAACTGCGAGTTGGTCATCTTGGCAATCGAGTCGTAGTAGGCTATTCGGTGGGTCGCACCCATACGCACATTGAGCGGAATAGGTTCAGCACCAAACAGCACACGATATAGGTTCTCATCCCGCTGCCCGAGGTCTTGCATTACCACCTGCATTTGGTTCACCTGCTTGCCCAACAATTCCACTTGCGCCTCTAGGTTCTTGTTCTTCTGCTGCAACTGCGCCTCACGGGGCGAAGGAAAAAAATAGAAATATACCAAGAAAAACACCACTCCGAGGCAGATACCGCCAATCAGGTACCATCCCGAACGGCGCAACCAGTAGATAAACCCATGCTCAATACGCTCCAGAGCGAGGGTCTCAGGATTTATGTGATACTTTTTTTTCATTTTTCCACCAGAAGAAATACTGATTTTGTTGTTGTTTCTCTTGTTTACTCCTTGCTACATATACAGGTTGCATAGTGTAGGGATTGATGCCGGTATAGAACATCGTGGTAGAGAGTGTCATCGGCGTAGGTGTAAAGTCCTGCACCTGCTCCGGATGATAGTGCATTCGCTTGGTCCATTCTGCCAAGTCTGCCATATCTCGATTGGTACACCCGGGGTGGGAAGAGATAAAATAGGGTATGAGTTGTTGCCGCATACCTGCCTCTTCGTTGATACGCAAGAAGAAATCGCGGAACTGCAAGAAGTGTTCCCACGAGGGCTTGCGCATTAGTTTGAGTACATTAGGCGAGGTATGCTCCGGTGCCACTTTCAGTCGTCCGCTTACATGGCGAGTAATCAGTTGCCGCCCGTATTCTTCCGACATCAGGTCGTACCGCACGCCCGAACCCACAAAAGCGTGGCGGATATAGGGCAACTTATCTACGGTGCGATAGATGTCCAATAGCGGACGAAAGTCTTGATTGAGGTTCTTGCATATCTGCGGTTGCAGGCAACTGGCACGAGCGCATTTCTCGCATAGCGTCTTGTCTTTGCCGTGCATACCATACATATTGGCAGACGGGCCTCCCAGGTCGCTAAGCACGCCTTTCCAATCGGGCAGAGCCTGTAGTTTGGCTATCTGGCGCAGTATCGACTCCTTCGAGCGGGAACTGATTTGTTTGCCTTGGTGCGCCGAGATAGTGCAGAACGAGCAACCGCCAAAACACCCCCTGTGCATACACACCGAGAAACGAATCATCTCGTAGGCAGGGATGCGCTTATCCTTATACTTAGGGTGTGGCAGGTATTGGAAGGGGAGGTCGTATATGCTGTCCAGTTCTTCTGTAGTCATCGGCATATACGACGGATTGACTACCACAAACCGCTTGCCTACGGGTTGTACGATGGTCTGTTGGCGTATCTTGTTGCTCTCGGTCTCTATGAGGCGGAAGTTCTCTGCGTGGCAGCGTTTGTCGCGCACGGCCTCCTCGTGGCTGTGGAGCAGAATAGCAGGTGTATCGGTCTGAGGTTGCGTATCGGTTAGATAAGCCGTTTGCGGGATGTCGTGGCAGACACCTCGTCGGGCAATCTCCACTATCGCTTGTTCCCCCATTCCGTAGATGAGCAGGTCGGCACACGAGTCAACCAATATAGAGGGCATCAACCGGTCGGACCAATAGTCGTAGTGTGTCAGTCGCCGCATAGAAGCCTCTATGCCGCCTATCACTACGGGTACATCGGGGAAATGCTGCTTCAGAATACGGCTGTAGGTGATGGTGCAATAGTCGGGACGCATACCTGCTCTGCCATCCGGGGTATAAGCATCATCTGAGCGTCGTCTGCGTGCAGCGGTGTAGTGGTTCACCATCGAGTCCATCGACCCCGCCGTGATTCCGAAGAACAAACGCGGGCGTCCCAGTTTGGTGAAGTCGCGATGGTCTCCGCGCCAATCGGGCTGAGGCACTATGGCTACACGATAGCCGGCTGCCTCCAGCACACGCCCTATCACTGCGGCACCGAACTGCGGATGGTCGATGTAGGCATCGCCGCTGAATAGTATCACATCTGCTTCGTCCCAACCTCGCAAATCCATCTCTTTGCGGGTGGTAGGTAAGTATTTCTTTAGGTCGTATTGCATTAGTCCAGTTGCAAGTCCAACTTGCTTTTCAATACGCCCAAGGCGGGGTTCTCTGTGAGCATTACTTTGTATTTCTCTTCATCCGTAAACGCCATTTGCTCGCGGGTGTACTCCGCCAATGTCAGTTCAATCTCTATCTCATCGTTCTGCAGTTGGTCGTGCAGCAACTGTGAGATAGTGGGCAGACTGCGTTTGAGCAGGTCTAACTGCCACGGATTAGGCATCGTGGCTTGGATATGCGTTGAGCCGGTATATCTTGGTGCGTAGTCTTTTATCAGGCTTTGCAGACGCGGTTCCTCTGCGAAATGAGTAGCCAGACCAATCCACGCGTCTCTGAATTGGTCAGCCGTAAAAGGGGTCGTTCGGTTCGCTTGAGGTGCAGCCGGTTGAGTGGTTGCGGTGGTAGAAGCCTGTTGCGTGTTGGTTGGTACACTTCCGGCCGTCGGCACTTGCGGAATAGTAGGTATCGACGGGATAGACGGCATCTGCGGTACGGCTTTAGGTGCCTGTTGGGCAGGGGTAGGGCGAGGTGTCGCTACGGGGTGTATGGGTTGCTGAGTGGGTTGCGCTGTAGTGCGTACAGGCTGCTGTGCGGGTTGCGCTGCCTGTGCGGGTTGTGCTGCGGCTTGGGGAGCCGATTGAGGCAAAGGCTGCGGGGCAGACACCTGCTGAACGGGAGCAACCAGTTTGACCAATGCTAACTCTACCGTCAGACGCTTATTGCGTGCCGTGCGGTAGTTGATGTCGCAAGTGTTGAGTATCTCCAGAGCACGGAATATCCACAACGGCGGACATTGTTGCGCTTGCTGCGCATAGTGTTGGCGGATAGCATCCGAGGTCTCTAATAGTTGTACGGTCTGCGGGTCTTTCGACACCAATATATTGCGCAGGTGCTGAGCAAAACCGTTGATAAAATTGCCGGCGTCAAACCCTTTCTTCAATACCTCGTTGAGCAATAGTAATGCACCGCTGACATCGTTGTGTAGCGCACAATCGGTCAGGCGAAAATAGTATTCGGTATCTAATACATTCAGTACCTCAATAGCCCGCTCGTAGGTTATCTCTTTGCCGCAGAACGATACCAGTTGGTCGAATATACTCAGCGCATCGCGCATACCGCCATCGGCTTTCTGCGCCACTACATTTAGTGCCTCCTCGCTTACCGTAATGCCTTCTTTTATGGCAATCTGTTGCAGGTTGCCGATGATGCCGTCGATGGTGATTCGTGCAAAGTCATACACCTGGCAGCGGCTTAAGATAGTAGGTAGAATCTTATGTTTCTCGGTGGTGGCAAGGATGAAAATAGCATGTGCGGGCGGCTCCTCCAGCGTCTTCAATAGGGCATTGAAAGCCGCCGACGAGAGCATGTGTACCTCATCGATGATATATACCGAGTACTTGCCCAACTGAGGCGGAATACGCACTTCCTCTATTAGGGCGCGTATGTCTTCCACCGAGTTGTTGCTCGCTGCATCCAATTCGTGGATGTTGAACGAACGCTGCTCGTTGAAAGCGCGGCACGACTCGCATTCGTTGCACGCATCATACTCCGCCGTGGGGTGAAGACAGTTGATGGTCTTAGCAAAGATACGCGCACAAGTGGTCTTACCTACACCACGCGGACCGCAAAACAGATACGCATGCGCCAAATGGTTCTGCCGAATGGCGTTTTGCAGCGTGGAGGTAAGCGTCTGTTGCCCAACCACGGTTTCAAACGACATCGGACGATACTTACGCGCAGAAACTATATAGTCTTCCATATAAAAGAATTATCTGCTATGTGTTACTGATTGTTGTTATCTGATTCCTTGTTCTCTTGTAAGAGATTTCCCTGACAAAAGATTTCTCCCGCTATTTTATTCCTATAGATATTTTCTAATGCAAGAGATTTCTTTCTGTAAGAGTGATCTTTACCCGCTTGCAAAGATACTACAAAAAAACGATATATGCAAATTTATTTGTGCGTATGATGCGCAATACTTTCCGGGGGTGAGGTGGAGAGTATAGCCGGTCCGTTCACGCATACGCTCTTCCCGCTTGGGCGGATGTATGCGCAGGCACGCTA
>OGRD01000311.1_pt1 | contig 28082 bp, 25 predicted proteins | sample 1553441 | NCBI WGS metagenome assembly OGRD01 (sample SAMEA2580106, study PRJEB22360) | human gut metagenome | biome: human gut; feature: human-associated habitat; material: faeces | place: Denmark | collected 2008/2010
GTATTTTTGACAATAGTCTAATCTTCCGGGGGGGGTTATTTATAGATACTATGGAAACCAAGACAATGCGCTTCTGCCTTTCAAAGAATCCGACAAGCGCACTTGCCATTTACCATTTTGAAGATGGCCGTTTTTCTTTGGTCCAGGGTAATAAATTCTTTTCTGCGTTTTTTGGCAAAGATGTCCCTCATTTTCCTGAAACATTCGTGTCAGAAAAACATCTTAATTCTGAAGATAGATTCTCTTTTTTGAAATTCTTTAAGGACCTTGAAACAGCAAAAGAAGACGTTTCTCTTACTTTTGCGTGCTTCGTTCCTTCCGGCTCACGGAAACTTATTGAAATTGATGCGAAAAAAAGAAATGGTTTTGCCACTCTTTTGATTAACGATAGAACGGAAAGCCTAAATAAAGATAGAAGATATCAGCTATATGAAGCGATCATCAATGAAAGAGCTCTTGTTAGCTTAGAAATAGATTTAATTGATAATTATGTCATTGTTACTGGTGGAAAAGAGACTGATCAAATTTGTGGAACAAGTCATAAGGAAATGTATTATACGGCGTTCCTCAATCATTTCTTATCTTTAATCGATGATGAAGAAGAAAGAGAAAAAGTAAGAGAACAATTTAGCCTTCAAAATCTCATCAATAGATATAAAGAAGGTCAAAAAGACGTCTCTCTCATTCTTTCTTCGTTAAATTGTTTTTGGGGAAAGAAATGCCGTGCGTTGCATCAGCTTGTAGTCGATACCCAAAGTGGACATATCTGCTCTATTTTTAGCGTTATTAATGTCTCCCCATATCTTTCGAAGATTGAAGAATTAACCCTTATTGCTGATACGGACCCTTTAACGAAACTATATAATCGTCAAGCTTTTGAAAAGAAGATAAATTCCTATTTCCAAGATGGAGAACAACACGCTCTCATTTTAATGGATATCGATGATTTTAAATACATCAATGATCAATATGGCCACATGATGGGAGATAAGGGGTTATGCATTCTTGCCGATCTTTTAAACAAAACGTTTGAAGAAATTGGAATTGTAGGCCGTTATGGTGGAGATGAGTTCCTCGTGGCTTTAAAAGATGGATCGAATTTCCAAAAGACGAAACAAATCATTTTGCATTTCCAAAAAGAAATCAAAGAAGCTTTCCATGAATCTGGCCTTCCTTTTGATACGACCGTTTCATGTGGGATAACCTTCTTCGGAGGAAAAATGCGTAAGGATTACGAAACAGCCTTCCGTGAGATCGATAAGGCTCTCTATTTTGCGAAATCCTGTGGCAAGAATTATGTCTTCTTCTATGAGACGACAGATTAATTTCTTTTAAAAGAGACTTTTGGGCGTTTTAAAGGCCAAAAGAAAAAAGAACAACTAAAAATACGAAAACAATCTAATTTTTAAAGGATGACCCTTTTTACCGCTTCCTTGGCTATTTTTAAAAGGGAAAGGAGCAAAAGAGTGAGGTTCCTTAATTATCAGAGCGAGAGAAACCGTTTTTCATTGCCATAGAGGCAACATAAACTAAATTATTCAAAACCTTTTGCGTTTCTTTTTCTGCCATATCTGCAAGGGCTTGATTGGCTTCCTCAAGAAGAGCAGGATCTTTTAAATCATCGTATTTGTTTAAGATGGCTCTTGCCTTATTCATTACGGAGTTTTGATAACGTTCAATGTGAATGGCGGAAGAGTTGAAGTGGGGATCTGCTAAAACGCCAAGCAAACGGGAAGCCCAATAGAAATTATTGGTATTCACATCCATCGTGGTGTTGCTGAAATAAGCAGGAATTTTCTTAACATTCGCATACAAAGGAACAAAAGCGTTAAAAACATTGGAACCGAATGCAACCCATTCCACGCAAGCTAATTCACTAGGAACGTCATTACGAATTTCTAAGCATCCTAAGAAAGACGTTCTAGAAATGCCGATTGGACGATAAAGACCTTTTCTTGGATCGTTTAGTTTGCTATATGGATCGTATGGTGTTCCTTGGTAATGAGAAGAAAGAATATATTTAACTTCTTCGACGGTGATTTTTCTTTCAGGCACTAAGCACCATGGCAAATCGTCATCTTCTGGAGAGAAATCCGCATCAATACCATCGAAAGAGAAAGTACGTGGATTAAAATAACGTGCCATATACCAGGCTCTTGGCGTGTTATAGACGTGGTCAGAATCATCGTGTGATCCGAAGGCTAAACGTGGATTGAAATCCTCGCCGGTTTGATTTAAATCCAAATGGTATTTGCGGATGAATTCCTTTAAATCAGAGGAACACATATATTCTTTTTGATTCACATAGGCATCATCAAAATCGAAATGATCCAAACCAAATTGGTTAGGCATCATCGCATAGGCATCATCAGGAACTTTTCTAGCAATCCAATGATGTCCTCCAATGGTTTCTAACCACCAGATTTCATCATGGTCAGAGAAAGCGATTCCGTTTGGTTCGTAAGTGCCATATTGTTCCAAAAGCTTCCCTAAGCGAATGACGCCTTCTTTAGCGGAATGGATATAAGGCAATACCAAAAGAACGAGTTCCTCTTCCCCTAAGCCATTATTGACGTAAGGATCGGCTCCTAAAACGCGGGGATTGGAGGTAATGGTTTCTGTAGCAGACATGCCTACGTTTGCTGCATTAAAACCAGCTGCAGGCCAAACACCTTCCGTTGGATCGACATTTGGCATCATCGTATAACGCATCGGATTATCTGGTAGTTCAATAACAAACGCAGAGCCCTTTGCTTCGTAGTGGCGGGGTTGCTTCCTTGGGTCGACAACGACCATTTTTTTCACATGGAAAGAACCGGAAGGAGAATCATCATTCCTAGCGACTAATGTGCTTCCGTTATAGGACGCTTTCTTTCCGACTAATATTGTTGTGCATGCCATAAGAAATAACCTCTTTTCTATACATAGAAATTCTACGTTTTCTTCTACGCTTTTTCACGAAAAATGATTTTCGAAATATCCTTTTTCTCTTTTTTCTCCTAAAAAGAAGGTTCTTAGAAGTCAAAAATGGCTTTAGTAGATTCTAACTTAGATACAATTAACTAGAAAAAATAGAAAAAAATCAAAAAAATTAACCCTTCGAATTATCATCATTTAAAATATAAGTAGTTAAATAAAACAAACGGAGATAATTATGAAAGAAAAGAAACTCATTCAGTACACCTTAACAATTGATGGAATGAAATGTGGCATGTGCGAAAGCCATGTAAATGATGTTGTTCGAAGAGTGAAAGGAGTAAAGAAAGTAACCTCCTCTCACTTAAAAGGAAACACCGTTGTCGTAATGGAAGAAACCACCTCCAAAGAGGAAATCAAAAACGTCATCGAAAAAGAGGGCTACCATGTATTAAATGAAGAAGAAAAGCCCTATGAGAAAAAAGGATTCTTCTCCATTTTCAAAAAATAGGGGAGACGTGTATTCATCTAGACGGCTTTGACCGTCTTTTTTTCTTTCGTAAAAAAGAAAACCACACATGCGTGTGGCTTAATTTTGCTTCTGCGCTTTCTTTAGCGCTTTGGCTTTCCGTTTTTCTTCGGCTCTTTTTTGAATTTTGTAGAGACGTACCAGGTCTTTTCCTGAAAGATGAGTCTCATCATCAAGAATTCTATGACCTTTCCGTTTCTCACTAATCCAATAAGCGAAGACAAAAAGGAGAGCCAATAGGATAAGTGCAAAGACAAGGTAAGGAATCCATTCCATATATAACTCTCCTTTCTAATATTTATATTAAGCGTTTAATGAAGCGGCTTTTGCTTTGACGTGACGATCCCAGAAATAGAGACCAAGTCCACCAGCAACAATAAGACCAACTGGAAGTAACCAACCCCATTCATACCATTCGAAGGTAACATAGGTAACGCATCCTAAGATATAGGAGCTAATAAGCCAGAAGGCGATGGTTCCAAGATAATCTTTTCTGTTTGCAATTTCACCTTTTGCGGTTGCAATCGATGCAAAACAAGGGATGGTGGTCATATTGAAGACAGCGAATGCAGTAAGGGAGGCGTTGGAAATACAATTTCCTCTGACCAATTCTCTTCCAGCATTAGAAGCAGCAACGATTGCTTGTAAGGCTTGTAAATTTTGACCTTCTTCGATGGCAGCGCCAATTCCTGGAAGATTAGCTAATTGACCTAATGTGGAAACGACATTTTCCTTAGCGACGATACCTTGAACGGAGGCAACCGAATACATCCAAGCGAATTGTCCGCCTTGGGCGCTTCCGAATCCCATTGGAGTGAATAATGGAGCAATGATCATACCGATATGAGCAAGGATACAATCTGCTTCAGTTAAGGTTTCAGAGACTGGGATAAATTGCCAGTTAGGGGTGAAGGAAGATAAGAACCAAATGATAACAGTGGAAGCGAAGATAATGGTGAACGCTTTCTTTAAGTAATGTTTTCCACGATCCCAGACATGTAAAGCAAGAGCTTGGAATTGAGGAAAGTGATAAGCAGGAAGTTCCATGATGAATGGTGGGACTTTCTCACGTTGAGTGGTCTTATTCATCACGATAACAGATACGATAGCGGCAACAACACCGAACATATAGATTAAGAAAGTGAATCCACCGGCATCAAGTCCGCCAAACTCAGCAACAGCAGCCGCAATAATAACTAAGAATTCAGTCTTTGCTCCGCAAGTGAAGAAAGGAATAACACGGATGGTCTTTGTTCTTTCTTTATCGGAAGCAAGGGTACGGGTGTTGATCATAGCAGGAACGCCACAACCAAATCCCATGATCATTGGTAAGAAGGCTCTTCCAGAAACGCCGAAACGACGGAAGATACGGTCTAAAACGAAGGCGATACGGGCCATATAACCAGAATCTTCAAGAATGCTGAAGAAGGCAAATAAGAGAAGAATCTGAGGAACAAAGCCTAAAACGGAGGAGATACCAGCTAAAACACCTTCATAAACGAAGGAGATTAACCATTTAGGGGCATTGCACATTAACAAACCTTGTTTAATGCCAATACAGATCATACCTTGGAGGCCAGCGTCGTTTCCGCTGCCGAATAAGCCTTGAAGGATGGCACCTAAACTATTCACCCCGCCATCCGAGTAGAATAATCCCTTAAAAGGAACAACCTCGATGGCTTTCCCATCTTCCATATAGGTCCAGCGGATTAAGCCTTGATAGCCTTCCCCAAAATTGACACCCATGGCTTTTAAGTAGAATAAATCACCAGAGAAAGTAAGGTGGAAAATCAAGAAGAGAATGACAATCATAATCGGGATTGCGGCCCATTTATTTGTCAAAACTTTATCGATTTTATCGGATTTAGAAAGTTTCTTCTTTTCTTGCACTGGGGCGCCATGACGATAGATGGCAAGCTCCGAACTAATGAATTTATAACGCTTATCTGCGCTATCTGCTTCATAATCTTCATGTTCGTTATAAAGAGAATCGACTTCTTTATAAGCATTAGCGTTTTTCTCTTTTTCTAAATCATCGCCTTCAAGAGCTTTAATCGCGTGGAAACGAGGATCTTCGACACCCATTTCTTCATACGATTTGATGGCTTTTTGAATCAAAGCTTCATCATCTTTCCCCGCCCAAAGAGAAACACCTTTTCTTGGGGTTTTTGCTGTTTTTACAGCTAATTGCATCAAGTCATCAAGGTTATGTTTTCTCAAAGCGGAAATGCCAATGACTGGAACGCCAAGTTTCTTTGAAAGAGAATCAACGTCAATCGACTGTTTATTGTCTTTTAAAGCATCCATCATGTTTAATGCGACAACGACAGGCACATTCATCTCAAGGATTTGAGTGGTCATATAGAGGTTACGCTCTAAGTTGGTCGCATCAATGACGTTAATTACCAAATCTGGTTTTTCTTCCAAAATATAATTTCTGGAAATAACTTCTTCTGGTGTATATGGAGAAAGGGAATAAATACCAGGAAGGTCAACGATTTCGACCCCGGTTTTGCTTCCTTTTTTCTTGTAGACGCCGGAACGTTTTTCAACCGTGACGCCTGGCCAGTTACCAACATAAGCGGTGCTCCCTGTCAAAGAGTTGAAAAGGGTTGTTTTACCGCAGTTTGGGTTACCGGCTAAGCAAAATCTTAATGTTTTTTCTTCGCTCATAATCTTCCCTTTCTACATAGCATCCTTCGCACTTAAGTCAGTGACGCGGATGATTGCATGCGAGGCTTCTTCTTTTCTTAATGTTAATTCATAGCCACGCAACGTGATTTCGAGAGGGTCGCCAAGAGGGGCTTTCTTTCTTAAGAAAACTTCTGCTCCTGGAGTGAGTCCCATGTCAAAAAGACGTCTTTTGATCTTTCCTTCGCCTTCGATACGAATGATTTTTCCACTCATTCCGATACCGAGGAGATTCAATGAAAGCTCATCTCCTAGCTGAATATCGCTAGGGTTCAAATTCTTTTCTTCTTCCATAGTTTTTCCTAACCAATTAAAGAGCTTCCACTAAAATTGCACGGGCGATATCTTTATCAATCGCAAGACGAGATTCTCCAACGCGCAAAATAACACCGCTTGCTTCTTGAGAAAGCAATGTAATTTTCATTTGGGGAACGATGCCTAATTCACGAAGATGCTTCATTGCTTTATCACCCCCGGTGATTCTAATTACCGTTAATTCTTGATTTAGTGGTGCAATCATTATTGGCATAGTTAGTTAATCCTTATGTCACTATTATAGTCGCGGTTATTTAGAAATCAACAAAAATTTAGTAGCCTATAACTAAAAAGATTTGTTAGAATACTATTATCCTATTTGAGAGCGAGGTAAGAATTATGGCAGTTGACGCTTTAGAATCAGCAGAAGACTATTTAGAGAGAATTTTGATGCTTCAAGAACAAGGAATGAAGGAAATTCACGCCGTAGATTTAGCTTCTTCCTTTGGATATTCCAAAGCATCCATCTCCATCGCATTGCATAAATTAGAGGAGAAGGGGTATGTTGCCCTTGGATTAAAGAGCCAACTCTATCTCACACCAGCCGGCTATGATATCGCTAAAAAAGTCTATGAAAGACATCAAGTGATTTCTGATTGGCTCACCTCTATTGGCGTTAGCAAAGAGAACGCTTTAAAAGATGCCTGCCGTATGGAACACTTTATCTCGGACGAATCATTCCAAGCAATTAAAGCTTTAGGCTCTAAAAAAGAAAACTAACGCTTTCTATTCTTATATTCTTTTCCAAAAAGCAATTTGCTAACAAACGAGGCTTTTTGGATTTTTTATAGACGAAATTGTTGGGTTATTTCTTTTCCGTTTCGGATCATCTTCCCTTTGACAACGCAATGAACATAAACATATATATAAAGGATATAAAAGCGGCCAGGAATTGAGAAAGAATCGTCGCGAAGGGGCTCCCTCCACACCCAAATGGAAAAGGACTAGATAAATTCGATTTATCTATCAACAACGAAGCTAAAACATCTTCTTTTAAAGCAAAAGACAATGGTCGAAGATGAAAGACGCTCTTCCTTTTTTTAAAAATGGGGATAGACTTTATAAGTAATAAGCCGAATTTCTTATTACGCTAAAAGAAAGAAGGATTTTTTATATGTCAACTCTCGCTATTCAAGGTATGCAATGGGGCGATGAAGGAAAGGGTAAAATTACAGATTATTTTGCCACGAAAGCGGATATCGTTGTTCGTTCCCAAGGAGGAAACAATGCTGGGCATTCTATCGTTGTCGATGGGAAACGCTTTGCTTGCCGACTTCTTCCATCCGGTGTTTTCCATAAAAATACCGTAAACATTATCGCGGATGGGGTTACAGTTAATCCAACCGCTTTGATTGAAGAAATAGACACCTTAGATAAGCAAGGGATCAAGGATATTAAACTTCTTATTTCTAATCGTGCCACGATTTTAATGCCGTATCATATTGATTTAGATCGTGCGCGTGAGAACGCTTTAGGAAAAGCGAAGATCGGTACGACAGGGAGAGGTATTGGCCCTTCTTATGAAGATAAGGCATCCCGTCTTGGGCTTAGAATGGGAGATATTCTTGATGAAGATTATCTTCGTGAAAGACTAGAAGAAGTCCTTCCTATTAAGAATCTTGAACTTCGTGCTTTTGGCGCTAGAGAATATAGCATCGATGAATTAATGGCGTATTTTGTTCCTGTGAGAGAACGTCTTGCCTCTTTAATCACCGACACCTCTCTCTATTTAGATGAACAAATTGCTGCTGGCAAAAAAGTACTTTTCGAAGGTGCACAAGGCGCTATGCTTTGCTTAACTCATGGTACTTATCCATATGTCACTTCCTCTTCTCCTTTAGCAACCGCCATCCCTCTTAATGCGGGTCTTCCTTTAGATATGGCTCCAACTATTTGCGGTATTACCAAAGCCTATTGCACCCGTGTTGGCGCAGGCCCATTCCCAAGTGAAATCGATGGAGATGATGCAGTCGCCATCCGTGAAAAAGGACATGAATATGGCGTTGTCACCAAACGTCCAAGACGTATTGGCTGGTTAGACATCATGGAATTAAAATACGTGAAAAGAATTACTGGCGTGAAATACAGCGCTTTGATGTTATTAGACGTTCTTTCTGCTGTGGATACAATTAAGCTTTGTGTTGGCTATACCTTAAATGGAAAAGTGATCAACACCATGCCATCAACCGTTAAAGAGGTGGGTGAAATTAAACCAGAATATATTGAACTCCCATCTTGGAAGGAGGACATCTCTTCTTGCAAGAGCTTTGACGAACTTCCTTTGAATGCGAAAAATTATGTCAAAAAAGTCGAAGAACTCACAGGCATCCATTTTGCTTTGATTTCTGTTGGACCAGACCGCGAACAAACCATTATTCGCAAGGAGCTTTTCAATGATTGAGCGTTACGCCCCAAAGAAAATCGAAACGCTTTTCACCGATGAATCCCGTTTCGATGCTTATCTTGAGATTGAAATTGCGGTTGTAGAAGGCTGGAATAAACTAGGTGTAGTTCCTGATTGTGACTTAAAAGCCATTCAGGAAAAAGCCAAAACAAACGTCACAAGAATCAAAGAGCTTGAACAAATCACCAAACATGATGTGGTTGCTTTCACTCGCCAGATTTCTGAAACCCTTGGCGAAGAAAGAAAATGGATCCATTATGGTTTAACCTCTACAGACGTGGTGGATTCTGCCTTAGGCCTTCTTTATAAAAAAGCCGATGATTTGATTCTTAAAGACTATCTCGCTTTTATGGAAACCTTAAAAGAAAAAGCCTTGGAATATGAATTTCAACCATGTATCGCGAGGACTCATGGCATGCATGCTGAGGTGTATTCTTTCGGTTTGAAGTTTGCTAGTTTCTATGATGAAGCAAAACGTTCCTTGAAGCTTTTCGAAGAGGCAAGGAAACAAATCGAATGCGTAAAACTCTCTGGAGCAGTGGGGACATATGCAAATATTGATCCAAGAGTGGAAGAATATGTCGCTAAGAAATTAGGATTAAGCAAACCTTCCATTGCCACACAAGTCCTTTCAAGGGATCGTCATGAAGAATACGCTTCGGCCATAACGATTGCTTCTTCCCTTATTGAAAAGATTGCAGTGGAAATTCGTAACCTTTCCCGTACCGAAATCGGAGAACTTGAAGAAGGCTTTTCGAAAGGCCAGAAAGGTTCCTCCGCTATGCCACAGAAAAGAAATCCTATCTCTTCCGAAAATCTTACGGGTGCTGCAAGAATGATGAGAGGATATCTTCTTCCTATATTAGAAGATAACGCTCTTTATCATGAAAGAGACATCTCCCATTCCATCGTTGAACGTGTCAGTTTCATCGATATGATTGAACTTTTCGACTATATGCTTATGAGAATGACAAGAGTGGTTGAAAATCTCTCTATCTTCCCAAGGCGTATGGAAGAAAACATTCAAAAGACGCATGGTGCTATCTATTCGCAAAGAGCGATGAACGCTTTAATTGAAAAAGGTCTTTCAAGAGAAAAGGCGTATGATTTGGTTCAGCCATTAGCTATGAATTCCGTCACAAAAGGCATGGAATTCATCCCTCAGCTCTTAGAAAATCAAGAAATCTTGAAATATCTTGCCCCTGATGAGATTACATCACTAACTAGCGTTGAATATTACTTCAAAAATATTGATTATATTTACAAAGAAATAGGCTTAAAATAAGCCTTTTCTTTTTATTTAGAAAAAAGTTAGACATGCAAAACACATAACCAATATCCCAGTTTTGTTCGTTTTCTTTGTGTTAACAACCCCGTTTTTCATAGTAAAATAATCACGTTTTGAAAGGATATTTTTTCTATGGAAACGAGTAAAAAAACAGCTCAGGTTTGTATCCGTTGCGCTCGTTGTATCCACGCATGTCCTATGGGGTTGAATCCAGTCGACATCATGACCACGATGAAAACCATGCCAGTGGACAAAGCAAAGATTAAACTTCTTAATCCTAGCGTTTGCGATGAATGCAAGAAATGTAACGATATTTGCCCAAGCAATATTGATTTAGCGACAATCGTTAAAAGAGCGAAGATTGTTGCAAAACTTCCTTAATGAGGTGCGTTTATGAGTGAACAAAACATTCAAACTAATGTAAAAGCGGAAGCGGTTGTAACCGCTCCTAAGAAAGTTCATAAGCAATCTGTCGAATGGATGCTTTATGATGTCTTAATTGCTCTTGCTCCAACCGTGATTTATGCCATATTGGCTTATGGCGTTTATGCAATCCGCAATTTTTTCCTCCCAGCCGTTACGATGCTTGTTGCGGAATTGGTCTTTGTGCTTATTAAAAATCGCAAGGTTCTTTTTAGCAAAGATGAGAAAACAAAGAAAGGATTCTTTGATGTTCTTACACCAACGGATATCGTTTCTCCTTTGATTTCTGGCATCATTTTTGGCTTGATGGTTTCGAATAGAGACACTGATCCAGAAGGATTGATTTACTTTATCCTTATTGTTTCTGCTTTATTCGGTATCGTTTTCGGAAAACTTTGCTTTGGCGGTCTTGGGAAAAATATCTTTAACCCAGCGGCTGTTGCCTTTGTCTTCATGTTGATTTGTTTCAGTAGCAAATTCAGCGGCGTTTATCATTACAATGCCTGGGGTCTTTCCTTCTTAGGAAATGCGAAGTTTGCAACCGATTCCACTCCGTTAGCGGGCGGCTTTAGTGCATCTTTATATACCTTAGATAATGTGCAAGCCCTCTTCTTTGGCCAAATCAATGGTGGCATTGGCGAATCTTGCAAGATTCCTCTCCTTATCGGCATGATTTATCTTCTTGTAAGAAGAGATATCGACTGGAAAGTGATTGTCTCTTTTGCTTTGACTTTCTTAGCCGCTAGCTTGATTGCAGGCCTCTTCTTTATGAGCCATAACGTCAATCCTGGCGTTTATATGCTTTATGAGCTTCTTTCTGGCGGAGTTCTTTTTGGCATGGCTTATATGATTAGTGAACCAGTCACGATGCCTCTTACCTCACCAAGCCGTGTGATGTATGGCATTGTTATCGCTCTTATCATGGTCTTTATTCGTACCTTTGCTTCCGCTCCAGAAGGAATGGCTTATGCCATCTTAATGGGTAACGCCTTAGGTTGCTTTATTGACTATTACAAATGGAGCCAAACCAAATTCACTTGGAAGAGCTGGGTTGCAATCGCTGCAATCGCTGTGCTTGGCTTAGGCATCTTTGCCTGGTGCATGAACGGCTTTAATTATGGAGGAAACTAATATGAGTGAAGAAATCAAACAAGATAAACTTCCTTCTGAATCTCCAAAAGAAGAAAAGAACGGCTTTGGAAAATGGCTTAAAATCGGTGGCATCCTTTGCGCTATCGCTGGATGCAGTGCCCTTCTTTTAACTGCCTTAAACCTTGTGACCGCTCCTGTTATCCAACAACATTTGGATGAAAAACAAAACGCTGGATACAAACAAGTATTTAGTAATTGGGCTGCGAATGGTGAAGCAATCGCCATTGAAGATAATCCTAATCTTGCTGAATATTGTATTGCTTACTCGGATACTGCCAAAACCCAACAAATTGGCTTCATCTATACGACAAAATCACTTGCTGTGAAGTCTTATGGAAATTTGAAAGCCATGATTGGTATTACTGGTGAAACGGATTCCCCAGTTCTTGGCAAAGTTTATATGCTTGAAAATAGTCTTTCTTACAAAGGTGTTTTAGAAACCGGCTATATTGAGAAATATAATCAAAATCCATCTGATGCGACCTTAAATAACGTCAAATGCGGTGCCACCTTTGGCGCGGAAGCTCTCCAAGGCATGATTAACGCTGCAAGAGACCATTACACCTCCATCGGTGATCCTTTCCAAGAAGATCTTGCTCAAGATATTAAGGATATCTGGGGTGAAGGAAGTGCTTATACGATTGAAAATTCCAAAGAAAGCAATGTTTCTGGAGCTCAATACGTCAAGAAAGCCTATTCCTTCTTTGAAGATGACACCAAGACTGGTGAAATCGGACGTCTTTATTCAGCAAAATCCAAAGATGAAACTGGAGATATTTATCTCACTGTTTCTTTCACTGGTGTCACCGATTTAGGCAAACTCGTCATCACCAAGAATACTCTCGCGGATACTTCTTCCTTAGACGCTTATGTAACTGCTTATAACGCCAATCCTAGCGAAGAGACGTTAAATGCTACAAATGGCGCAGCTTCAGAAAGAGTGAAAGCGATGGTCTTGGAAGCGAAATCCACTTTAACCACAGATGGTGGCTTAAAGTCTTCTAAAAACTATTTCAAGAACATTGTTGCAGATGATGCTTACGTTTCTGTGAGTGAACCAACCGCTCTTAACAAAGACGATAAGAAGATTAATGTCCTCCGTTATTGGAGCTTATATTCCGATGAAGGAAAGACAACAGAAGTGGCGAAGATCTACAAAGTTCAATCGATTATGAAAGCGGTAACCTTTGAACCAATTGAATCGAACACTGTCTTCTTAATTGCCATTTCTGGCGAAAAAGAAAACCCAGCCCTTGGTAAAATAACCATTCTTCATAATGAAGTTGGAAATGGTCTCGAAAGTGTTGTTGAAGATTATGTCAACAAATTTGACGAAAGCAAGGGCGAGCCTCAAGAAAGCCAAAGTGGTGCTACTTATACCTTAAGAGCCATTTGGGAAGGCACGCAAAAGGCAAAAGCCCTTTATAGCGAAACTAAATAAAGGAGAAACGATATGAAAAATAATTCTCTTTCCCGTTCGCAACACAAAGAAAACTTCTTGAATCCTATTTGGAAACAAAACCCTCTCTTTGTTTTGCTTCTTGGAACCTGCCCTGCGTTGGCGGTTACAACCACCATTGAGAACGCCATTGGTATGGGCATCCTCTTCACCTTTGTCCTTATTGGATCAAGTGTACTCGTTTCCTTGCTTCGTAAAGTAATTCCTGAAGAAGTGGAAACCCCAGCCTTCATCATTATCATCGCAACCTTCGTTACCATCGTGAAAATGGTGGCTGAAGCTTTCGTACCAGAACTTTATACTGGTTTAGGCGTCTTTATTTCCTTGCTCGTTGTAAACTGCATCGTCTTAGGGAGAGCAGAAGCCTTTGCGAAAAAGAACAGCGTCTTCGATTCTTTCTTAGATGCTCTTGGAAATGGTGTTGGCTATATCATCGCCATTCTTATCATTGCCGCGGTGCGTGAAATCTTAGGCAATGGCACAATCACCTTTGGTGCCGTCTTCACCTTTATTCCAAAAGTGAGTATACCTGTTCTTAAATTCGACAACGTCGATCTTTCTATTTCTTTGTTTGCTAAACCAGCCGGCGGCTTTATCGTCTATGGCGTTATTGAAGCGATTATTGCTGCAGTAAACGTTAGCAAAGCTCAAAAAGAAGCCGCTTTAAAGAAAGCCGCTTTATTAAAAGCACAAGCTGAAAAGGCTGCCGCACAAAAAGCGAAATTAGCACAGGAGGCCAAATAATGACTGCTACAAACCTCTTTACCGCATTCTTACTTGCGATTATTTCTTCGATGTTGATCAACAACGTCGTTCTCTCCCGTTTCTATGGCATTTGTTCCTATCTTGGTGTTTCCACCAAAGTAAAATCTTCTGCCGGTATGGGTGTTGCTGTCGTTTTCGTCATCATGCTTGCTTCTTTGGTTTGCTACCCAATTTACCATTTCGTTCTTATTCCAGCGGGCTTAGGCTTCCTTGATACAATCGTCTATATCTTAGTCATTGCATCCTTGGTTCAATTAGTTGCCCTCGTTATCAAGAAATATTCCCCATCTCTTTACAAGAGCTTAGGAATTTATCTTCCTTTGATTACAACCAACTGCGCTGTTCTTGGCGTTGTGCAAGAAAATAACAACCTTAACTTTGCCTCCTCTATGGCAAACGCAATCGGTACCAGCCTTGGTTTCCTTGTGATGATTGTTCTTTTCTCCACCATTCGTGCAAGAATGGATTCCTATGATTCTCCAAAAGCGTGGAAAGGACTTCCTCTTGCCTTAATCACCGCTGCCATTATGGCTATGGCTATCATGGGCTTAAGCGGAATGATTGCCTAATATGCCAAAGATTGCTTATATCTTTATTGCAATCGGCATTCTCATAGCCCTTATCGCTATCTTTGTGATAAGCTTCATCGCTTATCGTAAGACACCAGCGCCTAAGGGTTGTGAAGATGTGAAACCAGACCCAGAGCTTTGCGAAAGATGCAATAAAGCTTCTTGTGCCTTCTATAACGAGTTTCACTCAGAGATTGAAGAAAAGATAAAGAAAAACGAAACAGATAAAGGAGATAAAAAAGATGATTGATCCAATGACCATACTTTGGGGCATTCTTATTCTTGCGGGATTAGGACTTGTCCTCGGCTTCCTTCTTGCTTTGGCTGCCAAATTCCTCCATGTGGAAGAAGATAAACGTATCAAAGCAGTGGAAGATATGCTTCCAGGCGCAAACTGCGGTGCTTGCGGGTATGCTGGCTGCCACGATTTAGCCGAAGCCTTAGTTACTGGCAAAGCAAAGAAAGTTACAGCTTGCAAAGTTGGTAAAAAAGAGAAGAATTTCGACCCAATTGTTGCCTATATGAAGGCCACACCTGGACCGGATGGAAAAATTACCGAAGTTAGCGAGTAATTCTTCTTGCTCAATAAGAAACGTTTGTTTATAATAAATCCCGCTCGTATTGAGCGGACGTGGGACTTTAGCTCAGCTGGGAGAGCGCGTGCTTTGCAAGCATGAGGTCGCCGGTTCGATCCCGGTAAGTTCCACCAGAATTGGCTGAGTAGCCCAGTTGGTTAGAGCAACCGGCTCATACCCGGTATGTCGAGGGTTCGAGTCCCCCCTCAGCCACCAATCGAATAAAGTCGGCATTTCTTAAAATAGAATGCCGTTTTTATTTTATAAAAATCGTCACTACAAAGTAAAAAATCATACGATGAAATCTAATATGAATGACTTTTTTATCCTCCTATTCACAAATTGTTAAAAAAGATTTTATCCCAAGAAGAAAGTAAACTTCTTAAAAACTGTTGGATACGTTTTGACGCATGACTTATCATTACGAGAAGAGAATGCCTTTGAAGCATCTCCTAAACGTAAATGATTAACGAATTCTCCCGTCTCCAATTGTTATTAGATGATATTTCTTTCCAGAAAGTACAACAAAGCAAAGTTGCCATTTTTGGTGTTGGAGGAGTGGGAGGATATGTTTTAGAAGCCCTTGCTAGAGCAGGCGTTATGCATTTTGCTTTGATTGACAATGATGATTTTTCTTTAACGAATCTGAATCGTCAGATCCTTGCTACCCATCAAAGTGTTGGTAAGAATAAAGTAGAAGTGGCTAAAGAAAGAATTCTTTCTATTAACCCTCATGCGGAAGTAAAAACCTATTGTCAGTTCTATCTACCAAGTGAAGAGCCGCCTATTTCCTTTGAAGAATATGATTATATTGTTGATGCAATTGATACGGTGACCGCTAAAATCGACCTTATCTTGAAAACAAAAGAAGCAGGGAAGAAGATCATCTCATCCATGGGATGTGGCAATCGTTTTGACCCTTCAAAGCTCCGTCTTGGTGATATTTATCAAACGGAAATGGATCCTCTAGCAAAAGTCATGAGAAGAGAATTAAAGAAACGTGGAATCAAATCTTGCCCCGTTCTTTATTCCCTAGAAAAACCAACTAAGCCGAAGAAGGAAAACGAAGAGATCACAAAGAAAACGAATGTACCAGGCTCTTCTCCTTTTGTGCCATCTGTTGGTGGTATAATGATCGCATATTGGATTTTCCAAGATATTACTGGCATTAAAGAGCCAACCTGTTAAAAGAAAGGACACATTATGACAACGAAATGGGATTTAACAAAACTGTATGAAAATGAAGCAGCTTTCGAAAAGGATTTAAAGACATTTAAGGAAGTGTATGTTCCAAAAATCGCTACCTTCGAAGGCAAATTAGGCGAAGAGAAATCTTTTATTGAATACCTTCAAACAGAAAGAGAAGTTAACTCTATTTTAGAGAGACTTTATCTATATTCCGCTTGCGCTTCGGATTTAGATAAACGTGATATTGCTGCTAGCGAAAGAGTCGCAAAGGTTGTCGCTGCCATGAACGCTTATTCTAGCAATGCTAGCTATATCGACCCTGAAGTCCTTGCTGTTGGCAAAGAGAAAGTCGATTCTTTCTTAGAACATAATCCTGATTATAAACAAGAGTTTGATTTTGCTTTCGATAAACTTTTCCGTGGACAAAAACACGTTCTTTCTAGCTATGGCGAGAAACTTCTTTCTTCCTTTAACAATCTCGAGGGAGATGGAGCGGAGCTTTATTCGTTGCTTACGGTTGCAGACTATAAACCAAAGACCGTTACCTTAGAAGGCAAAGAAGTAGAGGTCAATATGTCCAACTGGCATACGCTTATTGAGAAAGCGGAGACGGAAGAAGATAGAGCCCGTATCTTTGAATCCCTCTATTCTTGGTATGACGAGCATAAAAACGCCTATGGACAAATATATAACACCGTTTTGCATGCGGAATATGCCGAAATGAAAGCAAGAGGATATTCCTCCATTCTTGAAGAGCACCTCTTCCGTAATAACATCCCTCTTTCCGTTTTCCATAACCTTATTGAAGTAGCGTCCACAGATAACGCTTCTTTGAAGAAATATTACGAATTAAGAAAGAAATACCTTCACTTAGAAAAACATCGTTCTTATGATCGTTTCCTCCAACTTGCTAAATCCGATAAGAAATACACCTACGAAGAAGCAAAAGATATCTTCTTTGGCTCTCTTAAGGCTTTCCCTGAAGATTATCAAAAGAAAGCAAGAGAAGTCACTAAGGAAGGTTACGTTGACGTTTATCCAAGCGCTGGAAAGAGAACAGGCGCTTATAGCACGGGTGGAGCGAATATTCATCCATTCATCCTTCTTAATTTTGAAGGAACTTTAGATGACGTTTTCACCCTCGCTCATGAATCTGGTCACTCTATCCACACCTTATATTCCGAAGAGTCCCAACCTGTTTCGAAACAGGATTACACCATTTTCGTTGCAGAAATCGCTTCGACCTTCAATGAACACAACCTTCTTGATTATCTTTTAAAGAGAGGAGATTTAAGCAAGAACGATAAGATCTTCTTACTCCAAAAAGCGATCGATGAAATCTGTGCTACCTTCTATCGTCAAGCTTTATTCGCCCAATATGAATATGAAATCTCTCTTCTTGCTGAGAAAGATGAACCAATCAACTATCAAGTCTTATCCAATAAGATGATTGAGCTCTATAAGCAATATTACGGAATTGATATTCACGAAGAAAAAGTGAAAGAGCTTGTCTGGGCTTATATCCCTCATCTCTTCTACACCCCATTCTACGTTTATCAATATGCGACATCTTTCACTGCATCCATGCTTCTTTATCAGAATGTTAAAGAAGGAAAAGAAGGCGCTTTCGATAAGCATATTTCTCTCTTAAAGATGGGTGGAAGCGATTACCCAGTACAAGAAGTTATGAAAGCAGGCGTTGACTTCACCAAGAAAGAAACGTTCTATTCTTGCCCACGCAGAATGGACGAACTTGTTAGTGAGCTTGAAAAACTTCTTGAAGAATAATTGAGAAGACATTCTCACTTAGTTATAATGTTTAGGCTGCTTTTGCAGCCCTGGTCCATTAGCGCAGTGGTTAGAGCGAACGACTTATAATCGTTAGGTCTCAGGTTCAAACCCTGAATGGACCACCATGGAGGCATACCCAAGCGGTTGAAGGGGTCGGTCTTGAAAACCGATAGTGGGATCATATCCCAGCTAGAGTTCGAATCTCTATGCCTCCGCCAGTTTGAATCGGTACGAACACTGTACTGTCATCAGTCATGGTTCGTTGTTGCAGGCTATCTTCGTAAAAGAAGATAATCCAAGAAGAGCCGTCCGCAAAGGGTGACTCTTTTTTCATCTTATTTTGAATTTTGATGGCGAATTCAGTCACTCCCTTTTTCTAATTCGGCTTTGATTTCATGATTGGCCTGCTTGGTTAGGAAAAAGCGCCTTAAATTCTCTGCATACTTTTTGGAAGTAGATTCGATAACGTATTCTCCTTCTATAAGAGAAAGGCGAATTTGACAGTTCCGCAACTGTATTCCGCTTTTCCTTGCTTCATAGCACAAAAAATCTAAGTAAGAAGGCAAATAGTCTTCGACGTTTTCTTTAGCCACTCCTACTTTTTTCCATTCGACATTTGGGTTAGCACAGTAGCCACCGTAAACATAAGCCAATTCTAAGATTTTCAGTTCTCGTTCGAGCCGAATTGATCCATAAAGAAAACCACCCAAAACGAAAACAATCGAAAGTAACGTCGGGAAAACGATTACTTGAATCACTCTTTGCACATTGGTCGGATCGGTCTCAAGCACATCGCTTATAGATAAATAAAGTTGCAAGGCAAAAGACGCGACTAAAACGATAATCGATAACACGTTTGGAATGATTTTTGTTGTTTCATAATTCGAGCAACCACCGACTTTCTCGGCTAATTTCTTCTGATGGAAGCAAGAATGAACTTCTGTTCCGTGACGTGGAAATTTAATGGCTTCAGCTGTAATTAGGAAAGGCCTTAAAGATTCATCGAACGAAACAGCAATTTTGAGGTCCTCGACGAACGTCTCCCAACGTATGGTTTTCTCATAATCAGGAAGTAAGTTGATTGCGTGAAGATTGAAATATATCTCATTCCTTCTTGCTTTCATTCGATATAAAGCCAAGCCGATATCGAATGAAGGGAGCGCAACCAAAACGTATAAGCGATATATTTTTGCCAATCGGGATTCGGCCCTTGTATTTTTATGCAGGGAATCAGCGAAGTGATTGTTGATAAAAATATGATGAACACAATTTGAAAACACCACATTTTGACTTTCAAATACTTACCGACGTGAAAAAGATTCTGCTCATAATTGATTCTAGCGATATCTTCTACAAATTTTTCGGTTTCATTTGATGCATTTAATGGAACGCTTTTATCTCGGTCTGGGTTCAACAAATTTATGGGTTTATCGGATACAGAGAAAAGCTTTTGGTAATAATAATCCTTTTCTGTTTTCATCGAATACTCGCCTCCGTTTCGTAAACAAAATACTTTTAAATATTATACTCCTCAGCGAGGAATTCACCCTGTATTCGGGCTATGTTTATTGCCAAAATCACATAAATGCCAAACTAACCTTTATAATGAAGTGTTATATTGTTGTATAATCAACTATATGAAATACAAAGATGCAATCAAGGAACTGAGAAAGCGACTTCTCGTGTCCCAATCGGAACTGGCAAAAATGTTAAATGTTTCTTTTGCCACGGTGAACCGCTGGGAACAAGGGCTTCACGAACCAACCTATGCCGCAAAACGCAAACTGCGTGTTCTTTTTAAAGAAAGCAAAATAGAAATCGAGGAATGACAAAATGATTACCGGTGAAATCAAAAACAAACTAGACAGGCTTTGGGACCGCATGTGGTCAAATCAGATGACCAACCCATGGATCGACATTCAGCAGATTACGTATCTTATCTTTATAAAGATGTTGGACGATCAGCAAATCCGTCAGGAAGTTAAAATTAACGACCAGATCAAACACGGCATCACCGCTGCGGAAAAGCAGAAGGAGAAGCTTCTCTTCAAGCCCGGCAATTACGTCGACGAGGAAAACGGAATCAACGTTCCTTATGCCGACCTCCGCTGGTCCCACTTTAAAGAATTCGCACCGCAGAAGATGTTCGAGAACATGAAGAAGAACGTCTTCCCTTTCATCACGAAATTGGACTCGACCGGAAACACTGCATTCGCCAAATTCATGAAGGATGCCCAATTCACGGTTACGAACGCTTATATTCTCGACGAATTGGTTAAGGGCCTTTCCGATCCAGGATTGGGTTTGGATAGCAGAGACCTCATGGGTGATTGCTATGAGTATCTCCTTTCCAAAATGGCGACGAGCGGCGACAATGGTCAGTTCCGCACCCCGCGTCACATCATCGACATGATGGTTGCTCTGGCCAAACCAACCCTAAAGGACAAGATTCTAGACCCTGCAATGGGTACCGCCGGGTTCTTGGCATCTTCCTCTAGATACATTCAGGAAAACTACAAATCCGAATTGATGAATGTCGAAAACAACAGGCATTACCACAATGACGAATTCACTGGATTCGACGTCGATACCGACATGCTCCGCATCGGAAGCATGAACATGGTTTTACATGGAGTCGAGAACGCGAACATCCGTTATAACAACTCTCTTTCCGAGGATTATACTGACCATGATAAGTTCTCTTTGATCCTCGCCAATCCGCCTTTCTCTGGCAGTTTAAATCCCGAGACTGTCGCTAAATCCCTCAACCAAATCAGCGGAGGAACGAAATCCACCGAGCTTCTTTTCCTTGCGCTTTTCTTGAGGATCCTTCAGGTGGGCGGTCGTTGCGCTTCAATCGTCCCTGTCGGCGTGGTCAACAACACCAACGAAAAAGCTTATACCCGCCTGAGACAGGAATTAGTTGATCATCAGAAACTTCAGGCCGTCATTTATATGCCTTCTGGCGTTTTCAAACCATACGCCGGGGTTCAGACCGCCATTCTGATTTTCACCAAAACCAATAGCGGCGGAACCGATAAGGTTTGGCTCTACAACATGGAGGCCGATGGCTTCTCTCTTGATGATAAGAGAGTCGCAATTAAGGAAAACGATATTCCAGATATCATTGAGAGATTCAATAACCTTGACCGAGAAGTCGAGAGAACTCCATATGAAAAATCCTTCTTTGTCACAAAAGACGAAATCGTCGCGAACGATTATGTTTTGAGTTGGAACAAATACCACAAAGTCCACATCGAAAAGAAAACATATAGACCTGCCAAGGAAATCGTGGAGTCCATCGAGAAATCAGAAGCGGATTTCCAGGATTTGATGGCACAAATCAAGAAGGAGCTTAATCAATAATGAAAAGGCTTCTAAAAGACGTCGTCATTCAGCAAAGGTCTTCTTTAAAGCTTTCAGATGTTGCTGAATCTGGAAAGTACCCAGTTTTCGGTGCGGCAGGCTTAGTCGGCTATCGCAACACATATCAAATTGATTTGCCTTCCGTGGCAATCATTAAAGATGGTGCGGGCATCGGCAGAGTATCTCTCCTTCCAAAGAACTCCTCTGTACTTGGAACAATGCAAATGCTTACTCCCAACGCCGATGTGGACAACGTTTTTCTATATTATTACTTAACGCATTTGCATCTAGGAAAATCCTTTACAGGATCGACGATTCCTCACATTTATTTCAAAAATTATGGGGCCTCATCTTTTCCAAAATTCAAACACGACGAGCAAGTTAGAATTGCCATCGATTTAACCAATATTTCGAATGCAATTGAAAATAAGCACGTACAACTAAACATGCTGGATGGATTGGTCAAATCGCGGTTTATGGAGATGTTCGGCGATGTCTTAAGAAACACCAAAGGCTTTCAAATGTGTCATTTTGGAGAATATGTTTATCAGATGAATATTGGGCCATTTGGCAGTGATCTGAAAAACGATTGTTTTGTGTCTAAAGAACAATCTGCTTGCATGGTTTATGAGCAAAAACACGCCATTGATAAAACATTAAATGTTCCCACACGATATATTAACAATGAAAAATATGCCCATTTAAAACGGTTTGAAATTGGTCCTGGAGACATTATAGTCAGTTGTCGAGGAACAATTGGAAAGTGCTGGCTTTTGCCTGATGAGGCGCCAAAAGGAATAATTCACCCTTCACTGATGCTAATTAAGCCTAACGATGCTGTTAATCATGAATTTCTTGTATATTTGCTTGAAAGAATCTTGTCTGAGCAAACGCAACAAGGGTCCGGAGTTAAAATGGCCATTAAAGCTAAGGACTTATCAAAGATTGTTTGTATAAATCCTGAACGTGAAGAACAAGATTATTTCATCGATTTCGTCCATCTGGTCGACAAATCAAGGTTTGTTTGTCATTCGAGATATTTTTTGTGACTAATCTTTACATTGGAGTCATCAACCATGGCATATTCAAGCGTTGTATCAATCTTTGAATGACCTAGCAGATGCTGAACTTGCTCGATAGGCATACCCTTATCTATGGCTTTTGTGGCTAAAGTTCTTCTGAATTTATGTGGATAGACGTTGCTAATCCCGCTGTCCTTGCCGATACGGCGAAGGAGTATTTCTACGCCGCTTATTTGGAGTCTTTTGTATGGAGATAGTGTCGAAACAAACAAAGCATCTTCCTCATCTTTTCTCTCTTGAAGGTATTTTTGGAGATGAACTTTGGTCATTGCGTCAAAATACGCCTTTCGTTGCTTATTTCCTTTACCAGTAACGATGCATTCTCGTTTTTCGAAGTCTATGTCTGTCCGATTTAGTCTGACCAATTCCCCAACTCTAACACCGGTAGAGCGCAAGAAGTCGATTATCGCAAGGTTTCTTATAGTTCCTGCGTGTTCTCTTAAAAGTTCAATCGTCTCGTCGCTATATGTGTCCTTGACCCTTTTTCCGATCTTCAGTTTTTTGATTTTTCTAACAGGGTTTTTCGAGATGTAATCTTCACTCTCTAGCCAGGAGAAAAAGGATGAAATGACCCTTCTAACGTTATCGATTGTCACTTTGCCTGTGTTTCCTTTTTCCTGAATCTCAGAAAGATATTCCCTAATATCGGAGGAGGAAATGAAAAGATAACTCTTTTGGATTATTTTGAGAGCCGCTTGGATGGTGGCTCTGTAGTATTTCGTCGTCCTTTCCGAGCAGCCCTCCAGCGTCTTGGATGCTAAAAACTGGCTTAACGCTTCTTCGTTGCTTACGTCTTTCTTCGCCTCTGCGTCGAAATAGACCTTCTTGCCTACCAAACCTTTTGACAGTGCCATATAAAAGAAATCCCTCATCGTCTGAGGGATTTTCTTAGGCAGGTAGGATAGGACTTCTTGTATAAATCTTTCATTCATGCCGTATGAATCTCCTTTTGAATATCATACGGTCAAAAGATGTCTATTAAGCACCGACGCAGGCCGAAACGGAACCGTGGAGCAGACCGATAAAATTGTAAATCGGATCAGTCTTTCCATCAAAGATGTCGGTGTATTCCTGATGTTTGAACGGCTCAGATTCGTAAAGGTCGTCAGGACGGATATCACCGTTTTCAAGGACGAAGTTCACGATTTCGTTAAGGAACTCCTCCTGGCGGGTGTTGAAACTGTATTTCCTCAAATAGTCAGAGAGGATTTCGTTGACCTTTTCCCTGGAAAGCCCCACGATGCTTCTGACGAAGACACCGACGGATTTGCCGTTGGAGATGTTTTCGTAGTCGGATCTAGAGCCAAGCTGGTTCCACAGGATATCCTCGAGGTCGATGATGTCGGTCTCGTTGAGCTGTTCGATGTTCCTGATCTTTGCGATGGCGGGGATGTCGGAATGCTCGGAGAGGTAGTCGATGACCCTTTCCTTGTAGTTCTTGAACTGCATGGTTGGGATGCTGCCGGGCTTTTTGTCGATGACCTCGTCAGAGAAATTGGTCTCGATGATGCTACGGACTTCACGGCCAAGGAACTTAATGAGATCCCTGACCTCGTTTCTGAGCATCTCGAGCTTATCAATATCAATTCCTTCCCAGAACTCAGTCTTGCAAGCCGTTTCGAGGACGTCTTTCTTGGCGTTGACCTGAGGGATGGAGAGCTTATCGAGCAAGGCGCGGCAGATGGTCGTGACCTTCTGGACGGCCTTTGAATAATCTTTGTCGCCGGCGATTTCCGCCAACTCGATGTTGAACATCCAAAGGTCGAAGATCTTTGAGGATTCCTCGTCGCCGTTTGGATCGATGAGCTTCGTGACTTGGTTCTTGATCTCTTTCACATCCAAGATGGAGAGATATTGCCAGTTGTCTTCGCGGGAGTATTTGTCCACGTATTTTAGCTGGTATCTGACGTTAACCAGGTTGCGGTTCAGCTTCTTGACCATCTCTATGAGGTGGGACCTCGTCTTCTCGTAGTAGGCCTTATGCATTTCGTTCGTCTGATGCTCGAGGCTTTGAAGAGAATATACGAGCTCAACTTTCAGGTTAAAGATTCTCTGAGAGAGGTTGAGCGCGTTCTTTGGCTCTCTGCCATCCGGGTTCATGCGGAAGAAATCGAAGTTATCGCAGAAATCAAAGATGTAGAAGCCCTGCTTGTCCTCATAGGTGGAGACGGTTGCATCCTCGCTCTTGTGGAGGAAGAAATCCTCGGAAGGGCTCATGACGTTCAGTTCTTTGCAGACGCGGGTGCCTCTTCCGATCATCTGCCAGAACTTGATCTTCGAATAGATTCTCTTGAAGAACACGAGGTTAAGGACTTCCGGAACATCGATGCCCGTGTCGAGCATGGCGACGGAAACGGCTATGATAGGTTCCTTGTCCTTGATGGAGAAGTCGTCGATCAGGGTCTGAGCGTAATTGACGTAGTTGTCTATGAGTTTACAATAGCCATCCCCTTTTCCTGGGTAGAGCGCGTTGAACCGCTCGACGATTCTCTCCGCGTGGAAATGGTTTACGGCAAAGATGATGGTCTTGCCAAGTTCTTCTCCTCCATTGACTCGGAGCCCTTCGTTAACCACGGTCTGAAGCATCGAATCGATGGTATCGGAGTTGATGATCCTCTCATAGAACTCTTTGCCCGCGATTTCCTTCGGGGTCTCGCCATCGTTGGGATCCCCGATTAGAGTCTCGAATTGCTCCTTCTCTTCTTCGGTCAGCTGATCGTATTTAAGGCCGTTTTTGAGAAGGTTTGTCGTCTTCTCGATTGGAAGGAAAGGGACCAAGTAACCGGCGGCGATTGCGGTATCCAAATCGTAATAGAAAGTCGGCTCGCCCTTCGGCAGATTAAAGAGTTCATAGGTCGAGGCATCAACTTGTTCTCTCGGGGTCGCCGTCAAACCGAGCAGCAAGGAATCGAAGTAATCGAAAATGGCGCGGTACTTGTTGTAGACGGAGCGGTGGCACTCGTCGATGATGATGAGGTCGAAATGCCCGATGCCGAGTTTCCTGTCGCCCCGGTCAAGCACGTTGCTGATTGTGTTGTAGGTTGATAAAACGACCGTGGCGTTATAGTCACGCTCGCTCTCGGATTCCTCGGAAAGCACGCTTCTGGAGGAATGCGGAAGGAATTTTTCGAAGGCTCTCTTGGCCTGCGTGACTAACGACGTTCTGTCCGCGAGGAAAAGGATTCTTTTTGCCCATCCGTTTCTTTGAAGAACGTCCACAACGGAAATGGCGCAGCGGGTCTTTCCGGTGCCAGTAGCCATGACGAGCAAGGCTTTTCTTTGCTTGTTGTTGAAAGATTCCGCCACGGCGGTGGTTGCGTTCTGGATGAATGGCCTATCCGAGATTGCGGGATCAACGTGATAATCGGTGATGGTATGCAGGCCTCTGCGGATGATTAGGGAGTGGAGTTCATCTAAGGTGTAGTAGCCATAGACTCTTCTTGCTGGATACCCGCAGCCGTCGACCATCATAATCTTGAAACCGTTTGTGTAATAGATGACGGGGCGGACCCCATAAGTCTTCTCCAAGAGGTCAGCGTAAAGCTTGGCTTGCTGTGAGCCGACGATTTCGTCCTTGGACGTCTTCTTGGCCTCGATTACAGCCAACGGCTTTCCGTCTTTATCAAAAAGAACGTAATCGGCATAGCCGACCTCCGCATTATTAGGCATCCCTTGGAGCTCAATCTCGATGGATGCCTTTCCCGGCTTGATTGCATTTTTGATTGGCCAGACATCCCAACCGGCCTCTTTGAGCGCCGTGTCGATGTAGATCTTTCTCGTTTCTTCTTCGGTGAAATCGATGGCCGCTTTCAAAATGGCGTTATCGTCGATATTCCCTTTGAATTTTGAAAGGTCCGTCCCTTCTTCATCAGGTTTCTTCTTATCGATTTCTTTTACTGTCTCAACGGGTTTTTCTTCCGTTTTCTGACATTTAGAAGCATCGAATTTCGCGTAGCCATGAATTGCCCCGAGCATGTTGAGGATTTCGCATACGGAATAATAAAGAGCCTCTAAGGACTTCATCGCTTCCGCCTTGCTTACCTCTTCTGCGTGGGCGGCATTGTTGCCGATCTGCCTGACTAGATGAACGGCAGATAAGAGGGAATCGTCAAGGTAAGAAGAAAAACACCCATCATCGAGCAGCTCGAAAAGAGTCGCGAATTCAGGGTAAGATCCGTATTTCGCAATATAAAAGGACTTAACGATGGATTCCAAAGCCTTTCTTGACGAAACGGCGGAGATGTCTGGCTGTGAGATGACGAAAGTCTCAGCTTCGTTGCAGAATTGATACAGCTTTTTAAAATCCTGATTGTCTTTTAGAAAGTCGAAATTCATTCTTCGTCACCTCCGAAATATTCATCCATCTTGGAATCCAAGAGTTCTTGGAGATCTTTAATTTCAGACTGAACGATAAACCTTGATTTGTCGATGAGTTCAACGAAGGAAATAAAAGCCTGTTGAAGATTAATTGGAGGAACAAAAACCTCAATGGACGACATTTCGGTTGCGTTAATGTTCGCTTGGTTAACCGCTCCACGAGCCATCGATTTAAGCTTGAGCTTCATCTGCGGAGTATTCATGAATTGAGCTAGGTAATCGGCCGTAATTAACGCCTTGTTCAAGCGCACTCTAACGATGTATCCGGCAATTATGGATTCATGGTCGCCGTGATAAACGCAGGATCTTCCAACATGGTCTCTGCTATTGGTTCGGTTAAACAGAAAATCGCCATCGCGCACCACGGCCTTCTCATATTCCTTTCCTTCGAGATGGATATATTTCATGTCTGAAAAATCCAAAGATCCAGAATCAGTCATATTCCCCATCCTTAAATAAGGGATGTCGCCGTTTTCCATCGCTGGTTTGCTGGTTCCGTAGTTAATTTCTGTAGCCAGCTCGCCAATTGATTTAACTGGGTAAGAGTTTTCATTGACCCCAGGAGTGCCAAACGTCTCCATAAACCGCGATTTGACCAAGGAATCTAAAGAATTAAGTAACTCAGTTTTTGCTGAGATGGCACTTTCAATCTTCTCCAAGGAACCAACGATATTCGTCTGTTCTTCCTTCGATCGAATTGGCACGAGCCAATCTCTTAATATTTTCAGGTTAATATTTTGTTGAGCGGCACCTTTGCCGATAGCCTTGGCTTTCTTTTCCTGACTTCTCAAAAAATAATAAAGATAATCACAATCTATAGTTTCGTCCAGGATATTTATTCCTGCGATGGCTTGATTGGTTGTAGCGTCGAAGTCAAGTATTCCGACACGTCCTAATGTTGCGAAAATTGTGTAAAGAATTGTTCCTTTGTAAAAGAGCTTTGCGGAAGAATTCTTTAACCCTTCATCGGTAATCGCTTCTTCATATGTTTGCACGTGCTTACCCTGAATGTCAGAAATTTTTACCCAGGGGATATCACCATTCCAGTAAGAGAGATTTGAACGGGAAGGGGTTCCTCCAGCGTTGACTGCTGCAATACTACTTAGTCTAACTTTTTTCATGCTCTGGCCTCCCCTCTAAACCGCGATTTGACCAAGGAATCTAAAGAATTAAGTAACTCAGTTTTTGCTGA
>OGRD01000315.1_pt1 | contig 27622 bp, 27 predicted proteins | sample 1553441 | NCBI WGS metagenome assembly OGRD01 (sample SAMEA2580106, study PRJEB22360) | human gut metagenome | biome: human gut; feature: human-associated habitat; material: faeces | place: Denmark | collected 2008/2010
TGAAATAAATGAAATTTATTATTGAAAACGCCTGAATTTCAGCCGTTTTTGCGGTGTATATGATAAAACATTGTTAGTTGATTTCGATTGGCAAAATATTAATTGCTTTTGTTGATATCTTCTACTAATTTTATTTCAGTTATCAAGGATTCGTTGACAACTGAAGTATCTATCGCATTGATTGAGCATAACAATACTGTTTCTTTATTTTTGATTCCCTTATGAACAAGAAGAAGCGTATTTCAATAAAATTAATTGTTTCTATGTTTATTATTTAAATTAATGGCTAAGAACTTTGTTTAGGCTTTTGCCTTTCGATATGGCGATTATCTAAGGCATTTGCGCTCTTTTGGCTTCTCTATTGCAAATAATAAAATCCTTTTTTCGATTTCGATTCATATCCAACGTAATTGATGATGTCTTAATCATAATAAGTTATAGGGTATATTTTGTCACCGGAAGAAGTGGTTGCGTTTTTTGCAATAACTACCGCACAAAAATTTACACTTACAGATTAATTATGAGCCGAGAGTTCGAACCTGCCACGATGGATAAAATAGAATTTAACAAAAAAAGGATTGACCTTAATCAATCCTAGAAGTGACTACTGGTGACCTGTACGGGATTCGAACCCATGAATGTATCCTTGAAAGGGATATGAGTTAAGCCTCTTCTCCAACAGGCCATAAAATGGCGCTCACTATAGGGCTCGAACCTACAACAAATCGGTTAACAGCCGATTGCTCTGCCATTGAGCTAAGTGAGCGCATCATTACACGCGAGTTACCGCGCACGAAATATATTACTAATTACCCATATTCTTTGCAAGCAATATTTTCTTTTTTGTTCTTATAAAGAAAAACTTAGATTCTTCCTAAAGAAATCTTCATTTGCATATGGTTTGAATAAGATTCCTACTTCCTATCCGAAATCATCATCTAAAATATGTTTTTACCGTCTTAAAAACAGAAAAAGCGCTTCAAACGAAGCGCCTTTAAGAAACGAAACAATTATTTGCTTTCAAGCTTTTTATCGATGAGATCGAATAAATCACCGACAGTCTTGAATGAAGCAAGCTCTTCTGTGGTGAATTGGAAGCCGTATTTATCTTCCAAGTCTAAGCACATCTCGACAACATCAAGACTATCCAAACCAAGATCTTTCATTGGTTTGCTTTCGTCAATGGAATCAAGGTGAAGTTTTTCACAGAATTGTTTTCTAATTTCGTCTAATTGGTTTGCGCTCATCGTTAATGACCTCTTAACTTTCATTATTATAAGGGCTTTTTATAATGAGGCAATCAAAGAAACGATTTCATTTCTTAGATTTCAAACATATTAGCTGAAGAGCCTTTAACATTGCTAATCGAGTTAGAATCGGTGATAGTGATTTCTCTATCCACTTCTTTCGCGCTCTTTTGGAATGTTGGGATTAAGATTGCGGCAATTGTTCCAAATGCAGCTAAAGTAAGAATCATGGCCAATAATTGTCCTTTTAATTCACTCATTGTTTTTTCCTCCTTTCTTTTCAACCTTTATATCCGAGAACCACGGATCGATTGATACATATTTGTTTTGTCTCGCTAGAGAAGGCAAGAGACTTGTATTCTTTCCATATTTGGAAAAGAAAAGCGTCACCTTCCCCTGGTATGTAGCTCTCCTTGTTTAGAGAGACGATATGAGCGTTATCATTCGAGACAAGTTTGATAACGTCTTCGTTTATGGTCCAATTCCTGCTAATTAGTTTTCCAGCAGAAATGGCCAAACTATCTAATTGCGCATAAACCATTTGCATATGGCAAAGGTCACCGGCATAAGCAAACATCGATAAAATGAACGCTAACGACAAAAGGAAACTGATATTAGATGACATTTGCATATTCCTCCATCAAGATAACGACAGAAACAGCGATAATCCCCATTGATAAAGCGGAAGCAAGCAAGGGAAGAAAGTTGAAGTTTCCGAAGCGTGTTTTCTCATTCTCTAGGTTTTGTTGACGTTTTGAAACAGAGAGGGAATGAAAGAGGGTATCAAATTGAGTAAGATACTCTTCCCCTCCACCTTCAATAGACATTTTATAAACGGATACTAAAACCTGACGTATTTCTAGATTGGTGAAATTCTCAGCAAATTTCATATAAGGGGTTACGCTTTTGTCATGATCGATATCATTTAATAAAACACGTATCTTTTCAGACAATTCCTTACTTGCATAACGAAGGCAATCTTCTAATGCGTTATAAACCGGCCTTCCGTTTTTTACGAAGATTTCAAAATAGGCGAAAATATGCACAAATTCGTTTTCTAATTCTTTCTTTTTGTTATCGAGAATTCGTCTTGGCTTTCCTAAGACGTAATAGTCCACCCCTAAAAGAAGAAGCATGACTGCTAATAAACCTATGATCTGCTTTGTTTTCCAATAAAGGAGAATGCCCATAGCAAGAAGAGCTAAATCGACAATTCCCAAAGTGATAAGTTCTATTTTTGGATTCAGTTTTGCTTCTGAATACAGTTCAATTAACTTGTTTTTTCTTTTTGAAGCCATGGATTTTCACCCCCTTAAATTGGATTTTTTCTTTGGTAATGCCTAAAGCAAAGAGAAAGAAAGACGTATAAGCGATTAAGAAATATGCCAGAACAAGTAAGATAAAGCCGATATGGTTGATAAGTATCTGATAAAAGGACGAAAGACCGAAACGAAGAATTCCCATTACCAGTAAGCTCATTAGCCAAAGAGAGGAAAATTGAACAAGCGAGGCGGTCACGTTTTTAGAATGTGAGATCCTATCTTCTTCTATTGCTGTGCTTTCTTTTAGAAGAGGCGAAGCAATATCTAGAATTTCCCCTCCTTCTTCTTGATAAAGTCGAATGGTAGAAAGGAAGACACGATAGATGTCGGTTTGGAAATATTTCGAAAGATATTCCAGTCTTTCATCAAAAGATTTGTCCGAAATACTTTCGAGAACCTGTTTTTCTTCTCCGGATAGGCCAAGAGTTGCGTTTTGAAAAGCAAGATCCATGGATTTTGAGGCGCTTAAAGAAATGACGAAAGAATGAATAAAACGATATGTTTCCCCTCCTTTTCTCATCTTTGTTTGATAAGCAGAAATAAGCGGATCTATAAGTAGGAGAAAAAGGAGCATTCCTATGCCCAAAACCAAAACAGCATAAAGGATTTGAGAGGTAAGCAAATAGCAGACTCCAGCAAACAAAAGGCTTATGACAATATAAAAAGGGATCCTATTCTTCATATGTTCTCCTTTCATAAAGGGAAACGAGTTTCTTTTCTTTTTCATCCAAGCAAGAAATTGATTTTAAGTAACGGTGAATATTCCCTTCTTTTGAAGCCTCTTTGACAAGATAAACGTAATAATGGAGATGATGCGCAATATCATCCATCAACTCATCTTTTCTCAAGTTAGGATTGCCCATCATAGCTAAGCGAGCAAGACGGTCAGGCATACCTTCTACGTCTTTTGCGTGAATCGTTGTTAATATGGGGTGACCTGACATAGCACTCGTTAAGGCATCGAGCATTTCTTCTCCCCTTGCTTCTGAAACAACGATATAGTCTGGATTGTTTCTTAAGGCGTTACGAATTAGGGAGGAAAATGAAGCGATCTTAGGCGATTGTTCATTTACTAACCAGGTCGTTAAATCTAGTTCAGGGATTTCTAGCATGTCTAATTCTTCGATGTTATCAATCACAATTACACGAGTTCCTTTTTTCATGTGATAGAGACAGTATTTCTCAAATTCTGTTTTTCCAGAACTCGTTACTCCTCCAATAATGATGGATTCCTCTCTATCGAGGAGATCTTGAATAAGAGCCCTACTTTTTCCATCCAAAAAAGGAGAATTCTCATCAATTTGACAGCCCTTCCTTTCAATACGAAGGGAGAAAGTATAGGCTTTTTCGTTGGCTACCCTCGCTAGAGAATTATTCACGGCATTTAAGCGATATGTTCCAAAGCTGACATCGAGAATGGGATTTAAATAAGAGAATTGTCTTTCTGTTACATTGGCAATTTGACGAAGGAAGGAACCTACTTCTTCGTTTGTTAAAGAAATATCGCTTTCTTCTCTGCCCTTAGAATTCGTAACGAAATACAGCCTTGAACCGTTATATGAAACGTCCGTTAGTCCTTCTTTTTCTAAAATGGGTCTAAGAAAGGAGTTTTCAAGGTATGTCACAGGATTCGTCGCCATTTTATTTCTTCTCCTTTATGATGAAACTTTTGCTATTTTCGTAATGATAAATACCTTGAAAAGTAGCATTAAAATAGAGAGTAGCTCTCTTAAAATAGGTCGTTTCTTTACCATCTATGATGTAGGGATCTGACAGTTCTTGAGTTAAGGTATAGCTTCCATTCCGTAAATAAGGATCTAGATTAGTTTTAAAATAGTTTACCGTCACCCTTTTCCAGGCCGTTTTATAGAAAAAGGGACCATAAGGGATTTCATTCTGCCCTTTTGCTAAAACCGCTTGTTGGGCAAGGGAGAAATCAAATCCTTCAAAGACACGTTTAATCTTCCCTAATGAGGAGGAATAAGAAAACATCTGGACACTAAAGCTAAAAACCAAGGCAATAAGGAGATAATTCATCATAATTCTTCCTCCACGTAATAGTTGGAGTTCTTATGCGAACCGAAATAATTTTGAGATTTTCTGTAAGAGAATTTTCCCGTAATGTCTACCAAGCCAAGCGCTCCAACATTTAAAAGCTCCATTTGGAAAAGAAATTTATATTCATTCTTATCGGGAATAGAAGGTATAGGAAAGCCACTTCTAACCTGTTGATATCCTCTACCGCCATTTGGAACAGTATCCCGGTTATAGACTCTTCTTCCATCTAAAGACACCCAATAGATATCCTTAATATCTAACGTTACATATTCCCCATCAAAACGTTGGCGTAATGGGATCTTATAGCCCTTTTTCCCATCATAACCAACAGAAGGTTCGCCTAGGTTATACCGCTCATATCCATCATAGATAAAAAGATTCATATCTTCGTCTTTGATCAAAAGATTTCTTCTTTTTGATGTACCAAACTGACGAAGTTCCATTTTTAAAGGAATAGGAAAAGTGAAGGTATTGATTTCTCCACGGTCTTCTTTTTGAAAATCTCTCCAATCTAAAAACTTTCCATCGGCAATGGCATCCATTGTAACTTGCCAATTCTTCCCGCCAAACTTTACTTTGCGGTGCGCTTCCTCTTGGTTATAGTCATAATTCATTAAACGATAGGAAGAGGTTGAATACTTTGATATATCAAGATGATATCTTTTCCCCGTGTTATAAGTACTAGGCAAATGAACGTAGGCAAATTCTCCTTTGTTACTGCCAGAATGCTCATCAACATAGACGCCTAAAGCAAAGGTTGCCTGGAATATCTTGTAACGATAATCCGTTTTCAAACCATGATCCTCTAAAGCGGACTTCAAAGGAATAACGCATTGTAAATACGAGCCGATTCTCCCTGATACATAAGCGGAACGATACACTTCGTAGTAAGAACAACCAGAATCACTTGCTAGATGCCGCCAATTTGCCGTAGGACCATAAATATAATAAAGACGGATCTGGATTTTCTTTGTGGTCGAACGAACAAAACGCGTTGTAAGGGACCAAGTATTTTCTTTCCCCTTTGTCATTGTTGGCATCTCTCCTTCAAGGAAATAACCGTATTTTTGAGTGATGCTTGCCACATTGCTATCCGTAATGAAAGTAAATTTCGTGTCTAAAGTAGAATGTACTTCCTCATCCTTGACCGCTGCCGTTAAAAAAGGAAGCAAGGGCAAAATAAAGCATAATTTTTTCGTTTTCATTTTTCTTTTCTTCCTTTCATCACCTTAAAGAAGACGGGGTTTCTTAAAAAATGCCAAATTTTTTTAAAAAAGCGAAACATTCGTAAAAAGAGAAGATAACACCTATAATAAGGAACGTATGATTTTATTGATTGGGCCATCCGCAAGCGGAAAAACAGAAATATCGAAACTATTGGGATTACGTTATGGAATCTCCAAAGCCATTACGCACACTACGAGAGCCCCTCGAAATGGTGAAGTTTATGGTGTGGATTATTATTTCGTTCAAGAAGAAGATTTCCTTCAATTAATGAAAAAAGAAGCTTTTGTTGAGAATACCGTCTATAACGGAAACCATTACGGTTGCTCAAAAGCGGAAATTGCCGACGATAAGGTTGTTGTCGTTGATCCAAATGGTTTGAAATCTTTTTTGTCTTTAAAAGACCCTTCGATTGTCACTTTCTTTTTAAATGCGTCAGAAGAAACAAGAAGAAAAAGGATGGAAGGTAGAAAAGATAAACCTGAAGAGATTGAAAAGAGACTTCTAAACGACAAAGAAGCATTTTCTCCCGATAAAATTCAAGGAATCGATTATTTCATTGACACGGACAAAAGAAAAATGGAAAGCCTCGTTAAAGAAATTCATGAAGATTATCTTCTTAAATTAAAAGAAAGAGGAATTCAAAATCCAAACATCATCCACTAAGGATGATTTTTTATTTGCCTTTTTTAATGACGCGAACAAAGGCTTCTTTTACCGTATAAGGAGTCACTTCCGTGACTTTCACATAAATCTTTCCGACGCGGAAAGAATCGCCGACAACGGCAAATCTTCCTAAATGGTCGATAATCCAACCACTTACCGTCGTATAATCATCTGGCAAAAGCTTATCAGGGTCTAAGCCCATTTCGTTATAGAAATCATCAATGTTCATCGTTCCATTGACGTAATAGGAATTTCTTCTATCGCCTTTTCTTAAGTCGTTTGTCGGTGAATCTTTCTCATCCCACATCTCACCAACGAGTTCTTCTAAAATATCTTCAAGAGTAATAATGCCTTCCATTCCGCCATATTCATCGCGAACAACGGCAATATGGTGCTTGTTTTCCTTCATTAAAGCCATTGCGGAGGAAATCATCATCGTTCTTGGAACATCGACAATTGGCAAAAGGAAGTCTTTGTAATTCACTTTCTTGCCTTTCACAAGTTCACGAAGAAGGGTTTTAATCGGAATATAGCCAAGAACATGATCAAAATTCCCTTCATAAACAATGACGCGGGAATGATGAAAAGCACCTTCTTTTTTTAAGAAAGCTTCGAAGGATTCATCGGTATCGTAACCAAATACTCTAACACGTGGGGTCATAACCTCATAGCAACTGGTTTCCTTAAAATCGATGGAACGATGGAGAAGCTCGCTTGCTTCTTCGTCGATAATACCCTCTTCTTCAATCGTATTCACCATAGCTTCAAGTTCTTCGTCGCTTGCTAAAGGATTTTCTTTGCCACTCTTTTTAATAAGAGGTTTTGCTAGCCAGGAGGCAAAATGACTAGAAGGCCAAACGAATGGAAAGAAAAGAACCGATATTACTTTCATAAACGGTAAAAACGCCTTCGAAAGAGAGAAAGAATGAGTTGATGCAAAGTGTTTTGGTGTGATTTCGCAGAAGATTAAAAGAAAGATAAGCAAAGTGAATGAAGAAATCGTGTTTGCTAATTCTTCCCCAACATATCCAAGCAACAAGTCTCTTCCTAAAAGCGAGCCCAAGGAAGAAATAAGAACGTTCGCAAAATCGTTGCCGAAAAGAATCACCGCAATGGTTTTATCATAATGATTTGCTAAATCGAGGGCACGGCCTGCTTTCTTATCCCCTTTTGAGAATTTCGCTTCCAAACGTCTTCTATTCACTGAGGAATAAGTCATGTCGGCTGCGCTAAAAAGGAAGGAAAGGACGGCTAATAAGAAAATGGCAACGATGTAAATAATATCAATCGTTTTCATTTTTTCTTCTCCTTTCCTGTTTGAGGAATAATCTCCGACTTTTCCGAGATGGTTCCAACAAGTTCTTCTAAGACGTCTTCCATCGTAACCATGCCTAAAAGCACATTGTTACGATATACCAAAGCAATTTGTTTTCTTTGTTTTTGGAAGCCATCAACCAATTCATCGATAGTAACGTTAGGCGAAACAATAAAAGGCTTTTCTATGGAATCGTTTAGATCCGTCTTCACTGTTTTATCATCTAGATAATCAGCAAGGAAATTCTTCACTAGAAGGATACCAACAATCTTGTTTGGATTGTCATAATAGACAGGGATACGAGAATAAGAGGTTGAGCAAATGATTTCCACGAGCTTATCTAATGAAAGATTTTTTAAGTTGATGGTGAACATCTTCTCTCTTGGCGTAAATATTTCTTTAACTTTCGTATCGCTAAAATCCAAGGAATTTTGAATGATTTTACTCTCATTTTCTTCTAATACACCATGGTTCTCATTAAATTCAATGACGTTTTGAAATTCTTCTTCGGTCATTTCAGGTTCAGGCGCGGATTTAAAAATCTTTTTGAAAACAAAGGAAATACCACGGAATAAAGCTGTAATAGGATATAAAAGAATGATCAATGCGGATAAAGGATAAGCAGCCCATGTCGCGATTTTATTCGGAATTTGTCTTCCGATAATCTTTGGTAATGTTTCGCCAAAAATATAAAGGATAATGGTAATAACAAGTGAACCTATCAAAGAAGCAAGGGAGTTATCAAGCATCGTCAAAAGATTATCAACAAAAAGGAAGGTCGTAACCATTGAAAGAACGACGGATACAGCGTTATTGCCAATTAAAACAGTGACTAACGTAGAATCAAAATGATCGTCCACCCAAAGAACGAGTTTGGCATTTTTCGAACCATTGTTTGCTTTAACTTCAAATTTAAAACGATTAATCGAAGAAAAGACGGTCTCCACCAAAGAGAAGAAAGCGGAAAGAATAACAAGGAGAATCGTGAGCAATAAATAGATAATCCAAGTTGGCAAAGAGCATCTCCTCCTTTTAGGCAAATATTCTACCATAAATATAACGTAAAAGAAAAAGGGCCTCATTCCAGAGACCCTTTTACAAGAACAAAGCCGTTTATTCCTCTTCTTCTGTACCGGCAACGCGATAGGAAGAAAGTTGAGCAACATAGTCGAATGTGGTGATTTCCGATTGTTTTAATCCGTCTTTCTCACAAACGTCCTTAATTAAGGATTTAGCACGTCTAAGGGAGAGAGGACTCTTCACCTTGAAAACAAGAGGAATGTCTTTATAGAGGTTCTTTGTGCCAGCGTCTTTCACTGGGATAGAAGAATCTTTATAAGCACTTGGATCAAGAGCCATGTAGAGTTTCAATCCTTTTCCGGCAACAACAATCTTTAAGTAAGTCTTTGTATGGAGACGGAAAGTATCTCCAGAGATAGAAAGTCTGCTCTTTAAGCCATATGAGAGTGCTTCTTCTTTAAGAAGGTTATAGTATTCCTTGATATCGTCATCCAAGGAAAGAAGACGTGTCGCAAAAGGAATACGGCGTTCTTCCTCTTCTTCGGAAGCAGGAGAAAGCGTTTCGACTGCAACCGTTTCCTCTTTTTTCTCCAATTGAAGAGGTTCTTCTTTAGGAGTTTCCAGCACAGGTTCCTTCTTTTTTTCTAAATTGGCTAATTTCTTATCCAATTCCTCGGAAATGATGGAACGAATATCATCGGCACTTAATTGGCTTGCTCTTAAGCGTTCGATAGCATTTTCGTTCTTAGCGGCAACAAGTTTTGCTTCATATTCGGCTTGAAGGGCTTGTTCACGCGAAGAAGCGATGGCTTCATTTTGCTTTTGGGTGTCTTCTATTGTAGAAGCGAGTTCTTCTTTTACGATGTTTTGGACATCCTCTTTTTTAAGAGTCTCAACTTTTGGTTGATAAGAAGCAAGTGCTTCATGGATGGCGTCTTTCACCGTATCAATGGTCAAAGGCTCTTGTTTTGGTTGTTCATCAACCACCTGTATGACTTCGTTACGAATCATTTTGCTTAATTCTTCCGCGGTCATGAAATCTTCTTCCATTTCTTCTTTTGGAGTGGAAACAGATACAGGGGTCGCTTCTTTTTGCTCTTCTTTGACTTCTTCTTTCTTTTCAGAAACAGGTCTTGTCGAAGCGTAGTATTGATTTAATTCTTCGCGAATCAAAGAGCGGCACTGTTCATCGGTAAGAGGGAGAAGCTCTTCTGGATGATCATGATCCCTCAATTCGTTTTTGATGATGGAACGAAGCTCTTTTGCAGTAAGAGGGCGTTCTTCTACAGGTTTTTCTTCTTTTACTGCAGGAGTTGGTGCTTCTTGAACTTGAACAGGTTCTTTTTCTTTCTTTTCGTTCAATATTTCTAAAAGTATATTCTTTAAGCCTTCTTCGGTAAGAGGCGTATCTTTCTTTTCTTCTTTAACAGGTGCTACGACAGGAGCTGGAGCAGGTGTTTGAACTGGATTTACAACATTTGGTGTAGGAGCGTAGGTGATATTTTGAACAATAAGCGGAGAAGAAGGCTGTTCTTTTTCACTTTTCTTGTTGTCACTATTTTGTTCTGTCACTGTCGAAACTTCAGGATTTTTATCTTCTTTTTCGTTTGTTTCTTTTTCCTCATCCTGTAAGAGAGTGACATTTTCTTCTACTTCATGAGGGTTGGTACGATCATCGTGGATAGCGCCAATAACGGAGATTAAGCCAAGAACGAGAGAAACAATTGCTAAAGTCAAAATGCCAGCAAGAAGGCAAATGGCTGGCGCATGCTTGGCAAACCCATCTTTAAATAAAACAGAGATTAAGGAAATTCCATTGTGATAGGCAACCCCCGCAAGTTCCCCTTCAAAAACATAGCCAACCCCTGCTTTCGTATATCCAATAAAGCAAAGGACAACAAAGGTGGAGCAAGCGCCGAAAATTAACCAGAATAGGTTGATGGATAAGCTATTTGCTCTACGAGTGGCACAAAGCATAATAAAATGCCAAAGCCAGAAAATAAGAACAATCGCGACAAGTGCGACAAGAATGCCAGAAAATACGGCATTACCAATTCCAAAGCCAATTGTGCCCTTAAAAGCAGCAAACAAATTCGTTTTTATGCCATGTAAATAATTCGCTCCCAATAAGGTCGCTAATTCTGGGCTTAACTTAGGAAGGAAAAACAATAATGCCACAGCTGCTGCACTTAGAACAGCCGAAATAATCGACATTACTAGTGGTGATTTCTTCATAAAATAAAAAATCCTTTCTGATGATTTTATCGTAATTAGGAAAAGTTCGCTTGTAAAGAGGAAAAAAGCAAATTTATGGGGGTTTTAACGACAAAAAATCGAAATTGCAGCCGGAATAACACGAATTTTGATTCTACCAGCCTCCCCTTTTTCGCCATCTAAACACCATGGGGAAGAGTTCGAAGGAATTATCGTTGCTTCTTTTATTAACACAGAGGTCTCCCGTTTTTTAGGAAGGAAACGAAGAATACCATTTAGGAAAGATGGTTTGGGAAAATATCCCTCGATTATTCCATCATCGTCCTTCCCTTCTTTGTTTAAACGAAATCCGCCCATCCATTTTCCATTTAAGAAGAGAACGAAGGGTGCTATTTTCTCTGTACTTTCTCCATTTTCTTCTATTTCATAACGATAAGACACTTTGTGAAACATCTCTTTTATCGAAGAGAAATAATAAGAAAATTGATACAGGTGTCTCTTCTTTTTGCTTTTTACGGTATAGGAAAGAGAAGAATAACAACCGTTAGAAAGGCAATAGAAGAAATAAGTATCGTTGGCTTTTCCGATATCGATTTGGCGCGTTTTTTGCTTCTTTAAGATTTCTATGGATCGTTTTAAATGACGATTTACACCAAATATCTTCCCTCCATCACCTAATGTTCCAGAATGGATGTAACCAAGAATCGGTTTCTTAACGAGTTTCATTATTTCGTTAATGGCGAAATGAAGGGTGCCATCCCCTCCTATTAAGATTAAGGCATCATATTTCGGGACGATATTTTGATACACGTCCCTCGCCTTTTCCTTATTCTCAAGAGTAAGAAAAAGCATCTCTTCAAAAGAGGATGCTAATTCGTTTTTGATTTTTGGGAAATATTTTTCAAAATTTCCCCTGCCAGATTCAGGATTATAAAGGAAGAGTGCTTTCACTCCCCTATTATAGAATTATTTGCTTTCTTTGTGTTTGATAGAATGAGCAACGAATTCTCTGAATAATGGATTTGGGTGAAGAGGTCTGGAAGTAAATTCTGGATGGAATTGAGAAGCGATGAAGAAGTCGTTTTGTGGAAGTTCAACGATTTCAACAAGGTTCTGTTGTGGATTTACGCCAGAAAACACCATGCCCGCTTTTTCAAAAGAAGCACGATATTTGTTATTGAATTCGTAACGATGACGATGTCTTTCTTTGACTTCTGTGGATTGATAGCATTCATAAGCAAGCGTATCTTTCTTAATGCCACAATCATATAAGCCTAAACGCATGGTTCCGCCCATAGCGATACCAGAGTATTGATCACGGAGAAGATCGATGATTGGGTTTGGAGTCTGAGGATCAAATTCGGAAGTGTTGGCATCTTGTAAACCAAGGACATCTTTCGCGAATTCTACGCAAGCAAGTTGCATGCCAAAGCAAATGCCAAGGAATGGAACGTTATTTTCACGGGCATAACGGATGGCTGCCATCTTTCCTTTAGAGCCTCTTTCACCAAAGCCTCCAGGAACGAGGATACCGTCATATCCAGATAAGAGCTCTTTCGCATTCTTATCCTTAACATCCATAGCTTTAATCCAGCCGATTTCGACTTGAGCATCGTTATAATATCCCGCATGTTTTAAAGCGCTAGCAACAGAAAGATAAGCATCATGAAGTTCAACATATTTGCCAACTAAAGCGATTTTCACGCTCTTTTTTGGGTTCTTTACAGAATCGCACCAAGAACGCCATTCATGAAGATCGGCTTCTTGAACGTTTTTCATGCCAAAATGAGCAAGAACATAATCATCTAAGCCTTGTTCATGAAGAGCAAATGGAAGTTCATAAACACTTTCTAAATCATCTGCTTCAAAGATACCATTGGTTGGAACATTGCAGAAAAGGGAGATTTTATTCTTCTGCCCTTCAGGAAGAGGAACTTCACTACGAAGAACGACGGCGTCTGGTTGAATGCCTAAGCCAAGAAGTTCTTTCACGGAGTGTTGGGTTGGTTTGGTCTTGGTTTCGTCCGCGCTCTTAAGATAAGGAACTAAAGTATTATGAGCGTAGAAAGTATTTTCGTAGCCGAATTCCAAACGAGCTTGACGAATTGCTTCTAAGAATGGAGTGGATTCCATATCACCCACGGTTCCACCGATTTCGACAATCACGATTTCCGCTTGAGAAGCTTTGGCTGCATCAATGAGCCTTTGTTTGATTTCGTTTGTAATATGAGGGATGACTTGGATACAAGCACCAAGATAATCTCCTCTTCTTTCCTTCTCTAAAACAGAGGAATAGATTTTTCCAGAGGTGATAGAGCTTTCTTTAGAAAGATGAAGGTCTGTCCAACGTTCGTAGTGGCCAAGGTCAAGGTCCGTTTCCGCACCATCATCGGTAACATAGACTTCACCATGTTGATATGGGGACATTGTCCCTGGGTCAATATTTAAATATGGATCAAGCTTCATCATGAAGACCTTGATTCCCCTGCTCTTTAAAAGCAAGGCTAAAGAAGAGGCGAAAATTCCTTTTCCTAATGAAGAAACGACTCCGCCCGTAACAAAGACAAATTTGGTTGCCATAAAATCTCCCACCTATTTTAATAACGTTCTTTAGTTTACCATTTTTCTTCTCTTTCCTTCAAGGAAATGAGAAGGCTTTCACAAAGAAAAAAAGATGGCTTGGAAACCATCTTGAGTGCTTACTTCTTTGGAGTGATTGGATGTGGCCCATCAGCATAGAAAAGAATGCCGACGGTATGTGGACCGCAATAAACGGAAATGGTCGCAGACGCTCTTGTAGCAACGATCCTTTCAAATCCCGCTTTTTGAAGTTTTTCACGAATCATCTCGAGAACATCTTCTGGAAGTCCGGAATGGGTGATAAAAATAAGTTTCTTATCATAATTTGGATGAGCTGCAAGTTCATCATCAACATAATGTTCGTTGACCTTCATAAGCGTTCCACGATAAAGGTGATCTTTGGTCATGGAACCGTCTTCCTTTACGATGATTTGTGGTTTTAAGTGAAGGATATTCGCACCAAGCATAGCAAGGGCGGAGCATCTTCCTCCTTTGAATAAATTATCAAGGGTTTCAATCGTAAAGGAGGCAAGAGCAGATGATCTTCTCTCAAGAACTTTAGCAACGATTTCTTCTGGAGAGTAGCCTGCATTGGCTAATTCACTAGCATAAATTGCTTGCAAAGCAATGCCGGTAGAAAGAGTTTTTGTATCAATGACATCCACTTTCCCGAGGAATTCCTCTTCTTTAGAAGCGGATTCAGCATTCTTATAAGCGCAAGAAATGGCGCTAGAAAGAGAAAAATGAATGATGTGATCAGCATCTTTTAAGACTTCACGGAAGAACTCTTCGTATTGGAATTGGTTAACGGCCGCAGTCTTAGGAAGTTTCTTATTTTCTTTGGTATAGTCGAAAAGGCGTTGAGGGTCGATAGTTCCATCAGCGAACTCCTCACCTCCCATAATAACGGTAAAAGGCACGGTTTTAATTCGATATTCCTCAAGCATCTCTTGAGGCAAATCAATCGTAGATTCGGCAGTAATAGCGATTTTCATGGTATTTTTCCTCCAAAATAATATTTTAGGCTATTTCAGGTTTTTGAAAACGAAAACGTGCGAATAGCAAATTTCCATTCTCTCTTATGACAGGGATTGTTTCTTGAACGAGCGGGGATAAATAGGTAACAAATTCATCTGACATTTCTTGATGATTCTTTAAATAAGATGCAGGTATTTTCTTAGCATAATTCGCTACTTCTTCTAAAGAAACAAGAATTGGCTCACTTTGATACGGTGAAGAAGAAAGACGATGGATAGCGACCATTTTGCCTGATTCTCCCTTTAATAAAGAAAGAACGGCAAAGGAAGAGGCTTCAATGGCTTCTAAGGAATCTACTTTGGTGATTTTAGTCGCATCTGATCTTTGTAAGGTAGAGTCACAGATAACTCTTGTGGAAAGAGAAAGCTTATCCGAAATAAGTTTTGCGGCCGTATAGGCACTGCCATCATAAGAAACGTGTCCAAAGGAATCCATTTGGATGGAATTATTCGCTTTCAAAGGAGCGCCTTCCGAAAGAGCGATCAAAACGTAATGTTGCTTCTTATAGATTTCTTCGATCTCTTTAAGGAATTCTTCTTCGTCCCACTTCATTTCTGGAAGATAAATGTAGTCAGGTCTAACTTCTTTTGGCAAAAGAGCGGTTGAAGCCGTAAGCCAGCCAGAATCCCTTCCCATGATTTCCATGATAAGAACTTTGCCTTTACGGTAGTTCATTAAGTCCAGTTTGGCCATCATTGCCGAGTCCATAATATGGCGAGCTGCACTTGGATAGCCCAAAGAATGGTCGGTAATCATCAAATCGTTATCCACGGTCTTAGGAATTCCAAGGACTTTGACATCTATCTTTTGCTTGGCGAAATAATCATGAAGCCTTTTGCAAGTATCCATGGAATCGTTTCCCCCGTTTGTGAGGATATATCCGATATTGTATTTTTCAATGGTATTTAAAATTCTTTGGAAGAGAGGATCATCGAAAGAAGGCAGTTTCTTTCGAGAAGATCCAAGGATTTGGCCTGGAGTTTGTTTTAAAAGCTCAATTTGAGAATCCTCTTCTTTATCAATGTCAAAAAGATCTCCCTCAATAAGGCCTTCTACTCCGTAATGAGAAGCGTACAAATGTGAAAATACGTCTTTGTGTTTTTGATATTCTCGAATCACACCATAAAAGGAAGTGTTGATGACGGGAGTTGGTCCCCCACTTTGGAAATATAAAATAGCTTTGTTTTGCATTTACACATTTTAGCAAAAAATAAAAAAGTTGAGGATAGTGTTTCAAAGTATAGAAAAAAGAAATTGTTCTTTACGCCACAAAAAGCACAAATATGTATAATAGGAATGCGAAAAATCGCAGGAGTACATAAAACTATGTTAGTGAATGCTACACAAATGTTAAAAGATGCCAAAGCTGGGCACTATGCTGTTGGTCATTTTAACATCAACAATCTAGAATGGATTAAAGCCGTTCTTACCACTGCTCAAGAGATGAAAGCTCCAGTTATCCTTGGTGTTTCCATGGGTGCTGCCAAGTATATGGGCGGATACGAAGTGGTCGCCAATCTTGTCAAAGGCTTAGACAAATCTCTTGGCATTACCGTTCCAGTTGCCTTACATCTTGATCATGGTAATTTCGAAGCTGCTAAAGCTTGCATTGCCGCTGGCTTTACTTCCGTTATGTTTGACGGTTCTTCCTTACCATTCGAAGAAAATGTTGAAAAAACAAAAGAACTCGTTGCTTTAGCTCATTCCAAAGGCATCTCCGTTGAAGCGGAAGTCGGTGCAATTGGTGGCACAGAAGATGGCATCACCGCTGACGGTGAAGTTGCTGATCCAGAAGAATGCAAGAAGATCGTTTCCCTTGGTATTGATTTCCTTGCTGCTGGTATTGGAAATATCCATGGCATCTATCCAGAAAATTGGAAAGGCCTCCATCTTGACGTTCTTGAAAAGATTAATGAAGCAACCGGAAACATCCCTCTTGTTCTCCATGGCGGAAGCGGCATTCCAAATGAACAAATCGTTGCCGCTATCAAAGAAGGCGTTTCCAAGATTAACGTGAACACCGAATGCCAATTAGCATTCGCTGCCGCAACCATTAAATATTGCGCAGAAGGAAAGGCTGATCCAACGGCTGCTAACTTAGAAAAAGGCTATGATCCACGTAAGCTTTTAAAACCAGGTTACGAAGCAATCAAAGCTACCGTCAAAGAAAAGATTCAACTCTTTGGCACTGAAGGAAAAGCTGCTTAATTCCTCATTCAAAAATAAGGTTCCTCGTTTGGGGAACCTTTTTTATTAAAGAAAATTAGTTATTTCTCTTTTTTAGCAAAGAATAGGACTCAACGCCTTTTAGAAGTCGATAACAAGCGTCTTTAACGTTAGAAAGAGAGGTAGCAACGTTCATTCTTAAGAAACCCTCCCCTCCTTTTCCATATACTGAACCGGCAGTAAGGTAGAGGCCTGTTTCTTTTCTTAGGAAGGAAGCGAATTCTTTATCGTCGTTAGTAAGGGAAGATATGTCTAGCCACATTAAATAAGTAGCGTCTTGCTCTATGGCTTTAAAAGTAGGAATATTCTCTTTGATAAATTGATATACGTACTCCTTATTTTTCTCTACGTACTCTCTCATTTCTTCAAGCCAATCGCAAGAATCATTAAGGGCAGCAATGCTTGCTGGTATAGCAAAAATATTCGGTTCCGCGCATTCATCCGTATTTAATTGACGATTCACTTTATTACGGAGTTTTTCATTTGGAATAATGATAGCGGAGGTATGAATGCCTGCGATATTAAACGCTTTGGTTACGGAAATAGCAGCAAAGCCAATCTTTCTATTCGTTTCATTGACGGAAAGGAAAGGAATATAGGAAGAACCAGGTTTCGTTATTTCACCATGGATTTCATCGGATAAAACGGTAACATGATGTTTTTCGCAAAGCCTTCCGATTTCCGATAAATCTTCTTTGCTCCATATCTTACCAATAGGGTTTTGTGGGTTACAAAGAATTAACAATTTTGCTTTTTCGCTCGATAACGCCTCTTCTAAAAGGGGAAAATCAATAGAATACGAATTGGCGAAATAACGTAACGGCACTTCTTTCACAACGCGATTGTTATTAAGAATCGAATTATAAAAGATGTTATAGACCGGAGTTAGAATAACCACCTCATCTCCTGGATTAGTCAGCTTTCTTACACTTGAAGATATCGTTGGCACAACACCTGTGGAGAAAATAAGCCAGTCTTTTTGTATTTCAAAAGAGTGACGTTCATGAAAGAAACGAATATAAGCTTGATACCATTCCTCTGGAATATCAGGATAACCATAAACAGGATGAGAAGCTCGATCAAGAATAGCTTTTTGAATAGGAAGAGCAACCTCAAAATCCATATCCGCGATCCACATCGGAAGTTCGTTTTCTTTCACGTTCCATTTGGTAGAATCGCTGCCCTTTCTATTCGGTAAGGTATCGAAATCGTATTTCATTATTTGCTCTCCACGATGGTTTTAGAAAAATCCAAAGAAGGATCGTCTTGAATATATTGGTCAAGATGTTCAATGACGAGTTTTCCAGAAATTGGATTTTTTAAGGAAAGAAGATGACCTTTTATCGTCGCGTTAATATTCTCACAATATTCAAACGCTAAATCTGTATCCGGGGTCTCACAATTCTCTAATGTGATATTCTTCATATAGCAAAAACCTTGATGGGAGATAATCTTGCAATTACGGAGAGTAACATTTTCACTGTTCCATCCGAAATATTCCCCTTCAATCACGCAGTTTTCGATAAGGATGTTTTTAGAGTTCCAAAAAGCGTCTTTGGTATGAAGGATGCTGTCATAAATCGTAAGATTCTCACAGCCATCGAAGGCATAATTTCCATCTAATCTCAAATTACGAATAGTTAAATTCTTCGAATTCATGCCAAAATAATCACCTTTGGCTTCGATATTATCGAGAGTCACCGTATCATTCCACCACAAAGTTTCTGAAGCGTTTTGAATAAGAACGTTTCGAAGAGTGAGATTATGGCATTTACGGAAATTCTTAGGTCCAAAGATTTGACAAGATTCGAAGACAGAATCGTTCGTATACCAAACGCCAGCCCTTTCCGTTTCAAGAAAGGTCGTATCTTTCACAGTAAGCTTCTCCCCATACCAAAGGGGGTATTTATAGCCGAAAGTCGAATGATTAACTAAAAGATTCTTGCATTCTTTAAGAGGGGATTCCCCATCATCAAAAAGGCAGTTTCTAAATGATGTATCAGAGGTTTTGAAGAGGGCTCTTTCACCTGTATAATGATTGTTTTCTACGTATTTCATATCTGCATTATTATACGTTTAAAGAAAACAATATACGCATTTCTTGCTTAGAAAAAGTATGTTATATTCATTCTTATGAATGAGATTCGAGAAGAAAACATTTTAAAAGTGAATAACAACCCTCTTACGAATTGGGATAAACCCGATAATACGGGAATTTCCGATGAGCTTTCTCCAAAAGATCAGGATAGCAATTACGCAAGAAGCAAGCGCGGAGGAAAAATCTCCACTGCTCTTTCTTTGTTTACTATCTCGGGAGCAGCTCTTTTAACGGGTGCTTCTTTGTTATCTTCTTTTATTAAAGAACAAACATTAAGCGATGTTTCCTTAGTCCCTTCTCAAAATCAGATTTCTCTTTCCTTGAAAATTTCGAATCCTCAGGGATTAAAAGTCCTTTCTTCTTTGTTTGAAGACTCTTCCTTAAAAGAAGAAACGGAAATGACTTTCAAAGGAGATAAGGTTTTTTCTTATGTTTATGAAAACGTCGATTTCCAAAAAGAGAACGTGATACGAATTTCATTTACCAACAATATTGATTACACAAAAATTATTTTTGAACAAACGGTAACGTTTATTTCTTAGGAGGTATTTTATGGAAGAAACGAAAAAAGGTTGGTGGAAACAAAAGAGTACAAATCAAAAAGTCTCTTTTATTATCGCCCAGGTAATCCTTGCTTTATCGATTCTCGCTTTGTTTGGTCTCGCTTTTTGTCGACAAATCTTTGGCGATAAGGTAGGTGACGCCATTCTTGGGAAGGATATCCGCAATGGCTTTGTTTTAATTGGACAACTATTCGTCTACTCTGGAAACAAATTATTGATTACTCTCGTCACGGTCTTTGTAACCATTGTTCTTACCTTTGTTTTTAATTTTATCGTCCGACTTTGTACCAAGGGCGGGAAGAAGGCCCAAACCATTGGTTCCTTAATTCGTTCCCTTATCAAATACATCGCCGTTCTTATTTCCTTAGCAATTATTCTTGCAACCTGGGGGGTAGATATTAGCTCTATTATCGCTGGTTTAGGCGTCTTAACCTTGATTATTGGCTTAGGATGCCAAGTCTTAATCCAAGACGTCATTTCTGGTTTATTTATGGTCTTCGATGATTATTTCGATGTCGGTGACATGGTTATCATCGATGGTTTTAGAGGATACGTTTCTCAAATTGGTCTTCGTTCCATCAAGATTGATGATCGTTTAGGAAATATCAAATCCATTAATAATTCCTCCATTGTTTCCTGTGTGAATCTTTCAAGAGAAGATAATACCGTAGCCATCGAGGTTGAAGCGGACTATGACGAAGATCCAAGAAGAGTTGAAGCCGTTCTTCTTAAAGAACTTCCAAAGCTCAAGGATAAGATTCCTCAATGCATTGTCCCTCCAACATATATAGGTATCTCGAACATTGGCGATTCTGGTATTTATTATAAGATCTATGCGACTTGCAAAGCCCCTTACCGTTTCCAATTAGAAAGAGACATGCAACGTGAGCTTTATCTTATTTTCATGAACAATAACATTGATGTCCCTTATAATTGCATCACTCTCTATCAGGCGAATACGGATAAGTTTGTCAAAGCCACTGACCAAGAGAAAATGCTTTCGGAAAACCATGAGAAATCTCTTCGCGCTCCACAAAAGACGAATAAGAGAAAAAAGAACATCTTCCAACACGTTAAAGAAGTCTATGACGAGACCTTAGAAGAAACGAAGAAAGAAGCACAAGCGAATAAAGATAACTGAGGCTTATTCTTTCAATTCAAATTTCGTATTCTCCTTTGTTTTTATATCGCCAAAAATATTGCAGAAAAAAGCTTGCCCCATTCGGAGCAACTTCAAATTCATAATAGAATTCATCGCCTAAATCTAGGAATACTTCTACTACGTCTCCATTATATAATTCATCATTATCGATATTAGAAAAGCTATTCAAAGATGAATCATATGCCGAAAATTCAAAGATCAATGTATCATTAATCCTATTAACTGAAAGAAGTGTCTTAGGTTCAACTTCTTTTCCACTTGTATTATCTAATAATCTTTCCATATGTTTTCTTTTTGTGAATCTATATATTCTAAATATATAAAGGCGAATAAGCCAAATCGCGGCCGCTTTATTTTCGATAATAAAGGCTATATTTTCCTTTTTGAATGATACGAATGTCTCCATTTTCACCAATTTAGCAAGGGCTTCCTGGGTTCAATCCCGTTTATTAAAATGCTTTCATCTTGTATTTTCTTGATTTTAACGCCTTCAATTTCGTTGGATGATGTTGCACTCCTTCTTTTGGATAAATTATGAAGTCTATTTAATTTAATGTTTTCAGGAAGGGCAAGAGACATCCTCCTGTTGAATTCTATAGAAGACAAAATCCCCACTATCCCAGGGTCTGATGACAGCTTAATCGCATGTTCTTCAAGAGCAAATATTTTCATGTAATGATGTTAAAGCTTGCACTTCTTCTATTAATTTACTAATTGCGATTATTTACTTGCAATATTATCAGCAGCTAATTCAAACCATTTAGTATTAAACTCTCTATTATTTAGGGCCCGAAAAGCTAAGAATAAAAGCCGGATTTCATAAAAGTGAAGCCGGCTATTTCTTTTCGACGATTTTCTGTTCTGTCTCTGTCATCTCGGCCTCTTTCTCCATGAACATGATGGATTTGGAAAGCGAAGGTGACCATGAAAGATGCTTTCGCCTTGGAATATCAAATCCTAATCCAATTTCATCCGAATTGGTTCGAACGGGACAAAATTTACGCTTACAGCGAAACAGCTCTATAAAATGAAAAAAGGACTGATGTTTTTGGTGTCAGTCCTATCGTTTCATATGGTCGGGATGGCCGGATTCGAACCGGCGGTCTTCTGCTCCCAAAGCAGACGCGGTAACCAAGCTGCGCTACATCCCGATGGCGCGCCAGACAAGATTCGAACTCGTGACCCACAGATTCGTAGTCTGTTACTCTATCCAGCTGAGCTACTGGCGCATGCCTTTTCGCAAAGGCTTATTTAATATAGTCTTCCAAGAAGAAAAGAGCAACAATTTTCTTAAGAAAAAAGAAAAAAGTGCTGAGATTTCAGCACTCTTATTTTTTATGGAGCATCCGGGTGGAATCGAACCGCCGATTAGTGAGTTGCAGTCACTGGCCTTACCGCTTGGCTACGGATGCAGCGTCAAAGATTATAGCATCCCCCGATATTTCTTTCAATAAGGGGGATGCTATCCTTTTTTAAGCTTTTCTTTCCTGACGGCGTTTCTTTCTTAAGCTCTTAGCGATTCCATTCTTCGTTAAGAAATAAGCAAGGATTGTAGCAAGAAGGATTCCTTCAATGACAAGAATTACGACTATGGCTACAGGAACGGATCCGGATTTGACGCTTTCCCACATCTTTAAAACGTATTCGTTATTATCACCATAATCTTCCATGACCATTAAAGTATCAACGATATCGCTTGGTGGATATTGGGCATAGAAGGAACGACCTGTCGTGATTGTTTGACCATCCACTTCATATTTTTCATATTCATCGGTATAGAAGATTGTATCAACGCCATCTTGATAATCGGTTAAAGAACCTTGGAAGAAATAGTCAAGATCAACAGCCGTCCAGCCTAAATCGTTTTGTTCTGAATAATCTTCCCAAGAAGTGTATTTTTTTCCACCGATAGTTCCTTTTCCCGTTCTAAAAAGAGAATTGAATTCTTCTTCGCTTAAGGAGGTGTATTCCTCCTTAAGGACGAGGTTGTCATCTTCGTCATAAACGAAGTCGTCATTTTCCTCATCGTAAGCGTAGAAGATTGGCATACGGGTGTCATACCAGGCTCTTGTTTGAGCTAGAATTGAATCACCGGCGATCGTTGATGTATATCCGATATAGTCCATGTTTGCGGCTGCAATTTCAGGATCGGAAATGAAATCAATGAATTTTTGAGCGTATTCTTGATTTTGAACCGTTGAAGGAATAACCCAGCCATCAAGCCAGATATTTGCACCAATACGAGGAATGGAATAATAAAGATGAGTTCCGAATTCTTCCGCAGAATCGATAGCGTAAACGGCATCACCACTCCAAGCGAGGTTGATTCCCGTACGATTTCCTGTTTGGATGTCTGTTTTACCAGAGTCAACTTCCAAACCATAGGAATTATCTTTCAAAGAAGAAAGAGCTCTTTCAACTCTATCGATAATAGCGCTGGAAGATTCGTGTTCTTCCTTTCCTAATTCTTTCATTAGGTCGTTGAATTCATCGACATGAGAAATGTTATTGAAGATAATGTTGATATCTTTGTTATATTTCTCAGCTGTGATTTCTCCTTTTTCATAACGATCAAGGAGGGTGTTAAATTCCTCGGAATAAGCTTCAAGAAGAGCGATAGCGTAGGAGTCTCTCATCGAATCTTTGATTTGGAAAGTTCCTTGATAGGCATCATCCCAAAGAGAAGAATAGCTAGACATATCCTTTTTGACGTCTTCTGGAGTCAATCTTCTATCGCGATAAACAGAGAATTCAGGATTGTACATAATGCCAAGAGTGCCCCACATATAACCACGCATGTAGTCATTAATAGGTTCCTCTTTGCCATTCATTTTAACGGTAATATCACCATAAAGTTTGTCAAAGAATGGAGAAGAATAAGTAAGATAGTTATCTTCTGCCCAGGCTTCATAGTTATGGCTATAAAGGGCTTTTCTTTCTTCCCCCGTTTTAAAAGGGACGACAAGATTGTTGGCCATCATCTTTTCTACCATGTAGTCGGAAGTACAGATTAAATCATAATTCTGTGCGCCGGTTTGTAGGTTAGAAAGCATGATTTCGTTGGTATCGAAGGTAGAGTATGCAATTTCAATATCAACGTTGTCCTCTTGTAAGACCTTTTCTTTGAAAGCAGCGACAACATCAAGAGAATCATCCTCGCCATTTGCAATATAGTCCTCGGAATTATAAATCGACAAAGTAACTTTGGTTGCATTTGCCTTGAGGATTTCCGCTTTTTCGGAAACGATGGCAGGAGCCACGTTTGTTGAAGCGGCTAAATAAGAAAGAAGGGATAAAAATAAGACGTTTTTCATAACTTCATCCTCGCTTTAGCATGTCTTCCACTACGCTTATTTTGTCTGCTATTGATGAAGATAAGCGAAAGAACGACAAGAAGAACCACTAAGAAAATGATTGTGCATAAGGCTCTAAGCTCTGGTGGAAGAGGGTGTTTTTTAATGACCCCTTGCACATAGGTAGAGATTGTAGAGATTTTAGAAACTCCACTTAGTAAGCCAGGTCCAGCGGTGAAGGCTGTAACAATGAAATCATCCAAGGAAAGAGTGATAGCAATTAAGAAACCGGAGACAACGCCAGGAGCGATTTCTGGCAAGGTTGTGTGAAGAAGAGCTTTTGTTGGGGTGCATCCTAAATCAAGAGCAGCTTCATAAAGGGCCGGATCCATTTGTTCAAGTTTTGGTTTGACGTTTAAATAGACAAACGGAGTGCTTAAGACAAGGTGGCCTGCAAGAAGCGTCCAGAAAGAGAATTGGAAATTAGGGAAGAGATGTTCTCTAAAGAAAACGAACATAACCGTCAAAGAAAGAGCGATAACGATTTCTGGGGTAACAACTGGGATTTGGTTAGCGAATTCCATTGTTCTTTTCGCATGTTTCTTTGATTCATAAACACCGATAGCACCTAAGGTTCCTAAAACTGTAGCAATGGCGCTAGAAACCAAAGCGATAATAAGGGTGTTTCCCACCGCTTTCATGATTTCAGTGCTTTGGAAAAGCTTTACGTATAAAGAAAGGGTGAAACCGTTCCATTGTCCTAAAACATCCGTATCGGTGAAAGAGAAAACAATCAAGACGAAGATTGGCGCATACATCAAAAGAAGCAAGAGCCAGATATAAGTTTGAGCGAAGATCTTTTTGATCAAAGCTTTCTTTTCGGTGTCTACCATAAGCCCCCTCCTCTTCTTTGCGCGGCATCACCTCTATCAAAACGACGGGTGATAATCATCGTAATGCCAATAATAACGAGCATAATGATGGCCATAAAGGAACCGGTGTTCCATTGGCTATTGGTGAAGTTCAAATAGATAGAGTTACCAAATAAGGTAATTTTGCCTTCCGAAAGGGTATCCGAGATAACATAGGAAGACATGACTGGCATAAAGACCATTTCTGCGGCAGAAATAATACCAGGCAAGGATTGAGGAAGGACGTTCTTATAGAAGACTTTAAATGGGGAACAGCCAAGATCGGCAGCCGCCTCCATTTGAGAACGGTCAAGTTTTAACATCGTGGTGTATAAAGGCAAGATGGTGAATGGGAGATAGTTATAGACCATACCGATTAAGGTTGCAGTCCATGGATACTTACCTCCACTAATTCCAATCCAATCGAGCAAGTCACGTGTTGCACCCGTACGAATAACGAAGTTAATCCACATTGGCATGATAAAGAGAACAACTAAGATGCCATTGGTATTGAGTTTTTTATTCGCAAGGAACATGGCTGCTGGATAGCCAAGAAGAAGGCAAATGAGAGTCGTTTGAATTCCTAAGAAAAGAGAAACAAGAAGAACGCTCCATTTACTCGGTGTGGTAAAGAAAGAGATAGCCGCTTCAAAGGAAGGCATTCCAGCTTCGTTTGTGAAGGCATACCAAACAATCAAAAGAATCGGAATAATAACGAATATTGCCAAGAAAACACCATATGGAATGCAAAGGTATTTACGTTTGAGGTGGAAGAAATTCTTTCCTTTCTTTCTTGGCATGGCCTCTTTAACGGACGACATAGTTGTCGAGTCCTTTCTTCAAACGAAGAGAAATTTTAGAAACAGGGAGTTTGATGGAGACTTTATCGCCGATATTCCAAGCGTATGGAGTATTGCAAACGAAATCATCTTCGTTCTCGTTTCTCACGATATATTGGTAATGGTCACCAATCCAAACAGCACCAATGATGCTGCCTTGGATTTCTCCTTCTTCGAGATTATCGCTAAGCTCTGGAGAATCTAGGTCGAAGGAAGCAACCACTTCTGCGTCAGAAAGATCGTATTTACGATTATTTTTAGGATCAAGGAGATATCCTTCTTCGGTCAAAGAGGAACCCTTGATTAATTGCGTTAAATCGCAAGCAAGCGGAACATCCGAAATCACCACTTGACCGTTCTTGTTGATATAAGCATCGGTATAGGTGTTCTCGGTTAATTCTTTTTCCATGATTTGAAGATTTTCTTTATCCACGGAAATAGAGACTTTAGAACCGACGAGTCTTGCTTTATGCTCACGGCAAGTGATTTCGTTCTTACCGACTTTAAGCTCGTAGGAATAGTCCTCTCCCTTAAAGACGCTAGAAAGAATCACCGCATCAATTACGCCTTCTCCCGGTTCGCCTAAGAGGACGTCCTCAGGGCGGATAACGACGTCAACTTTTTGATTTAATGGGAAATCATCGACACAATCCCAGTTAGCGTTAAGGAAACGAACTTTCTTTTCGCCAATCATCGTACCGGCAAAAATATTGGATTCACCAATAAAGTCTGCAACATAAGCGGACATTGGTTCATTATAGATTTGTTCAGGCGTACCCATTTGTTGGATATTGCCATCTTTCATAACCACGACTTTATCCGACATGGAAAGAGCTTCTTCTTGATCATGGGTGACATAAATAAAGGTAATGCCAAGTTTCTTGTGCATATCTTTTAATTCAAGTTGCATGTCCACTCTCATCTTATGGTCAAGAGCGCTTAAAGGTTCATCAAGGAGAAGAACTTCAGGTTCATTAACGATAGCACGAGCAATAGCGACACGTTGTTGCTGACCACCAGAAAGATTAGAGATATCTCTATCTTCCATTTCTTCCATATCGACGATTTGAAGAGCTTTTGCAACCTTTTCATCGATTTCCTTAGCGGAAAGATGCTTATATTTTGTTTTCTTATTGCCCTTAGAATCGGTGACTTCGTATGGGATCTTCTTAAGCTTCAAACCGAAAGCGACGTTATCATAGACGTCAAGATTTGGGAACAAAGCATAATGTTGGAAGACGGTATTAACCGGTCTTTGATAAGGTGGCAAGTTAGTAATGTCCTTCCCATTCAGATAAATCTTACCTGATGTTGGGATATCAAACCCCGCAATCATCCTTAAAGTCGTTGTTTTGCCACACCCGGATGGTCCAAGCAAGGTGACGAATTCACCTTTTTTGATGTCTAAGTTGACATCGTCGACAGCGGTAAAGGTTTTGTCGAAAACCTTACTCACATGTTGCAGAGAAATGATGACATTATTTTCATCCATCTGAAATACCCCCAAAATCACTTAGAAGTGATAACAAACAGGTTGAATTTTCCATTACCTAAGAACTAGAAAATATCAACGTGCAAAATATTGCGGTAAATTGAACAAAAATACAAGAAAATTTTTTGTAATTTTTTTCGCTTATTTTTTCAATTTATTAAAAGTGAGCCAAATATCGATGTTATCGAAAGAAAACACACTTTTGTTTTTTTCCGTTTTTCGCTACGTTTTTTGCATTGTTTTTCACTTCAAAAACGAACTTTGTTTTTCTTTCGCTTTTTATGGGTATAATTACGCCATGAAAAAGAAAGTTTTCTTCCCCATTTTCTTAAGCGTTCTCTCTTCCTTTTCTTG
>OGRD01000316.1_pt1 | contig 27545 bp, 16 predicted proteins | sample 1553441 | NCBI WGS metagenome assembly OGRD01 (sample SAMEA2580106, study PRJEB22360) | human gut metagenome | biome: human gut; feature: human-associated habitat; material: faeces | place: Denmark | collected 2008/2010
GGTATCCTCCGCATTGGCTTCTCCGCCTTCTGCCGTCCAGACTTTATCGATCCAATAGATTTGGCACCATTCATCGAACGTGCCGGTTAGCAACGCGTCGAATTCCACGTCAACGGACGTTCCAATTGCAAGATCAGAAGGGAGAACAGCAAGGCTTTGTTGATAGGCGTTTTTGCTGTTTTTGCCCGCTGGAATCATGGAAGGAACGGTAGAAATCTTCGCGTTTTTGTAGCTGAAGGAATTTTCCGATTTATTCATGGCCATCAAATAAACCGCATTGCCGAAAGCGGAGGTATCCGCCTTTTGGGCATAGCCACCATTGAAACGAAGGACGGGGAAGTTACGGACAGTAGCGGAGAATTTAATATGCTGCCAGCCTGTATTGCCGTAGTCGAAGAGACTATCGATGCGGACGGCTTTCTTATCCGCTTCGCCGCCTTCTGCACTCCAAACTTCGTCAACCCACACAATTTGGCACCATTCGTTGAAGGAGCCAGTGACTTGAACATCGAGTTCGACTTCAACCGCCGTGCCGACTTCCAAATCCGTCTTCAAACCGGTGACGCTTTGATAATAGATATCCGCTTGATTGCCGTTATTTCCGCAAGGAATCATGGAATCGAGTTTTTGAATTTCCACGTTTTTGTAGTTGAAGGCATCCACCGATTCGTTTTGGGAAAGGAGGAAGATTGCCTTGCCGTCTTTGGAGGTATTCATCAGCTGATAGTCTTTTTCAATGCGGAAAGCGTCGAATTCGCGGACGGTGGCCACGAAAGAAACGTGGTGCCAGCCTTTTTGATTCACGCCGATCGTGTCCTTGAGCATGACGCCTTCATTCACGGTTCCATCTCCCCAAAGGGAATCCACCGTGCGGATGGAGCTGTATTGCCCATAGGTGCCCGTGACGGAGACATCCATCTCGACGTTGACGGAGGTGCCGACGGGGAGGTCGGTTTTTAAAGCCGCATAGCTTTGATAGAACGGGCTATTGGGTTTCGTTCCGCCCGGGAGAAGGTGGGCAAACGGATCCGCCTTATCCTGGCATTCGTATCCGATTTCTACGCTTTCGATCGTATCGATTCCTAAGAATTCGATGGCGATGAAATTGGTGGGTTTGAGGCGAATGATGGAATTAAGGGATCCTTCCACGGTTTCGCTATCGTTAACCAAGCGAGTTTGGGAATAATAATGCCCATACACCTTGATGCCGGCATTCTCGTTGGAGCTCGTTCCCTTAACGAAGATTTCGGAGACGCCGCTTAACTTCGTGGAGGTGAATAGATACGCCCCTCCTTCTAAGGTCGAGAAGGCGACACCTTTGCTGGCTTTGCCAAATTTAGCGGGGTCGGAAAAGCCGATTTCCAAGGGATTGCCGAGGCTAGAAAGAACGGTTTTAGACGCTTCCCCGTTATAGCCGGCATCCCCATTGAGGATCAAACTATAGGGGGTGGAGACGTTTTCGGCCGTTCCTGCCTTTTGGACCGTGTGGTTCCCAAGTAACCCGTGGTTCGATCCGCCTAAAACGGCCACGAGGGAGGTGGAGGCGAGGGCGAGGGCGCCAAAACTAAGGGCCAGAATACTCATGCTTTTTTTCATAAAAGAACTCCTTTCATTTTGTATTCTTTTTATAAATTTTCGTTTCTATTGAAACGATGAAACCATGTTTTATTTTGCCGTGATGACGGCGTTTTTGAAGGTGAAGGAATCCACGGAAGGATTCATGGAAAGAAGGTAAACGCCTTTCCCCATCTTCGAGGTGTCGTAAACGGGATAGCCCGCGTGAACGCGAAGGGCTTGGAAATCCCGGATATTCGCGGTGAACTTAATGTGCTGCCAGCCCGTGTTGTTGAAATCGAAGAGCTTTTCGATGCGGGTATCCTCCGCATTGGCTTCTCCGCCTTCTGCAGTATAGACTTTATCGATCCAATAGATTTGGCTCGCCGCGTCGAAATCGCCGGTGATCTTCGCATCGAATTCGACTTCTACCGACGTCCCGACTTCAAGGTCGGAAGGGAGGACGGTGAGGCTTTGATGATAAGGGCTACCGTTAGTCTCTCCTCCCGCTGGAATCAAGGAATTCAAAGCGGAGACCTTAAGGGTTCCCGGTTTGTAATAGAATGCATCGGTATTGGCGTGCCCCCAGAAATAAAGAAGAATGTAATTGCCTTCGAATTCGTGGGTGTGGCCGTCTTTTCCGTCATGGAAATTGATCTTCTTTTCATTGAGAACTTTGGTCGAGAAAGTGACGTTTTTCCAATCGGCATATTTGCCGAGGTCTTTGTTCACGACGACGTCTTGGTCGCGGTGATTGGGATAAGGCTCCGTCGCCCACGTCCCGATCGCCGTTTTAAGGTGCGACCATTCCGTGCTTGCGCGGATTCCAATCTCAAGGCTCACCTCGACGTCGGTCCCTGCTTCTAGTTCCGTCGGGATGGTTAGAAGAGAAACGTAGGTACCATTCCCATTTTCAAAGCTTTCCACCCGCGTACCCGAGGCGAATTTATCCAAGCCACAAGTAACGTTTTTGGCATAGACGATGACGGTTTCGTTGTCTTCTGGGGTTGGGTTGATCTCAAATAGGGCCGTGAAGAAATCCCCGTTTTCATCAAGTTTTGCTGGGAAGCTAATCCTTTGGTATTCGAGGGAACTGATTTTAGCGCGGTCCAAAGCGAAGTGCATGCCGGTGAGGTTATGCTTTTCATCGTAATGCCCGAACCCGATCTCATGGGTTCCCGTTTCCGGAGCCGTGCCGCAGACATCCATGCTGATTTGGACGTTTTGATTCGCGAATTCTTTGCCGAAAGAGAGCTTTTGGGGCTGATTGGACCAAGATCCGCCGCAAAGATCCATGTCATATTTGAATTTGTAGTCGTAATCCACGGAATCGACGTCGTCATAGGTGATGTCGTCCATATAGAAGGGGACGGAGACTTCGGTGACCCCATCATCGAGCATAATCGTCGCGCCTTTGCCGAAAATCACGACATTATCGTATTGGTTTTCGACTTCGTAATGGAGTTCGGTCCACGTTTCATATGGGATATCTTGGAGCGTTTCCTTGGGGAAAGAAACTAAGCGTCCGTGGGCGGCATCTTCTCCCCAGCCATCGAAGACAATCGGAGGAAGATTCACGCCTTGAACAGAGCCCGAATACCCTTCGATTTTAGGGATGTAGGCCCAATAAGAGATCTTATTGATACGACGATAATCCACGTCATTGATATCGTTGCTGGCGTACTTTTGCATGTTGACCTGAAGTTGGGTCGGGACATACATGGAATAGGGCGCGGAATGGGCTTGGTCGGAAGTAATGGTCCACCCGGCATCTACTCCTGAAGGAATGTTTTTGTTGAAGATGCGGTTATCAAAAGAATAGACTTCGCCCGGGTTGATGTTGGAGGTGCCGAAAGCCTCTTGGACGTTGCTCCAATAGGAGGTTCCGTTTTTAATCGCCTCGATTTGGATGTCATATTCGCCCGTTTTGGTTAAAACGGGGTCTTCGCCGGTTACTAAATTCATTGGGGAGACGACGTTCTCGCGGATTTTCTTTCCATCCACCCATAGGTTATAGGAATCGAATTCTTCTTCGCTAGACCAGGAAATGACGTTGATTTCCTCGTTGCGGAGAGCGGGCCCCGGGAGGTAGGAAAGGGTTTCGGATTTTTCCGAGATTTCGGAAGCCAAATAGACCACCGAGTTCTTCTTATCCACGTAGCGCTTGGCTTGGACTTCGATCGAGAAAGTGCCTTTTGCGGAAGGCTTGAAGGAATTCGTGTGGTAGGTGACTTGTTTGCCCCCATTGACGGAGACCAAGTATTTGTTCGCGTTCTCCACTTCATCCCAGCGGAGCATATAGTCGTTCGTCTTGGGATCGCTTGCGACTACCGCCTTACTCGGGGTGGCAAGCTGAAAGGTTTTAAAACTTAATGTCGCTGCTTCGGATTTGGCCTTGCCATGAAGAGCCCAAACTTTTAACGAAGTCGCGGAAGGGTCCGTAACCACGTCGAAGATATTGAGGGAAGTTTCTTTCGTAGTTCCTAGACTAACGTCGTTCACCGCATAGCCATATTCGGTCGCGTCTTTAGAAGCCGACCAGCTGACTTCGCCATCGCTAGAAGCGAATGCAAGGTCGTTAACGTCTTCGGGAATCGGACCTTTGGGGGAGCAGCTAACGCCCAGAACCAGGGTTGCCGCCGCAACAAGCAAAACGGATTTTTTCATGGTTCTTCTCCTTATTGATCCAAGCTATATCCATGACGAGCCATTTCGTCTTTGAATTTGGCGTTGTTGTTGTTCGTCCACGCTTCCTTTTTAAGCTTGAGTTGCTGCGCGGTGGTTTTACGGTCAACAAGGTTCGCCGAGCCAAAGGCTTTTTCAATCGTTAGGTTCTCCGGATAGAGATAGGGGGTGACCGCCATGAAGGCGCCCGGAAGATTAAAGAATTTCTCGTTGTTAGCAAGAATCGTATAGGCGTCTTTTAAGTAGGCGTTCATGCCGGTGGTGTCGACGCTAGAAGCCTTTAAGGGAATGTAGCAGCCGGCTTTGGCGGCGTTAAAGGCTTTGATGGAAGGGTTCGAATAATAGAATTTGAGGAAGAGCTTGGCGAGGTCTTGGTTCCTGGCTTTTTTGGTGATGACAAAGCGGGAGTCTTCCGAGCCGACGTAAACAAAGTCACGGGCTTCTTTGACGCGGGCGAAGTCTTCTTGGCTCACTTCGTAGCCCACTCCTTTCAACGTGGTTTCCTTTTTGTCGATCGCGTGGATCAAAGCAGAGAGTTCCGCGTCGTTTTCGATGCTGGGGCACTTATCGATGATCGAGGAGATGATCGGGGTTTTGAACATCCCGAATTGGTTGACGTCGACTTCATAGGATTTGATGATCGTCGACATCTCGTTCATCATCCAGGTGCCGTTAAACATCATCGCGGTCATGTTGGAGGCGTCGAGCAATTTGACCTGGGCGGCGTTGGCGTTATAGCCCACGCATTGGCTGGAAGTGAAGCCATTAGGCTGCCCATAAAGGGATTCGCAGACTTTGGAAGCTTCTTCATGTCCTTTTAAGAAAGCGGAAGAAACATCGGTTTTATAGGAGGCGCTTTCTTTGGAATAAACGCGTCCGACCTGAGCTTTCAAATAGGGGGTTCTTCCTTCGTATTGGGCGGCGAGGGAACTATATAAGAAATTCAGGTATTGGGAATCGTCGCCTCCAGAATAAACTAGAGGAGTGATTGATTGGCTCTTGAGGCTTTTGCATAGCGTCAAGAGCTCATCCGTGGTCACCGGGATATTCTCTTCTTCGATGAAATCGCGGTTATATTGGAAGCCAAAGGCGCCGCAATAAGCCGGAATCGTATAGAAATCTCCGTTTTCATCGGAGCAAGATTGAAAATAGGATTCGTCGATTTTATCGCGGACGGAGACTTCTTCGTCAATGACTGTCGAAGCATAGACGTCATTGATGTTCACGAAATTCTCCCGGTAATCTATGATTGAGGATTCCGTCATGTAGAGGTCGAATTTGGTTTCGATTCCGCCGACGATTTCCCCATAGATGACCTTGGCTTCCGTCGAGGGGGTCGCCTTGACCTTGACGTTGGGATATTTAGTTTCAAAGGTCTTGATCGAATTGTAGAGCCATTGGTCGCCGAATCCGCGCTTGAAGTAACGGATATTCAAATTTCCCTTCACCGATTCGTCGGGGGTAATCGACTCATCCACTGTGAAATCGCTGTCTCCCTCGCTTCCTCCTAAACTACAGGAAGCGAATGAAAACGCGAGCACGGGGAGAGCGGATAATAGAAGCATTCTTTTCTTTTTCATAAATGTACCTCCTAGCCTTTTAGGCCTCCGACGCTGATGTTGTCCATCAGCTTGTTCGAAAAGAAAATAAAGATGATGAATAAGGGCAAAGTGCATATGAAGATGCCGGCGAAGAGGACGGGATAATTGCCAGACCATTCGACAATCGACTGGTAACGGTATAAGCCCGTCGCAAGGGTTGGCATCTTCGAGAGGTAAAGAAGCGGCCCCATGTAGTCGTTCCACTTCTCGATGAATTCTAGAACCATCAAAGTGAGGAGGATCGGCGTCGCCTGGGGGCGCATCGCCTTGAAATAAATCGTGTAGAAATTGGCTCCGTCGATTTGAGCAGCCTCCACGTAGGCATTGGAGATGTTGTTGTAATAGGAATAGCAAAGGATCAATTTCATCCCGTAGACGTTGATCGAAGTAAGCAAAATCAAATAGGAATTGGTGAGATGCAGGTTATGCATGAGGCGATAGGTGGAGACAAACGAAGCTCCGATCGGGACTGCCATCATGAAGAGGCAAAGGCCATATAAGAATTTACGTCCCCGGAAGTTGTATTTATTCAGGACATAGGCGTAGGCACTCGTGAATTCCATATGGATAATGGCGCTGCCGACAGCAAACCACACGGAATTCCATAGCATCTGGGTGAAGCTCATCCCGTCGTCAGAAATCGTCTTGATGGCTTCGATATAGTTTTCAAAATGCCAGACGGAAGGGAAGGAAAAGGGGGAGTTGTTGTAGTCCTTCACCGATTTAAAGGAAGAGAGCAAGCCCCAGATGAGGGGATAAAACAGCATGACCGCGTAAATCACGAAGATCAGGAAAACAATCGCGAACAAGACGATCTCGCCGGGACGTTTTTTAATTTTAGAAGAGGGTTGTCGCTTCATATTAATACCTCACCGGTTCGATTTTGTTGACGAAGAAATTGATCAGAAGGGTAAAGGGCAAGACAATTAAGCCTTTCAGCAACCCAATGACCCCGGAAATCGCTTGGTCGGATTTCGTGCCCGAGACGGTCAAAATATATTCGTAGAAGCCAAGGTCATAGGTGCCATAGCTTCCGCCTGTTAATAGCAAGGTGTAGCCGTTCGTCGTCAAAATGCCCGTGAACATGAGCATAAGCATCGTGGCTAAGAATGGCCAAGTAATCGGGAGGACCACGTAAATGAATTCTTGGACGATGTTAAGTCCATCGAGCTTCGCTGCCTCGATGATTTCATCGGGGATGCGGGAGAAGGCGCTTAGCCAATAAATCAAATTGCCCGTCAAGTTGCAGTAAGCAAAATAGAAGAGCATCGTCTTCATGGCGAAGCGGGAATCGCAAAGCAGCAACACACCTTTTTGGCCGAATAATTGCTCGATGAGATATTGGACTTGCCCCTGCGGACCCACGAGGTTTTTGAAGAAAATGGAGATGATGACTGCGGAAAGCAAAGACGGGAAGAAAAAGACGTAACGGAAGATCTTATATCCCCAGATTTTCTTATAAAGGAAATAGCCAAACACAAAGCTGATTGGAGTTAAAACCGCGACGTTGAGGAACCAGTATTTGAAATTGTTGGTCAAGGATTCGACAAGCAGGTTTCCTGGTTGAGCGAAGGTGTTGAAAACGTATTGGAAGTTATCAAGGCCATATTTAACGACGTTGCCGTAGGTGTCGTAGACTTCAAAGGCAATCGGGAAGGATTTGATCGTTCCGTACACCCAGAAAATGCAGAGATTGATAAGGGGGAGGATCAAGATGGACCAAATGCAAAGAAGTTCCTTGGCTCGGTTCTTCTTTTTCTGTTTGTTCGCGTCGAAAACGAGATCGTCATCGATTTTGGAATAATAATCGACGACGCTTCCGTTTGCTGCGACCTTTCTTTTTGGAATCATGCTCCCTCCTACCAGGTGGCCGGGGACGACTTAAAGTCCGTCACCGTCATGTTGATCGTTTTTTCGTTGTAGCGATAAATCGTGCCGTATTCCTTCATCTTGTTATAGAGATTACGGTTTCTTTCTTCGAGTTCTTCCATTTCATCCACGGTTCCATTTAGATAACGGTTATCGAAGGTGTTGTAGAGTTCGACGTAAGTCCAATGGAGGGAGGATTTCTCTACACGCTTATAGGAAACTTCGTCTGCTAAATCCAAGGCCTTGTCCCAGCACTGGTTCATCTTTTGGATGAATTTCATGTCGTAAGTAGAGCCATCATAACCAAAATCGAAGAGGTCTTCGGGGCCGGCGGAAGTTGAGAGGCAGCCCGATTGGGCAATGTTGGCCTTGATCGCGTCATGGGCATACTGGATGTAATTCCGAATATGCTTATAGCCTTCTCCATAATATCCCTCGAGGAAATCAAGGAGGTGGTATTCGTATTCTTCGTCGCTCATGAAGGGATTCGCGTTGAGTTTGGAAAGCAAATAGGCCTTGAGCTCCGCGAATTCGCAGGAATCGCGGTGGAACCCTTCTTGGTAGATGGATTTCACGCCATGTTTGGCATAGAAAGCCGTATTAGCTTTCAGTTCATAGTAATTCGGCCAGGCGTTAAAGTAATTGACAAAGCTAATCGGATAGGTCCAAACGGAGAGTTCGGAGGCATGGTCTTGCCAATCGATGAAATACTGCTCGCGCTGCTTTAAGATTTCGCAGTTATCCGAATCGTCGTGGAAGGGGCACATCTCCGTGCAGAAACGCACGGTGACGTTTTTCTCCGCGACCACTTCTTTGGGGGGTTCGATGGACCAAGCGTAGGCCAGGGTATCGATTTTAACGTGGGGGTATTTCTCTCCAATCCGCTTGGCGAGTTCGTTGATGTAGCGGAGCATGACGCCGGATTCGCCATATTGTTCCTTCTGTTTTTGGCAAGTCTCGCATTTGCAGAAATCCCCGCCGTCATTTTGGGAAATCGAAAGGATATTGGAGGTCGGGTCGCTTTCAATGAGGCGCTCGGCTTCGGCATAGACCACGTCGAGGGATTCAAAATTGGTGAAGCAAGGCTGGCGGTATTCCGCCCCCGTATAGGTGGGTCCCACGTTTTGGGCGTACCAAGTGGGATGGAGGGAAAAATAAGTATCGTAAGGAAGCAAATATTTGAAGGTATGGACTAAATAACGGGCTCCGCCGATATAGCCGTTGAAGCCACCGTATTTGAGGTTGTTCTTCAACTCAGGGCGCTGGAAATCGCTATTGATTTTCGCTTTCACGGCAAAGGAAGGATCCCAGGCGTTTTTAAACATGGCTTCGCGGTAATCAAATACCGGGGTCCAGGACAAGTTCATTTCCGTAGGAACAAAAACCTGTTCGGCGGAAGGGATTTTCTCTACGCTTGGGGTGTAATAACGGAATCCTAGGGCTTCAAGGAAAGAATAAACGCCGTAAAGCAAACCGCGTTGGGGATTGGCTTCAATGAGCAAATCCTTGCCGAGCGTTTGAATCGCGTAGGATTCTTCGCCCAAAGACTCAAAATCGATGTTCTTTGTTTCTTGGCGCGCGCATTCCCCGAGGAGGATTTCGTATTCGCCTTCCGGGGCATCGTCTTTTACGACTTTCAGTTCCACGCCCGTGGCTTTTTTGATGTAGGAACGAAGCTCGCTGGCGGCATAATTAACCGTCGCGTTCGCGCTAGCTGGAATCACGATTTGATATTGGTCTAACGCGATTCCGTTGGATTCATATTGGGTGGGGGTGAAAACTTCGGGTTCTTGGCTAGAAGAGGAATCCTTCGAGGCGGGGTTTCCGCATCCAGCAAGCAGTAAGCCTAGAGATAAACTCGATAGGGCGATTTTCAAGATGTTCTTCTTCATGCGTTTCCTCCTTTTAACTTCATGGATTCCGGGATTTCGATATGGGACAGGGTAGTTCCATTTTCCTGTTTAAGACTTACGTGGATAGGGCCATGGCAAGTTGGGATATCCGCCTCGACGAATTCAAGGTCGAGGAGATGGGGGGACAAACTGATTTCGTTCCCGTTTTCGATTTTTAAACCGACGATATGCTCGATGACAAACGGAATCACCCCGCATGCCCAGCCGTGGCAAAGGGATTTACGGTATCCCGGATAGCAATGTTTGCCATGGTCGCCATGGTAATCCTTTTGATGAGGGCCGGGAGTTTCATCGAGTTTGCAGGAATTTTCAATTTCGGATAAATCGAATTCTTCAAAGAGGGTCGTTCCCCCAATTTGAAGCATTCCCCCGAAATAATCGAGCATCGAAGAATAGGCGAATTCTAGGTCGTTATTCTGAGCGAGGGCTTCTAAAATCATGGCCGTTAGGAAAACGGTGTATCCTTGGCAGCCATTCGATCGAATGTGGTCGAGGAACGGAGTGGGGTCAACTGGTTCCAGCAATAATGCCATGGAATTGACCGCTTTGGAATCCGTCAGGACGGGTTTCGTCTTAGAAAGACGAGCATAAAGACGATTGGCCAAATCCCGGTCCGCTTCTTCAACAACGGGGCTGGAGGCGATTTTCTTTAAGGTATAGGTGAATAAATAACGGATGCCATAAGCGGCACTTGGCTGATCAATCGTGGACCAGTCAAAGAAACGCTGCCCCCATTCTTCGACTCCCTCGAGGTGGAAATCGTGCTCGATTAAATCCTCGAACATCGTGAGGTTATCGTGGACGCATTTTAAATAGGAGGGTTTGACGTTTCCCGTTAATTCAAAATAACGGAGCAACGTCAAAATCAACCAAGCATTATAGGAAATAATGTCGTTATACCAGGTGGAGAGAGGATAATTTTGAATCAAGAAATCAAAAGTATTCTCGATATTTTTCAAGGACGAGAACGAATAGATGGCCGCGGTGATTTCTGGGTATAAGTCTCCCGCCCAAATATGCTGGTCGCGCTTGGCTCCTTCGAGAAACACCCCATCTTGCTTATTGAGCCAGAGGGTACGTTTGGCCGCTTCGATGATTGCATCGAGCTTCGGATTCGAGGATTTAAATTTCAATTCCGGTTCTTCTTCATGCTTAAAAGCCAAGACGATGTATTCGATCTCATAATCCGCTTCTTCTAGAAAATCGAGGCGAACAAAGCGAAACCCGGTGGACCCCCAGGTCATATCGCTATGGGAAGACATGAAAACGGTCATGTCGCGGGTAGAATGGTCGTTCGTGGAGCCTTTATAGCCAAGTTCGCTGCACGCTTCCATCAAGGATTCGCCGAAGCGGATGCGAAGGAAGGGCTTATTCTCCTTAAATGAATTATTGCCAAAGCTAATGCGGATGCCGCCAAAATATTCTTTGCCGAAATCTAAAACCAAATACCCTTTTCCCTTGACCGCGCAATAGGATTTCGGGGCTAAAACGTTATGCAAGGAAACGGAAGAAAATAAGTGTTCGGTATTGATGATATTGTCCGAACGCTGCAAAACCGAAGTTGGCTGGATAAAATCGATAAAGTCCATAGTGAATTGTAAGTGCTTTCATTTTAGGGGTTAAAGAGTCTATCAGCAATTTTCTAGGTTGATGAAATACTGTACTTTATTGATTTTTATCCCCTTCTTCTTTATAGTGGTTTCATGTCTTATCGCTTAAAAGTAACCGATAGTTTCTACAACACAAAACCCCTGAGCACCCAGCTCATCAAATTCGGCAAAACCAAATACCATTGCCATGATTTCATCGAATTCTTCTACGTGATCGATGGCAAGGCCATCCATCACTTAAATGGCAAAAAATCCTCCATCCAACGAGGGGATGCCTTCTTGATGCTTCCTGACGATAACCATTCCTTCGAAAAGGGGGACGAAGCTTTTTTGCACCGCGACATCATGATGAAAATGGAATTCTTCGAAGCCTTATGCTCCAAATATTCCCCGATGTTATACGAAGAAATCCTGTCTCGAAAATACCCCTCGTCCTTCTTGATGGACAATTACTTGGAAACGAGGTTAGAAAAACTCGCGGAGAATTTCGAAATGCATATCAATAAGCCTACGGGCTTGTTGGAAATGCAAATTGGATTCGAAATTCTTGGGGCGATTTTATTTTCCAACGATTCCAAAAACGAGAACAACAATCTGGTGGCAAGACTAGTAAAAGTCCTTTCTTCTCCCGACTATTTTAAATACAGTGTCAACGAGATTTTGGAGATGGAGAATTTTGGATACTGCCACGAATACATCTGCCGCTTATTCAAGAAAAAATCGGGGACGACGATGACGAACTTCTTCAATACAAACAAAATTGAATACGCGCTCACGTTAAAGCAAACCGGCTTCTACACCGTCTCGGAAATCCGCGAAATCGTCCATATCGAAAACGAATCCTATTTCTATAAATTATTAAAGAGACATTCCAAATCGAATTAAGAGTGTGACTTTCGATTCGTTAGTTTTTTATAGGCCACATCCAAAATCATTTCTTTTCATAATCGAAGCATGGTTTTTAGAAAACGCTTGGCCGTTTCGCTTAACGGTTCCGTTCGCTCGATAAGGGCATTGATTTCATCCAAATGAATCCGAGGGACAATGCGTTTTAAAGCTTCGTTGCAGCCTGAATATTCCAAGGAAGTCATCAGTATATAGTAGTTAATTCGATGGGTTCCTATCATCAAGGCCGAAGTTGGAACCTCATAGACGCGCATATTCTGTTCTTTTTTGGAACTTAGAATCATTTTCATCATTTCCTCGTCCACTTGGGGGAATAAAGAGGAACCGCAGTCAAAAATCGGGGCGAGTTCCAGCTCATCCTTTTCTTGGCTATACAAAAATCCCCAGTTGCCGTTATGCCGGTCCCAGTTACCGATGAAGGCATCGACGACAAACATATCCCAGAAATAAGCTTCTAATTCCTTTTTCTCCGTGACGAATTGATGGCGGATGGCATAGAGCACATCTTCTAACTGAACCCCATATCCGCACTCGAAGATTCGATGACTTGATTCTTGATCGAAGCAAAATCCAAAATGCAGGTATCAAATGAAGTAAAGTCTTTGCAGGCGACGGCGATGAGGGTTTTGCCGTGATGGTTATAGGTTCCTAATAACGTTTTTTGGGCCTTAACTCCAAGCAAATTGAAGATATGGCAGCCGAGGTATTCGGAAACCATGCAATTTGCGTACGATAATTTAGGGTTCTTCGCGAAATGAGAGGGAAGTTTCAGCATATAGAGTTCCCCTTGATAAACTACGGACAACTTGCTTCCGTTTTTCCCGCCATAGGCTTTCTTTTTGGTGGGCAAGAAGAAAAATCAATCATGGGTACCCCTCCTAAAAATAACGATTGCGGATGCGATCCGCGATTTCTTCTCGCACATCTCCTTCCACTTCGGCGATGTTTAAATCGCTATTGAGTTCCATCGCGTAGCAATCCATATGCAAACTGTCATTCCGGATCGATTTTCGATATTTGGTGATGGCCTCCGCTAAATAGGGCGGCAATTTTTTCATGTCTTCTTCTGGTTCTAGTTCCAATAATTCTTCGATGCGGACCTTTAAGGCTTTGGAGATCCCTAATAACGTCTTTCCCGAAGCATCGAGCAAAGACGTTTTGCCCGAGCCTAAATCCGTTAAGGTGGTCTTTGGGATACCACTTAACTGGGATAAGTGATAGATCGTCATCTTTTTAAAGGCAAGCAAGTCAAGGAATGTCACGTCTCCACTATATCGCCATACCGACTTTTTGAAGGGGTTCAGGCTAACAAAAAGGCCGAGGGATGTCCCCCGGCCTTAAGCGATGTCGATAGGTCGTTAATCCTCGTGGAAGGGATCGTCTTTGCTCACACCTAGTCCCAAGAGTTTACGCGTTTCGGGATCCAGGTCTTTATAAGGCTCATTGATCCAATCGTCTTCAAAAAGGAATGAATTGCGGGGATCCAGCCAATCGCAAGGATCATAGGGTTTATCCGATAAGAAGAGATCCATGAGCAGATCAGGAGTTTTGTTATCAGGTTCAGGATGGTTCATGGGCAATGCCTCCTTGAATAGTTTAAACCGAATTTGGAATGATCAATCATCGGGGTTCGTAGATACAAAAAAGGCTAACCAATTCAGCTAGCCGTTTCCTTTTGTGCTTTATCGTTGGAGTCCCGTTTCTTTAGAAGGGACTGGCAACGGGATTCATATTCTTCCGCGGATATTTCCCCAATATCTTTCAAATCTTTGAGTTCAAGGATTTGATCGGGGATAGAGGGTAGGTTCACATCTTCTTCAACGACGGGCTTCTCCTTTTTAACCTTGGGTTCTGTCGGGGTCCAAGTTAAATAAAGGATTCCCCCGACAAAGCCACATAGCAAGGTGCTGAGCACCCCTACCCAGGTCTTCTTGTCGTCATCGCTTAAACTTTTCGTCGCGATGAAGCAAGAAATGGAACTTAGAATAATTGGAATCAGATAGAGGACAAAGACAAGGCTTTCCTTATCGTTCATCCCTAAGCCAACAATCATCATGATCGCGTAGAAAAGAACCGTTATCACCATTCCAATCCACGTGAAGATTAAAGCTACTTTTTTCATATCGATTCCCTAGCGAACCAAGCAAACCTCTTCTTGTTCCCAAGAAGAAATTCTTTGATTCTTATTTAATTGATGTGACCGCACCCCTGCTTTCATATCGCATTCCGTTACGCCCTCCCAACTCGTTCCTCCTTTTACTCGGGCTTAACGTGATTCCATCTTATTCAATGGGAGCCAATTTGCCCTTTAACAAAGCAAAATCGCCTTAAACAAAACGAAAACGAGGGGGACATACATGCCCCTTCCTTCAAAAAGAGGGGATACGTGTATCGATTTAGGGGTTTAGCAAAAAAGAACCCCGCGAGAGGTTCTCAATCATGTTTGACGTTAAAATGGGATTACCAACTGAAGATCGACATCGGATAATCGATGACGGCGTTCTCGTCGTAACGTTTCTCTTCATGATAATTGATGCTTGTATTCATGCCGTCGATAAAGGTGCAACGGGCGATGAGTTCCACGGGGAAGGATTTGCAGCCATAGAAATCCACGACTAACTTATCGTTTAATGGAGCAAAATAACCTTCGCGGACCTTATCGGAGAGAACGACGCGGTCTGCTTTAATATATTGATCACGAAGAGCAAGGATCTTGCCACGAGACATATCGAATTCTTCCACTTCAAGATATCGATTTCGGTTATCAAAGGATACCCCGCCATTTTCCATGATAAAGCGTTTGACTTTGCCAAATTTTTCTCCTTCGAGACGGACAAGCGAGGTGCCATAGAATCGCATCTCGTCTTGGTTTACGTCGGGGAGTTCCGCCGTTAACATGGAATAGCCAACTTGTCCCGGGACAAAGCGGAGGATCTTGCAGTTACGGCTGCGGATTTCTACCGTTCCTTGAATGCCATTTCCTAAACGTAATTCTCCTAATACTCCAAAATCATCGTTCCAAGAAGCGGGAACGGATTTAGAAACTTCATTGAATTCAAAGGTGAATCCGCTTCCGCCTTTTAATCCGTATTCTTTTAATTTCAAGGGTTCGGTTTCGTTTTTAAAGGGGGTGCCGGAACGGAGATAGGTCACATTCGGGCAGTTGACAAAGGGATTTACCTCAAAGTGGCTCGTCGAATCCAGTTCATTAAAATAAACGTGACGTAACGCGGGGAGATTTTCAAAGCACGATGTAGCAAGGTCTAATTTGGCCTGATTAAAGGTTAACGATTCCACGTGATCCAAATCCTTTAAGGCGTGGGAAGAAATTTTAGTGATTGGATAATTCCCTAACGCGGTTAAATCAAGTTCGGGATTCCCCCACTTCTTGACGCCATTTAAAGTCACTTCGTTGTTCTTTAATTCATAATCAAAGAATTCGTTCGCGAGCATCGGGCGGAGGGTGATATCAAAATCATCATTATAGGTAAAAGGCAACGTGATTTGCTTTTCTCCATCCGTCCAGCCTAAAACGATATCGTTGTTTCCTAATGTTGGGGGCAATGTGGTGACTTCGGTTCCAAAGGTGACGGATTGCGTGGAATCCGTTCCTTCAAAATGGATTTGATAGGTTAAGGGTTGATAGACCGCGTGGAGCTTAACCGATTCCCCTTCCATTTGGTAATGCTCATCGAATTTACGGCCATATGGATCCGCATAATAAAGGAACTGGTGTCCTTTCTTCTTGGGTTTAGGAAGGGAATCAAACGCTTCGGCGGTATAGCCTAAATAGGCGTCACTAGTTTCTCCGCCTTCTTCTCCTCCCGCAAAGTCGAGTACGAGGTTCGAACGGAACCGAGAGAATAACGAATGGACGGTGAGATTGGATTTAATGGAGTTGAAGTTTTCTTTCCATCCCACAAACCGGAAATCCCCTTGGTCTTGAATGGAAGTGGGGGCGATAGCCGGAGAAAGATAACGGGCTTTGGAAGTTCCTAGTACTTCGTTATGATAGCCAAGGAAAGTAACCGTGAAGGTCTTCTTGGAAAAGAAGGCCTGAAGGGCAATATCATGATCAATTGGAGTATCCGTATAGCTAAAATCATTCCCGTCTAGCCAAGAGCAAACATAATCGTAATAGGGGGAGGTGGGGTTAAAATCCGATAGGGTTGTCCCCTTATCTACCGTATAACGATAACTTAATTCTTCAATGGGTTTACGGTCATCGACGTCATACCCTTGAATCTGCACGTGGCAGGTTTCTTTTAGAGGCGGGACATAGGGCTTGGAGGAGGAATCCTGATAAGAGGGGTTAAAACGAGATAAAGCAATGGGGATCGAGACGCAGGCGGAGATGGCCATCGCAGAAGCCACGGCGATGAACGGCACCTTCCATTTGAGGTGAGGGGCAACCACGATCTTTCTCTCGTGGCCTAAATATAAATCCGTGGGTTGATAACCAAGGATATTGGACAAAACAATAAAATCGCCGACCGAGGGGAGCGAGATGCCATTGCACCACTTCTCCACGCGGGCCGTGGATACATTTAGCTCCGCGGCGATTTTATGAACGATCCCGGGTTCGCGTTCGAGTTCGCTTTGTAGTAACGTGCAGAAAGCGTTTTGGATGAATTTCTCGTTTTGATAAGACGAGATCGCCTTGGGATCCATCTTAAAGAAGGATTCAATGGACAAATCTAAAACCCGACAAAAGGAATCGACTAAGCTTAAGTCGATTTTGACAATCCCCTTCTCGTAGCGATAAATCGCCTGAGGGGTATAGCCGATGACGCTGCCAACATCGGATAAAGATAATCCGAGTTGCTTACGTCGGTATGCTAAAAACTCCCCAATGTTCATGCAAGTAGATTATATACCAAAACTAGAGATGGGAGAGGGTGGAATTTAGGGGGTAGGATGGGGTGTTATTAGTTATCTAATAAAAGGCTCGGAAAATTGCCTTATAAAACCCGTCCGCCTGCCATTTTCGCGTATAATATCGCGTGGATATGGAATTCTCTGATTTTCTACGCACCTGTCCCAAAAAGGACGGGACGGCTTTAAGCGAGCGGTCCGTGGACCATTATTGCAGCGGCCTAGCTGTCGCTTCTGAAGACATGCTTCGCGAAGGCGTGATCTCCAAGCCCCTTCAAGAAATGAGTCTTTTTGAGCTCGACTTAGCCATCGCTTTAATCCGGGCCAATCCTTATTTCGAAGCCAAGGACAAAAAGGGCAAGAGAATGTATAGCAATGCAATCAAGCATTACCGTCTCTATGTTTGTTCCGTCATTGGAGAAAAGAATTCCTCCGAGCAAGCCCTTAAGCAAATCAAAGAAGACGCCGCTTTAAATGCGACTGAGCGTGAAGCCCTGGTTAAAGCCCGAATCGGACAGGGGGACTACCGCGATAGCCTTATTCAAAAATATCACGGGCGGTGCATCATCACCCGGCTTAGCCTGCCAGAAATTCTTATTGCGAGTCATATCAAACCATGGGCGGCATCCAACAATCGAGAACGCATCAGTTCTGACAATGGGCTCCTGCTAAGCGCGACTTATGACCGCCTATTTGATCAGGGACTCATTTCGTTTGAAAATGACGGTCATATCTTGCTATCGAGCATTATCACAAATGAAAATGCCGATATCCTTGCGTTAGATAGGAGCAAGAAATACGACATCCTGTTCAACCCAAATATGGGTGATTTTCTCGATTATCATAGGGAAATGATTTTTGTGAAATAAACTTTTTAGAACCGTTTTCTCAAATAGGGTTTGTTCAACAGTGCTAATCGGAAAACCAAATTTCCACACTTCCCCGATCTTTATCTAAAACACCAAGGCTGGTAAGATTGTCTTCAATGGCGGGGCATTCTTTTTATTCCAACGAAACGAGCACAACCTTCCTTTCTCATTTGAAGGATTGCCTTTCCAAGTGCGTTGGGTTTGAATTCTCCGTTTCCTTTATCAAACGCGCTGGGCTCGATCTCTTTTACGAAGATTTGTTCGCTTGCCTTCGTCGTGGTTGCAAAGGGCGAATTCTCACATCCACTTACCAGAATTTTACCGATTGCCATTCCTTGAAACGTTTCTTGGATTTAAAGAATCAGTTTCCCGATACATTTGATTGTCACTTAGAAGACTTGTCTTTTGGCTCGGATGGTTTTCACACCAAAGGATATCTATTCGAGATGGCAGATGGTACCCATGAAGTTCTCATTGGATCCAGCAACATCACTCGTTTTGCCCTCTTATATAATAAGGAATGGGACGTATCCGTTATCACGAGTTCCGATGATCCTTTCCTTTTGGATGTTAAAAGAGAATTCGACGATTTATATCAAAAAACGTTTCCCCTCTCGCAAAGTCTCATCGATTCCTATCGAGAACGTCTCAATTATGCCGTTGTAACCTGGGACATGGACTATAGCGACTCTTCCGGGACTTCGAAAGTAAAACCGAATCTCATGCAATCAAAGGCCTTAATTGAATTGAGACGGCAAAGAAGCATGGGGCATGATAAGGCGTTGGTCATTGCGGCAACCGGTTCCGGGAAAACATTTTTAGCGGCGTTTGACGCGAAAAATTTCGATGCGAAACGTCTGCTTTTTGTCGTGCACAAGGACACCATTCTCCAGGAAGCTTTGAAAACCTTCCAATCCGTTTTTGGAATCAGCCGTTCTTACGCCTTGTTTACGGGTCAAAGTCAAAAATTCGCCGATGAAGCCGACTTTATTTTTGCATCTAATCAAATGCTCAATCTCCATCTGTGCGAATTTGACCCCAAACAATTTGACTACATCATCATCGATGAAGTTCACCATTCTACCGCGTCTACCTATCAAAACATTCTTCATTACTTCAAGCCGGAATTCCTCCTTGGCTTAACGGCAACTCCGGAACGTATGGACGGCAAGTCCGTTTACGATTTGTTTGAGAACAACGTCCCCTTCGACTTGCGATTAAGGGAAGCCATTGAAAACAATTTGGTCGTCCCCTTCCATTATTACGGCATTCGGAACTCCTTCTTATCCTATTCTGATTTCGAAATCAAAAACGAAATTGGAAGGATCGCCAAGCAAATGTGTTCGGAAGAAAATTGCGAATTCGTTGATGAAAAGATTCGCCAGTACAAGCCAGAGCAGCAAAAATTGAGGTGCATTGGGTTCTGTTCCACCCGACTAGAAGCCCAAACCCTTGCCGACATCTTCGCTCAAAAAGGTTACGCAACCGCTTATCTAGACGGTCATAACTCCACAGGCGAGCGCGTTGAAACCTTCCGTCGCCTAGAAGACGAAAGCGATCCTTTAAATCTTGTGTTTGCCATCGACATTCTTAACGAAGGCGTGGACATACCATCCATCAACATGGTGTTATTCCTCCGTCCCACCGAATCGAGCACGATTTTTATTCAGCAGCTAGGACGCGGACTTCGAAAATATCCTAACAAACCTTATCTAACCGTCTTGGACTTTATTGCAAATTCCTATAAACGTTCTGCTCAAATTGCCGTAGCACTGGGCTCTTTGTCCAAATCGGGAACCATCGATCAAACCACGTTAAGAGAATGTGTCAACGACAACTTCTGCTCCTTAGATATTCCCGGAGTTGAGATTCATTTTGACCGTGAATCTCAAGATGAAATTCTACGAGCCATCGAGGAAACAAACTTCAACCGCGTCGATCGGCTTATTACTGACTACAACAAATTCAAGGATTGTCTTGTAAAGCAAGGTGCCATCCAAGCGATCGATTACGTCAAGCCAACGAACTATTTAGATGCTTCCCTTGGCGTGGATTTCCTTCGTTTCGCCAAATACCCTGACTGCTACTACGAGTTTTTGCAAAAGGCGGACCCCGCTAATATCCCCAGCTTTTCTAGCGAAAGCATCAACGTTCTTAAATACATCAACTTCTTTTTACCACTAGTCCGTGAAGAAGAATTCCAAATTCTGAAATTATTGCTGGACGGTCCTAAGAGTCTGGAAGAATTAGAAGCCGAATACGCGGCGAACGCTCTCTTTGTGCGAGAACGTTTTGATCACGCCTTAACCGTTCTCTCTGGCAAAGCCGCCGTGAACACCACGGGAAATCGGAAACTAATTCAAATAGAGAATAGCATTGTCAGTTTAGCTTTCTCCGTTTCGGATTCAGCATTTAGTGAATATTTATCCGATGTTTTTGATTACGGAATTACAAAATTCCATTCGGATTTCGCTTCGGATATCGATAAGGAAAACGGTCGTAGCCCCATTTATTTGCACCTTTTCGGTTCTTATACCATGCCGACAAGTTTCTTGGCATTATGCGCTTATAAAAACGGAACCGACGAAGCTAATCTCATGCCCATGAGCGGGGTTAACTACACCAAAAAAGGCCTAGCCATCTACATCACCCTGAACAAAGATTTGAGTTTAGACGAAAGGCTAAAATACAACGATCGATTCTTATCTCCTTCCTTGATGGAATGGGAATCTTCCACTTCTACAACTCTAGAAAACCTAAAAGGCAAAAAGCTCATTCAAACAAAGAACGTCATGATCTTTGTTCGCAAAACGAAGAAAAGTTGGGGTCGTAACACTCCATACATCTATATTGGAACCGGAACATTAACGAATCCAAGGCCATCGAACAACCCGGGAAGGTCTCTGTTATTTGACGTAAAACTAGACCACGCCGTTCCAAAGGCTTATCGTTACGATTTAGGATTAGACGAAAATGACGAAGCTTAAAACGATCCGCGTTGTCGCGGCCATCATCATCAATGAAAAAGGGGAAATCTTCTCTGCTGAACGAGCATACGGGGATTTAAAGGGCAAATGGGAATTCCCAGGTGGCAAAATCGAAGCCGGGGAGACCCCGGAACAAGCCTTAGTCCGCGAAATCAAAGAAGAATTGAATACCGAAATTACGGTTGAGCGATTCTTTTGCAATATTCAATGGGACTATCCAACTTTCCATTTGGATATGGATGCCTTTATTTGCCACGTCAAAAACGGCCAACTTCAAATCGAAGAAGGTACACATATGGGCAAGCAATTTACGCCCATCAATAAACTGCGGCAGGAAGACTGGTGTCCTGCGGATTCTGTAATCGTTGAAAAAATCATCCGTGAAGGGATTTAAACATACATCCGCTCATATCATTCGCACTCAAATTTAACTGTTTCATTTTTTGCTTTACCACCACCCAACTGCAATTCAAAATGGCTACGGCCTACTTTTAGGAACTTAATGCATACTATCGCAATTCTTAGTGCGATTTTCGGTTCTTGACAGAATCAAACTAACGGCGTAATTTGGGCCTTATGAAGCAATGCATCGATTTTTTTAAAAAAGAATTAGAAATAAACAGGTCCATTTATAGGGAATGCCGTGGCAACCCTTTTATTGTTCTTAAACATTATTCTTGGACGCTCGACAACGAGGAATTCATTAAGAGAACCGGTCTAAAGCCCTTGTTATCCTTGCTTGAAATGTCGGATTGCCCTTTGACATCTTTCTTAAAGAATCAAAATATTCTCATCCAAAAAAACGATCTAAAAGGAGAATTAATTTTCAACGGTCATGAAATTCCAATCAAAAAAGGATGCCAAGGCGGGTTATACGATAAGCTCTTCAACCCTTCTCACAAGCAAAATGTTATCGAAATGGTTTTTTATGAGAAAGAATTGACCTATTACTCAGAATATCTATCCGGAGGACCTGAAATTCTAATATCTATTCAAAAATTTCTAAAAGAAAGTGGATGCATTCCTTACGATTTTAATCTGTACAAGGCGTGGCAAGAGCAGAAGCCGGAGCCTCGCAGCGTGTGTTATGCCGTTATCGTACCTTTTCACTGTCTTGACTTAGGGCAGTGTAAAACGTACGACGAATTATTCAAAGACTTTATGGAAAGTTATTCTAAAGGCTTCAGCGAACCGTCCTATTACGTAGCCGCTACGACCGGCGATTTAAGACTAATATATAGCGAATTACCTCCATCCGATAACAGCCTAAAGGAATTAGGCCCAATGGAGGGTTTTTTCGGTCCCTACGAAAAATGGTCTAAATCGCAAGACATTTAGAATCTACCCGATTGGCAGCCACCTCGCATACAAATCATACGTTTTCGCAGTATTCATGGTAAACGATGCGCCATCGGCAAACACGGGATCCCCATCAGGCGATAACGCCCATCCGGCAAAATAACATCCATCTGGGGCGATAAAATCACATTTAGACAAAGCAAACGTGGAATCGCTCAATCCTTTTTGATTTTCCATGGTGCCACTTCCACCGTTCGCATGGAATGTAATCGCATTTTCATCCGGTTCCCACAAAGCATATAACGTCAGTTTGGAATCAGGTGGCACAGTAATGCTTTGACCATCATCGTAAGCCTTTTCTCCATTCGCAGTTAAAGACCACCCAGCGAAATGGTATCCACCCTTAACATATTGGCAAGCAGGCAATGTCTCTTGATCATCTGTTTTCCATTTCAATTCATCCATGGTTCCGCCCGTCGAACCATTCCCGTCAAATACAATAGCATTAGTGTTCTTTTGCCATTTTGCATATAGAGTTAGCCCATTTTGGTACTGAGATAGTCCAATCTCCTCATCCATTGTGTAAGCGAGAGGGCCGTCTTCCGTCAAAGACCACCCAATTAGGGTGTAGCCATTCCTGCTTGCTTTAAAGGTCATTTGTTTTTTTGTCTCGAAGGATTTTCGAAGAGAATAGTACACATGGCCTTCAATAACATATTTTACATAATGGAATTTGCTTTCAATCGCGGGGGTTTCACTTTTAAGGAATCCGGAGTTATCTTTTAAATCAGATGAGTAGGCGCAATCGGTTGCAATAATATTGCTCCCACCGACCGCACAGACATCAAGGGTCCAAAAAGCATTAATGTCAGGGATTGTGATGGCAACCTGGGCGGCACAGTTTTCACATCTTATTCTCTCATCCTTGGAACTCGACCAGCTACCAGCAACGCCGGTTATATCAACTCTACTTTTGTAGTACGCTCGAGTCGATAAAGATAGCGTAACGTTGGCCGTGATATTTTTGATGTTACTTCCATTCTCTCCAATCACTCCACCAATATAATATTGATTATTACTGTCAAAATTTAAGGCCGCATCAATATCAGCGTGGCAGTTTTCCATTGTCCCTTCATTCCAACCACAAATTGAACCCATGTAGCACCAAACGAAAAATACATCCTTACCGCTGCCATACGTACTACTATGTGCACCACTGACATCATATGAAACGTCGTAAACGTTAAGGTTTTTTATTGTTCCATAGTTCTTGTAAAAAATGCCAGAAAAATAGTCTTGCTTATTAGAATATATAACATATTCATAATTCTTATTATAAACCAACTTATAATTATAAATAGAATGCCCACGTCCATCGAAAACCCCTCTAAAATAAGTTTTATTACAAACGGATTCGCCTTCCATATCGATATCGCAAGTCAAATAGTAATTTTTGCTAGCGTTATCTGATTTCAACATATTTAAAACACCGCTTTTCGAAGAAACGGCAACATAGTCGGAGAAATCGGCAAAAACCGCAAACAACGTATAGCTTGATCTGGTTCCAACGTAGTATAGGTCCTTATCTTGAAAGGCGACTTCACCATCTTGCGTAGTTGCCCAGCCATCAAACAGAAAGCCGTCTTTCGTAAATGTGTTGGCGGGAAGACGAACATAACTATCAGAGTTCGCTTTTACCTGAGTAACGTTTGTTCCGTCCGTGAGCAAAACAACATTCAATTTCGGAGTCCAATGAGCCGTGAGCGTTATATCGCCGACAACTCCGTATTTTTTTAATGGCGTGGCACTTGCATCACTAAATTGTTCTTCGCCATGATACCACCCAGCAAACGAATATCCATCTCGCGTGGGTTTTGGCAGAGTATATTCGGAATCATATTTAACCTGAATTTCAGAATCACAGGTCCCTTTGTTCGCATCTAGGGTGATGGTATAGACGTTTGGATCCCAAATGGCATAAAGGTTCGTTTCCGCGTCCGCGCCCATTGTATATTTGGAGCCGTCCGAATGAGAGGGAGCGCCATCCGAAGTTGTAGACCAGCCCGCGAAATGGTAGCCTTCCCTGGTAAACGAGTTAACGTTCAAATCACCCGTTTCATCGGTATTCATGTATTGTTTTTCCATGGAACCAGTTCCGCCGTTGGAATGGAAAACTAGGGCGTTTGAATTTGGCTTCCAACAGGCATATAAATCGATGAGCGATGAAGTTCCCACCTTCATATCGCCGCCATTCGCATAGGCAACAGCACCATTGGGCGAATAAGACCACCCAACAAATTGGTATCCTTTTCTTTCGTAAACGTTCGAGGGCAACGTAACCACTTGATCGGTATTAGCCTTAATGGATGACATCTCTCCCGTAGTTGCGTTATTGCCGTGAAAAACAACCGTATTGAGGTTTGCCTGCCAGCAAGCTTCAAATTTGCGGTCTCCAGTACTTCCGCTAGGGATAGTCGGAGAATAACGGGTTTCACCACTTTCAACATTCCACCCTTGGAAGGTATAGCCTGACTTCGTTGGATCGGAGATTGTTATTTCCTGCGACTCGATTGTATAGGTAGCAGGATTTTGACTAGCGTTGGTTCCCCCATTAAGTACATAGGTAATAGCGTAGGATGTAGGAACCCATTTGGCATAAACGGACAAATCGTGGTCCCACGTCCATTTCGTGGATTGAACCAATTCATTCGTAGCTAGGTCATACCACCCTGCAAAGGTATACCCTAATTTCGTGGTATTGGAAGGGAGTTGGAATTCTGAATCAAAAGAAACCGATGTTTGTAAGATTTCCTCCGTTCCGCCACGGTAATCAAAAGCTCTTCCGATCTCAAAAGTAATGGAATATTCTTTGGCTTTCCAGTGTGCTGTAAATGTAACCTCGCCCGTAGAACCACAAGGAATGGATTGTTCTTTCTTAGGCGTTTCTGATGCCCCTTTCGTCCATCCCAAAAATTCATAGCCCGTTCTAGTGGGTTCGAATAGTTCGAAGGTTGGCGTTACAACTGTATAGGTGGAAGGATTCGATGGGTGATTCATTCCTCCGCCTAGTTCATACGCGATGACGTAGTTATTAATCGACCACTTGGCGGATAAGTTCATTCCGGAAGTTTGATTCCAAGTTCCGTTTTCCACCTTATTGTCGCCATCATACCATCCTAAAAACGCATAGCCATTTCTAGTCGGATTTTCCAGCTCAAACGAACTGCCATATGTCACTTTTTGGCTACTAGTCTTATTGTCGTAACCATAATCGTATTGGACCGAATATTCATTGGCAGTCCAATGAGCTTTAAACGCACGATTCCCTGTAGAGCCGTTTCTAATCGTCGCCTTTTTCGTAGGTGTTAAATATTCTCCGCCCGTCCAACCGGTAAACGTATAGCCTTGTTTAACAGGGTCTTCCAAAACAACGTCTTCGGATTCAATGGTATAGACTTCTGGGTTGTTAGGCGAATTGATCCCTCCATCCAAGTCATAGGCAATGGAATAGGATATCGGAGCCCACTGGGCGACCAAATCGACATCGCTATCGTAGATCCACGTTCCTTCATTGACCGGCTTGCCCTCTTTTTGCCACCCGAGGAACCGATAGCCGAGACGTTCTGGCTGTTCCAAACAATACCCTTGGTTGTAGGTGACTTTTTGGGATCCTCCCTCACCATAACCATAGTCATAATGAATGGTATATTCGGCCGCAGACCAATGCGCAGTGTAGGTACGGTTCCCGATACTTCCGCAAGGAATTGTCACGGTCTTTTGCGTTCCTTCTATTTCCGTTCCGCTCCACCCGACAAACTCATAACCTGTTTTTGTTGGCGTTCCTAACGTGATATCCTCCGATAAAACGTTGTATGACTTGACAGGATTTGCTAAGAAACCACCATCCAATTTGTAAACGACATGATAAGTAATCGTCTTATAGGAGGCCTTTAAGTCCAAATCAACGGAATAATGGCCTTTGGATGTTTGAAGAGAATAATCTGTCTGTTTCCACCCGGCGAAATTGTACCCGTCCTTTGTTATGGCGCTGTCGCCAACATTCGGTTGATTAACGAATCGCCTCGCTTCGTCTTGGCGAATCCTTCCTCCATCAAGATCATAATCAATAGTCACGGTTCCGTTAACGTCATATATTCTATCAATGCCGGTTAAATAATCTCCTCTCTTGAAGGCAAGACCGGCTTTAGCCACCGTGATTTGGTTTTGGGAATCGGCGTATGCAAGCCCATCGAGCTTTTCTAACGCCTCGTCGTAACGACCATCATTTATTAAACTAACGGCGTCTGAATATTTAGATGCCGGGGCGAACACTGTTTCGGCCAAAACGGTAATAGTTACGGGAATCGCGACGAGGATTGTCAACAACCCGGCTAATATGCCCGCCGTTTTTCTTCTTTTTTTAGTTTTTTGGCAATGGGCGATTTGCTGCTCTTGCTTGATGCGGCAATCGATATAGTGGGACACGGCAGTTTGATTGTTTCCAGCGGCAACAATCGCATTATTAAACTCGGGGAAACTGGCAATCGGGGTCTTGCAAACGACAAGTTCCGCATCATCTTTGCAATGCAGTTTGCTTTGAAGGAGCCGCCAATAAGTTTCGTGACCGTCTTTCCCCAGCCCAATCGCAAGCGAATAGTATTTAACAGCAATGTCGTACAAATTTCGTTTTTGACTTATCTGAGCAATCTGTTCGAATTCATCCGCCAATTTAGAATCTGCAGATTTGGGGTAATAGGAGGATAGGCGTTCAAACACTTTCAAAGCGTTCACCGAGGATTCGCCCATAAATCCCGCTAGGGCAGCGGAAGACAATTCGCTAAGCCGCCGCAAAAAATTATCTTTATCGCCGTCAACGGTCAAATAGGCTTCTATCGGCCCAAAATCATTTTTGATTGCCAATTGTCCAATATTATCTTTTAGATTTTCCGGGGATCGGCATTTGCAAATGGCAAGGATGCGAGAATAAAGAACCGTTTCTGATTTTGGGTTGTATTCCAATAAATCCGTATAGGCTTCTACGGCAGCCGCACAGTAATAATTACGCATTAAACGATTCGCATATTTTTCATACGCAATCAAGAACGCCTCTTCTTGTCCTGTTCCGTAATAAGAAAGTAGCAATTTAAAAAGAGTGTAATTATCCGGGGAATTATTATTGGTTAAATATTCAATCCCGTCCTTTTGAAATTCGGATCGCTTTGAGAACTCATATGGTTTAAGAAAGTTAACCCAAAAACTTGCCGTTTCAAAGTCGTTGTTTTTGATAAGGATACTGCAGGAATTCGCGATATTGCACAGCAAAGAATCCGCACCCGCTTTTGTCATCGACTCCATGGTTTTGGTAAGGCGTTCGGCC
>OGRD01000323.1_pt1 | contig 27047 bp, 30 predicted proteins | sample 1553441 | NCBI WGS metagenome assembly OGRD01 (sample SAMEA2580106, study PRJEB22360) | human gut metagenome | biome: human gut; feature: human-associated habitat; material: faeces | place: Denmark | collected 2008/2010
CTCTGCGTGGTGCATTGAACCAAACCAGCGAAGCGCAGATGGACGCTCTGGTGGCTGAGCTCTGCGCGGAATAAGCTGCAACAAACCGCAGCTATTCTCGTACAGATGATTGTCTTACTCATCTGCTTTATGTCCCAAGGGCAGAGTACTGTCATCTCAGGTTGAGGTCACGATGTGGGGTGGGGCGAGACCGGAGTCTTGAGAACGCATAAAAGCACAGCCGCAGAGTACATCTGTGGCTGTGTTTTGTGTTCAGTTGCTCACTGTTGCGTGGACTGGATATGGAGAGACAACATATCTCCCGATCTTACATGGGTTATCTTATCTGCCATCACTCTGGCAGTTTGCCTTGCAGATATGTCGGCATCCCCACTGCGGTCGTATCCGGCCTGACCTTAAACATGGCTTTTTCAATCTACATCCCTTATCGGTTTTCCGCGATATATTTCTCCGCCATGTGGACTGCCACCGCGCCGTCCGCCACGGCGGTGACCACCTGACGGAGGGGCTTCGTCCGCACGTCGCCCACGGCGTAAACGCCGGGAATACTGGTTTCCGTGGTCTCTCCGGCCACGATATAGCCGTCGCCGTCCAGCGCCAGTTGACCCACCGCCAGCGCCGTGGCGGGCTGTCGGCCCACGCTGACAAATACGCCGTCGCAGTCCACCACGCTTTCCTCACCGGTGACGGTGTCCCGCAGGCGTACGCCGGTCAGCCTGTCCCCGGAAAGCAGCGCGGAAACGGTGCTGTTCCAGCGGAATTCCACATTTTCGGCTTGTTCCAGTGGCTCGTGATAGATCTTGGTGGCCCGCAGGGTGTCCCTGCGGTGGACGAGGATCACCTTTTTCGCCACGCGGCTGAGAAGGAGGGCATCTGCCGCGGCGGAATTGCCGCCGCCCACCACGACCACCGTTTTGCCCTTGTAAAACATCCCGTCGCAGGCGGCGCAGTAGGCCACGCCCCGGCCCAACAGCTCCGTCTCTCCGGCAACGCCCAGCGTTCTGGGGTCTGCGCCGGTGGCCAGCACCACGGTTTTCCCGCGGAAGATCCCCTCACTGGTTTCCAAGAGCTTGGGAACCGCCGTCAGATCCATGCGGAGGACTTCTGCGTATTCGCTGCGCGCCCCGAAGCGCTCCGCCTGCTTTTGCATCTTCTCCGCCAAAGAGAAGCCGTCGATCCCGTCCTCAAAGCCGGGATAGTTGTCGATCTGCTCGGTCAGGGCCATCTGCCCACCGGCGGACAGTTTTTCCAGCACGATGGTGTCCAGCCCCGCCCGTGCCGCGTACAGGGCGGCGGTGTAGCCGCCCGGGCCGCCGCCCACCACGAGCATATCATAAACATGATTGTTGTTCATATCTGAACCCTCCGTTATTTCGCCAAGGCTTCCTGAATGAAACGGTCGATCTCTGCCTTTGAGCCGGGTGCGGTGACGGAATCCACGGCCTTTCCGTTTCGGTACAGCACCAGAGTTGGGATGACCGCGATCCCCTCGGCCCCCGCCAGCCGCGGCTCCTCGTCAATATTGATCTTGCCGACAACGAGGCTGTCCGCGTATTCCTCTCCAATCTTCTCATACGCAGGGCCGATCCTCCGGCAATGGCCGCACCAGGGCGCCCAGAAATCCACCAAAACAGGCTTTTCCCCCCGGATCAACTGCTTAAACTGCTCCTGATTCATATTCATAGCTGCCATATCTGTCAGCTCCTTTCCTTTGTTTGGGTATAGTATACCGCGTGACAAGCGGTTTTACTGTGACGGCGTCACATAATTTGAGAAAATCGGCGCGGCGCTGCTCCGGTTGTACGATTATGATTGCCGCTCCCAGCCTTGGAGATTTGCCGCGAAAATGTGAGCAGAAAAAAGTCATGACTTAATCACCGCGAGGGCTTGTATATCACCCGAAAGCGATAGCTATAAAGAAGTACTGTAATGACAACCTTGCATAAAGCATGACAAGAAAAACAGCGGTGCAGACAATTAGAAATCGAAAAAGCTACATTCCGATGACTGGGTGATCCAGCACATCAGAGTGTGACTCTTTTTCATAGGCGGTCAGAGTTGATTTCGGTTTTCTTTTGTAAGGCAGGAGATGGACAGATAGGTGAAATGACTGTTGTGATAAGAGTTGAACTATATGGATTTTCCCGTTTGTAAGCAGCGTTTGAAGTGCTGGCTGTGTGTTTTCCTGTTCAGTCGGCAAAACGGCGCCGAACGCAAACAAAGGCCAATTTTCACCTTTTTACTGCCGCCGTTTAGCAGCCACTCTGTAAGGCATTGTTTGCCGTTGTTGGGCTATCCGTTTTAGCCATGGGCGTTTTCGTATGCTTTTCGGATTTCCTCCGGCAAACGGTCAGGAATCAGCGCCTTTAGTCTGTCCTCACTGCCGTCTTTGATTGCCTGCTCATAGTACCAGCATTTGAATTTCAGCATATCCAGCGTCCGGTTCATGTGCGCGATCTCCGCTTCCATGTGGGCTTTCCGCTCCTCAAACATGGCCTTGCGCTGGGGATAGGTGGACGGACCCTCAGAGCACCAGTCCATGAACTGCCGGATGTCCTTGATCTCCATGCCAGTCTTTTTCAGACATTCAATGACCCGGAGTGCTTCAATCTCCGTGTCACCGAATTTGCGGATGCCGGACATCCGTTCCATGTTCGGAAAAAGTCCCTGTTTATCATAATAGCGCAGCGTGGAGATAGGCAATCCGAACATCTCTGCCACCTGTCCAATTGAATACATAAATTTCCCTCCCCAAAAATTTCAAAAAACATCTTGACCTAAAGTTAGATTTAGGTGTTACTATGAGAATAACACAAAGAACATAAAAATGCAAGGAGTGTTCTACGATGAATAAAAAGGTACTAATCATTTCCTCAAGTCCCCGTAAGGGCGGCAACTCCGAAACGCTGGCGGCAGCATTTGCCAAGGGCGCACGGGAGGCGGGCCATCAGGTAGAAACTGTGTATCTGCGAGAAAAGCAGGTTGGCTTCTGCAAAGGCTGCTTTGCCTGCCTGAAGTTGGGGCACTGCGTCATCCAAGACGATGCCGTGGAAATTGCCGCCAGAATGCACGATGCCAATGTGCTGGTGTTCGCAACACCCGTCTACTATTACTGCGTCAGCGGTCAGCTCAAGACTATGCTGGATCGTGCCAATCCGCTGTTTGATACGGATTATGCCTTTACGAAAGCCTACTTGCTGGCAACAGCGGCAGAGGACGCACCGGAAACCTTTGCGGGTCAGAGAAAGCCGTGCAGGGCTGGGTGGACTGTTTCCCCCGCTGCACGCTGGTTGGCACAGTGTTTGCGGGCGGCGTAAACGGCGTGGGAGAGATCGCAGGTCATATTGCGCTGGAGCAAGCCTATCAGATGGGCGAGGAGGTGTGAGCCATGGCAGTTAAACAAACGGCAGGCAGAGAGGCTTTGGGGAAATTTGCTCCCAAATTTGCGGAATTGAATGATGATGTGCTGTTTGGACAGGTGTGGAGCCGAGAAAACAAGCTTTCCCTGCGGGATCGCAGCATTGTAACTGTGGTGGCGCTGATGGCGCAGGGACTGACGGATTCGTCTTTTCAGTACCATCTGACAACTGCAAAGAACAACGGCGTGACCAAAACGGAAATAGCGGAGATCTTGACCCATGCGGCATTTTATGCGGGTTGGCCCAAGGCGTGGGCGGCCTTCCGTATGGCAAAGGAGGTATGGGCGGAGGACGATGCCGCCGACGCAAAAGCCGAACATCAGAATGAAATGGTCTTTCCCATCGGCGCACCCAATGACGCCTTTGCGAAATACTTTATCGGACAAAGCTATCTCGCACCGCTTTCTACGCAGCAGGTCGGTATTTACAATGTGACCTTTGAACCGGGCTGCCGCAACAACTGGCACATTCATCACGCCAAAAGCGGCGGCGGACAGATCCTCGTTTGTGTGGCTGGTCGAGGTTACTATCAGGAATGGGGCAAACCGGCACAGGAACTGCGCCCCGGCGATGTGGTAAATATCCCTGTTGGCATAAAGCACTGGCACGGCGCAGCACCGGATAGCTGGTTCTCTCATCTGGCGGTAGAGGTTCCGGGGGACGAAACATCCAATGAATGGTTGGAAGCCGTGGACAACACAGTATATTTTAAGGCAACAGGCAAGGAGGTCTGAATATGGAAAAACTGAATCTAACACAGGAATGGGATAAGGTGTTCCCGAAAAGCGACAAGGTAGACCACAAAAAGGTGACCTTTCACAACCGCTACGGCATCACACTGGCGGCGGATCTGTACACGCCGAAGGGCGCGGAGGGCAAGTTGCCCGCTATTGCCGTCAGCGGTCCGTTCGGCGCGGTAAAGGAGCAGTCCTCCGGCCTGTATGCGCAGAAAATGGCGGAGCTTGGCTTCTTGACGATTGCCTTCGACCCGTCCTACACCGGTGAGAGCGGCGGTATGCCCCGTTATGTCGCATCGCCAGACATCAACACTGAGGATTTCTGCGCAGCGGTGGACTTTCTCTCCGTGCAGGAGAATGTTGAACCGGAGCGCATCGGTATCATCGGTATCTGCGGCTGGGGCGGTATGGCGATCAACGCCGCGTCCATCGACACGCGCATCAAGGCCACAGTCACGTCCACGATGTACGACATGACCCGCGTGACCGCCAACGGCTATTTTGACGCAGAGGATTCCGAGCAGGCACGCTTTGAAAAGCGAAAAGCGCTGAATACGCAGCGCACCGAGGACTATAAAAACGGCGCCTATGCGCTGGCGGGCGGCGTAGTCGATCCGCTGCCGGAGGACGCACCGCAGTTTGTAAAGGACTATTACGCCTACTATAAGACGCCCCGAGGCTACCACCCCCGCAGCTTGAACTCCAATAACGGATGGAATGTGACCTCCTTGCTATCGTTCCTAAATATGCCGATTTTGCAGTACAGCAGCGAGATTCGCTGTGCCGTACTGCTGGTACACGGGGAAAAGGCGCACTCTCGCTATTTCAGTGAGACAGCTTACAGCAAGCTGACCGGCGACAATAAGGAATTGCTCATTATCCCCGGCGCAAACCACACCGACCTTTACGATCAGATAGACGTGATCCCATTTGAGAAGCTGAAAGCGTTCTTTGAGGAATATCTGAAATGAGACATAGGAAAGCCCTGTGCTGCGTATTGAACGCGGCACAGGGCTTTTTCCGTTTCTGGCGGTTTTGGTCGGCATATTTGATACCCTGTACGCAGGACGCACCTTTGTACTTCGCGGAATCGGACGATAACCAGCCAAGCCACAAAAGGTCACGCGAAGCCGCGCACTGGCTGCACTGTGCCGTGAATCGTGGGACGGTGTAACCCATACGCGCAGATTGAGCGTAATTGCCCTGCATCGGAAGGGGATATAGTCGTTGCGCTTGATCCGGATAATCAGAACACGCTGAAACGCTATGCTGGCTATGACGAGGATGATGAATGCTATCTTCTCGCCTATGAGAATGAAGCAAAGTATCCGGGAGAAGTTATTAAGGTGAGGAGTTTTAAGGTACAAGGTGTGGCTCGTCACGTCATTAAGGCTCTCTAAAACAAATAATCTAACTCGATAGGAGATGTTTTGTTTGAACGCAGTTGATGTGAAGTGCCCGATCTGCGGCACAATCAATAAGTCTCTCGACTTTAGAAGAAACAGACGGATGGATGGAATGCGAAAGCTGCGGCGAAGTAACCCAGCAGATGAAGTACGTGAAAACAAGAAAAGATTACCAATTCGCCGGATCGTTTGCGCCAGGAATCTCGGCCGTGATAGAATTGGAATCAACCTCGTGACTGGAAAAGCAGCCTGACACAGAACAAGAAGCGTGAGTTCGTAAAGCGAGAATTTGAAAGGTTGGTATCCTGATTGTATTACTCACACTTTTATAGGGGAAAAGCATCAAGCGGTTGTCCATGTTATAGCATCAACAGCAATGTAATAATATGGACAACTTAAAAATATGAAAAAACTTAGTGATAATGCGAGTTTGCAGTTTATCTTAACTCTAATATTGCATCTTAACTTAAAAAGGGATATAATACAGAAAAAGAGTTAAGACAGGGGGCGAGAGCATGAAATATCTTGATAAAGTCCTTGGAATCAAAGTGACTTATGAGAATGTGGAGTTCAAGCATTTGCCTAATTTTATAGCCGCAAGGTATTGTTTACAGATGGTGGCTATGAATGGACAAAGGGCGATTTTCCTTTATCCAAAAACTGAACTGGAGCAGATCGAAGTGCTGAAAAAGCATATTGCACGGATACAGAAAAATGAGAATTTGCCTGTTGTGCTGGTGCTAAATGAACTTAGTTTTCGCCAGAAAGAATACTTAATTCGTGAGAAAATTCCATTTATCGTAGAAGGAAAGCAGATTTATTTGCCCTTCATGGCGATGTATTTGCAGGAACGGTGTAATGCCGAAAGGGAGCCACGGGAAGAAATACTTCCATCGGCGCAGATGCTTCTGCTGCATTTCATTTATGGAGGTGCACAGGAATTGTCAACAAGTCAAGTTGCGAAAGACTTGGAGCTGACACCTACTTCTATATCGAGGGCATCGAAACAGCTTGAAGAAATGGGATTGCTGCATATAAAGAAGCAAGGTGTGCAGCGGATTTTGCAATCTGAGGATTCTCCGAAAATGCTGTTCCAAAAAGCAGGAGATAAGTTACTGAATCCAATCAAACGAACGGTTTATATTCCGAAAGAATTGGTGGGAACAGACCTGTTGGAAAGTGGATATTCGGCATTGGCAGAGTGTTCCATGCTGAACGCACCGAATGTCAAATGCTATGCAACAGAAAGAATCTCTCAATGGAAAGATGTTATGACAAATAGCTTGCAGGACTCGCAGGCGCAAGTGGCCGTAGAAATGTGGAGATACAATCCCCGAAAATTGTCTACACGAAATATTGTAGACGAACTTTCGCTGGCATTGGCATTGCGAGAAGATGCAGATGAAAGAGTTGAAGAAGCGGTAGAAGAAATGCTGAACGAACTGTGGAGGAAGATAGATGGTTACAGGAATTGACAGTTTTAAGGAATGGTTCAAGGGCAGTGAAGAACAATATGCCATCATTGGTGGAACGGCGTGTGATATTCTGATGACGGAAGATGGTTTGGATTTCCGAGCAACAAAGGATATTGACCTTGTTCTGATTATAGAAGCAGTTGACGCGAATTTCGGAAAGAAATTCTGGGAATATGTAAAACAGGCGGGATATGAACATTGCAATAAAAGTTCGGGTGTGCCGCAGTTTTATCGTTTTAGCCATCCGGTCTCGAACCAGTATCCTGCGATGATTGAACTTTTCACGCGAAGGCTTGATGCCATTCAACTTCCAGAAGATGCAGTGCTGACACCGTTACCGATGGACGAAGATATTTCAAGTCTGTCTGCTATTCTTTTGGACGATGATTACTACGATTTTTTGAAACAGGGGAAAGTCATTGTTGATGGAGTGACTGTCTTGGATGCGGCATATTTGATTCCATTTAAGGCAAAAGCGTGGATGGATTTGACAAATCGCAAGGCTGCAGGAGAACATGTTGACAGCAAAAACATCAAGAAACACAAGAATGATGTTTTTCGTCTGACGGAATTGATTGATCCTACGGTCAAGATTACGGCTCCACAAGGAGTTTATACAGATGTTCAAGAGTTTGTGCAGCGGATGCAAAGCGAAAGCATTGACATGAAGCAGCTGGGGCTGATAGGGAGAACGAAGGATCGGATTTTGGATGAACTAAAAGATTTGTATATAGCACAGTGATTAATAATCCGACTAGTCCCGCGCAAAAATATGTTACGGTTGGAGATAAAGCGTAGTTATAGCTATTCCGATTTCAGAGGGATGAACCAAAATGAACCAAAATGAATCAAAATGAACCGAAAAGAACCTTTACAAACCCAAATCCGGGCGTTAAACTATAATCAGAAAACGAATGGAAACAAGAGAGCGCTGAGAAATCGGTGCTCTCTTTGTTATATAGACGAGGGGAGATGATTCCGTTGGTTTAATTAAAAAGAGAAGAAAAAAGAAAGGAGGGAGTGGTATATGGATTTGGATGTGACCTCTCTGCTTGAGGCAGCGCTTCAGCAGGGAATTTGGGCTGCGCTGTACATTTATCTTTTTTTCAGAATGTTGAAAGAGAATGCCAGCAGAGAAGAACGATATCAGAATATGATTGATCGTTTGAGCAGCAACATCGAAAATGGTATTGAGAACATCCAGAATCGACTGGATGCGATGGAAAAACGACATGCAAGTGGATAAGAAAAGAAGGTTGGAAAGCCTTCTTTTTTTGTACCTCAAAAGTAAGAAGAAAGGAAATCAATATGGAAAAAAACATGAAAAAGCGACCGCATGATTTTCTGTGGCGCGGTTCTCAGATGGAAAGTAAGCTCATGCCCGGCAAAGAAGTAACGCAGCAGCGTACTCATAACAGTAAGACGTTTGATCTTGGGCGGGGCGCATATCAGACGGTCATTTATCCTGAAACCGTTCACTTCAAGGATGCGGAAGGTCAATGGAAGGAAATTGACAATCGACTTGAAGAAGCTCGGAATGAACAGGGCGAAGCGATTCTGCGCAATCAGTCCAATGTACTGACGATGGAATTTGCCAAGCAGACGGGCAAAGCGCCTCTGGTCTGTGTCAGCAATAAAAAGGGGCAGAAGATTGCCTGGAACATCCAGAATCAGAATGAGGATGTTAAAGCAAAACCGATTTGCGAAAACTGCTGTGACACGGGCGATGAAGATGCCTGCCGCGCGGATCTCTCTCATGTGGAAACCGAGCTGCATTATAAGGAAATCCTGCCGAACGTCAATGTGGTTTGCCGTATGCAGGGCATGATGTTCAAGGATGACATTGTGATGGAGAATCCGCAGGCACAGCATCGGTTTGTGCTTGAAATGGATACGCAGAATGTGCAGCTTGTTAAGCAGGAAGAAGGCACGATTGTTGCTTATGCGGAAGGTAACCCTGCCGAAATTGCATTTGTTCTGCCTGCTGCCTTTATGCGCGATGCTGAAGGGAACATCGGCACTGTAGAAACCGATCTGGTTGAGGAAAACGGTAAGATTCAGGTGGCACTGAATTGTGATGAAGATTTCCTCCAAAATGCGGTGTATCCGGTTGTCGTTGATCCGCTGATCCAGACGGAGGAGCACTCCAGCGCAATGGAGGATAACTTTGTTACCAGCAGCGCGCCGAATACCGTGCAGAGCTATTCGCAGGCAAGGCTGCGCATCTGCAAGAATACCAGCTATGGCGAGTGCCGCAGCTTTCTGAAATTCACGGATTTGCCGTTCTTCATGCCGAGCAATATGGTGACGAAGGCGTACCTCCGCATGTCGCTGTACACGAAGCAGGGAACGCGAGCAGTTCCTGTGTATGTTAAGGAAGTTTTGGAGGATTGGTCGTCCCAGACGATCACTTGGAATAACCAGCCGAGCCTTGGCGAACATGACGTTGATGTTGCGATCATTCCGGCTAATGCGGGCGTTGGCTCTACGTTTGCATTTGACATTTCCAATCTGGTGCGCAAGTGGTATGGAGGCTCGAATTATGGCGTTGCATTTGAGCGCAAGATCACGGCGACGCCGAATACAGTAGAGTTTGGTTCCAGCGACAGCGTGTATCATAAACCGGTTATTGTGATTAACTACGTTAGTTTTGCTGGTCTTCAGAACCATCTGGCGTATGATTCCTTCGATTGTGGCCGGGCTGGTACGGGCTATGTGAATCTGTATAACGGCGATGTGGTGATTGCACGTCCGCTGACGCAGTGCGGCGGCAACAGGATGCCGGTTTCGATTACGGCCTATTACGGTGTGCAACTTTATGGCGTTACTGCGAATATGAGAGCAGGTTGGCGCTTGAGTTGTGACCAGTGCATGACCAAGAGCTATATCAATGATGAACTGTACTTTATCTGGTCGAAGGGGGACGGAAGCCAGCATTATTTTAGAAAGCCCAATAGTAGTGCGGCATATTACGAAGACCTTTCCGGCCTGAGCCTCAAACTGACGGATAATGGCACATACACCGAAATTGAGGATAAGGGCGGTACGGTTATGCGCTTTGAGAGTCCGCAGGATGCGCTGGATGATACCGGCAGACTGCTGAGCATTACCGATAGCTGCGGTAACACGAATACTTTCCAATATGGCGATTGGCGGCTTGAGAGTATTACGGATGGCGCAGGGCGTGTGACGCAGTTTACCTATTCGGGCAATATGCTGACCGGGATTCTTGCACCGGGGGAAAGTGCTCCTGTAACGATGCAGTACTCTAATAATTTGCTTTCTTTGTTTATGGATGCAGATGGTGAAACGGCGTCGTATACATATAGAGATGAGACGGATGCAAACGGGATTATTCGTCATTATTTGTTCTCCATGAATGACAAATACTGGCATGAGTATATCATTAACCGAACGTCTTATGATCCTAAGCGCGTGACTAGCGTGCGAGAGGATTATTATGATGAGGACAGTGGAGAATTGACATACGGTATGTTCCATACGTACTCTTATCGCGACATGATGACCGTTGTGCAGGATATGACGGTTGTAAATGGTAAGCGGATGATTTACCAGTTTAACGATTTCGGCAATGTTGTCAGCGTGCGCGATGAGCTGGGCTATGCGAGCTACAGCAAGTTTAGCGAAGCGCTGCTGCCGAATCACCCGGAACAGGTCTCCAAGCTTCAGCGCAGCGTTATCAATCTGCTACCCAACCATGACTTTGAGCTGGACGGCTACTGGAGCACTGCACTCAATGACGGCGAGGGCAGCTTTGCTTATGTGACAGACCAGAAGTATCTGGGCTCCCGATCCATGCGAATGATGAAAACCAATGCGGATGGCAATCTCTGCGTGTACATGAGCTATTCCAATCTGGAAATCGGCAAGGCATATACCCTCTCCGGTTACATCCGCAGCTCCGGCAATGTGCAGGGCTACGCCACTGTGCAGCATCAGAACAACTGGTTCAACAGCGAGCTGCTCACGCCTGGCAGCGAGTGGACGCGCGTGGCTGTTTCCTTTACCGCGGCTTCGACCAGCGCGACGCTGTGCTTTGTGACGATGGGTACCGGCACGCTCTGGGTAGACTGTGCCCAGCTCGAGGTGGGTTCTGTCCCCAACCGCTACAACCTGCTGCGCAACTGTGACTTCTCGCTAAACAGCAGCGGCGTCCCGACGTTCTGGACGGCAAACGGCGTAAATACATCCGAAGATGCGATTGTGACGGATGCAGACGCGCTGCATCCGACCTTCCTGACGAATAATCGCATGCGTCTGTACGGTGATCCTCAGACCAATAAGGGGATTTATCAGGATTTGCCGCTTAGCGGCAGTCAGGGCGACGTTTATGTTGCTGGCGGCTGGGCAAAGGGCTTCTCGCGCCCGATTGGAGACGATAAGCGTCATTTTGGTATTCGCGTTGCGTTTAAGAACGGCTCCGGCGCGTATGAGAATGGCGAAATTCTGAATTGGAACGAGGAATGGACGGACTGGCAGTATGTCTCCGGAGCGGTCATTGCCCCGTGCGCTTATACGGGTATTCGTTTCAATGTGGATTATGAGAAGAACGTCAACTATGCGGATTTCGATGGCATGACGCTCTACAAAGAGGAATTCGGCAACACGTTCACCTACGACGATGACGGCAATGTGACGGCGGTGAAAGACCTTGTTGGACAGAAAGCCAAGGCGCAGTACGATGATTACAACAACCTGATCAGCTATGTGCAGCCGGGTCGCCCCGATACGGTCAAGACGACGATTTCCTACGGCAGCAGCGATGCGGAAAAGAAGAAGCGGCTGCCGCTCAGAGTTGATTCTCCGACGGGTATTCGGACGGCAAACACTTACGATGCGAACGGCAATCTCGTGAGGTCGTATGTCATCGACTCGATGGATGGCACCTGCATGATGGATTCCCACCAGAGTTATACGGCGGACGGCAACCACGTTGCGACCAAGACGGATGCGCGCGGTAAGGTCGTGACATACGAAACCGATCTGGCAAAGGATACGCTGACCAAGGTGACCGATCCGAATGGGCAGAGCGTCAATTATACCTATGATAGCCGTATGCGCGTGATTGGAACGAGCGCGACGGCGGACGGAGGAAATTATAAGAATACCTACACCTATGAAAAAGATCGCCTGAAAACGGTGGCACATAATACGACCAGCGATACGCCGGATGTGACGTATACCTTCGATTATGATGAGTTTGGCAATCCGACGACCGTGAAGGTGGGCAATCAGGTTCTTTCCACCAATGTATATACGGACACGGGTGATCGCACGCTGATGCGCGTGGAATACGGCAACGGCGGCAAGGTGCATTACACGCGCGACGACTTCCGCCGCGTGACGGGCATCCACTATGACGATGCGACCGAACCGCGCTTCACCTACGATTACGGCGCGAACGGGCAGGCTGCGTATGTAAAGGACGCCGAGCTGGGCCGCACGGTGTGGACGGAGTACGACACGAGCGAGCGTCCGATCCGCACGCACCTGATGGAAAGTGTGACCAGCACCTCCACCGGTACACCGAAGTACACGAGCACGCTGGGCTACGACGAGTTTGGTAACGTGGCTTCCTTCAAGGAGAAGGTGAACAACAGCGCCAGCTACGAGACGGCCTACACCTACAATATCGAGAACCAGCCGACGCAGCTTCGCTTCGGTACAGACAACCGCAAGCTGACCTATACCTATGATCCGATCGGCAGGCTGTACAGGCGCGTGGCTGTCGGCGCAGCGAACTACACCACTCAGTACGCCTACTTTGACCCGGACCCGGAGGACACCATCCTCACCACGCCGTTGGTCACGAGCATCACGCAGAATGGGCAGAATTTCTCTTATACATACGACAATGTGGGCAATATCACTTCTGTGACGCGCAACGGCCTGACGACGACGTATGAGTATGACAGTCTCGGTCAACTCACTCGCGTCAACGATCCCCATGCAAACAAGTCCACGATGTACCTGTATGATTGCGGCGGCAACATGACGGGTTACCTGAGCGCACCGTATACGCTGGCACCCACGCTTGAAGGGGTTAATGAAACGGTATTTTATACCTATGGCGACAGCAACTGGAAGGACAAGGTTACGGCCATCGGCGGCAAGGCGATTACCTACGACGCCATCGGCAACCCGCTGACCTACGACGGCTGGACGTTCACGTGGAAAGCCGGACGTATGTTGGCCAGCATGGTAAAGACTGGCACCAACGCGCAGTTCACCTACGACCACAACGGCATGCGCATCAGGAAGATTGTCAATGGCGTGACCACCAACTATACGTTGAATGGCAAAAATGTCGTCCATATGACGCAGGGCAGCAATGATCTGCACTTCTTCTACGATGCGCAGGGCAAGCCCGGCATGGTCACCTATAACGATGTCGATTACTTCTATGTCTACAATTTGCAGGGCGATGTGGTTGCGCTGATTGACGCGAATGGCACGCAGGTGGTAGAATATGTTTATGATGCGTGGGGGTATCCGATCAGCAAAACCGGCAGTCTGGCAGCGACGATTGGTACGCTGAATCCGTTCCGCTATCGTGGGTATGTGTATGATGAGGAGACCGGACTTTACTATCTGCGGAGCAGGTATTATAATCCGGTGTGGAAGAAGTTTGTTAATGCAGATCAAATTCTGAAGATTCAAAACCTTCTAGATAATAATATGTTCTGCTACTGCAAGAATGTGCCCGTGCTCTTTACTGATTCCATGGGACAGGCACCAACTACTGATGCATTTCTTATCTATCAGCAATGGGCGCAATTAGACGGTCCATATTTGGGCGGAGACGTAATTGGTCTCTTACTTGGAACTGCTTATGCATTGTATTCTGTAATAAGCAATGCAAAGAGTAAAGCAAAGAGTCAGGCGATAACACTAGCAGACAAAGAAGAAAAATCGACATTTATTTATCGAAGCGCTAGCGGAACTTATCAGAGCCTTACTCCTCGACCGAAGGATACTAACGGTTTGTCTTTTTCTACTGTTCCTCCTGCAACCGGCAAGTATGTTACTACAACAATTGAAGCAATTAACTCAACGGGCATTCTGAATGCGGTAAAGGATTCCGCAACTCATGTAAGTGTTTATCCAGTTGATATGACTACCTTACAAGGCTGGATTGACTCTCGAGAAACCGCAAATGAAAAACCGCATCCTTATACAGTCTTGCTTAAAGGATTGGTTTGGTAAGGAGAGAAATATGGAAATTGAAAAACTAAGTTGGTCGAATACTATTGACGAGCAAGAAAAAGCAGTATCCGAGTTAGCAAATTCCAGAGATATTGATCTTAAAGAGCTTATTATGCCATTTGGAAAAAAAGATTGTTGGGCTAATTGTGCCAGGGTAATCTGTGCCAGGTCGGATAAAGAGATAATCGAGGTTGCTCTAGAAATGTTTGAATGGCTTCAAGATTTGAACTGGCCAGGCGCAATGGATATCGTATCAAGATTGAAAAAATTGCCTACTGACGTACTTAGAAGATTGTACAAAGTTTCACTTGATAAGGCAAAGAATGATGAAGAATGGTTATTTTTTTTGAAGGAAGAATTTGGCTATCTAGATGTTTGAAGTGGTAGTTTCGGGATAGTCCCATAGTGGAGTATTCTTGCCATAGTGCTGAGTACATCAAAATTATGGTAAGAATTTGTTTTAGGAGAATATCGGAATAAAGGTAACTGCTCAATAATTCCCCGGCACAGAAAAGTCGTGGTTTCTGGTATTCACACTGCTGAGAACCACGACTTCATTTCATTTGATCAGGGAAGCAGATCATCAATCTCAAAGGTACTGTCAAGTATTATGCGCAAATTCATTTACAAGTCTGGCAGAACTCAGTCTGCACAAGGCAGGGAACCTGCCCTTGATTACCCAATAACAGAAGGCAGAGAGCACGTCAAGGCAACAACACGAAGAAAGCTCTTCGCCATCCGCTGATGGACTAACGCAGGAACAATCTCAATCAACACAAAAGGCAGCTATACGAGCGTATAGTTGCCTTTTTCATCGGGTTAATTGAACTGAATATCCGAGCCTAAAACAAATGCGGGTTTATCATCGCACCAAACAAAGTACCAGCCGTTTTCTTCTTCATAGATATCTGAAATACTCACGACTGTATTAGCTTTACAAGTCATGGCTTCTGGCCAATCCTCGCCCGGACCGGTGCGAAGAGTCGTTTCACACGTTGTCCGACCGTTTTTGGTGAAGCAGAGCCACTCGTCTAATTCAGCGGATGTCCAAACTGCGGCATCCATTGGGATGAAAGCAGATGCGTCACGCAAACTGACGATGTAGAAATCATCCCATGTGCCGATTACGTTGAGCTGAGTATATTTGGAGAGGGAGCCGACCTTCTTCGCTTCCAAAGTGGGCGCGGCATAGGCGGGAATATTGCTTTTTCTCAAGGTGAGGATAAGCTGGTCGTGAACCATATAATCATCCAGCATCCATCCGTCGTAAGTTTTCCTATTTTCAACATAGGTCACTTTACGCCAACCATTTTCGACGTTGGGAGAAGCGAGGATGAATGAGCCGCCGGGAACACTGGTGACCTTCTTGCCGCTGTATGAAGGGGTGGAGCGGATGGTTGCACTCTTGGAGATCACAACGCCAGCGCCAGTACCCTCGACACCCATATCATCGCCGGAGGTATAGTGACCATCAGCCAAAACTGGAGAAGAAAATGCGAGAAGCAGAGCAAAACAAGTCGCTAACAGTGTAGTCTTTTTCAAGTGCTTGTCCTCCTTACAGTAGGTTGTGGAATGGAGTGCGCCCTCATTTGCATCTTCTGTAAAGCCCGGTTTCTATTTGCATTGTAGACTGGAAATGGAAGAATGTCAAACGATTATTTGCAGAAAGGAGGGATTGGATGGAAGGGAAAGTGATTCAGTATGCCAGACGGGATGCGGTACAGTATGCCCGGCGATGGGCACTTTCGCGAAATCGAGCGTATAACGACTTCACGAAGGGCGGCGGCGATTGTATGAATTTTGTTTCGCAATGCCTGTATGCAGGAGGGCTGCCTTTCAAAAACAATGGGTTTGAGTGGCACGGATTGCGTGGCGGAAGCAGTTTTAGCTGGCGCGGCGTGGATAGCTTCTTAAAGCAGCTGAAAAACTATCAGCAATTTGGATCGCCCCGATTGGAATTTTCCTGCGAAGAAACGCCGGAAAGTCTCAAAGCGGGCGATCTTGTTTTTACAGTAGCGGAAGGCGTTCCCGGTGATATTGAACGGAATCCGTCGCATGTCGCAATCTTAAGCCGCGATTATGCGGATAGGGGGCAACTGGTCGTTTGCGGACATACGGTTGACCAGCTTGACGCTGTAAAGCGTCGTGATGATACGCGGTGTACATATATCCATATTGAGCAGATTGCGTTCGATTTTTCTGCCGAGGACTATGCAGATGAGCGAGATCGGGTAACCGCTGCATATGAACTGGGTGAACGCATATTGAAAAGACGTGCGGCGAAAGATTCGCGTGTGAAACGACTGCAAAAAAGGTTGGCCTGCCTTGGCTATGATGCGGGTGAACCTGACGGCGTATTTGGCGCACAAACGGAAGCGGCAGTGCGAGGCTTTCAAAAGATCAGTGGTGCGCAGTTTGGCCTAAAAGTAGATGGGATTGTCGGGGATCAAACAAAAGAAGCATTAACTTATCCACGAAAATGGTTGTTATAAGAGACAGCGGCGGAGAGCGGCTGTTTTTTTTGATGGGAAAAAGGAGGCGTGCTCTATGAAATATGGTTAAACAAAAAAGGATGAATGTTACAGAAAAAGAAAGGAGAAAAGTTATGAATCATGTTGAATTGTCCGGCTTGATTGCGGAGCCGGTAGTTGCGCACAAAGTAAACGAACAGATCGTTCATGCAGAATTCCAGCTCCAAACCCGGCACAAGAATCGGGCAGGCGAATGGCAGAAAGAGCGGTACACCATCCACTGCTGGAATCGTTTGGCGGATTGGGCAAATGAGAATCTGCATCAGGGCGATCTTGTGGCGGTAGATGGGCGTTTGACGCAGAGAAACAACGTGGCGATTGCAGCACGGGAAATTGTGCTGGGAAAGCCTGTCAAAAAGGAATGAAATACTTTAATTGGAGATGCAATTCGTTGAAATGAAATGCACCTTCTTTTAATCCAGCAATGAGATACTGTTGGCAATAGATAGGACGGAAGCAAAATCGAAATAGTCGGCATATAATGTTACAGTATAAATACGTTTTATTTTGTTATGCGGTATTAAGAGAATGTACACATTTTGAGATTCGGTATCGGAGATCTGAAAATAACCTGAATAGATATAAACGTTAAATGAATCTTTTATGTGTAGAGTTTCGGAAGCTGCATCATCTACATATAAACGGGAAGTCCATAAATAACGCTCTGCACATTCTTTTTCAGATGAATAATCAAACTCAGATTCTAACCTTTCCATGTCGAAATCAGATGGCTCAATTTCAGCGACAATTTTACCTGTAGTATCGGATATAAAAGTATCATGAACTTCCAAATTTGAAGGAATCTGCATTTGAATCTTGTCATACGACCAAATGTGAAGAGTGGGTTTTGTGAGCATAAAGAGCACAGATAAAGCGAATAAGATTAAGAAAAAGAGTGCTTTTTTAACCATTTCGATCCCCCTTTTCGAATTTGATATTCTGTGAATTATTATATCAAAAGTGTCTGGATTTTTTCAAGAGGGACAAAATTTGAAATGTGACTTAAAGTATCGATTTTCCATTACTTTCTATTGCTATAAAACTAGACGTAAAATATAACGCGAAAATTAATCAAAAGAGTGAAACAGAAAGAAGGAATAAAAATGAACAATCAAATTAAACAACTTTTGGAAAAATGGAGTGCAAGCATCAATGAGAAGAAATATAGAGAGACGGCGCAGTGCTATGAACCTCTTACCTGTAATGCATTGATGCGACAAGCCGATAAACCAATGGAAAATGAAGGTGTCTATAACATCGAAACCATTTTCATTCGAAACACTAATGAAATTCGATTTGAGGATGCAAAGAGAATGTTATACGATGAATATGGTGAAGAACCTGTTGTTCTCGTACTCGAACTTGAAGCACAGACAAGAACTAATACGAAATATTTTGGAAATGGCATTAATTTTAAGCTGGTGTCGTTTGTAAAGTATGGCGATGAATGGAAAATTGAAGAAATGATACAAATTGCGGAACCGGAGGAACTTCTTCAGAAGGGGTATGTTTTTTCTGAAAACTATAAATACGCTGTAAAAAATATGGAAGACAGGAGAAATGGGATTTTTAGAACCAGCAATGGTGAACTGATTGGAACAAAAACTTCAGGGAGAGCAGTGCTAAATGAAAGAACCATTCCTAAGGATACTGATAAAGTTCGATTGATGAATTATTTTAATGGGGGGAGTAATATTGAAGTGCTGAATTTCTGGAACTACATCCTTGCGGTATCAGCGGGTGAGTGCCGGGGTAAAGAATTTGATGGAGAAGCACGAAAAGCAATTAATATGGCGATTAAAACATACACATGGCATTTTTTGCTCGTACCTAAGAACGATGCTATGGGATATGATATTACAACAAAAATGCAGGCTTACGCACCAAGTTATATTTCTGAAAATAAGAAAGTAACAGAAGATATGGAGGCTGTCCACAATGTGTGGATGGAAAGCTATAAGGGAGCAATTTTTGAAGCAAACTATGTTGCAGGAAGTAAGAATAGTGCAGGCAAATCGAAGTCTGGTAGATTGCTTCAAAACGGATGCGAATATATGATCAGAATTGGAAGGTGTGCAACGTGTTATGAGTGCCTACACTATTATTATGATAATTCAAAGGCATCTAATGGTGGCCCCGTGAGATTTTTTGATTCAAATAAAAATGAACTTTCATATTAAAAAATGATGTCCTTTCTATAAGGAATAACAATCAGCGCTTGCTTTCTTGGCAAGCGCTGATTTTTTTATGCCTTTTTTGATGAAATGAGTCCATTTTCCCCAATTCTCCAAATTATGTAATGGGGGGACAACGCCCCTAAAAAGCATATTCATTGGAGAAATGAACAAAAGATGGAAGAAGAAAAGGCGGTTGGGAGCTGGAAAAAGAGTTCAGCTCCTTTTTGCAACGAATCAGATGCGCTTCTGCACTGTGTAGTACCTACCCACAATCCGACGTGAGGAGATGAAGGGTTAGGCTGCACGGAGGAAGCACTGATGACTACCGATGATATCCGGAAAGAGCTGAACCAAATTGATGAACAGACACATAGAAAGCTGGTACATTATATTCAAACAAGGTGCTGTCCGGAGGATGTTGCGGAAGAATGCGTCCAGTATGCGTATTTGCAGGCGTTGGTTCAGGCGAAGAAGATCAGAAGGTCGGACAGGCTATTATCATGGCTTATCACGGTGGCGAAACGGAGCGCGTGGAAGGAGATGAAGCGAAGAAAAAGGCTGATGTGCGCAGAAATTGGAGAGGTGAAGTATGAAGAAATGTTTGAAAACGAACTCCTGATGCATATGGATTTAGAAAGAATTTTGGAGAAACAGGCGAATGTCTGGCCGGAATACTACTGGCAGATTATAAGACTTTTTTATGAAGAAGAAATGTCGCTTGTTGAAATATCAGAAAAACTTCGTATTCCACAGGGCACAATTAGAAACGCGCATTATCGAATCAGAAGGTGCATCAGAAGTTATTTCGATGCATAGCACACGATGACATACGTATGGGAGGAAAGCAAAATGGTGGACACGGAATGGCTGCTTAAAAGCCATCGCGAACTTCTGGGTGTGGAAAAAGCCTTGCAGCGTAGGATAAAACAGTTGAAAATGGATGACAATGAAAATGATGTGATTGAAAGCATGGAACTTGGAACGATACAGGAAGCCGGGATGCCACGCGCACAATCTAGGTTCGGCAGTAAAACCGAGCGGGCGGCAAGCGACTTTCGAGAAAAAGCAGCAGAAGAAAGGGATCAGGCACAAGAACAAACGCAGATTTTGAAGGAAAAGCTCAGAAAAGTGCAGGAAAACTTAAAACTTTACGATGTTGTGGTTGAAAGTATGGATATGGAAGAAAGATGGTTCATTGAGGAATATTACGGAAAAGGAAAGTCCATAGATACGTTGCTTGAAATGCAGCGGGAAAAAGGTCAGTTTGTTTCTAAAAGCACCATGCGGAGAAGAAAACTGCGCGTGGTTGAAAAGGCAAGAAAGGTGATTTTTATGGTTACATCCTTAGATAGAGGATGTTTGGAACCGTAATGGTACAAATTTGGAATTATGATTACATATTGTTGGAACTACAAGGTGGTTGAAGCTGAAAATCTGGTATTATAGGATTAAACCGAGGTGAATACAGTGCGTAATGACGTGATTGAGCACATCGGTTCCTGTATTTGGGAAGCCAGACGGCATAAAGGGTATTCTCGACGCGTATTGAGTGAGAAAACAGGCTTATCCGAGCGAACGATTGAAAAAATCGAAAAAGGAAAAGTGAACACGACGGCTGAAACGCTGTATACCCTTATCAATGCTTTGGATATGTCAGCAGACTACCATTTCAAGATGGATAAGCATCAGGCAGATGTAAAGTGTGAACAGGTTATAAATATGCTGATGGCCTGTGATGAAAACCAGAAAGACGTCGTCTGTCGAACAATGCAGACATTGATTGAAGCTATGCGCGGGGAGAAAAATCCATGAGCATACAAGATAGGGATCAATGGATTCACGAGTGTTTCGCCGAGAACTACGATATTCTGGTCGTAAGAGCGAAACGGCGCGCGGGAAATGATCCGATTCTGCGAAATGAAATTGAAGATTGTGTGATCGAAGCATTTGAAATGGCGTGGAGCAAGTATGGGCAGCTCAAGCATCATCCGTGTATTTTGGGGTGGCTCACGCAAACGGTTTATAACAAGATTGATAATCTTCGGATGCGCGCATCGACGAAGATGTCTCGACAGGCGGCGGATATTGATGATCCGGCGGTGATGCAGATTGAAGATAAAAGGGCACAGAAACGTCTCGAAGAATAGTATGAGCAGCAGGAACAGCGTGAGAAAATTGAAATGATCCTCAAGATGCTTTCTTTGAACGAGAAGGAAATCTTTGAGGATTATTTTATGTGCGAGAAAAGTGCACGAGAGATTCAGCAAGCCAACGGCGGAACGCTGGAAGGGATTCGAGCGGCGATTCGCAGAATCCGAAAGAAAGCGCGGTTGGTGGAACAGGGAAAAAATTATTTTATTTTGTGTATTTTAGGTACGCTTTTGATCATTCGTCAAATTATAAAGTAGGGAGGAACAGTACATGGCAACTAACAAAGGCGCAGAGCTTTTGGAAAGCCTGAAAACGCAGGGACTTTCACAGCAGGAGATGCTGAATCGGTTGGACGCGATTGTTGATGCCGAAAGCGCCCGGCCGGAAGGAAAGCGAGATAGAGAACTGATTCAAGCCTGTATTGACCTGCAATGGTTCCTCACGACAGGGGAGCATTATACCAGCGAGAAGGAGGTGGCAAGGCTAAAACTGGATTCGGCGCTGCATAAGCGCGAAAAACAGACAGCGAATGGACACGGGCATTCGGCCAAGGTGCTGGCGGCGGTATTCTGCCTTGTCGCCGTGGTGATTGTGTTGCCGATAGCTGGACAGACGCTGCTGAGCCGCAAATGGATTGAAGGACAAACGGTGGATGGAGGCGAGGTCTACCGTCTAAATGGAAATGAAGTCGATCCGGGAATGATGAAAGAAGCCATTGCTGAAAATAGTGATGATGATATTTCAATTATAACGTCAGATCGAGAAATGATTGCTCAAATTCCAGGTGTTCGAGAAATCATGCTGAATTACATTCCAAAAGGATGGAAAAATGGAGAATATAAATATTCGAAAATAAATGGGACACAGTTTTATACTGAACAATATTTTTCTGAAGGAAGAAAAAAGACTTTCTTGTATCAATGCGTTCAGTACGAAAATATTGAATCCGTATCGGATGAAATTCAACAGAGTTCGAATGGTAAAGTAGTTAAAGTGGGAAATATTGAGGTATATGTTTCAAAGAATATTGATGTAGTTGTTGCATCGTGGATTGTTGACTTGAGAAGCTATACTTTATTTTTCCCGGATTCAGAGGAAACCGACAGAATAATTGAGTCAGTGGTTGGAGTAAAAAATGAAAATTAAGAGAATTGTATCAACGATTATCGCGACCTTTCTAATTTGTGGAATTGTACTGAGTGCATACGCTGAAAGAATAACACCGTATGCAAGTGAAGAAGTAAATTCAATTTCTTTGATATTGAGCAAAAGAAAAAAGATAACATATAATGTGTTGCTCACGAGCCCGGATTATAAAGTGTCTGTTACATCATGCAGATTGTATCGAAAGAATGGAAATAAAGGGGAGTTTGTTTGTAATATGCCTAATGGAATTCCAGAAGATACAGTTGGAAATATGTTAACGTCATGCGATATTTCAGAATATATTACATCAGCGGGAACGTATTATGTAAGAGCAACAATTAAAGCTGGAAGTTCATCAATCCCAGCGCTATCCAATACTTATACTTTTGATTAAATAAGTATAAGGCTCGTGCAGAAAACAGGCTGCACGAGCTTTTCTCAACAACAGAATTTGCACTGAGCGAGGATGAATCTCGTTCAGTGCTTTTTTAATGTGCAAAAGAAATCAGCACTGTCGTGATCCGCCGCCTTTCTGTCTTGCCATTTTTACGCACGACAGAAAGGAAAAACAATGTTTGATAGAAAAAATGATGTTGCTCGTAACAAAAAACGGGCAGATGCGATTGTTTATGCAGGTGCGGCAGACGAGGTTGTTCTGACGCAAAGTGATTTTGAAAGCGAAGAAGAGTTTCGACGCTGGAAAGCATGGTCGGATGCAGATTACAAGCAGACGGAAAAAGCAATGCGCAGGGATTATGACCATGTGATTTATGGATTGGAAGGTTGGAAAATTCCTGCGTCGGAAAGGATGGAGAAACAAGAAGAAATCATCAATGAAGATAAACTGAAATCTGTTTTGACAGAACGGCAGTATAAAAGGCTGCATTTATATGCTGTCATGAATATGACATTAGAACAGATTGCAGATATGGAACATGTATCCATTCAGAGTGTATCAAGGTCGATTCATGCAGCTAAAAAGAAAATTTTGAAATTTCTTTCCAAACAGGGTGAAAAAGTGCCGTTTTAAGCGTGATAGGTGAAGGGCTTAATTAGGAAGCGCTTTTGTACCTTGACAACAGCATACCGCAACCCAAGTACGAAACCCATGCAGGAGCGATAAAGTGGGCAGCGCGACGATGGCATAGCCGGAGCGATTCATGCGGCTTGAACCCGATTTGGCAAATCGGACGCGATGATGGCGTGGGGGATAATGATACTTCTTCACAGCCCCTCGATGACTGGAGGGGAGTTTCTGCTGCGCGCGCCAAATGGCGCAGCGGAGCTATGACGCTTTGCCGAAAGCGGCTTGGGCTGCGTTCAAAAGAGAAGCATGATGGGGACAGTTCTTCGAAGTGTGGAGACTGTCCCCTTAACCTTATAGTTATTAAAATATAATTAAATGATTTTTTGCGGAAATAATGTGAACGTGTTATGATGAACGTGAAACAAGACATTTTCGCATTATCGAAAAGGCAAAGGAGCTGATGCGGGAAAAACATCAAAAGGCATTCCCACTGATCTTTGACAAGTGCATAACCGTCATCCGAAGTACAAAATCCATGCAGGCGTGAGAAAGTGGTCAGCGCGACGACAACATGGGGCGTGATACTCCCTCACGGATTCTCGATGAGGAGAGCTTTTGCCGCTCAATCAATGGCGCGGTGGAACGATGCCGATTTGCTGAGAGCGGCTTGGGATATTCTTACGAAGGGAAATGCGAATGATAGCGATGCGACAATTCGCAGCGTGTTCGGCGCAGATGAAGGTGCAACAGTCAGCATGTTTGTTGGATAAAAGATGTTGAATTAGAAAAAACTTCAGGTAGAGGTGAACGAAATGGATGAGTGGATGGATGAAGCGTTCAGAAGAGCGTGGATGAATTATGCGAATAAAAGTCTGCTGGATATGGGGCTGATTACGGAACAGGAATACCAGAAAATGGCGGTAAAGATTACCAATTCGCCGGATCGTTTGCGCCAGGAATCTCGACCATGATAGAATTGGAATATCAATTCGGGAGGCTATAAAAACATGAATGTGTATGAAGTGAAAAAAGTACTTCAGCATAAACCGATCACTGATATTCCGCTTCGGGTCGTATCCTATTGCCGTGTATCTACCAAGTCTTTGGAGCAGGCAACGTCGATTGAAAATCAGGTCGAGCATTACCGCAAGAAAATCCAGGGTATTCCGGCATGGACATTCGTGGGCGAATACGTTGATAACGGCATTTCGCGTACGTCGGTCAAAGCCAGAGTGCAATTTAATAAAATGATTGAGGATGCCGAAAACGGCAAGTTTGACCTGATTGTCACCAAAGCCGTTTCACGTTTTGCGAGAAATACGCTGGATAGCCTGATGTATTCGAGAAAACTTCTTGAGGTTGGGGTTGGCATCTGGTTTGATACGGATGGCATCCTCAATCTGGACAAGGACGGTGAGCTTCGTCTGTCGATCTTCTCGGCACTGGCGCAGGATGAATCCGCAAAAAAATCGGAAGCCGTTCGCTTTGGTCAGCAGGAAGCAATCAAACGCGGTACGGTATTTGGGTTTGACAACATGTTTGGTTTTCGAAAAAGAGACGGAAAGCTGGAGATTGACGAAAGCGAAGCCCCGGCCATTCGAAAGCTGTTTGAGATGTATGCCACGGATCAATACAGCATGAAGCAGATTGAGAAAATCCTATATAACGATGGGTTTCGCAACCATAATGGCAATAAACTGTCCCACGCGACGATGACACATATCATCAGAAATCCGAAATACAAAGGATATTTCTGTGGCAATAAAGTTGGAACGGAGGACATGTTTACCAAGAAAATGGTCTTCAAACCTGAATCGGAGTGGGTGATGTTTAAGGATGAGCGCATTGTTCCTGCGATTTGACATAGAACAAGAGCCATCCCCGCAAAATAGGGATGGCGCTTGGCATGCGTAGTCTGAACGAAGCGCTTACGCCTTTCCGCTCATGGAGCGTTCGGCCTGCTCGATGAGGCGTTTCACCATGTAGCCGCCGACGTAACCGGCCTCGCGGGAGGTCAGGTCGCCGTTATAGCCCTGCTTGAGGTTGATGCCCAGCTCACTGGCGATTTCAAACTTCATGTTGTCCAGCGCGGCGCGCGCCTCGGGCACATTGACCTTCTGCTGAGAGGAATTCTGGTTCATTGCTGTTTCACCTCCTCAACTGGTTTCACGGCTATTTTGACCATCTGCACGCAAAATACACTGGCAGTTTGTGCAAAAAGGCGAAAAGATCGGAAATGTTCGCAATTTATAGAAAATTAAAAGTTTTATCGCCTTTTTCCTCTTGCAATTTCCGAACATTTGTTGTAAAATGACCTCACAATTTGCAAAAAGGTTCGTGTTTTGCAAATTGTCAAGTTTTTCAGTCCGGAGGCGCGGCATGCGGGAGCTTCGTGAATCCATCCTTCGTCAGGGTCAGTGCGTGGGAGACAGCATCGTCAAGGTAGACATGTTTTTGAACCACCGGCTCGACACCCGCCTGATGTTTGCGATGGGCCGCGAGCTGGCCGATTATTTCGGCAAGGACAAGCCGGATATCGTGCTCACAGTGGAAGCCAGCGGCATCGCCCTGGCGCTGGCCGCGGCGCATTTTCTGGATGATATCCCTGTGGTTTTTGCAAAAAAGAGCCCGGCCGCCAACCAGAGCGCCGATATGCTCACCGCCGTCGCCCATTCCTTTACCCATGGCAATGACAACGCCCTGCGCGTCGATCGCCGTTATCTGCCTGCGGGCAGCCGCGTGCTGGTGGTGGACGATTTCCTGGCCGATGGCGAAGCCTCCCGCGCGCTGATCTCCATTGTGGAGCAGGCGGGCTGCACGCTGGTGGGCGTAGGCATCGCGGTGGAAAAGGGCTTCCAGCCCGGCGGCCGCAAGCTGCGCGAAGCGGGTGTCAATCTCAAGTCTTTAGCAATCGTCACCTCCATTCAGGATGGCCGCATCCAGCTGGCGGATGACGATTGATAAGGAAATAAACCTCATTCCCAATATTTTTACAGTGGAGGAAAACACATGAAGAAGCTTGCCGCTATCCTGCTCGCGCTGGTACTGGTTCTGTGCTCCGTTTCCGCGCTGGCCTTTGAGCCCGTGGACAAGAAGGACCTGAAGGTCGGTTTCATCTACATCGGCGGCGCCGAGGACAAGGGCTTCACCTACGCCCATCACGAAGGCACCAAGGCCATGATGGCCAAGCTGGGCCTGGACGAGAGCCAGGTGTTCTGGCGTGAAAACGTATCCGAAGACTCTGCCTGCGCCGACGCCATCGACGAGCTGATCGAGCAGGGCTGCCAGATCATCTTCGGCAACAGCTTCGGCTATCAGGAGTACTTCAAGGAAGCCGCTGAGGAGCATCCCGAAGTCATCTTCTCCCACTGCTCCGGCTATATGTGCAACGACACCAACTTCAACAACTACTGGGGCGCCATCTACCAGGCCCGCTACCTGAGCGGCATTGTGGCCGGTCTCAAGACCAAGGCCAACCTGATCGGCTATGTCGGCTCCATGAACAACCCCGAAGTCAACGGCGGCTTGAACGCCTTCGCTCTGGGCGTTAAGTCCGTGAATCCCGACGCCAAGATCTATGTAAAGTACACCGGCACCTGGTATGATGTTACCCTGGAAAAGCAGACCGCCGAAGCCCTGCTGGATCTGGGCTGCGACGTGCTGGGTCAGCACTGCGACACCTCCATGCCCATGGTTGCCGCTGAAGAGCGCGGCGCTTACGGCATCGGCTACAACGCCGTCATCAGCGAAG
>OGRD01000326.1_pt1 | contig 26906 bp, 23 predicted proteins | sample 1553441 | NCBI WGS metagenome assembly OGRD01 (sample SAMEA2580106, study PRJEB22360) | human gut metagenome | biome: human gut; feature: human-associated habitat; material: faeces | place: Denmark | collected 2008/2010
TCGAAAAGCCCGAGACTCTCGCGGTAAAATACGACATTCCGACCGAGGTCAGAACTCTTGACGGCTTCATCGAGCTTGACAGGGCTGGGCTTGAGAATTTCGTTAAGCAGTACGGGCTCGCCATGGACGCGGACGATATCGCGTTCTGCCGGGATTATTTCAAATCCGAGCACCGCGACCCGACTATAACCGAGATACGCATGATAGACACCTATTGGTCCGATCACTGCCGCCATACTACTTTCCTTACTGTCATAGACAGCGTGAAGTTTGAGGACGAGCTGCTGCAAAAGACCTACGACGAATATCTTGCGGTCAGAAAAGAATTAGGCCGCACAAAGCCGATATGCCTTATGGATCTTGCGACTATAGCGGTCAAGCATCTCAAGAAGCACGGCAAGCTCGACCGCCTCGACGAGTCCGAGGAGATAAACGCCTGCACGGTGAAAATCGATGTGGATGTTGACGGCGTAACGGAGCCGTGGCTTCTGCTCTTTAAAAACGAGACGCACAACCATCCGACGGAGATAGAGCCCTTCGGCGGCGCGGCGACCTGCATAGGCGGCGCTATACGCGACCCGCTCTCGGGGCGCTCGTATGTCTACGGCGCTATGCGCGTAACGGGCGCGGCCGACCCGCTCAATCCCATTGACGAGACGATAAAGGGCAAGCTGCCGCAGAGAAAAATCGTCACTACTGCGGCAGCGGGCTATTCCTCATACGGCAATCAGATAGGCCTTGCCACCGGCATAGTCGACGAGATATATCATCCCGGCTACGCCGCCAAGAGAATGGAAATCGGCGCAGTAATAGCGGCAACGCCCGCGGAGAATGTGCGCCGCGAGGTACCCGCTCCCGGAGACATTGTCATCCTGCTCGGCGGCTCGACCGGACGCGACGGCTGCGGCGGAGCTACCGGCTCCTCGAAGTCCCACACCGTCGAATCGCTCGAAAGCTGCGGCGCCGAGGTTCAAAAGGGCAATGCCCCCGAGGAGAGAAAGCTCCAGAGGCTCTTCAGAAATAAAGACGCCTGCCTGATGATCAAGCGCTGCAACGACTTCGGCGCGGGCGGCGTATCGGTTGCCATAGGCGAGCTCGCGGACGGACTCGAGATAGACCTCAATGCAGTGCCGAAAAAATACGAGGGTCTCGACGGCACTGAGCTTGCTATAAGCGAGAGCCAGGAGCGCATGGCGGTCGTTGTCGAGCCGCACAATGTTGACGCTTTCCTCGCGCTGGCAAATAAAGAAAATCTTCAGGCCGTGCCCGTGGCGCAAGTCAAGGCCGAGCCGAGGCTCGTCATGAACTGGAACGGCAAAAAGATAGTCGATATCAGCCGCGAATTCCTGAATTCCAACGGCGCGGACAAGCATATAGACATCACCCCCGAAGCACCCGCTCTCAAAGAAAAGAAAATTTCCGGCTCGTTTAAAGAGAACTACTCCGCTTTGGCTTCCGACCTCAACATCTGCTCAAAGCGCGGCCTTTCCGAGCGCTTCGACTCAACAATAGGCGCGGGCACTGTGCTCATGCCGTTCGGCGGAAAGCATCAGCTGACCCCCATTCAGGCGATGGTGCAGAAGATCTCGGTCGAGAAGAAGCACACCGATGACTGCTCTCTCATGGCGTTCGGCTACAATCCGTTTGTAACAGAGCAGAGCCCCTATCACGGCGCATATCTCGCGGTTATAGAGTCGGTCTGCAAGCTCATCGCTTCGGGCGCGGAATTTAAAGATGTATATCTCACCTTCCAGGAATATTTTGAGCGCCCCGGCAGGGACGGCAAACGCTGGGGTCAGCCTTTAGCCGCGCTTCTCGGCGCATTCAAGGCGCAGATGGAGCTCGGAATCGGCTCAATAGGCGGTAAGGACTCGATGAGCGGCTCGTTTGAGGATCTCGACGTTCCGCCCACCCTCGTCTCATTCGCCGTAACTACCGAAAAGGCCTCCTCGATAGTCTCGCCCGAATTCAAGAGCGCCGGACACAAAGTCGTTTTCATTGCCCCCGAATCTGACGAAAACGGTCTGCCGAAAACCGATTCGCTTTTGGACGTTTTCTCACGCGTTACCGAGCTTCTGCGCTCCGGCAAGGCGGCGGCCTGCTACACCCCCGGCATGGGCGGCATAGCGGAGGCCGTAATGAAGATGGCGTTCGGCAACGGCATAGGCTTCGAATACAGCGGCGACATCACGCTCGAAAAGATATTTTCCCTGAGCTATGCGGGCTTCATTCTTGAGCTTGCCGACGGCGCAGAGGAAGTCGGCACGCTTCTCGGCCGCACGAACGACAGCGGCCTGATAAGCCTCGGTGGCGAGAGCATAGCGCTTTCGGAGCTTCTCGGAACATACGAGGACAAGCTTGAGAGCGTCTACAGCTGCAACATAGAAAACGCCGGCAAGGGTGCGGAGAACTTCTCCTATGAAGTCTCGGAGCGCAAGGCTCCCGCCGTAAAGGCCGCAAAGCCGCGCGTGCTCATACCTGCATTCCCCGGCACAAACTGCGAATATGACAGCGCAAAGGCAGTCGGCGACGCGGGCGCAGAGCCCGAGATAATAGTTATAAACAACCTCAGCGCGGACGGCATCAGCCGCAGCGTCGAAAAATTTGCAAACGAGCTTCGCTCCTCGCAGATGATATTTATCCCCGGAGGCTTCTCCGGCGGCGACGAGCCCGACGGAAGCGGCAAGTTCATCACGGCGTTCTTCAGAAATGCCGCGATAAAAGAGGGAGTTACCGACCTGCTCGAAAACAGGGACGGTCTCATGTGCGGAATCTGCAACGGCTTCCAGGCGCTGATAAAGCTCGGTCTTGTCCCCTACGGAAAAATAATCGACACGGACGAGAACTGCCCGACGCTCACCTTTAACACCATAGCGCGCCACCAGTCGAGAATCGTGCGCACCCGCATCGCCTCGAACAAATCCCCGTGGCTCGCTCTGACGCAGGTCGGCGACATATATTCCGTGCCTATCTCCCACGGCGAGGGACGCTTCCTCGCAAGCGACGAGCTGATAGCGCAGCTTGCCGCAAACGGTCAGATAGCCACGCAGTACGTTGACCTCGACGGCAACGCTTCGAACGATATACATTTTAACCCCAACGACTCCGTCTGTGCCATCGAGGGCATCACCTCACCCGACGGCCGAGTATTCGGAAAAATGGGACACAGCGAAAGAATCGGAAAAGGGCTTTACAAAAATGTCCCTGGAGATTATAATATTCGTATGTTTGAAGCGGCTGTTAAATATTTTAAATGATGACAAGGAGAATGGCTCATGGCCTTTTTATCCGACATTGAAATTGCGCAGCGCTGCAAACCCGAGCATATAAGCGTTATTGCAAAGCGCGCCCATGTCGATGAAAAATATGTGGAACAATACGGAAAGTATAAGGCGAAGATAGACCCCGCTCTGCTCTCGGATACAAAGAGAGAAAACGGGAAGCTGATTCTCGTCACCGCCATAACCCCCACCCCCGCGGGCGAGGGCAAGACTACGACGACGATAGGCCTTGCGGACGGACTGCGCAGAATAGGCAAGGATGTCACCGTTGCCCTGCGCGAGCCGAGCCTCGGTCCGGTTTTCGGAGTCAAGGGCGGAGCCGCCGGCGGCGGATATTCCCAGGTGGTTCCCATGGAGGATATCAACCTCCACTTCACCGGTGACTTTCACGCGATAGGCGCGGCGAACAACCTGCTTGCCGCCATGCTCGACAATCATATTCAGCAGGGCAACGAGCTCGGAATAGACGTTCGCAAAATAACATGGAAACGCTGCGTTGACATGAACGACCGCCAGCTTCGTTTCATAGTTGACGGCATGGGCGGCAAGATGAACGGTATGCCCCGCGAGGACGGCTTTGACATAACCGTTGCGAGCGAGATTATGGCAGTGCTCTGCCTTTCGAACTCGATAACCGACCTCAAGCAGCGCCTCTCGCGCATTATAGTCGGCTACACCTACGACGACAAGCCCGTGACCTGCGGCGAGCTCAAGGCGGCGGGCGCGATGACCGCGCTTTTGAAGGACGCTTTGAAGCCCAACCTTGTCCAGACCCTTGAGGGCACTCCCGCGTTTGTCCACGGCGGCCCGTTTGCGAATATCGCCCATGGCTGCAACTCCGTCATGGCGACAAGGATGGCGCTCAAGATGGGCGACTACACCGTTACCGAGGCGGGCTTCGGCGCAGACCTCGGCGCGGAGAAGTTCTTTGACATAAAATGCCGCATGGCGGGACTCACGCCCGATGCGGTAGTTGTCGTCGCCACGGTCCGCGCGCTCAAGATGCACGGCGGACTCGACAGGAAAGAGCTTGCAAAAGAGGACATAGACGCGCTCGAAAAGGGCATTCCCAATCTCCTGCGCCATGTCTCAAACATCAGAAATGTCTATAAACTCCCCTGCGTCGTTGCGGTCAACCGCTTCCCGACTGACACCGACGCCGAGATAGATTTCATCATCGCAAAATGCCGCGAGCTCGGGGTCAACTCCGTGCTCTCGACCGAGTGGTCGGAGGGCGGCAAGGGCGGTCAGGCGCTCGCGCGCGAGGTCGTCCGCCTGTGCGAAGAGGAAAAGGGCGATTTCACCTTCGCCTACGAGGACGGTCTTTCGATTGAAGAAAAAATCGAAGCCGTTGTCAAAAAAATCTACGGGGGCGACGGAATAAACGTCATGCCCGAAGCCAAGAGACAGATAGCAAGGCTTGAAGCTCTCGGCTTTGGCAAATGCCCCGTGTGCATAGCAAAAACCCAGTACAGCTTTTCGGATGACCCGACAAAGCTCGGCGCGCCCGAGCACTTCACCGTAACCGTGAAGAACGTCAAAATTTCCGCAGGCGCAGGCTTCGTTGTCGTTTTGACCGGCAATATTCTGACCATGCCCGGACTTCCGAAGGTCCCCGCCGCAGAAAAAATCGATGTTGATGAGAGCGGCAGAATAACAGGTCTGTTCTGAGATAATAATTCCGCTCGGAAAAAAAGCTCTGCCGAGCGGAGTTTCTATAAATATCGGAGGTAATAAAATGGCTTATTATTTCAACGAAGTATCGCATACCTTTAATGAGTATCTGCTCGTCCCCGGCTATTCGTCGAGCGAGTGCGTGCCCGCGAATGTGTCGCTCAAGACGCCCCTTGTCAAGTACAAAAAGGGCGAGGAGCCCGCGATTTCGCTCAACATTCCGCTGACTTCCGCCATTATGCAGTCCGTCTCCGGCGAGAAGCTCGCCGTGGCGCTCGCAAAGGAGGGCGGCGTGTCGTTCATCTTCGGCTCGCAGAGCATAGAGGATGAGGCGGCCATGGTCGCAAGGGCAAAGAATTTCAAGGCCGGCTTCGTCGTCAGCGACTCGAACATCACTCCCGACGCCACTCTCAACGACGTTATCGCGCTCAAGGAGAGAAACGGCCACTCCACTATCGCCGTGACCGAGGACGGCTCGGCAAACGGCAGGCTTGTCGGCATAGTCACGAGCAGAGATTACCGCGTCAGCCGCATGACCGGCGACGAGAAGGTCTCGTCCTTCATGACTCCCCGCGAAAAGCTCGTCACCGCCCCCGACAGCACCACCCTCAAGGAAGCAAACGACATAATTTGGGACAACAAGCTCAACTCCCTGCCCATAGTCGATTCCGAGGGCAATCTCAGATATTTTGTTTTCCGCAAGGACTACGATGCCCATAAGGACAACCCCAACGAGCTTCTCGACGCGGACAAGCGCTACGTCGTCGGCGCAGGCATCAATACAAGAGATTACGCAGAGCGTGTTCCCGCTCTTGTCGAGGCGGGCGCGGACGTTCTCTGCATCGACTCCTCCGAGGGCTTCTCGGAGTGGCAGTCGCGCACCCTCGCATGGGTCAGAGAGCACTACGGCGACAGCGTCAAAATCGGCGCGGGCAACGTCGTTGACCGAGAGGGCTTCCTCTTCCTCGCCGAGGCGGGCGCAGACTTCATAAAGGTCGGCATCGGCGGCGGCTCCATATGCATTACCCGCGAGACAAAGGGCATCGGCAGAGGCCAGGCCTCCGCGCTCATAGACGTCTGCAAGGCGAGAGACGAATATTTCGAGAGAACGGGCGTATATATCCCCGTCTGCTCCGACGGCGGCATAGTCTACGACCATCACATGACCCTCGCGCTTGCGATGGGCGCCGACTTCCTTATGCTCGGCCGCTATTTCGCGCGCTTTGACGAGAGCCCGACAAACAAGATCTCCATAAAGGGCACTTATTATAAAGAGTACTGGGGCGAGGGCTCCAACCGCGCAAGGAACTGGCAGCGCTACGACCTCGGCGGCGACAAGAAGCTGTCGTTCGAGGAGGGCGTTGACTCCTATGTTCCCTACGCCGGCACGCTCAAGGACAATGTCACGCTCTCGCTGAGCAAGGTAAAGTCCACCATGTGCAACTGCGGCGCGCTCAATATCCCCGAGCTGCAGCAGAAAGCGAAGCTGACCCTTGTCTCCGCAACGAGCATAGTCGAGGGCGGCGCACACGATGTTGTGCAGAAGGAGACCTACTCCGACCTGAAAAAATAAGCCTGATTCTTTACGGCAGGGCGCGGTGAAAACCGTTCCCTGCCTTTGAATTTAGGCAAATTTACTTGCACAATCACCAATAAATGAAAAGTTACGGCGCAAAAGGCTGTTAAATCCGACGTTTTTACCGAAAACGCCCGTTAAACTGTTGACACGCCGAAAATGCAATGCTATAATACAGACAATTTAAGACAGCACTTGATAGAGGATGCGAACGAGAAGAGTATCCAGCAGCAACGCCGGCAAGCGGCAGCTGGAGAAAGGCAAGTTCGCCGAAGTGATACCGCGGTTGCCGCCGCTGTAACGCTGGGCCCTCGCCGAACAGGCGACGGACTGTCACATGACTTATGTGGAGCGCTATCATCGGTTTTTCTGCAAGTATAGCAGCATATACAAAGCCTGTGATACCTCTTCGGGTCGCAGGCTTATTTAATTTTATTCAGGAGATGGTAAACAATGAACAGAACGAAGAGAATTGTGGCCGCCATTCTGGCTATTGCCATGTGCGCAGTATTATTTGCAGGGTGCAGCACTAAACCCGGCAGCGCCAAGACCGGCGTTGAAGACGGCGTTCTGACCGTCGCCATGGAGTGTGCATACGCTCCCTACAACTGGACTCAGAGCGATGACTCCAACGGCGCTGTCCCGATAAAGGACTCCAGCGATTACGCCAACGGCTACGATATAATGATGGCAAAGAAGATCTGCGAAGCAAACGGCTGGAAGCTTGAGGTCGTCCGCCTCGACTGGGATTCGCTTGTCCCCGCAGTTCAGACCGGCAAGGTTGACGCCGTTATCGCAGGTCAGTCGATGACCGCGGATCGTATGCAGCAGGTCGATTTTGCAGGCCCCTACCTCTATGCAACCATCGTTTGCATGACAAAGCAGAACAGCAAGTACGCTAACGCAACCTCCCTTGCCGACCTTGCAGGCGCAAAGTGCACCTCGCAGCTCGGAACCATTTGGTATGACACCTGCCTTCCGCAGGTAAAGGGAGCTCTTCTTCAGACCGCGCAGGAGACCGCTCCCGCCATGCTCATGGCTCTTGAGACCGGCGCCGTTGACTTCATCTGCACCGATATGCCCACCGCTCAGGGCGCTCTCATCGCTTACAGCGACCTGAAGATACTCAAACTCCCCGACGATGCTTTCAAGGTTGACCAGGGCGACATCAACATCGGTATTTCCGTCAGGAAGGGCAACACCGAGCTCAAGGATAAGATTAACTCCGCCCTTGCAGGCATGACCGAGGACGATTTCAACAGAATAATGGACGAGGCGGCAAAGATTCAGCCCCTTTCAAAGTAATCAACAATAATCAGAACGGAGATAACAAGATATGAACAAGCTTGCCCAGCTTTGGAGCGATATAGTTCAGTGCTGGAGTGACAGCTCAATGCAGTATTTGACCGGCGCTCTAAAGACTATCGAGCTCGCTGTTATAGCGACAATCATAGGCTGCCTTATCGGCCTTATCTGCGGAATAATCCAGACTATTCCGTGCGGCAAAAAAGACAATATCGTAAAACGCGTCATACTCGGAATAGTCAAGGCTATCGTGCGCATCTACGTCGAAGTTTTCAGAGGCACCCCGATGATAATCCAGGCGATATTCATCTACTATGCCCTGCCCTACTTCTCGAACGGTGCGATAAACCTTGAGGTGACCTTCGCGGCATATCTCGTTGTCTCCATCAACACCGGAGCTTACATGGCCGAAACCGTCCGCGGCGGCATAATGTCGATAGATATCGGTCAGACGGAGGGCGCAAAGTCCATAGGCATGAACCACTTCAAGACCATGCTCTATGTCATTCTTCCGCAGACCATACGCAACATTATCCCGCAGATAGGCAACAACCTTATAATCAACATCAAGGATACTTCCGTCATGTTCGTTATAGGCTACGCCGAGCTCTTCGCGGCTCACAAGGCCATTGTCGGCGCAAAATATGTCTACTTCCCGTCGGCAGTTATAACGCTGACCATCTATCTGATAATGACGGTTATATGCTCGCTCATTCTCAGACTTTGGGAGAAGAAGCTTGACGGTCCGGAGAACTTCGATCTCTCGACCACCGACACTCTCGCCCACACCAGCGGAATGTACACATTTGTCAAAAAGACCAAGAAGAAGGAGGAAAGATAATGTCAGAGCCTATTTTACAGATAAACCATCTTTCCAAAACCTTCGGCAGCCACGAAGTCCTGCGTGACATTGACTTCTCGGTCAACCCCGGCGACGTCACGAGCATAATCGGCGCATCCGGCTCGGGCAAATCGACATTGCTCCGCTGCATAAATCTGCTTGAGACTCCCTCCTCCGGCGAGATACTCTATCACGGCAAGAATATAGACCATATAAAGGGCGGCGCGAGCGCATACCGTTCGCACGTCGGCATGGTGTTCCAGTCGTTCAACCTTTTCAACAATATGTCCGCGCTCAAAAACTGCATGATAGGTCAGACGAAGGTGCTCAAGAAGTCCAAGGCTGAGGCCAAGGCGTCCGCACTGCACTATCTTGAGAAGGTCGGCATGGCGCCTTACATCAACGCCAAGCCCTCCCAGCTCTCCGGCGGCCAGAAGCAGCGCGTCGCAATAGCCCGTGCGCTTGCGATGGAGCCCGAGGTTCTGCTCTTCGATGAGCCGACGAGCGCGCTCGACCCGCAGATGGTCGGTGAGGTGCTCGAGGTCATGCGCAACCTCGCAAACGAGGGTCTGACGATGATTGTCGTCACCCACGAGATGGCGTTTGCCCGCGACGTTTCAACGAACGTCGTGTTCATGGCGGACGGACTCATCTGCGAGGAGGGCAGCCCGAAGGATATATTCGAGAATCCGCAGAATCCCAAAACGCAGGAGTTCCTCTCAAGATTCCTCGAGAAATAAAATAAAAATACAGCAAAGCAGGATATCTCTAAAACGGAGATATCCTGCTTTTATTTGCGCCCGTGTGCGGGTTTTTATATTATTTTATGCCCGCGCCGTGCTCTTCTCTTGTCAATTTTTACAAAGCTGTTTTCTCTCGTGCGAAGGTATGGTACAGATTGACAAAAATGAATTAATTCGTCCAAAACACTTGCATATTTATACATCAAGTAGTATATTATTAAACAAATAGTTGAATAAATTTGCAGCATCGGCGAATATTCGAGGATTTTTATAAATCCACTGTTCGCCGAAAACGCATTAAATCGGGAGATGCCATGAAGATATTCATAGACGGCAGCGCCGGCACGACCGGGCTGCGCCTTGCGGGGCGTCTGGGGGGGAGGCCCGGCCGGATCGCCGCGAGAAAGATAGAAAAGATCCCGAGAGCCGCAAGCGGGCTCTGAACGGCGCGGACGCAGCCTTTCTCTGTCTGCCCGACTCCGCGGCCGTCGAGGCGGTCGGGCTGGTCGAAAACCCCGACACCGTAATTATCGACACCTCGACCGCACACCGCACCGCCGAGGGCTGGGCTTACGGCTTCCCGGAGCTCTCCGCAGAGTTTGAAGAAAAGATAAAAAATTCAAAGCGAATAGCCGTCCCCGGCTGCCACGCCGGCGGCTTTATAGCGCTGGTCTATCCCCTCGTCGAAGCGGGCGTGCTAAAAAAAGACGCGCTGCTCAGCTGCTTTTCCCTCACGGGCTACAGTGGCGGAGGCAAGAAAATGATAGCAGAATACGAGAGCGCGGGCAAATCGCCCCTGCTGTCCGCCCCGAGGCAATACGGGCTTTCTCAACAGCACAAGCACCTAAAGGAGATGGCGGGCATAACCGGAATTGAAAAATTTCCGATATTCTGCCCCGTAGTCGATGATTTTTACAGCGGAATGCAGGTAACCGTTCCGTTGTTCGGGGAGCAGCTCGGCTGTTCTTTCGACGAAATCGCCGACATTTACAAAGAAAAATACCGAGGCCCCGTAGTGACCTTCAGCGAAAAATCGGATGACGGCGGCTTTCTGTGCGCGGGTGCGCTGTCGGGCACGGACGGCATGAAAATATCCGTCTACGGCAACGGCGAACGCATACTTCTGACCGCCGTATACGACAATCTCGGCAAGGGCGCATCGGGCGCCGCACTCGAAAACCTGAATCTCGTCATGGGCAAGGACAAGGCCTTCGGGCTTGATATATAGGGAGGTAATCAAAAATGAAAATCATCTCGGGCGGCGTCTGCGCCGCAAAGGGCTTCAAGGCTTCCGGCGTTCACTGCGGAATACGCAAAAACAGGACGAAGCGCGATCTCACCCTCATATACAGCGAAAAAATCGCCGACGCGGCAGCCGTATACACCACAAATCTCGTCAAGGGCGCACCGCTGACGGTGACAAAAAATCATCTTGAAAACGGCAAGGCTCAGGCGATTATCTGCAACAGCGGAAACGCGAACACCTGCAACGCAAACGGCATAGAGATAGCCGAGCGCACAAGCGAGCTTGCGGCGTGCGCTCTCGGAATAAAAGCATCCGACGTTATAGTCGCTTCTACCGGCGTTATCGGTCAGCCGCTGAGCATCGCCCCCATAGCCTCCGGCATTCCCGCGCTCAAAGCAGGGCTCGGCGACTGCTCCGAGGCGGCGGCGGAGGCGATAATGACTACCGACACGGTAAAGAAAGAGATAGCCGTGAGCTTCGAGATAGGCGGAGTCGAATGCAAAATCGGCGGCATAGCAAAGGGCTCGGGCATGATTCATCCCAACATGGCAACTATGCTCGTTTTTATAACTACCGACTGCGCGATAAGCGGCGAGATGCTGAAAAAAGCCCTCTCCTGCGACATCGCGGAGACCTTCAACATGATAAGCATTGACGGCGACACCTCGACTAACGATATGGTAGCCGTGCTCGCAAACGGGCTTGCCGGGAACACGGAGATAGACAGCGAGGGCGAGGACTTCGGCGAATTTATGAAGGCGTTAAACACGGTAAACGTCAACCTCTGCCGCAGCATTGCCGCCGACGGCGAGGGCGCCACAAAGCTGCTCGAATGCAAGGTAAGCGGCGCTCAAAATGAGGACATCGCCAAGACCGTTGCCAAGAGCGTTGTCTGCTCGTCGCTGACCAAGGCTGCCATGTTCGGCGCGGACGCCAACTGGGGACGAGTCCTCTGCGCGATAGGCTACAGCGGCGCCGATGTTGACGTAAACAAAATTGACGTCGTTTTCAAGTCCGCCAAGGGCTCGATTTCCGTCTGCGAAAACGGCGCGGGAGTTGATTTTTCGGAGGAAAAAGCAAAGGAGATACTCTCGGAAAACGAGATAGATATTCTCATCGATTTAAAAAGCGGCGGCGCTTCTTCGACCGCGTGGGGCTGTGACCTCACTTACGACTATGTGAAGATAAACGGCGACTACCGCACCTGACACGCGAAACGGAGGAAAAAAGATGAATATTTCAAATGCGGAGCGCGCAAGAGTGCTCGTTCACGCGCTGCCTTACATACAGGAATACGCCGATAAGATAGTCGTTGTCAAATACGGCGGCAACGCAATGACAAGCGACAAGCTGAAGGATTCGGTAATGCGCGACATCGTTCTGCTCTGGCTCATCGGCGTAAAGGTCGTTTTGATTCACGGCGGCGGCCCCGAGATAACGGATACTCTTCAAAAAATCGGCAAAAAGAGCGAGTTCGTCGACGGGCTGCGCGTCACAGATAAAGAGACCGCCGATGTCGTTCAGATGGTGCTCGCAGGCAAGGTCAACAAGAGCCTGGTGAACCTCGTCGAAAACAAGGGCGGCAAGGCTATCGGGCTCTCCGGTATAGACGGACATATGATAGAGGCCAGGATGAAAGACGAGAAGCTCGGCTTCGTCGGCGAGATAACAAACGTAAACATTCAGCCGATACTCGATATTATAGACAAGGGCTATATCCCGATAGTTTCGACCGTCGGCTGCGACGGCGAGGGCAATATATATAACATAAATGCGGACACCGCCGCAGCGAAGATAGCGGGCGCGCTCAATGCGGAGAGTCTGATATCCATGACGGATATCAGCGGAATCCTCCAAGACAGAGACGACCCGAACACGCTCATTTCGGTCATAAGGGCGGACGAAGTTCCCACGCTCATAGACAGCGGAGTTATCGGCGGCGGCATGATCCCGAAGGCCGAATGCTGCATTGACGCGATAAAATGGGGCGTGCACAGGGTCTTTATTATCGACGGCAGGATACCGCACTCGATACTCATCGAGATGCTGACTGACGAGGGCATGGGCACGATGTTCACGGCCTGAAAAGGAGAATATTATGGATACGGTACAAAAGCAGGACAAAGAATATATCGCCGGGACTTATGCGAGGTTTCCTTTGACGGTTGAAGGCGGCAAGGGCTCCGTAGTCTGGGACAATGCGGGAAAAGTATACATAGACCTCTCCTCCGGCATAGCGGTAAACACCTTCGGCGCAGCCGACGACGAGTGGATAAAGGCCGTAACCGAGCAGGCGGGTAAGCTTCAGCATATGTCGAATCTATACTACACCGAACCGTGCGTGAAGCTTGCGAAAATGCTCTGCGAGCGTACGGGAATGAGCAAGGTTTTCTTCTCGAACTCCGGCGCCGAGGCCAACGAATGCGCGATAAAGGCGGCGAGAAAATACGCCGCAGAGAAGCACGGAGCGGACTGTTATAATATTGTCACCCTCAAAAACAGCTTTCACGGCAGGACGATAACCACGCTCGCCGCAACGGGGCAGGATGCTTTTCACAAAGACTTTCTGCCGCTGACGGAGGGATTCATATATGTTGAGCCGAATGACACGGAAAAAATCGCAAAGGTTCTCTTCGAGCGCCGCTGCGCCGCAGTCATGCTCGAGGTCGTGCAGGGTGAGGGCGGAGTGGTACCGCTTGACAAGGACTATCTCCAGTCGCTCGAAAGGATATGCCGCGATCGCGACATTCTGCTTATCTGCGACGAGGTTCAGACAGGCAACGGCAGAAGCGGCAAGCTCTACGGCTATATGAACTACGGAATCTTCCCCGACATCGTATCAACCGCCAAGGGGCTTGCGGGCGGTCTGCCGCTCGGCGCTACGCTGTTCGGCGAAAAGACAAAGGATGTTTTGACTCCGGGCTCCCACGGCTCGACCTTCGGCGGGAATCCCGTCTGCTGCGCCGGGGCGATAAATATTCTCGAACGGCTCGACGAAAGCCTTCTCGAGGGAGTGCGCGAGAGGTCGGAATATATTTTTTCTTCGCTCAGGGGTGCTCCGGGCATAAAGGATGTCACGGGGCTCGGGCTGATGATAGGCATAGAGACCGAGAGAGACGCGGCAGAGGTCATAGACGCCTGCATGGAAAAGGGCGTTCTCGTTATCAAGGCCAAGAACAAGGTGAGACTGCTCCCCGCGCTCAATATCCCGACAGAGCAGCTCGAGCAGGCAATCGGCATTATAAAAGAAGTCTGCGCAGACAAGGAGGCTTGAATATGACATTCAAAAACAGAGATTTTTTGAAGCTTTTGGATTTCACTCCGGAGGAGATAGAATATCTCATCGACTTTGCTGCGAAATTAAAGGCGAAGAAGAAATCGGGTATACCGCACAAGCTCTGCGACGGAAAAAATGTCGCGCTGATATTTGAAAAGACGAGCACAAGGACAAGGTGCAGCTTCGAAGTCGCGGCGCGCGACCTCGGCATGGGCACGACTTATCTCGACCCCTCAGGCTCGCAGATAGGCAAAAAAGAGAGCATCGCCGACACTGCACGCGTGCTCTCGGGCATATATGACGGCATCGAATACCGCGGCTTCGGGCAGGCGATAGTCGAGGAGCTCGCGCAGTATGCGACCGTCCCCGTCTGGAACGGCCTGACAAACGAGTTCCACCCGACGCAGATACTCGCTGATTTTCTGACAATAAAAGAGCGGTTCGGGCATCTTAAAGGCATTAACTTCGTCTACATGGGCGACGCCAGATACAACATGGGCAATTCGCTCATGGTCGGCTGCGCCAAGACAGGCATGAATTTCACCGCCTGCGCGCCGAAGAAATATTTCCCAGACAAGGCGCTTATTGACACCTGCATGGAGATTGCCGCGCAGACCGGCGCTGAGATAAAATTCTGCGAAAGCCCCGACGAGGCGGTAAAAAACGCCGATGTGATATACACCGACGTCTGGGTATCCATGGGCGAGCCTGTCGAAGTCTGGGAGGAGCGCATAAATGACCTCGCGCCCTATCAAGTCAACTCCGAGCTCATGGCAAAGGCATCGCCGAACGCCGTATTCATGCACTGCCTGCCCTCTTATCACGACATGAAAACAACAATAGGCAAAGAGATGGGCGAAAAGTTCGGGCGCGACGCGATGGAGGTTACGGACGAGGTGTTCGAGAGCGTGCAGTCCGTTGTTTTTGCCGAGGCGGAAAACCGTATGCATACGATAAAGGCGGTCATGGCGGCAACGCTTACAGACGATAGATAAAATTAATAATATATAATGTAATAGGAGCTGCCGAAACCGACAGCTCCGTTTTTTATTCTTCCTCTGCGTCTGCGTTTTTGCCGTTCTCGTTGAAGCGGTTGAGAAAGTACAGATAAGTTTCGGCATAGACGCGCTTTCTTGTCTCGAACCTGTCGCCGTCGTTGTGATGGCGGGTATACAAATCAATGTCGGGCTTCAGTATCTTTGTTATCTCCAGCGCTATGTCCTGATTCGTCATTTTTTCACCTCCCGAGTCCGCCTATATATTACCACCGCGGGCAGAATTTTTCAATCGTCGAAGGTGCAGCATTGTTCTTGCATAGAAAGAAATATTAAAATTATAAATTGACGGTTCACGATTCGATAAGAGAATACTTTTTTGTGCATTCTTGCTATTGACTCACAAAAAACAAGGTAATATAATGACATTGATGTTAAAAAAGACACCCGATGCAGCAAATTTCCCACTGTTTCAAAAAGAGAGACTTGCTACACCAACCATCAAGGAGAGGAAGATCTATCCATGGAAAACAAGAATCAGCGCATCTGCATCATCGGCGGCGGCCCCGCAGGCACGAGCATGGCTATGTACCTGGAGAAAAAGGGCTATGACAACTATGTCATCTATGAGAAGTCCGGCAAAGTCGGCGGCAAGGCATTCTCGCCCATGATGAAGGTCAAGAACGCACAGGGCAAATGGGAGGATCGCACCATTGAAATGGGCGCGGTCATGGGCTGCGACACTTACTTCGCAGTTCACGAGTGCGAAGAGTTCGGCGGCACGACCCATCTCGACGGACCGCCCATGGGCAGAAGATTCATGAATACCGACGGCACGCCCCAGAAGTCTTCGGTCCTCGCACTGCTCAAGAAGATCATGAAGATGAGAAAGCTCTCAAAGCTCCTCGAGACGAAGTACAAGGGCTACGATGTCAACGGTCACAGAGGCGTGTCCGAGGGTCGTTATGAGGGTCCCTGCCCGTCTCCCGAGATGAAGCTTGCTCACATCGAGGGCGAGAACCCGAACCTGAAGGATCTTTCGATGCCCTTCTCCGAGTTCCTCAAGCTCAACCACTGCGAGGACGCAGAGCTCGTCTGGAAGGGTCCGTTCACTTCCTTCGGCTACGGCTACTTCGACGAGATCCCGGCGGCTTATGTTCTCAAGTATCTTGATGCCTTCACCGTCAAGCAGTTCCTTTCCACCGGCAAACTGTGGACTTGGTACAACGGCACCCAGAGCATCTGGGAGGGCGTCAACAGCCACCTGAAGCATCCCGCTCTGCTCAACTCCGAAGTCACCGACATCAAGCGTGAAAACGACAAGGTCTATGTCACCGTAAACGGCAAGACCGAAGAGTTCGACAAGCTTATCATCTGCACCCCGCTCGAGCTGTTCCTCGGCTACGGCAATCCCCGCCCGGAAGAGAAAGAGTTGTTCTCCAAGATAGTCCATAAGGAGTATTTCACCATGGCTGTCCGTCCCGAAGAGGGCAACGCGCCTGACATCTCCTACTATTTCTTCGAGAATATGACAAACGAGACCCGCGGACATCTTATGGTGTTCTATCATCGCTGGTCCGACGGAGTCACCGATCAGCCGCTCGTCACCTTCACCCTGCGCAACCACGAGGGTATGGAGGATGTTCCGTTTGAGGAAGCAAAAGAGACTACCCTTGCGGACATGGAGAAGTGCGGCCTGAAGGTCGACAAGATCGAGCGTATCGACGACTGGTATTATTTCCCGCATGTCAGCAGCAAGGATTACGCCGACGGCTGGTATGAGAAGGTCGAAGCTATGCAGGGAAAGGACAACACCTACTATGCAGGCGAGGTCATGGCATTCGGCGACATGGAAGAGACCGTTGAATACAGCCGCGACCTTGTAAGAAGATTCTTTTAATTGAAGAGGTAAAATCATGCCGGAACAGAATAAGAAAATAATCAGCAAATATCAGGGTGACAAGAACCCCGACGAACGTTATCTCAAGCTCGGCAGAAAGATAACCGATGCTATGGGACATAAAATCTCCGGGGTGACATCCGACGACCCGGAGTATTGGGGACTCAGAGAAGTCCTGACTCCCGAGATGTGCGATATCGCCAACAAGATGAAGCTCCGCCAGCACTACACCTTTGAGCAGCTGCTCGAGATGAACCGCGACTACGAAGCTATAGATCTGCAGAAGATACTCGATGATATGTCTTACATAGGCATCCTTGAGTATGACTACGGCGACAACTACGACCACACTCACGAGCTCAAGGATCGCCCGCGCATCAGACGCTACAGACTGCCGTTCTTCGTCCCCGGCTCCGCCGAGCTGTTCAACTCCTCGGTTGATAGAATAGCAAAGAACCCCGCAGTTGCCTCGTTCTTTGAGCGCATGACCTTCATCCCTCTTGCGGGCATAACCCAGATGGTGCCGCCCGGAGGCGACGGAATCGGAATGCACGTCATCCCGGTTGAAAAGGCCATTGACGCCGAGAGTCAGTCGATAGACCTTGAGCACATCTCCTATTGGCTCAAGAAATACGAGGGACACATCTCCGCAGGCATCTGCTCCTGCCGTGCCTCGCGCGCAGTGCTCGGCGACGGCTGCACCGACGATATCGACGACTGGTGCATCCAGCTCGGCGACATGGCGGACTATACCGTTGAGACCGGACGCGCTCACTACATAACCAAAGAGCGCGCTCTCGAGATACTCGAGCTTGCCGAGAAGAACGGCTATGTTCATCAGATAACCAACATCGACGGCGAGAACAAGATTTTTGACATCTGCAACTGCAATGTCAAGATCTGCAACGCTCTGCGTACTTCTCTGCTGTTCAATACGCCCTATCTTTCGCGCAGCTCCTTCACTGCAAAGGTCGAGAAGGAGAAGTGCGTGGCCTGCGGCAAGTGCGTTGAGACCTGCCCGGCGGGCGCCGTCAAGATGGGTCAGAAGCTCTGCCGCAAGGACGGCTCCGAGGTCAAATATCCCCATGCTCCCCTGCCGGACAACAACATCTGGGGACCCTACGCATGGGATGAGAACTACCGCGACACCGCGCGTATGTCCAACACCTATGCTACCGGCTCCGCCCCGTGCAAGGCGGCCTGTCCCGCACACGTGCCCGTTCAGGCCTACCTGCGCCTCGCCCATGAGGGCAAGTACCGCGAGGCTCTCGCTATGATAAAGACCGAGAACCCGTTCCCGGCTGTCTGCGGACGCGTCTGCAACAAGAGATGCGAATCCGAGTGCACGCGCGGCAAGATTGACGCTCCCGTATCGATAGATGCGGTCAAGAAATTCGTCGCCGACCTCGACCTGAACTCTGAGGACAGGTTCGTGCCCGAAAAAATCGTCCAGTCGACTCACGGCGAATTTGACGAGAAGATAGCCATTATCGGCGGCGGCCCCGCCGGCTTGAGCGCTGCCTACTATCTCGCGCAGATGGGCTACAAGCCCACCGTCTTTGAAAAGAACCCGATTCCCGGCGGTATGCTCACCTACGGTATACCGAGCTACAAGCTCGAAAAGGATGTTATCGCCGCCGAAATCGATATTATTAAGGAGCTCGGCGCCGAAATCAAGTGCGGCGTTGAGGTCGGCAAGGATATCACAATAGCTCAGCTCAAGGAGCAGGGCTACAAGGCGTTCTATATTGCCATCGGCTGCCAGGGCGGCAAGCGTCCCGGAGTCAAGAACGACGACGCACCCGGCACGCATATAGCGGTCGAGTATCTGCGCCACTGCTTCGAGCACCGCGAGGACAAGTTTGACGGCAGCGTGGCAGTCATCGGCGGCGGCGACGGCGCCATTGAGCCCGGGGGGAACCTCAACAGTCGGCGGCGGTAATGTCGTTATCGACTGCGCGAGAAACGCTCACCGTCTCGGTGCTTCCGAGGTCAGCATGTTCTGCCTTGAGTCGCGCGACGAGATGCCCGCGAGCCGCGAAGAAGTCGCAGAAGCTGAAGAAGAGAACATCAAGGTCAATCCCTCCTGGGGTCCCAAGGAAGTCCTCGTCGACGAGAGCGGCAAGGTCAGGGGCATTGTGCTCAAGAAGTGCGTGCGCACAATTGACCCGGAGACAAAGAAGTTCTCGCCCGTATACGATGAGAGTGAGACTGTTGAGATCAAGGCGGACAAAATTGTCTTTGCCATCGGTCAGGCTATCGAGTGGGGCAAGCTGCTCGAGGGCACGAAGGTCACCTTCTGGCATGGCAACTACCCCGTTGCGGACAAGTTCACCTATCAGACAGAGGATCCCGATATCTTTGTCGGCGGCGACGTTTACACGGGTCCGCGCTTCGTTATCGACGCTATCGCCGCGGGTCATGAGGCCGCAGAAAGCCTGCACCGCCACGCCCGCCCGGACGCTTCCATGACGATAGGCCGCGACCGCCGCAGCTTTACTCCGCTCAACAAGGACGATATCAGTTTCCCGTCCTATGACACGGCAGGCCGTCAGGAGGCCGGAATGGACAAGTCGATAGACTCGAAGATGTCCTATTCGGATGCGCACCTGAACCTCACCGAGGAGCAGGTCAAGACGGAGACGGGTCGCTGCCTCGGCTGCGGTGCCTCGTATGTCGACTACAACAAGTGCATCGGCTGCGGTCTTTGCACGACTAAGTGCGAATTTGACGCTATCCACCTCGTGCGCGACCATCCGGAATGCTCGACGATGTGCGTTGCCGAGGACAAGGTCGGCGGACTTCTGAAATATTCCGTCAAGCGCGCCTTCAGGATTCTGGGTCACTTAGGCTCGGACGAGGCGAAGGAGATGGCGAAAAAGCGCAAGGCCTATAAGCAGGCTCAGCAGAACAAGGATTGATTTCATGCACGAATTAGGCATAGTTCTCCACGTTATAGACCAGGTGGAGGAGCTCGCGAGGGAAAATAACGTCAGCAAGGTGACGCGCTTAACGCTCGAGGTCGGCGAGGTGTCGTCGATAGTTCCGTCCTACTTTTCGGACTGCTTCGAGTGGGCGAAGAAAAAGACGGAGTACTTAAAGGACGCCGAGCTTGAGATGATCATACTCGAGGGCATCTCCTACTGCAAGGACTGCAAAAAGACCTACAAGACTACGGAATACGCAAAAAAATGCCCGTACTGCGGCAGCGACGACACCTATCTTGTGACAGGCAGCGAGCTGCGCATAAAGGACATTGCGGTTATCGATAAAAAGTAGCCGCGCAACAGCGAAAAAACAGCACCGTTTCTCTTTTTGAAACGGTGCTGTATGTTTTTATTCAGTGTCTCTCGTCGAAGTTCGAATAGGTCTCGCAGAAGCGTGCCTGGAATGACGCGGGCTCCCCTCCCGCATAGAGGTGCGAGATATCGCCGAACGCGTTGCATCTGAACAGAGCCTTCCCCTGCTCGCGCTCCTCGGTTATCAGGGTAGTCACCGAGGTCGGCAGAGCAACGAAATTATGCCAGAGCACAACGGGCGAAATTTTCATAATATGCGAGAGCAGGACGCACTCCACGCCGAAATGGCAGAAGAGCACGACGGTGTCGGTGTTTTCCCGCTCGACTCTGAACATCTTGCCGTCGTGGACATAGCCGTGGCGCGCAAGCAAACCGTCTATGCCGTCGCAGACAGTCTTATATTTCTCGGGCACGTCTCCGCTACTGTAGAACGTGGTGGAAAGCCACTTGTCCATGTCGTAATAGTCGTCGTTCTCGCTCAAAAACGCGGGTGTTCTGTCCCACGGGTAGGTGCGCTCCCCGCTCTCGGGGTCTATGACATAGCCGTCAAACTCGCGCAGCCAGTCGAAAATTTCCGCTGTTCTTCCCAGCGCGTCGAGCGTAGCCTTCGCGGTATCCTTAGCCCTGCCGAGCGGCGAGCAGTAAAACGCCGCGACGTCCGACTTTGTCAGCCTGTCCTTGAGCAGCTCCGCCTCGCGCCAACCCTTGGGGGTCAGCGAGTCTATCGAATAATCCGGGTCTCCGTGACGAACGATAAGAAGTTTCATATAATGCCTCCGCAGTTGAGTCTTTTAAAATTATATTACTTTAGTCGGGATTTTTCAACAGGAGTGAATATTTAAAAAAGCCGAATGTAAATAAAAAAGATCATGATCCGTAAACCATGACCTTTTTGCTTTCTATGCCGTGCGTAGCTCTCGTTTATTCCTCGCTGACTACGCTCGAATATGCGGTAGTCACGCTGAGCCCCGGAACAGCACCGAGCTTTTCGGCGAGCAACGAGATAGTCTCGAGCGGCGCATCGAGGGCGACGGAAACTATATTCACGCCCTTTGCGCGGTAAGGTATTCCCATCCTGCCGATTATGTGTTCGCCGAAATCGTGCAGAAGCGCGTTGAGGGACTCGACGGACTCCTCTTTTTCGACAACAACCGACATCACGGCAACTATCGTCTGCATAAAAACATCTCCTTACTTGAGAATCTTTATATTTCCGATAATCGGCAGCTCCTTTGCAGTGCCCTTGGCGGCATTGATGATTCCGATTACCGTAAACACCGCAAACGCGATGTTAACCAAGCTGCACGCGCCGCCTATAATAAGAGAAACGGTTTCGTTGACGGCTCCGACAGCGCTGACTATTATTCTGCTAACGAACGTCCATGCGAACTGGGCTATCGCGAGAACAAGTCCCTGATTCGTGTGGAAGCGCGCATATCTCGATTCCCTTGCGGCAAAGAGCGGAACAAGCACGAGTATTCCCAAATAAGCGAGTACCGCCATAACCTTGTTCGACTGAATGTCGTTTTGGTCGAACTCAGACGTTGTGTCGGGCGTGTTGTTGAGCTCATTGATTTTTGTTCCGAAATCCTTCTTTTCCTCTTCCCACGGCTCTGCCTTAGGCGCTCCGGGCACAACGGGTGCGCCGCAGTCTGGGCAGAAGCGCGCCTCGTCATCTATCTTTGAGCCGCAATTGGTGCAAAATGCCATCCTTGTGTATCCTCCCTGATTCCTTAAAGTATTCTAATTATACCAACATTCCGCAAAGTTTACAAGCGCAAAGCGGCAATCGCTCTCAAAGCTCTCTCTGTGCATCGGCAAGCAGACTCTTCTCTTCCCTGTGCCAAAGATAGGCGAGCGTGCCGATATAGCCCTCTTTCCACGGCTTGTATTTGCCGTTATAGTGGACAATAGAGCAGTTCTTCTCTATCCACTCATGGGTCTTGAGGCTGTGGAGCGCGGTCTTTTCGTCGAGGTTATATATCTCCGGCGAGACATAGCGCGTTTTGGTGCAGTAGAGCGCGTTTATAACATCCTGGTCGCCGAGAGGCAGGTTGTCGGCGTTCTTGTCGATATAGTCGAAAAGCTCCTTTGACGTGTAGCTGCGCCTGAGCTCGTCAAGGTTCATCATCAGCACGCCCGCGTTGATATAGCGCGAATCCTCGGGCATATCCAGGCGCAGATGATTGATATCCTCGACCACGCCGTGGGTGTGGCTTGCGCCGGCGAAGCAGAAGCCGCCGAGTTCCATGTTATACAGCTCCGATATGGGATTGAGAATCAGCGTATCGGGGTCGATGTAGAGTATTCTGTCAAGCTCTGCGGGCAAAAATTCATGCGCGGTGAGCCGATAATATGTCTCTTTGGTTATCCTGTCCTCGGTCGGAGCGTCGGCATTGAGCTCATGGGAGAGGCGTATGGAATGCACGTTGAAGCGGCTGCGGTCGATGCCGCGGAATATGCTGTCGATATTTTCGTCGGTCAGCGACGAATGAGCTATGTATAAATCAAACTTCGGGCACTTATCCGCACGGACAAGCGAATGGAGCATTACGGACAGCGGACGGATATAATTTGCGTCGAGCGTCACAAGTATGTTCATCAAAGACCTCCCTGTTATATTCTTTGCAGTTTAATTGTAACGAATGTATCGCAAAAAAGCAATATATTGTTATAAAAAGTCGAAAAAGTTAATAAATATGCATATAAAAAATCGGCCATAAAAATGTGACCGATTTTTCTGCTGTTCTGTCCGGCTTTAATTTTCCGCCGAGAGCGCTCGGATATGAGAAAATGCCTCCTCAGTTTTGCCTGAGCACATCCTCTTTGTCAAGCATGGGATATCGGGCGAGGGAGTCGGAATCGAGATTTTCGCGGTGCATATCCACGGCGGTTATGCGGCGGTTGTTGTAGGTTGTGTAATAATACACGCCCTTGTCCGCATTAAAGCAGGAGGTGTATATGGTTATCTCATATTTGTCCTGCGCGACCTCGCAGCAACCGCGCACCTGCTCGACAGAGCCGAGGATGTGGAAGAACTGACCGACGCTCTCCGCCTCGCCGCTTTCGGAGAGCGAATTGAGCTTGGTGAACGCGGCTCTGACGAATCTCGACATCGAGGATAAGTCGCCGGGCAGACCCAATCCGCCCATACCGCGGCTGTATGTGCCGAGATTGAGGGCGTCCGAAAAGCTGTTTTCCGGCTGCTTGGGCGAGAGGCGCATATAGTTGTTGAGGTTAAAAAGCTGCATATCAAACGGAGGCTCGTTCGTGAGCACGCCGGGGGCGTTGTCATATATTTTCAGCCCGCCCTCCGTCGGCTCGACGGTTATCGCGCCGCTTTTGTCCGCGATTATCCAGTGCATTTTTGCCGCCGGATAGCGGCTGTCATAGGTCGTGCCGACGAGGTTTATCTTCTCTATAGCGCTGCGTGCCTGCCCGAGAGAGGCAAATTGACTGAGCACCCACGGTATAAACTCAAACTGCGCGACATTCTGTTTGCCGTCCTCCGGCTCCGAATAGCGTGCGCTCGCGGCGAAGTTGAGTCCCGCCATTCCGAGCCCCTTTTCGTTGACCGCATCGTAAAACATCGGATAGCCGTCCGCGACATGAGCCATGCCTATTATCGCATAGTGCCTGTCCGTCCCGCCGCCGTGGCGGAAGGAGAGCGGAAAATTGCGCGGCATAACGGTTATTTCCTCGCCATATGAAAATTCATAGTCGAGCGTTCTGCCCATATAAAAGTCATCCGTGCGGTAAGTTGCTGCCGTACACATAAATATACCTCCCTGAAAAACTTTTCATTTTTGCTATTATTATAGTATCTCATTCTCGCAAGGATGTAAACAGGAAAAAAATTTACCGTGAACAGCCCGTTAAACTGCGGAAAACTTTCTTCGCTCAAGCTTAAAAAATCCGCAGCCCACATAGAAATGTGAACTGCGGTTCGTGTTTTGTTACGATTACTTCGCGTTGACGATATCGATCTGGTTCATATAGAGGTCGATATAGCTCTCGGTCTTTGAGCCGAGCAGAGTGCTGTGGTTCGCATTCTCCACAACGGGATAGACATACCACACGCCGCGCTCATATGCGCCCTCGTGGTCAACGATAAATTCATACTTCTCGTCCTCGGGATAGAGTGCGCTCTTGACAGGCACCGCGCCGTCGTTTCTGAGCCAATCGCCCTCGAGCTTGACGCCGTCAACCGTTATTCCGGCTATGTGGCCTATAAGCCAGCCCGTGCCCGCCATGCTGCCGAGCACATCGGTCGGGTTCTGGAATCTGCCGTCCGCCGAAGGCTCCGTGCCGCAGCAGGCGTAGGAGAAATAATATACGTTCTCAACAGCGCCTATCTTGGCGTTGAGCTCCTGCGCGCCGTGAAGCGTGAGGTCGTAGAGACAGTTGTCGTTCGAGAGAGCAAAGCTCAGGATGCCGCAGGGATTGAAGCTCGCCCTGCCCTCGCCGGGAGCGCGGGTAAGACCGAACTGGTCGAGCTTGAGGTCAAGGTAGTTGCTGCCCGCCATACCCGCGACATTGGCAATCATAGCGGCAATATACTCGCCGTGATAAACGGCAATGCCGAAATTCGCGCTGACGGTGCCGTTATGCGGCGCCGCTATCGAGATAACGGAGTTTACATAATCGCCCTTTCCGCCTTTGAAGAACTCGGAGACGTCGCCGCCCGCCGCGACCTCTTCGGGCGCGCCGTTAGCGAGAATATAGGTGAAAAGTCTCGTCGTCGCGCCGCCGAAGCTGTGTCCGAAGAGATTTATTTTTATAATATTTCCGTTCCTGTCGGTCTTTCCGAAGGTATCTATGAGCGCCTTTCCGACATATGAGCGGCCGTAGCGCGCATGGTTATGCTCTGCGGAGTGAGCCGCGCCGTAGTCAACGACCGTACCCGCAAGCTGGGCATAGAGCTCGCAGGCTCTGTCCCACGCGCTGCTCAGCGGGCCGACGGAGGCCGCGTGGCAGTCGTATCCGCGGGCATTGAGCGACTTCATCAGATCCTCTTTATACTGCATACCCCAGTATGGCGTGACGGAGTTGAGCTTGTCATTGTCTCCATAGCCGAGGATGCCGTGGACGAAGATGCAGGGATATTTGTAAGAATCGGCCTTTGCGTCGGCAAATGCAAGGGAAACTCCCGCGCTGAAAACAAGAATCAGAGCGAGCAGCAGGCTTGCCGCGCGTTTAAAGATGTTGCGTTTTGTCATTGTTTCACTTCCTATGTTATTTTTTAAAGCCACAGAAATAATAGCATAAAACGGCGCTGCTTTCAATATTTAATCGAAAAATTATATTGGGAACACATAATTATTTTTCGGGCGCACAGCCGAAAAAATTAAGCCGACGCAGACATAAAACGCCTGCACCGGCTGAACATAAATCAATAATATCTTATGACCGCGACAACCTTACCCAAAATCGAAACCTCGTTGACGATTATCGGCTCGTAGGTGTCGTTCTCGGGCTGGAGACGGAAGTGGCCGTTTTCTTTATAGAAAGTTTTGACCGTCGCCTCGTCCTCTATCATTGCGACGACTATTTCGCCGTTTCGCGCAACGGGCGTCTTTTCCGCCACGACCAAGTCCCCGTCAAGTATGCCTGCCTGGAGCATACTCTCACCCCTGACCTTCAGGGCAAAAAGCGGCTTGTCGCTCGTTGAGTGACCCGAATAGGCGAGGTAGCCCTCTATCTGCTCAACGGCGAGTATCGGCGCACCCGCGGTGACGGTACCGACTATCGGGACATGAGTGACGTTATCGTCCCTGCCGAGAATGCGGATAGTGCGCTTCTTGAGGGGATCGCGCTGAATATAGCCCGCCTTCTCGAGAGCGTCAAGGTTCGCCTGAACGGAGGATGTGGAGCTTAAGCCCACCGCCGCACCTATCTCACGCACCGAGGGCGGTACCCCGTCCTGCGAGCGCTCGATAAGATATTCGTATATTTTCATCTGAGTTTTGCTTATATTTTTCAAAGCATATCACCCTTTCAATAGGTCGGCATAACTTTCCTGCTTTATTATAACACACGGTTTCAAAAATTGCAAACATTTGTTTGCTGAATTTCAAAAAAATTTTTTGCGGTGTTTTCGTCTTTAAATTTGTTGTTTTTACACATTTTTGTTGTATTCGGACCCCGTATTGTAGTATAATTTATTTAGTGAAAGTTCGTACTGTTCGTTTGGCAGAATTTGTAAGTGAATATTATTTTTTTTTACAGGAGATGTATTTTTATGCCAACCGCGAGAACAAAGAGCAAAGCGCTCCCGAGAGCCGATTTTCCGGAACAGGTCGGCGTGTCCTCAAAGGCGATATCGGAGCTGCTCGACGATTTCGAGCGCAGCCAAATAGAGCTGCACAGCATCATGATTTTGCGCCACAGGAAAGTCGCCTTCGAGACCTGGAGAGACCCATACGCGCCTGACATTCCGCACACCATGTATTCGGTCAGCAAAAGCTTCACCTCGATAGCCATCGGCTTCGCCATTGACGAGGGACTGCTGACGCTCGACACAAAGGTAATTGATATCTTCCCCGAATACAGACCGCAAAAATATGACGAGAATCTTGAAAAGCTGACCGTATTTCACCTGCTGACCATGACCGCCGGAAAGGATGTCAGCGTCCTCGAAAACAAGGCGAAGGTCTCATGGCTCAAGAGCTTTTTCGGCGCGCGCTGGGCGTTTGCCCCGGGCGAGGACTGGAAGTATATCAGCGAAAACTGCTATGTCATGGCTGGCCTAATTCAGAAGCTGACCGGG
>OGRD01000327.1_pt1 | contig 26897 bp, 6 predicted proteins | sample 1553441 | NCBI WGS metagenome assembly OGRD01 (sample SAMEA2580106, study PRJEB22360) | human gut metagenome | biome: human gut; feature: human-associated habitat; material: faeces | place: Denmark | collected 2008/2010
TAGGTGCATAGCTTGCACTCATATTGAAGATAGCATAATCATCTGCCGGCCAGCCGTTCGGGTAATTCGGATTTACACGACGGAAGAAGTAGTAGCCGTCGAGGCCTGCTTTAACCTTAGCATAATCATAGTATACGGCGAAGGTAGCCAAATCCTTCGGGGAATAACCATAGCTATAGGTATCCTCATCTTCGTACTGGTACAGATGTCCCCAGCCGATATTGGCATTCCAATGCTCGCCCAACTGTGTCATAAACTGTGCATTCCAGCCACGAGACATGCCTTTGGTGTTGACATAGCCTGCAGCGGTAAGACCAATACCGCGTTCGGTTTTAGTTTCAAACCAGTTGAAGGTAAAGATATTATAGTCATCAAAGCTCTTGCTGTAGCCGATGGTAGAGGTACGGCCGTAAGCAGGCTTCAAGGATGCGTTACCGTATTGTCTGTTAGTCAGCTGATACATGCTCGGCAGAATAAAGAAATCACTGCGACCTGCATAAATGATATCCTTATCGGTAATATCCCAGCTCAGCTTGTAGCTCTTGGATGTGTGGCTTTCCAAGGTTGCACCTGTCTGACCGCTGTTGCTGGGGCGATCATAGCGCAAGCCGCCAGACAAGGTTACATGCGGAATGATTTTCCAGTCATCCTGCACATAATAAGAAGTGTTCTTCATCTTAAAGTTTGCAGGCTTACCGCTTGTGCCAACCAATGCCTTAGCAGCGTTATCCTTGCCGTGAGCATAATCCACGCCGAAAACTACGTTATGTCTGTTGGTGAGATATGTTACCTGATCACTTATAAAGTCATAGGTATAATCGGCATCGGCATTGAACAGAGTGTGATTATTCTGCGCATACTGACCTTCGGTGTTGCTGCGGCGATAGGTAAAGCTGTTGCTCCACTTATCCGACAATGTCAGATCATCCTTGAAGGTAATGGAGTCGTTTTTATAATCGCCCCTATAGTTGTTATGGTAAATATAATCATAGCCGTTAAAATCGGATTTAGTCCTGTCATAGCTCAGGCTCAGCTTATGATCCGCGGTAATATCATAATTAACCTTCAGGCCGACGGATTTACTGTCGATATCGCTCTGCCATTTTTTACCGGAGCCATCCTTAAAGTCACCGCTGTGCTTATCATCATAATAAACGTGGTAGCCCACTTTGCCCTGACGGCCTTGGGTATTCAGCTTATATTGTCTGGTGCTAAAGTTACCTGCAGAAACATCAATGCTGGTTTTGTTATCGTTGATTTTGCGGGTAATGATATTGATAACACCGCCCTTGGCACCGCTGCCATAAAGCGTACCGGCACCGCCGCGCAGTACTTCAACGCGTTCGATATTATCCGTATTATTGGTCAATGCCGCAAAGAAGTAACCGGAATCACTGCCCTGGAATTCGTTCACACGGACACCGTCAACCAGAACGACAACTTCCTTGCTGCCGTTGATACGGATACCGCTCATGTTGGCGTTCATACCGCCGTTGCCGCCGTAGTTCATGAACTGTACGCCGGGAACAGTACGCAGCACCTCTTCCACGCTGCTCATATGCATCTGCTCGATATCCTTACGTGTAATAACGCTGATATCGGCCTTAGCTTCGGTGATTTTGGTTGGGATACGGCTTGCGGTTACAACCATAGAGTCAAGCGTAAACTCCATTGTATCCGCATCATCTGCCGTAGCATCGGCAGCAAAAGCATAACCGGCAAAGCTCATAGCCATTATGGAGCTTGCTGCTGCCAGACAAAATTTCTTTTTGTAAGAGTTTCTCATCATCGATATACCTTCTCAACAATCAAAAAATTATTTGCTCCAGATTTTTTCCATCAGAGCGGAATAATGCGTATCCAGATGTGCTTTCAGCTGGTCAACCAGGGCAAATACCAATGCCGGGTCGAATTTATCGTCGCCTGAGGGAATACTGAAGGTAAGAATTACGTTGCCCTGCGGATTGATGCTGTATTTAAGCATGTTGAATTCGTTGTTCAGCTCGTTCAAATAGCTTAAGGTTGCAGCCTTCTTTTCCTCGGTAAGAGTTACCAGATGTGCCTGCAGATAGGTGTAAACGGAATTGTTTACCACGATAAACAGGGGCAAGGTCTGGCCTTCAACCAGCAGTCTGGTGTTGACGAGCAGGTTTGCCTCGTTAATCTGCAGATATTGCAGACCGCTGATTTCATGTGCATCGGCAAATTCCTTTAAAGCGGTGAGCTTCTTCATTGCCAGGGTTTCTTCTGCCTTTTCTGCTGCAACGGTTGCTTCTGCTGTTTCTTCCTTAACTTCGGTATCTTTAATTTCTTCAGCCATTATTTTCTATCTCCTGTCACTGATTGCTTTTATGGTTGGCAGGGACTTAGCGCCCCCGCCAGGAAAATTATTTTAGAAAGTGAATCTCAAACCTGCGTTAACCTTCCAATCCTGCTTGTAATCACCGGTCAAGGTCTTGGTTACATCACCGTAGAAGGAAACCTTGTCGCTCAGATCATAGGTACCGCCGACAGTCAGGTCGCACCAGGTACCGTCGAGGTTGAACTCTCTGGTCATGCTTGCGGAGCTGTCACTGAAGTGAGTATCTACGTCACCGGCAAATTCATGGGACAGGCTCAGACGGGCAAAGTATCTGCCATGTTCACTTGCCTGGCCTGCTTCGATACCCAGTCTGCCGACAATGCTGGTGAAGGCATCCTGAGAAATGTGGCCTTCCAGAGTGCCGGTGCTGTCAAAGTCGCAGCTGCCCAGTCTGCCGATGGTCAATTGTGCCTGAGGCTCGAAGTAGCCTGCTGCTTCACTGCCGAAGCGTTTGCTGTACTGGCCGGAGAAGCTGAAGCCGTTAGCCTTGTAGTCACCCTTAACGGTTCTGCCGAGGATATCCTTGGTTTCGAAATCATTGGAAACTCTGCCAACCTTAGCAGTCAGATCAATGAATTCGTTATTGCTGATTTCCTTACTGCCGTAGAGGCCCAAGGTGTAGGTCTTGGTGTCGCCGCTGCCTGCATAGTAGGAATCATCGCCGGTCATGTAGTCAAAAGCTACGCCGACATTCCAGCCGTTAGCCAAGGTCTTGTCATAGCCTACCTGACCTGCCCAATAGCTGTTCTTGAAGGATGTGTTGTTACCGATATATTTATTCTGGCCACCCCAGGTTCTTGCCCAAACGCCCTGGTTATCTTCGCCGTATGCACCGGCACGAGCTCTGTAGGTGTCGGTTGCAGCATTACGCCAACCAACCATACCGCTCATAATAGCAGCACGAGTATCCTTACTTACCGCATCCTCATCATACAGCAGCTTAATGCTCTGCTCTGCGGAATCAAGCTTGTAGGAGCCGTTGTTGCCATCCCATTCAATATCGCCGCTCCAGCTTACGTTGGAACCGGTCAGACCGCCGCCGAGCTGCAGCTCAGCCTTCAGGTTGCCGGGGTTCTTTTCTGCATCCTTGTAGATGAGCTTGTTGGCCAGGCCCTTGAATGCATCCTCAACGGAATCCTTATCAAAGGTGTTAATGCCGTTGGAGCCGGTTGCCATGATAACCTGGCTGCCGTCCTTAGCATTGTTGATTACAGTGTCGCCTGCTTTATAAACAATCTTCTTATCGCCTGCTGCACGGGTTTCCGCATCTTCGAATTCATGGTCATAAATAACTCTGATGCTGCCGGACAGAGTGTCAATGGTCAGATTGTTGCTGTCCTTCTGGTAAATCTGGCCTGCGTTATCAGCATTGGTGCCGCCAACCAGGTTGGTAACATAACTGCCCTTGAACTGTTCGCCGCCCCATACGCTCGGCAGAACGCCCTGCTGCTCGTTGGTCCAGGTTGCACCGTTTTGCAGCCACAGATTGGTAGCGCCGGTGAAGGTCTTGCTGTCACCCTTTTGAGATACTGTCTTGCCGCCTTCGGGGAACTGGTTATATACAACACCGGTCAGTTTGGAGTCCTTAGTGGTCAGGCCAACGTTAACCTCGGTTTCGGTGCTGCAATCCACATAGTTTACCGCACCTACGGAGGTAACAATGTTACCGGTAATATCAACCTTGTTGTTGCCTGCGCCGGTTACCTTGCCGTCAGCATCCTTCACGGTATTTACGTTAATCTTGCCGTTAGCTGCATAAATTGCGCTGTAGCCGTTTTTCTTCACGTTATCGGTATCAACGATATTAATCTTGCCGCCGTTAACATTAATGGTTGCGCCACCGATGTTAGCAAACAAGCCGTTGCCGACGCCGGAGATATCTACATTGCCGTTGACATTAATGGTGCCGCCAACTGCTCCGCCGTAGCCTGCATGTGCGTACAAACCGGCTGCGCCGTATTCACCGAAGCCGCCGCGGTTGCCGTCCAGCACTACTTTAACATCACCATTGATAGTGGTGCTGCCTGCATGGCTGTATACGCCCATAGTAGAATTATCGCCCTTAACGTCAATATCTACATTGCCGTCAACAGTAAGATTACCATTAGTCTGGCGAATACCCTGTGCACCCTGGCCGCTCTTCGTGCTGTCGAGCTTAATAACCAGCTTATCAGCCTTCACAGAGCTGTTCACATCTACATCCTGAGAAATACCTGCATTACCCTTGCTGGCATCGGTTACGTTCACGGTCAAAGTTTTGCCGCTGGCATCAACAGCAGTGCCTTTAACAAAATTCATACCCTTAGCACCTTCACCGCTTACGTTGATGGATGTTGCTTCGGTAAATTTATAGCTGCCGTCCTTAATTACGCCGCCAAGTACATATTCCAGATCCTTGTCCTTATCACCGGTCAGAGTGGTGTTGAAGCTGGTGGAAACCTGATTCTCCGGAGCGCTCGGAACGGTAATATGCTGAGCACCGCTGCCCTTGCCGTCAGCCTCGTTGAAGAGGATGTCGCCTACGGCCATGGTTACGCTGTCGCTGGTCAGACCACCGGCAATCTTCACCTTACCGTCAAGGTTTCTCTCGCCCTTTGCATAGTTGCTGTAAGTCAGCTTACCTGCCAATGCGTTCAGAGTATCGTTGATAGTTTCCGCATTGATGCTCAGGCCCTTGTTACTGGTAATCAGGTTAACTACGGAATCCTTTTCCGCATGTTTGATAACGGTATCGCCTGCATTGAAGGTTACGCCGTCGCCTGCATGCTCGTAGAAGATATTGGTGTTGCCGCTGTAATTATCAATGGTCAGCGCACCGCTTTCCTTCTGGTAGATGTTGCCCGCAGCTTTTGCGGTTGCACCGCCGGTCAGCTTAGCAACATGGCTGCCGGTGAATTTTTCACCCTGATATACGTTGGCCAGAGTACCCTGCTGCTCGTTGGTCCAGGTTGCACCGTTCTGCAGCCACAGATTTGCTTCGCCGGTAAACAGCTTCTCGTTGCCACCCTGAGAAGCTGTCTTGCCGCCTTCAGGGAATTCGTTATAAATAACACCGGTCAGTTGGGAATCTTTAGTGGTCAGGCCCAGGTTAACCTCGGTTTCGGTGCAGCAATCTACATAGTTTACTGCTCCTACGGATACTACCACGTTACCGGTAATATCAACCTTGTTATTGCCTGCGCCGATTACATTGCCCTTTTCGTCCTTAACGGTGTTCATGTTGATAGCACCGCAGGTGGAATAAATTGCGCTGTAGCCAGTATCGGTATTGTCATCAATAATATTGATTCTGCCGCCGTTTACGTTGATGGTACCGCCGCCGATGTTAGCAAACAGGCCGTTGCCTACGCCGGAGATATCAACATTGCCGTTGACGTTAATCGTACCGCCTACTGCTCCGCCATAGCCTGCATGTGCATAAATACCTGCTGCGCCATATTCGGCGAAACCACCGTGGTTGCCGTCCAGCTTAACCTTCACATCACCGTTGATCGTCGTGCTGCCTGCATGGCTGTATACGCCTACGGTATGTCTTTGGCCTGTAATATCAATATCTACATCACCGTCAATGGTCAGGTTGCCTTTATCCTGGTGAATTGCATGTGTTGTACCGCTTGCATCCTTGCTGTCCAGCTTAATAACAATCTTGTCGGCCTTCACATGGCTGTCAACTTTTGTATTTTGAGAAATACCTGCATTCAGTTTGGTGCCGTCGGTTACGTTGATGTTCAAGGTTTTGCCGCTTGCATCAACAACAGTACCATCGGCAAAATCCATACCTCTAGCGTCCTTGCCGTTTACATTGATAGTGGTATTTTCTGTAAATTTATAGCTGCCGTCCTTAACTACGCCGCCCAATACATATTCCAGGTCAGCCTCGGTATCACCGGTCAGAGTGCTGTTGAAGCTGGTTGCAACCTGATGATCGGGAGCCTGAACATTAAGATTGGTTACGCCGGTGCCCTTGCCGTCAGTGCTGCCAAAGAGAATGTCACCTGCAGCTACAGTCAGGCTGTCGCTAGTCAGGCCACCGGCAATCTTCACCTTGCCGTCAAGGTTTCTTTCGCCGTCTTTATAGTTGGTATAGGTCAGCTTGCCTGCCAGAGCGCTCAAAGTATTGTTGATAGTTTCCGCATTGATGCTCAGGCCCTTGCTGCTGGTAATCAGGTTTACTACGGAATCCTTTTCCGCATGCTTGATAATAGTATCGCCTGCGTTGAAGGTTACGCCGTCACCTGCATGCTCGTAGAAGATATTGGTGTTGCCGCTGTAATTATCAATGGTCAGCGCACCGCTTTCCTTCTGGTAGATGTTGCCCGCAGCTTTTGCGGTTGCACCGCCGGTCAGCTTAGCAACATGGCTGCCGGTGAATTTTTCACCCTGATATACGTTGGCCAGAGTACCCTGCTGCTCGTTGGTCCAGGTTGCACCGTTCTGCAGCCACAGATTTGCTTCGCCGGTAAACAGCTTCTCGTTGCCACCCTGAGAAGCTGTCTTGCCGCCTTCAGGGAATTCGTTATAAATAACACCGGTCAGTTGGGAATCTTTAGTGGTCAGGCCCAGGTTAACCTCGGTTTCGGTGCAGCAATCTACATAGTTTACTGCTCCTACGGATACTACCACGTTACCGGTAATATCAACCTTGTTATTGCCTGCGCCGATTACATTGCCCTTTTCGTCCTTAACGGTGTTCATGTTGATAGCACCGCAGGTGGAATAAATTGCGCTGTAGCCAGTATCGGTATTGTCATCAATAATATTGATTCTGCCGCCGTTTACGTTGATGGTACCGCCGCCGATGTTAGCAAACAGGCCGTTGCCTACGCCGGAGATATCAACATTGCCGTTGACGTTAATCGTACCGCCTACTGCTCCGCCATAGCCTGCATGTGCATAAATACCTGCTGCGCCATATTCGGCGAAACCACCGTGGTTGCCGTCCAGCTTAACCTTCACATCACCGTTGATCGTCGTGCTGCCTGCATGGCTGTATACGCCTACAGTAGAGTTGTCGCCCTTAACATCGATGTCAACGTCACCATCAATCGTCAAATTGCCTTTGTATTGATGGATTGCATGTGCCCCTTGTCCGCTCTTACTACTGTCGAGCTTAATCACGAGCTTGTCTGCCTTAACCGTACTGTTTGCATCTACATCTTGGTAAATGCCCGCGTTAGTCTTGCTAGCATCAGTTACGTTGATAGTCAAAGTTTTTCCGTCGGCATCAATCGTCGTGCCTTTAACAAAGTTCGTACCCTTAGCTCCCTCGCCGCTTACGTTAATGGAAGTATCTTCAGTAAATTTGTAGCTGCCGTCGCCTTGGATTATATCTGCCTTTGCATATTCCTCATCAGCGTCTGCATCACCGGTAAGTGTAGTGGTAAATTTGGTAGCAGCGGGTTTGCTATAGGAACCCTTGCCGTTATCGGCAAACTGAATCTTGCCGCTCTTAATGGTTACGCTGTCATTGGTCAGACCGCCGGCAATTTTTACGGTACCAAGCAGGTTTTCCGGATTATTTGCATAATCCGCGTAAGTCAGCTTGCCTGCCAGTGCATTCAGAACACTGTTCAGTTTTGCGCTGTCTTTGGTATCTATTTTGCTGCTATCAGTTACCATGTTGATAGCAGAATCCTTTTCCGCATTGCGGATGATGACATCACCGGCAGTATAATCTGCGGCAGCAGAGCCATCGTTGTCATGTTTATAGAACACAGTAGTATGACCACTGTAATTATTGATATCAATATTTGCTTTATTATCCTGGAAAATCAGGCCTGCATTAGCTTCGCTGCTGCCGCCGCTGAGCTTGTTGATATGGGTAATGCCGTCATATTTGTCATACTGCGGTGCGGAAAGCGCAGGCAGCTCGCCCAGGCTAATGCCGTTGGTCAGGGAGAGAGACTTGTGGTTCCATACTGCGTTATTCTGCAGCCACAGGTTAACCTCGCCGGTCTGTTTGGTTCCGGTATTGTCAACGACGCCTGTCCAGGAAGATTTATCATTGGTCAGGCCGATATTTACCTGACCTGTACGGTAGAAGTACGGTTCACCATGGCCATCGTCACGCATAGCCAGCACGTTGCCCTTGATAACAACGGTTTTATCTCTGGCTGCGGTTGCATCAGCATTAACGTTGATAGTACCACCGTAGTTGGCGATGCTGTAAAATGCCTCGGTATCATCCTCAGGAGTATCAATATTTACATCACCGTTTGTGGTAATGGTAGAAGTTTTTAAATCATCGGCATATTCTGTGCTGCCGGTTGTTTTTACAGCCTTGTAGTACGGGTCAGTAACCAGAGCGCTGCCCTTTACAGCCATATCAAGGTTGCCGTTGATAATAACGTCACCGCACAGGCCTGCACGGATGCCGACAGGCTGCCAACGCGCACCTTTATAGGTCAGGAAACCGCCGTGAAGGTCACCGGAGGTTACACCCCATTCGCCTTGAACGTTTTTGTCACGCAGAGTAACATTGCCGTCAAAGGTTACAGAGCCTCTTTTGTCTACAGCCTCATCAAAGTTGCCTTCCAGCCAGCCTGCCTGAATAGCCATAGCAGAATAATCCTTACTGTGCATAATGCCAGTAAAATCACTTTTAATGACTACGGCACCGGGAACGTTGCCATTCTTAACCAGGGATTTCGGAGAAGCTACATTAGAATTTTCAAAGGTAACTGCTTCGCCAAAATCGAATACGAGAGAACCGTCTGCGGCAACAGACATATTAGAACCGAAGGTCTTGCTGTCTTCAGACTGCATACCCCAGATAGTGTTGTTATTGCCGCTATATGAAGCAGCAAATGTCTGCGGAACATAGCCTGCAGCAAGAATGCCGGCAGTTACTGCCAGCGCCAGCTTGGTTCTCCATGATTTTTTCGGAAATTTTTCCATACTTTGCCTCCTTTAATACACTCATAACAACTCAAAAAAATAAATAGCACAGCTTAACAAGGCTTAAACTGTGCTATCTTGAAAACTTATAACAGCAGATCAAGCAAAAATGGACTCTCATCGTGCAACAGACATACTACTACCGTCAAGTTAATAAAATCAATTCTCGCAGATCTTTACTAAATATCAATTAGTCAGTACCCTGACTTAAGATCATTACCGTTTCATCCCTTGCTAAGAGGTTTAAGCTAAAGCTCAACGATGAAACAGCTCCCTTTCACAGTTGCGGACCAGCGCCAAAATTTCATTGGACTTCCCTGCAAAGAAGATATCCGGCAAGAATATCTTCACCTAATTGTTTGTATTAAATTGAATGACGCAAAAGCAGCATTGGCTTCTCTTTTAGTCATTTGTATTTTAATCGGGGTGCATTAATTACACTTTCTCTTTTATTGAAAATATATATTACTTAGAGTCTACCACATGTGTTATTGAACGTCAAGTAGCAGTTAAATATATTTGCATTACAGCACAGCAAGCAAGAAATCAGTATAAACATCGGCTCGCATCAGAAAATCCGAAAAATTACCGATAATACAAATATAAGAAGCTCTCAAAAAAATGTGCTGCATATCCGCCTTACAGCAGATATGCAGCACGTATATTGTCGTCTACAAGTTTTTTGAGGTTGCTGCAGCACCGCACAGGGCAGCACTGCGGCTGAGTATGAAAAATATGAGAGAGCTTAAATAATTTCTTAGAACTCGAAACGAAGACCAACGTTCATCTTCCACTTGCGTTCAAAGTTGCCGTTGAAGTCCTTAGCAATATCTGCATACAGATGTGCATTATTGCTGAAGTCATAAGTTCCGCCGAGCTTCATTTCCATCCAGGTTTCTTCACCGTCGAAGCTGGTGTGTTTTCTGTCGCCATCGTTTGCAAAGTAGCTTGCGCTGATGTCGCCGTTGAACTCGTGTGCTGCGAACAGGCCTGCATACAGACGGCCTTTTTCACTCTTCACGCCTGCTTCGAAGCCAAGGCGGCCAACGAAGCTGCTGTAGCTGTCCTGTGCTACCTGCATGGTTGCGTTTTCGGTATGAGCAGTGTAATCCTTGCTGCCTACCTGAGACCAGGTCAGCTGTGCTTTCGGAGTGAAGTATGCTTCCTCATCACCGAAGGTCTTGCCGTATTCCATGGTCAGGCCGTAAGCATTGGCTTTGTAATCGCCGTTCAGCTTCAGGCTGCGGATTTCGTTGTATACGTCATATTCGTTCTCAACACGGCCAACCTTCGCTGCAACGCGGAAGAAGGCATCGTTTTCGAAGTTCTTCACGCCGTATACGCCCAGGCTGTACATCTGGTTGTCACCCTTGCCGCCCAGCAGATAGTTGGAATCGCCGTTGCGGTAGTCAAAGGCAACGCCGGTGTGCCAGCCGTTTGCTGCAGCCTTGTCGTAGCCAACCTGTACCCCGTAGTAGGTGTTGCTGTCCTTCAGGCCCTTAACGTCGGAGCTGGTCTTTCCGCCCAGTGCCTTAGCGAACATGCCGTCTTCATCTGCCATGTCTGCACCGGTGTAGGTATCCTGCATGTTGTCGCGCCAGGTGTGCAGGGAGGTGGTTGCTGCGCTTCTTACGCCCTTCATGACAAAGGTTTCGTAATCGCCTTCAATAATCTGATTCCAGTTTACACTGTCCGGATTATATTGGCCCTTGCCGTTTTCATCCCAATGCAGAGTACCGATGTTTTGGGATTTGCTGGAAGCTGTCAGGCCACCAGCAATCTGTACCTTACCGGTCAGGTTGTCGCCATTAGCCTCGTGATCGTTGTAGGTAACCTTCTGTGCCAATGCCTTCAAGGTTGCTTCTACAGAATTCTTGTCCTTCATGTTAATGCCGCTGTTGTCGGTGGACAGGATTACGCCGGAGCCTTTTGCTGCCTTGTCGATAATGGTATCGCCAGACTTGTAGTCGCTAACCTTATCGCCTGCACCCTCATGACTGTAGATGAAGGTTTCCCAACCGCTGTAATTAGCAATCTTGACGTCCTTAGTTCTCTTTTGCAGATTAATGAAACCGGTTTCAGCCTCTGTTTTGCCACCATTGAGTGTCAGGCCTTTTGCGGTAGCTGCCGGAGCCTTAGCCATTCTCATCAGGGACATACCTGAAGCTTCGTCCTCGTCATCAGTCAGGTTCCAGGTGGAACCGTTAGCAATGTTCATTACGATGCTGCTGTCAGCATCAACATTATAAGCGCCAGTCAGAGTGGATTTCTTGTCGTTCAGGCTGATTTCAACATTGCCACCGTTGCTTGCAGTTACGTTACTTTCAATAGTGCCGGTTGCTTTACCGCTATCTACGGTAATGTTACCACCGTTGGCATTGATATCACCCTTGATGTTCAGAGCGCTGTTGTGGGTGTTGATATCTACATTAGCACCTTCGCCTGCATTGATTGCAACATCAGTACCGTTGATAACAGTGCTGCCGTTAATTGTTACGTTGCCGTTTACTGCGTCGATACCTACTTTACCGCTGATATCAGTGCTACCCTTAACATTAACATCTGCACCGTCAGCCTTGATGCCTGTTTCGCCCTTCAGCACCAGCTTAGCCTTGGTGGTGTCGATTACGATATTTTTATCGGTTGCACCAACTGCTGCGCCATCTTTAACTTCGATAGCAGTCGGGTTCTTGGTGAAGACATAAGATCCGTCTTCCTTCAGTACGCCTTCCTCTTTATATTTCTCGTCATTGCCGGAAATACCTTGGTCAAATTTATCAGCCTTTTGATCCTCAGGATAGGTCGGTGTCGGAGGTGTCGGAGGTTCAGGTTTAACATCTTCCTTATTCAGGCTGCCTTTACCGTCTTCAGTGCTGAAGGCGATATTGCCAGTCTTCAGCGCTGTGGAAGAAGCAGTCAGACCGTCAGCAATCTTCACTAAACCGGTCAGGTTTTTCTCGCCATTTACGAAGTTGCTATAGGTCAGCTTGCCTGCCAAGGTGTTCAGTACGTTAGCAACGCTGTCCTCGCTGTCCATAGCTATGCCAGTGTTGTCGGTAATCAGGGATACTACAGAATCCTTCTCTGCATGCTTAATGATGGTGTCGCCTGCTGCGTAGTTTTCAGCTGCTTCACCGTTGCCGGTATGAGCGTAGAAAATGTTGGTGTTGCCGCTGTAGTTGTCGATGGTCAGGCTGTTCGTATCCTTCTGGAAGATGTTGCCTGCTTTAGCTTCGCTTGCACCGCCAACGAAGTCAGCGATTTCACTGCCGGTGAATTTATATTCTTCCCATTCGGAATCGCCGTATACATAACCGTACTTCTCATTATTCCAGGAAGCACCGTTTGCCACAGTCAGGTTCATGGAACCGCTCAGGCCTGCTTCTTTTTCTGCATCGGTAAATTTTTTGTATGCAACGCCGGTCCATGCGGATTCAGCATCGGTAAGCTTCAGGTTGATAACAGATTCCTTGCTGTCGCTCACAAATTTCTGCCCCTGTTCGCCGAAGATACCTGCATTACCCTTAACGGTAACGGTCTTGCCCTCGCCGCCTACGTTAACAGTACCCAGTGCAGCGCCCAAAGCATGGAAGCCATAGCCTGCCTCGTCACTGTTGTTCTTAACCTCGATATCGGCAGCGCCCAGGTTAACGGTTGCGCCGTCTGCTGCTACAACACCGGAGCCATGAGCTGCGATAGTAGTCTTGCCGTCAACAGTTACGTTTGCACCTGCGCCGTTAGCGTTGATGCCGGCAATGATTCTCCAGGAGGATTCAACCAAGGTAGTGGTGTTCTGGCCTTTGATAACGTTATCAATAGCCCAGTCTTCGCCGTCCTTAGCCATGGTCAGATCGCCATGCAGCTTAATTTCGGCATTGCCGTTAGCGTTAACGCCGTAAACATAGTTATAGCCGTGAGCCTTAATAGCGGTGTTGCCGGTAACCTCTACCACAGCCTTCTCGCCTGCGCTCTTAGCATAGATGCCGATTGCATCGCACTCGCCAATCATCGGGTTACCGCTGCTGGTCTTGCGGCTGTAGGTGTTGTCAACATTGATATCCAGAGTGCCTGCAGTAACGCTTGTTGTGCTGCCTGCAATGCTGTTATCGATACCGCGCAGCGGAATTCTGTTGTTCAGAATACCTGCGTTTTTATCAGGTGGAACAGTCTTGTCGTCCAGAGCTACTTTTAGCTTCAGAGTCTTGTCCTCAGCCTTGATTACCAGATTTTCAACGCCTGCGGCATTCTGTACAGCCGCACCGCTGATGATGAAGGAGCCTGCCCAATCTGGATCTGCTTCCTTATGAGTCATCTGGTTAACGGTTACGCTTGCATCCTCGGTGAATACATAGGACAGGTCCTCCTGCTGTACTGCGCTGAATACGCCCTGCTTTTCACCGGTGATAGCATCGGTAAAGGTAGTCTTTTCACCACCGCCCGGATTTACGGTTTCTTCTTTGGTGTAGCCCTTACCAGTGTCACTGTTGAATTTAATGGTATCAGACTTCTTAGTCTGGCTGCTTGCAGTCAGGCCGTCAGCAATCTTCACATAACCAGTCAGATTCTTCTCACCGTTGACGAAATTACTGTAGGTCAGCTTGCCTGCCAATGCATTCAGTACGTTAGCTACACTTGCATCATTATCCATAGCGATGCCGGTGTTGTCGGTAATCAGGCTAACTGCGGAGCCTGCTGCCGCACTCTTGATAATGGTGTCGCCTGCTGCGTAGTTGCTTGCGTTTTCACCATTGCCGGTATGAGCATAGAAAATGTTGGTGTTGCCGCTGTAATTATCAATGGTCAGGTTATTGCTGTCCTTTTGGAAGATGTTGCCCGCAGCAGCTTGGCTTTCACCGCCTGCCAGCTTAGTTACATGGCTGCCGTCAAATGCTGCATTGGTTTTGCCCCATGCTTCATTGTTCCAGGTTGCACCGTTGGAAACATAAAGATTAATGATCCCCTTATAAGGATTACCAGTTGTACCAAGGTCTTTAGAAAACGCAACACCGGTCCAGGAAGAATCCTTATCAGACAAGCCTATATTGATAACACTGTCTCGATCAGAATAGTCAGAATTAGAGTTAGCCCTTTCGCTATAAGCAATTGCATTGCCTTTAACTACTGTAGTAACAGTGCCTGCTGCATTCTTGTCAGCATTCATGTTGACATTAACAACGCCGCCATCAGATTTCAATGCATAGTTTTCATTCTTTTGGTCAGCAGCAATCTGAATATTACCGCCGCCGACAGTTACGGTAGAACCGGTTCTGATAGCAGTCAGCGCATTACCGTTTTTCAGGTTGATATCAACCTTACCATCTACGTTGATGATAGATGCTTTGCCGCCGTAGAAAGCAGCATCCTCAGCCCAAAGACCATGGGTAGGTCCGAAGCTGTCATTTGCCAGCTTAAGGTCACCGTGAATATCTACACGGCTTCCATTATTTTGAGCCAAAATACCATAGGCTGGATTAGCTAAGTCTGCGTGAGCATAAACGGTAGTAGTAGCTGCTGTAATGTCAACATTGCCATTCTTCACAACAAAACCGGAACGGTCATATGCTTCCATAGGTACACCGATTACAAGCTCACCGGCAGTAATTTTAGTTGTACCTGCAACATTATGATTAAATGCTGCAACAACTTCACTAAAGCTGCCTTTCTTAGCAGTCAAAATAAGCTTGTTGCTGCCTGCATCAATGGTCAGCGGTGCTTTTGCATCTACTGCGGATTCAGCATCTGCTTTAATCGTAGTATTGGCACCGAAAACGTACTTGCCGTCCTGAATATTGCCGACATATTCGGTATCGGTTGCAGCATCACCGGTCAGAACAGTAGTGAACTCGGTTTTAGACGGAACAACGGGTGCTTGGGAAACATAAGAGCCTTTACCCTCTTCGGTGAAGGCGATATCACCGGTCTTTTGTGCCTTGCTACTTGCGGTCAGGCCGTCAGCAATCTTCACATAGCCGGTCAGGTTCTTCTCACCATTTGCAAAATTACTATAGGTCAACTTGCCTGCCAGCGCGTTCAGCACGTTTGCTACGTTAGCGTCGCTGTTCATGCTGATGCCAGTGTTGTCGGTGATCAGAGATACTACAGAGCCTTCTGCTGCGTGCTTGATAATGGTGTCGCCTGCTTTGTAGTTCTCAGCCGCTTCGCCATTTCCTTCATGCGCGTAGAAGATGTTGGTATAGCCGCTGTAGTTGTTGATAGTCAGGCTATTATTATCCTTTTGGAAGATGTTGCCTGCTTTTGCTTCGCTCTCGCCGCCGGTAAAGTTGGTTACACGGCTGCCTGCCCATTTTTCGCCGCCCCAAGGATTCTCGATAATCGTATCAACTACTTCGTTGTTCCAGGTTGCGCCGTTCTGCAGCCACAGGTTTGCATCACCGGTAAAGGTCTTGTCACCGGCTTTCTTGCCTCCTTCGGCAAAGCTGTTTTGTACGACACCGGTCAGGCTGGATTCAGCAGTTGACAGGCCCAGATTGATTTCGCTCTTGGTACCGTGAACATCAGCAGAATTTACCGCACCGGTATCCAGGCTCAAGTTACCTTTAATGGTTACAGCATTGTCAGCTGCACCGGTAACATTGCCAGCCTCATCTTTAAGAACGTTCATATTGACAATGCCGTTTTCTGCTTTAATAGCAGCATAACCCATGTCTTGGCCTTCTTTTACAACAATGCTGCCACCGCCATTAACGTTTACAACTGCACCGCCGGCATTTGCCCAAATACCGTTAGCATTGCCTTTGAAGTCAACATTACCGTTAACTGTAATTGTACCGCCCTTGCTGTTACCCATAGCGCTGGTTGCATACAGACCGGTTGCACCATAGTATTGATGGCCACCGTTATTGCCTTCGATGTCCAGCTTTACATCGCCATTAACAACAACGTCGCCCTGATTATAAATACCAATGGTATTATTATTGCCGTTTGCGGTAATATCCAGCTTGCCGTCAATAGTCAGCTTAGAATTAGCATTAAGAGTTCTTACCCCCTGCAGACCTTCAGAGGTAATATCACTACCGGTCAAATCCATTTTTACGGTATTAGCTTTAATGGACAATGTTTTAGCATCATCAATTTTAATACCTGCGCCGCACAGTGTTGCGTCCTTAATATTAAAGGTCAGTGTTTTGCCGGTTGCATCAATTTTAGCATTTTCCTTTAGCTCAACGCCATATTTGTTATGAGTAATTTGAGTATCCTGGTTAAATTTATATACTCCGTTCTCATCAATTATATCTTCATAGGCAGAATCACTATAACCTGCACCAGTAATAGTATTAGTGTAATTAGCAGTTTCCTCTGCAAAAACAGTACCGCCGCCTAAAATAGTTGCAGCAACGGCAAGTGCCAGGCAAGCATTTTTCTTTTTACTACTTAGCTTCAGCATATACTCCTCCTTCTAAATCTGTCAGGAAAAAGCAGAAACATCATTTGCTTCTGCTAACCTCTCTACGCGGAATCGGACTCCGCACGGTTTATATAGAAACCGGCCAGGCTGCTTCTCATCAGCGCAGCCTGCGATTTCATAACAAAATTATTCAGCTTATCATAAACATGCTGCGTTCATTTCAGCGCTTTGATAACCTCGTCGGTAAGATCCTTGCCGCCTGCTACCATAGCATTCATATTTACAACACTGTCAATATTGTTTGCTTTAGCTACATCAAGAATAGTTTTGTTGATTTTTCTTTGTACAGGAGCCATCTTCTTCTGTTCAAAGTCTGCCAGCTGCTTGCTGAGCTTTTCAGCCAGAGCCTGCTTTTCAGCATCGCTCATGTTAGCAGATTGCTTATTGAACTCTTCCTGCAGGCGAGTTTTTTCCTGTGCTACGGATTTGGCAATCTCGGTAATTCCCGGATAGCTGTTCAGAACGGCATTAACATTAACAACACCTACAGGTGCGGCAAACGCGCTGGCGCTGATACCCAAAGCCATAACGGCACTCATCAGTAAGGTCATAAGTTTCTTTTTCATTTCTGTCACTCTCCTTATTTAGCCCAAACGGCTTCCATAATGTTGCCGTATTGTGCTTCCATGAATTTAACAGCCTCGCCCATGATAGCGTTTACCAAAGCCGGGTTGAAGGTGGTGTTTTCGGCGGTAATGCATGCGTTCAGCATGAAGTCGCCTCTCTCGGAAACGGTGAATTTGAACGGACGAACATTGTTGTTCATGTTGTTGATAGCACCGGCAAGTGCTTTCAGCTTTTCTTCATCAATTACCTGCGGAGCGATTTGCACCTGAAGCAGCATATAAACGCTGTCATCCATCAGCAATGCCATCGGCAGCAGCTGACCCTTAACTTCCATGCGGCTGCGGAAGATAGTGGTGTGGTGCTCGTCCTCCAGCTTTTGGATATCGAAGCATTCGATTTTATTGTCAGCCAGGAACTTAGTCATCTTCTCGATTTTATTTTCCATTTCGGTTACTTTGGTTTCTTCTTTAGCAGCTTTTGCCATGATATAATCTCCTTTACATTCATCAAAAAAGTTTTTTATATACTACGGAGCAGAAGTTACTGCTCCGTATATAACATGAGTCTGTTTATCTTAGAAGGTGTACTGCATGCCAACGATAAAGCTTCTGCCAGGCATAGCATACCAGCTGTCGGCACCGCCGCCCCAGATAACGTCTGTGTGCTCAGCCCACAGCTTGTTGAAGATGTTGTCTACTTTAACGTAGAACTTAGTCTGCTTATCAGCTGTGTAATTAAGAGCAAGGTTGTAAACGCCATACTTATCGGAAGGCCAGCCCTTAACGCCTTCCTTCATGCCGCGTTTATCACGGATGAAGTAGAAGCCGTCGAAGGCAGCACTGAATTTATCCTTGTCATAATATACACCGAAGGTTGCTTTGTCCTTAGGTGCATAGCCCTGAGTAAAGCTGTCCTTTTCATCATAGAACAGATGTGCCCAGCCCAGCTTAACCGTTACAGCATCGCTCAGACGAGCATTGTACTGTGCATTCCAGCCGCGGGAAATACCGCCTATGCTGTTCTGATACTGGCCATAGTTCGGATCGTCCTTGTCGCTGTTCATAGTCATGCCAACACCGGACTTGGTTTCGAACCAGCTCAGCATCATGTAATTATCAGGTGTAAATTCGTGGTTGTAACCGATAGATGTTGTACGGCCTTCGGAAGCACGCAGGTCTGCATTACCGTATTTATGGTCGTACAGCTGTGTCAGGCTCGGCAGAATGTAGTAATCGCTGCGGCCTGCATACAGGGTATCCTTCTCGGTAATATCCCAACCCAGCTTATAGCTGATGGAGTTATGGCATTCATAGCTGTCAGGTCTGTCGTGACGAATACCGCCGGATAAGGTTACATGTGGCACAAGCTCCCAATCACCCTGCAGGAACAGCGAAGTATTGCTGGTTTCCTTGTGGTTAGTATTATCCTTGCCCTTGCTGTATTCGATACCGCCGACCATAGTATATCTGTCGGTCTGATATTTGAAGTTATCGCTGTACAGCTTATATTCCAGATTGCTTGTAATCGGCTCGGAAATATCGGTGTCCTCTCCGCCCGGCTTATCCCATGAGGATTTTTCTTTGGTTGCACGATACATCAGAGAATTGCTCCACTGATCGTTAATCTGCCAATCATGCTTCAGGGTTACGCTATTGCTGTCGTACATGCCTACATAATGACCGCCGTATACCAGGTCGGTACCGCTGAAGTTGGAGCCGATGGTTTCATAGTTCAAGGTCAGCTTATTGGCATCGTTGAATTTATACTCAAATTTAGCACCGCTGCTCTTGGTATTGCTCTGACCCGGCCATTCCTTACCGCTGCCGTCCTTGCTGGTGCCGGAAATGGTTCTGTCATGGTAAATATTGTAGCTTACCTTGTCTTTGGCAGCCTGAGTATTGAATTTATAGGCTTCCTTGCCGAAGCTGCCCTTGGCAATATCAATAACGGTTTTTGCACCTTCAGGTCTTCTGGTGATGATGTTGATAACACCGCCCTTAGCACCGCTGCCGTACATGGTAGCAGCACTGCCGCGCATTACCTCGACGCGCTCGATGTTATCCATATTGTTCATGAGTGCGGCAAACATATAACCGCTGCTGCCTGCGCCCTTGAAGTCGTTAACACGCACGCCGTCAACCAGGATAACAACGTCCTTGCTGCCGTTGATGCGGATACCGCTTACGTTGGCATTCAAGCCGTTGGAGCCGTAATCCAGGAACTGTACGCCCGGAACTGTACGCAGAACCTCTTCCACGTTGTCCATGTGCATCTGCTCGATTTCCTCACGGCCGACAACGCTCATATCTGCTTTAGCCTTCAGGATGGATTCCTCCATGCGGGAAGCGGTAACAACGATAGGTGCCAGCTCAAAGCTCATTTCGTTAAAGTCTGCTGCGGTCGGCTCCGGTGCATCGTAGGTGGTTACTGTTTCAACATATTTCGGCTCGGAATGCTCTGCAACAGCAGTTGTTTCTTCTGCCTCCTGCACTGCAGGCTGGGCATTGAGAGTCTGCTCCTGTGCAGCAATACCCGGCATTGCGTCGGTTTTTACATTAGCAGCCGCATTTTCCTGAACCTCTGCCGCATTACCTGCAATGAACTGTTCAGCCTCAGCCTTACCGCTGATTTCCTGCTTTGGCAGACGGTCCAGTGCAAAGCGCAGGCCGCCGCTGAACTTCCAGTCATGCTCGTAATCTGCGCCGTAGCTGCGGGATACATCAAAGTATGCGCTTGCGTTAGGCTTAATATTCAAGGTAGTGCCAAGGCTCATTTCAGCCCATGTTCCCTTAGTTTCTACAGAGGTAGTCTTGCTGCCGCCGTCCTCTGCGCTGTAGCTGCCGGTGATATCGCCGGAGAACTCATGCGCCAGGCCGAAGCGGGCATAAACAGAGCCCAGACGACCGGTCTTGCCAAGCTCTAAGCCCAGACGGCCAACCAAGCTGTTGTAGTTGCCTTGGTTAACGTCCAGAACCTCACCGCCATCGGTTACGGCAGCAAAGTTTCTGCCGCCCAAGTGTGCCCAGGTCAGCTGTGCCTGAGGCTCAAGGTAGCTCTTATCTGTACCGATACGTTTTGCCAGACTTGCGGTAGCACTGTAGCCACGGTTTCTGTAGGTACCGCTCAGCTCTGTGCCGATGCCGTTGCGTACGCTGAACTCGTTGCGTACGCTGCCGGCCTTAGCTGCAAAATCCAGATGTGCGCCATCGCCCAAATCCTTAGAAGCATACAGGCCAAAGCTGTACAGCTTGTTGTCACCGGTATTGCCGCCGATATTGCCGAAATCGTCATCGGTATAGTTGTAGCTGGAGCTGCCCTTCTGATAATCAATAGCAGCGCCTGCAATCCAGCCGTGGTCATACATACGGTCAAAGCCAACCTGTGCACCCCAATAGCTGTTGCTCAGATCAACCGCATTCGCATTGTAGGTATCCTTGCCACCGTAGGTCTTAGCCCAGATGCCGTCGCTCTCCATATGTGCACGCAGCAGATCGCCGCGATAAATTACGTTCGCAGCATTATCACGCCAGGAAAGCATTGCGCTGGTGGTTGCCGCTCTTGCGCCCTTCATCAGTGCGGTTTCGTAGTCGCCGGTAATATTAACACCGCTGCCGCCGACGAAGCTGCCTACGCCGCCATTAGCGCTGTCGAATTTCATGTCACCGAGCCAACGGGAAACACTGGAGGAGGTCAAGCCGGAGCTGATCATAGTCTTACCGGTCAGGTTTTCGTCAACACCGGCATTGCCATAGTAAATCTTCTGGCTCAATACCTTGAAGGCTGCTTCTACAGCGTCCTGGTCATTGGTTTTAATGTTCTTGCTGTTTGTTGCCGCAATCAGCATAGAACCCTTATCTGCTTTTTCAACAGTGAAGTTGCCGCCCTTGTAATCGCTTACATCGGTACCTGCATTATCATGGTCGTAGCTTACGATATGAGTACCGCCGAAGCTGCCTACGGTAACAGCACCGGCCTCGGGAGCCATGCTGATAAAGCCGTTGACGGGAATTTCTACTTCTTCATTATTTCCGCCGTTCGGATTGATATATTTAATAGATTTTACAACACCCTTGCCACCATTTAAGCTGTTGACAAAGGTTGCGTCTGTATTGGTATTGTTCCAAGAAGCACCGGAAAGAGTAAGATTAAGCGCTGCATCAGCGTTCTTATGAGCGCCGGTCCATACCGCGCCGTCAGCCAGTGTCAGATTTACAGTGCCGTCATCGCCCACAGCTGCAGCCGCTACATTACCAGTCTTGACAATGCTGCCCACGAATTTGCCGCCGGCAACAGTCAGGTCAATTTTACCGCTATCGGCAACAGCCAGGTTGCCTTCTACGGAACCGGTCTTGTAATTGCCCTCTTTATCTAAATTATCTTTATTGATGTTGACTACGGAACCGTCACTGATAATGCTGCCTCTGATTACGCCGTTGCCCAGAGTAACCTCGGCACCGTTAGTTGCCTTAACAGCATTCTTGGCCGCAGGCTTATCGGTTTTATCGTTCTCGTTAATATTGGTAATGCCCAAGCTTGTTACCTTGCCGCCGTCAGCAGTAATAGCATCCTCCTGTGCGGACAAATGTAAGGTACGCGCAGAAATATCTACCGTCTTGCCGTTTGTAACAATACCCTTCTTGGCATCCAAGGTCAAAGCTGTATCTTCCGCATTGATTTTTATGTTGGCTGCTGCATCAATAGCAGTTCCGTCAGCCACATTTATTGTAGTAGCCTGAGTAAATTTATAGGAGCCGTCATCCTGACGGATATTCGCATCGGTATAATCACTGTCGGCAGAAGTACCGGTCATACCGCTGTTGATATTGGCGGTATTCTGTTCACCCTCCTGCGGCTTGGTATAACCGCCCTCACCGGTTGCTTCGTTAAATCTGATCATGCCCTTAGCTTCGGCAGTAATGCCGGAAGCAGTCAGACCGGAAGCAATCATAACAGTACCGGAAAGATTTCTTTCATCCTTCACATAACCGCTATAGGTCAGCTTGCTTGCCAACGCGTTGAGTACTGCTTCAACCTCTTTATCATCCTTCAGGTTAATCTTGGCGTTATCGGTTGCCAGGGTAACATTGGCACCGGCACCGGCATGCTGAATAGTAGTATCACCGCCGATATAATGCTCCTTCTGAGTACCGTTTTCATTATGCTTATAAACAATAGTATTGTAACCGCTGTAATCAGCAAAATTCAGCTTAACATCACTGTCCTGATAAATGAAGCCGCTGCCGGCAGCGTTTTTGCCGCCAACAAGTTTATTTACATAAGAAGTACCGTCAAAGTTATCATAGCTCGGCTTGCTGTATGCCGGCATGTTGCTGTAATCCAGGCCGTCAACACGGGAGGTTGCTTCATGTGTCCATTGTGCGCCGTTGCTCAGCCATACATTTACCTCGCCTGCATGGTCGGTACCGGCGTTGTCAACAACACCCTTCCATGTTGAATCCTTGGTAGTAAGGCCGATGTTCAGACGGCCGTCCTGATATACATCAGGCTTATCGGTACGCTCAGAGCGCTTCAAAGCAATAACGTTACCGATGATATTGGTTGTCTTGCCTTCGGCAGCCTCCAGCTTTTCGTTTTCAACGGAGCTTTTATCCTGGTTATTATTAGCATCAGTTACGTTGATATTGATTGTACCGCCATAGCTTGCCAAAGCATAATATGCTTCCTTGAAGCTGCCGTCTGCTTTTCTTTCGTCATACGGAGTTTCGATTTTAATAGAATCTCCTACCAGACTGATTTTGCCAAGATTATAAGGATGCACGCCTGCGGAAGCATTGTACACACCGGTCTGCACCGCAGTACCGCGTACAGCTACATCCACATTACCGTTAACGGTAATGCTGCCTCCGGTATAGCCGACACTGAAGGCATTCGGCTGCCAACGTGCGCCGGTATAGTTAAAGTCCGTCGGATCCATGGAGGTTACGCCGCCAGGTCCGATGTTGCCGTGAACATTGTTGGTAATAATGCCCCACGGATTAGACGGGTCATCCTTACGCATCTTCACGTTACCGTTGATAATCAAATTGCCGCTGCCCGCACTGACACCAACGGAAGCATATGCGGAATAAGCATTAATATCAAGATTACTGTTGATTTCAATTCTGCCGTTGCTGCCTGCAAAGCCTGCTACGTCACTGAAATCGTTAGAATGGGTATTGGTCTGGCGCAGATATAAAGTACCCTTACTGCCATCGCTGCCTATGTTGTTGTAAACATAGTTATAGCCGTTTTTGGTAGCGACAGCATCCTTATTTATTACAGTAAAGGTGTTGTCTGTACCCTTAAAATCATAGGTTACTGTTTTGGTGCCTTTATCAAGCACCACAGTGTTGCCGTCAGCATTAAGCATCGGCGCATCCTTATCTGCTTTACCGGTCAGGCCTTTATTATATTCTGCGGCCCAGGCAGGCTGTGCAGTAAAGCATGACGTGCATACTGACATCAAAACGCCGGCAGCCAGCAGCTGCCATTTTTTTTGTTGATAACTCCTCATACTCTCACTCCTTGCAATATAATTGCTTAAAATATAAAATTTTTCATCTATAAAAAATAAAAAAAGATTAGCACACACTAACAACGAAAGGAAAATCTTGCAATCCAAATGCCCAAAAATTCCCTCTCATTAAGCGCGTCTAATCTCGTAGACCCTTAATATATACAATCAGTCAGTACCCTGGCTTAAGATCATTGCAGCTTTATCCCTTGGTAAGAGGTTTAAGCAATAGCTTAACGACAAAGCAGCTCTCTTTCACAGTTGCGGAACAGCGTCGAAATCACATCAGACTTCCCTGTTAAGAAGATATCCAGCAAAATATCCTCACCTGATCGCTTATAATTCTATAATTCTATAATTATTTAATAACAAAGCAGTAGTAATTTTTTCCTTTTGTAAAGAACATTTTTTCTCAGGGGTGTATTACTTACATTTTTCTGTTATTGGTATTTTTTATCATATAGAGTCTACCATATATAGCGTGCTACGTCAAGTAAAAACTGAATTTATTGCGTATTTACTCTATACTCAAAAGCGTAAACACAATCACATAGCACCGGTTAACTATGCTTTCTCTTTACTATAAAGACAAAACAGCTATCTGCTTGCCGACAGATAGCTGTTTTCTTGTTTTTCCCGATTTTTTGATTTATGAGTTTTTGAGTGTTTGGAGTTTGCCGCAGCGCTGCCAGGGCAACACCACGGCTGAGTATGAAAATATGAGAGAGCTTAATCAGCCTATTAGAACTCGAAACGGATACCTGCGTTCATTTTCCACTTACGCTCGAAGTTGCCGTTGAAGTCCTTAGCAAAGTCTGCATACAGATGTGCATTATTGCTGAAATCATAAGTACCGCCGAGCTTCATTTCCATCCAGGTTTCTTCGCCGTTGAAGCTGGTGTGTTTTCTGTCGCCATCGTTTGCAAAGTAGCTTGCGCTAATGTCGCCGTTGAATTCGTGTGCTGCGAACAGGCCTGCATATACGCGGCCCTTTTCGCTCTTCACGCCTGCTTCAAAGCCCAGTCTGCCAACAAAGCTGCTGTAGCTGTCCTGATTAATCTGCATGGTTGCCTTGTCGGTATGCGCAGTGTAATCCTTAGCACCTACCTGAGACCAGGTCAGCTGTGCTTTCGGAGTGAAGTAGCTTGCCTCAGTGCCGAAGGTCTTGCCATATTCCATGGTCAGGCCATATGCGTTGGCTTTATAATCGCCATGCAGCTTCAGAGTGCGGATTTCGTTGTAAACGTCGTATTCGTTTTCAACACGGCCTGCTTTAGCTGCTACACGCAGATAGGACTGGTCTTCGAAATTCTTCACGCCGTATACGCCAAAGCTGTAAAGCTGGTTGTCGCCCTTGCCGCCCAGCAGGTAGTTGGAATCGCCGTCACGGTAATCAAAGGCTACGCCTGCATGCCAGCCGTTTGCCAGAGCCTTGTCCAAGCCAACCTGTACACCACGGTAGGTGTTGCTGTCCTTAACGCCCTTAACATCGGAGCTGGTCTTGCCGCCCAATGCCTTAGCGAAGATGCCGTCTTCATCTGTCAGGTCTGCACCGGTGTAGGTATCCTGCATGTTGTCGCGCCAGCTGTGCATGGAGGTGGTTGCAGCGCTTCTTACGCCCTTCATTACCAGGGTTTCGTAGTTGCCGTTGTAAATTTCCTTCCATTCAATGCTGTTGTCAACATATTGGCCCTTACCGTTTTCATCCCAGCTCATATCGCCAAGATACTTGCTTGCACTAGAAGCTGTCAGGCCATCGGCAATCTGTACCATACCGGTCAGGTTGCTGCCGTTTGCTTCATGATCAGTGTAGGTAACCTTATGAGCCAATGCCTTCAGGGTTGCTTCAACTGCAGCTTTATCGTCCATGTTGATGCCACTGTTGTCTGTGGACAGGATTACGCCGGAATCCTTAGCAGCCTTGTTGATGATGGTATCACCAGACTTGTAGTCTTCGTCCTTGTCGCCTGCATTTTCGTGACCATAGATGATGGTTTCCCAACCGCTGTAGCTTGCAATCTTCAGATCCTTGGTTCTCTTGGTCATATCCATGTAACCGGTTTGTGCTTTTTTTGCACCGCCGTTTACGGTCAGGCCATTAGCTGCAGCTGCTGCCGGAGCTTTCGCCATTCTCAGCAGGGACATGCCTGCTACTTCGTCATCATCGTCGGTCAGATTCCAAACGGCGCCGTTCTTGATGTTCATCACAATACTGCTGTCATCATCAACATTATAACTGCCGGTAATCTGGGAATTTGCATCGTCCAGAGTGATTTCAACATTACCGCCATTGCTTGCAGTTACGTTGCCTTCAATAATGCCGGTTGCTTTGCTGCTGTCAATGCTTACTTTGCTATCAGCGCCTTCTGCTACTATAGCACCATTGATATTAACTGCACCATTCAAGGAACCATTTTGACCGCTAATGGTTACACTGCCGCCTTCACCTGCTTTGATTGCATTGTCTTTACCGTCATTAGCGTTGATTGTAGTGTTGCCGTTCAGAGTTACGTTGCCGTTTGCTGCGTCAATGCCGGTTGCACCGCTGATGCCGGTGTTACCATTAACAGTAACATCTGCACCATTTGCCTTAATGCCAGTTTCACCCTTCAGCTCCAGCTTAGCCTTGGTAGTATCGATGTTGATGTCTTTATCGGTTGCTTCTACTGCAGCGCCGCTTTCAACCTCAATCTTAGTCGGATCCTGAGTGAATACATAGGTGCCGTCTTCCTTCAGAATGCCGTCCTTCTTGTATTGATAGTCAGTCTTGCCATCACCGGTAATACCTTGATGGATTTCGTTGCTCTCCGGAATCTGGGTTTCAGGATAGGTGAAGCCAGGCTTCATAGAACCATTCTCCAGACTACCTTTACCGTCTTCAGCATTGAAGGCGATGTTGCCGGTCTGCATTGCTGCACTGCTTGCAGTCAGGCCATCAGCAATCTTTACGTAACCGGCCAGGTTCTTCTCGCCGTTGACAAACTTGCTGTAGGTCAGCTTGCCTGCCAGGGTATTCAGTACGTTAGTAACGCTGTATTCGTTGTCCATTGCAATACCGCTGTTGTCGGTAATCAGAGATACTACAGAATCCTTTTCTGCATGTCTGATAACAGTATCGCCTGCTGCGTAGT
>OGRD01000330.1_pt1 | contig 26707 bp, 39 predicted proteins | sample 1553441 | NCBI WGS metagenome assembly OGRD01 (sample SAMEA2580106, study PRJEB22360) | human gut metagenome | biome: human gut; feature: human-associated habitat; material: faeces | place: Denmark | collected 2008/2010
CAGGCAGTTGATGTACAAGTGTAACAGCTACATCAAAGTTGATCGGTACTATCCATCCAGTAAAACTTGTAGTAGCTGCGGTTTTCATAAAGCTGATTTGTTGTTGGGTGATCGAACGTTTGTTTGTCCGTCCTGCGGACTAACAATCGATCGCGATCTTAACGCAGCATTAAATCTACTTCATGAGGGTATTAGGATTTACACGGTGGGTCACACCGGAAGTGCTTGTGGAGAGGTAGATGGAACCTCTATGAAGCAAGAAGTGTTATTATAACATGTGACAGATAAAACTTCCTGTAGAAAGACAAAATGATGAAACTTATTTAGATATTATAGATAAGCTTGAAAGCATAACCGCAGGTGATACGCAATCATTACTTTTGTCGAGATTAAATTATCAATTATCCATACTTAACAATAATTTGTATTATTTAGCATCGGCATTATCATCAATGTCTGGTGATACAGAAAATTCTGAAATACCAAAAGTAAACAAGTAGATTATATTCTTAGAAAAATAATTTGGCACATTTGGTGAGCTGATGTGCCTCTATAACTAAAAGACAAGGAGATCACATGTCACAAGAGTCAACTAAGAAGTGTCGTTGCTGTTTGAAAATTAAGCCTATTACTGAATTTAGTTTCAGAGGGTACAATGAAAAAACAAAAAAGCATGAGCGCAGAAATTTTTGTAAAGATTGTTGCAAGCTAAAAAAGAAGCATAAGAATGTTTATAGAGTTGATGATCTTGAGAAGACCTTTCCTTTAAATGAGGTAGTTAATGCACAAACTATTTATAGCAAAATAGTTAATGACTATGAAAATGAAAATCTGATCAAGCGTCTATCTGATATTATTTTAAAAGTTGTCAGATATGATTATAATAGACTTGCTGCTCTTACAAAAGAAGAGTTCGAAACAAAAACTTCATACAAAGGTTCCGATGAGCTTTATCAGAAAGTAATTTCTTATGCTACTTCTCAACTTTGTGATAAAGGTAGACTTGAAACTTCCAGTCTTACTTTTGATGAAGATGGAGTATATTTAGTAATTGGAGATTCTTTTGGGAAGCATTGCAAAACCAAAATGTTTGATCTTCTGAAAGCATTTGATAAATACATAAGCTTTGAAGGACGTGCTTCTTTTAATAAAATTATTCACTTGGGACATGCTCTTGATGATGATGGTGAACTCAGTTATAATTGGAAATATTTTAAGGATCGATTGATCTTTGTAGGAAAGCCAGAAGAACTTGAAACTCTTCATAAAAATAAGAGTGCCTATCAATTTAGTATTGTTCAAGACTTTGTTAAAATTGGCAATGTAATTTGTAGAAATCAGGAACAAATTTCTCCTTATTCAAAACAATCAATTAATACATTGGATCAGTATATATACAAAGAGAACACTATTGTAAATTTGACTAGGCATGAATATTTCCAGAAAAACTCGATTAATGATGTATTCATTGCAAGCACAGGTACTCTTGCTGAACCATTCGTAGCAGAAACTATCAAACAACTTGATTTTACTGATGGATATAAAGTTAAGGAGTGCTATTCTAATACATTCTCAAAATATCGCAAAATGAAAGAAAATCTTGCATATTGGCAGAATGGCTGCTTTTTGCTTGCAGTGAAAAATGGAAAAACTTTAGTGAAGCCTATTCGTATTAAAAAGATAGAAAAGGAATATTGTTTTTGCTCTAATGGCATTATTGTTTCAAGTAATGGAACTACAACTAAAGTAGATGAAAAATTTGCAGTAATTGCAGATGCACATCTTCCATTTATTAATCTTAAAGCATTTGCTATTGCTCTTAGTCAACTTACTGGGTATGAAGATGGTATTATTTTCTTAGGCGATTTGCTTGATGGTAGAGGTGTTAATCCTCATATTTTAAGTAATGGGGAACCTGTATTTTCATGCATATCAGACGAGTACAAAAAACTTACTTTTTTTCTTAGGCAATTTTCATGTTTTAGTAAAAAAATAGTCTTGAAGGGAAACCATGAAGATTTCTATAATAGATTTGCAAGGAAATATCCATCTTTAGCAAATTTATTTAAAAGCATTGAAAATAGTATTTACAAAGTCACTGGAGCACAAGTAAATTGTTCCGATGCTAATGCTCCTTATATTTATGGAGATGTTACGTTTGTACATGGCTCAGACAAGATGGTAGGACAGTCTGGAAGAGATGTTTATGATAAAATTGCAAAAACATTTACTACATCTACGAAAGTAATGGGACATACGCATAGACCTGCAATCTTTAGAGATGTATATTCAGTTGGGTGCCTAGCTCGTAAGGAGCAAGGGTATAATTCTGCTTATACCTCTAATTGGAAGCATGGTATGGCATTTGTATCTTATTATAAGAACGTTCCTTTTGTAGAATTAGTCAACTTTTCTGATTATTTTTATACTGACGACTTGAAGTCTTGTACGAGAGAGCTTGCGACATCTTTTAAAAAAGAAAAAGTCTCTTTTTTGCTCAATTTAGAGTAACTTTGTAGGTAATTAGGAGTTTCTTAGATAGATTATATACGATTTCTCTATGTACCCCTTAAAATCGCTTAAAATTAAAAATAGAGAACTTCGATGGAAACATTGATTTTCTCTATTTTTTTTATTTTTAGAGCTTGACATTTTTCCAAAGAAGTTTATATTAAGATCAGAGCAATAAAGAAAGGACAAAAGGAGAAAGAAACATGGACACTGAAATGACTTACACTCTTAACATTTTGAGTTTTGATTTTCTATCCAAAACATATTACATAGAAGAACATGTTGCAACTCTATTCACTATTCCTGAATCAACTGATATATTTACGAAATGTGATGGTTATATTTATAAATATGCAGATAGCATAGAAGCTTGTAATTATTCTGATTTCTTCACTAATACTAGAGGTGAATATCGTTTTACTTTAAAAAAGGGAGAGAAAGTAACAAAAGAACTTATTGAAGAGTTTCTTGCTAAGTTGAAAGAAGAATCTTGTAAACGACTTACATATTCTTTAAATAATCTTAGAAAGCAGCTATATGAAGTTGGAATTGCATCCTTAAATCTTAAAGAATGGGAGCTTGAAGATTAGTGAATACAGGTTATTTGATTGATGAATACTATATTGGGTCTTTCAAAATCCAGAAAAGGGCGGTTTGTGGTGTTAAAGGTAACTTGCTTACATATTCATATGAAGCTTTCGGAAACGAAACTAATTTTTATTCCGATGATTGTTTAAGTGAGAGAGAAGCTCTTAAAAAGCTTTTTGATGCTGTAAAAAATCATAAAAAAGATGTTGATGAAGAGTTTCGAGAATTATCAAATATTCTTGATTATGAGGATAGCAATGAAAAATAATTATGATGGAATGCTGAGGCATATTGATGAACTTCTTGATGAAGTTGATCATATACAAGAATGCTGCGAAGATGTTATTAAAGACTATTGCACAAGAGTTTTCAAAGAAAATTTCGAAGAAATTGTTAAAAATATAAAATGGAAGTGGTTCGTTCCGGATTACACCGGCGATGAACATTTGCTTTATTTTTCTGGACTATCAGAAGAAGTTCCTCCTTATATAAGAACATTGTTTGACTATATGGAGGAAGTTCCTTACATAAAAATACAAATCAAGGAAGGTGTTTATTTTGAAAAATCGTTCGATAAATTTTTAGCATTTACCTCGATAGAAGACTTGATGGACTTTTCCAAAACTGTTAATGTTCATATAGTGGAGTAAGAGAATGAAAAACTGTGATGAGTTGCACGATGTTATTGATAAACTAAAAGGTTGCGTTCAGCAAGCTAAGTATGACTTGTACAATGCTGAAAAGGAGTGGTGCACAAAGGTACTTCAAGAAAACTTTTCTGAATTTTTGAATACTTTTTATTGGTACCATTCTTCACCAGTAGCTTTTGGTATAGATGAAATTCGTTATACAAATCCTACTTTTGAAGAAGTATTAATATACATGAGCGAAACTGCTTACATGAACATTGTTATAAGTAAAGATTATAATTTTGCGTGGAATGGGCTTGAGTTCAGGCTGCTTGCTGCTAATGAAGACGCATATAATGCTATAGCCGATCAATGTGAAGAAAACCCCTCTGTTAACTAAAAGGAGATAATTATGACTGACATTATTGTTAAATTCCCATTTTGTAAAGTTGATGACATCGAGGCACTCATTGATGATGTTACTGTATGTTATAATACTTTAAAGTATAAGCAACTTAGACTGAAAGACGAGTTTATCTCTGTTCATTTTGTCAGTGACCATAAAGAAAATTTCAATTCTCTTTATTATTACTTTAAAAACAAATTTAAGAAATATGATGTTAAGAATTTCTCTATTGATGTTTTAGAGTGTAAGTGATTTTAAAATCCTTTTAAAGTTTGATTAATTTATTACCAGATAATATAATAGTAGTATAGACAGATACAGTTTATAATGCGCATTATATTATCTGTTTTTATTTTAATAATTTTATAAGGAGAAAATAATATGGCAGACTACACAGGGTATTCTCTAGCAGATATTGCAGCCGTTACTGATCGCAATCGCGATTGTCGTGATGATGGTTGGGGAATGGACGGTGCGTGGTGGATCATCATTCTAGTCCTCTTTATGTGGGGTAGAAATGGATTTGGAAATTGGGGAGGTAATGGCGTGTTACCCGGTCAGATTTCAGTTCCCGGAGCTACTCAGGCTCAAGTCGAGCAGCTTGCTTCTCGCGTAGACTTCAATGCGCTTGAATCAGCAGTCGCAGGTAATAAAGATGCAATTTGTGATCTAAGTCGTCAAATTGGTTGTTCAACTTCTGAACTACAGTCCGCTATTTGTAATGTTCAGAGTGCTCTACAGCAGGCCTCTGCTGCAACTAATCTCAGCATTTGTCAGCTTCAGAATGCAGTTCAGGCTGGTGATGCTTCTATTATCAGCACTCTTCAGAACTGTTGCTGCGATATTAAGACCAGTATTCTACAGCAGACCAATCAGCTTTCTTCACAGCTTGCTAGTTGTTGCTGCGAAAATCGTCTTGCAGTTTGTCAGACCAATAACAACATTGACAAAGGTTTTGCCTCTACCAATGTTGCTTTAACTAATGGTTTTGCTAATACAGCATTTGCTGCTGAACGCAATACTGATCGTCTCATCCAGAATCAGAATGCAAATACTGACAAGATTCTTGCTTTCCTAACTAATGATAAGATTTCTACACTACAGGAAAGACTTTCACTTGCTTCTGCTGAAATTTCACAGCGTGATCAAAGTGCATATATCATTAGCCAGCTAAGGAACAACAACTGTGGTTGCGGTTGTGGTAGCTGTGGATGCGGCAATGCTTGCGTTTAATGCTTAATTAAAGCACAAAAAGACCTCCAATTGGAGGTCTTTTTTGTTTACGTATCATACAATATGTTTATAAAAATTTACAAATAGTTTTATAATCACAATAAAGTAAAATTACTTTGTAATTATATATGTTAATTGTGATTTCTTTTCTTATCATAAAGCAATTCCTTTACTTTCTTCCAATACTTTTCAGTAGATTCTTTATTCCATCCATTTGGTCCTCCATTATGAATTTTAGAATAGACCTCATCAGTTACTTCTTTTCCAGTTTTCTTTTCGTACTGCTTTCCCCAATATGTTAAATAAAGAGTAACAATACTGTCACATGTTCTTAAGAACACTTCTTGCTTCATCGAAGCTCTAACGAGCTTCTCCACAAGCACTTCCTGAGTGACCCTCAGTGTAAATCCTAATTCCTTCATGAAGTAGATTTAGTGCTGCATTAAAATCTCGGTCGATTGTCAGTCCGCAGGACAGGCAAACGAACGTTCTTTCACCCAACAGTAAATCAGCTTTATGATACCCGCAGCTGCTACAAGTTTTAGAACTTGGATAGTACCGATCAACTTTGATGTAGCTGTTACACTTGTACATCAACTGCCTGTGTACCTCAGACATACAAGACTGCTGTACGCCCTTGCGGACGTACTTATTATTGCTCTCTTGCATGGCTTTCACATCCAAGTCCTCCATTACTACAATGCCGTGGTTCTTGGCTATTGCAGCAGTGAACTTGTGTATTGCATCCTGCTTGACGTTATTGATCCTCTTGTATGCTCTGGCTACCTTGAGCCGAGCTTTCACTCGGTTCTTGGAGCCTTTCTGCTTACGAGCAAGTAGTCTTTGCTTACGCTTCAACTGCCTCTCTAAGTTCTTAAGCATACCCGGAGTTTTACATTCAGTGCCATCACTTGCTATCGCAAGTGACTTGCACCCAACATCAACTCCAACAAAGGAATTAGAAGAACTTCTAACTTCCTCATCCATCTCTACTTGCACTGAAACATACCAGCCATCAGCATCATGAGATACTGTGTATGACATGATCTTGCAGTCAGAGTAACGGAGGAACTCCGTCATCCTCACACTTCCAACTCTAGGGAGCTTTATATGCTTACCACACAGCTTCGCATGTGCGTTATCCACATAGAAACTGTCATGCACTCCCTTGCGTTTAAAGCGCGGATGCTCTACCTGCTTTCCAGCATAAACACCAGCTTTCAAGTTCTCAATGAACTTCTTATAACTGCTCTTTGTATTAAGAATAGCTCTTGTCTGTGATGTTCTTGCTGTTTCAGAAGCCCATTCAGGCTTCTCCGCAGTCCAGCGATTAGCAAGCTCATAAACGGATGGATGCTTTCCATTATCCTTCCAGCTCTTGTAAGCTTCAGCTAAAGCCCAATTATAGGCATACCTTGCGGTTCCTGCTGTCTTTGACAGCATGACCGCTTGCGCCTTGTTAGGCTTCAGTTTGATTTTATGTGCTCTACTAATCATTTCGTTCTCCTTTGTTACATGCTTAATATAACACGTTTCAAGGAAAAGTCAAGCTGTAAAACTATAAAATTTTAAGATTTATCTTGTGTTATTACATTTCATGTGGTTCTTGTTCACTGCGGGGCGTTACTCCACAGCGGCTTATCTCACTGGTCAGGTGAGGGCTTCCTACATCTTTCGATGCAGCACAGACTATATCATTTAGACCGTTTCCAGTCTAAGAGCACTTCGGACTCACTTGAGCCCTAACAGGAGCGCCTACTTAGGTTGTCCTCCTGATAGTCGTTGAACCTTTTCCCCGGAGCATAGGCTTACGCCCTTAGCGTACCCGGTTGATCGGCTGCTATGATTCCCCATTGCACCAGTCCTTAGGCTTACTGCCGCCTTAGACCATCTCTATACTTCTTTCTGCTTTCGCCGCTGTCACGCTTACTAAAATAGTTACGTTGTAGCAATAGAGCTTTAGGGGTTCCAGCAATTCACTTTCTTCTTCGATGAGACTCACGCCTCAAAGGAACCTAGTTGATTCTACTACAGCAAGAGCATCAAGTAGTTCAGAAGATGGTTTTGCAAAACATACAGTTGCATAAATTATTAAAAATAGAATAAAATATTTTGTCATTATACTACCATATTTGTTAATAGTTTGTTTTATTTAGTACTAGTTATTATAATAATTTATAAAGGGAAAGTGCACATATTCCTTTATCACATGTTAAATTAAATTATGAGGTGTCACATGTATAAATGCTGTAATGTAAATCGTATTTATTATTCTACTGCACTTGGTGAAGTTACTACACCAGAAGCAGCAACTTATATTGGAGTGCCTTGTGCAGCTCGTCATGATCGTGTTTTTATGCTAAGTATAGCACAATCTCCAACTGCTCTAACACAAACTAATCCAGTTCATATTTCTACTCCTGATAATCTATCTGGACCACTAGTAGATGCTTTACAAAATCCTGTTCTTACTAGCAGTATAAAACAAGATTCTGTGTATCTTGTAGCAAGACTTTGTAATGCTCCGGTCGGAACAAGATATCAATTAATTAATTTTGTACAACCAGCTGCAGCAGCTGCTGCTGAGGTAGCAGTCCCTTTAGCGTAAGCTCTTACGAAGCGAAAGAAGATGTTTCATCAACTGCCTTAAACTCTAATAAAGATGATGTAGTAGTTGTTCCAGAAGTAGTTACTAATAAAGAAGATGAAGAAAATCTTCCTGCTGTAACAAATTCAAATATAAAATCTAATAAGAAATTAGCATCATTTATATCTGGAATTGGGGCATCTCTGGCTTCGGCTTTCGTAGGAGCATAAGTTAATCTGCTGGAACAGTTTCAATTTTGATTTTGAATCTGTCTGCAATATTTTTGCATCCTTTACATGGATCAATTGGGAGACAATTTCCTTGTCTCCCAACTCTGCAAACCAAAATTCTATCTATTTTGTTACCACCAATTGACAAAATAAGTCCTGTTTCTGCATGATTTGCTAGACAATGACGATTAGAACTTGGTCTACTAAAATTGATTCCAAGAATAGTATTCTTCTTGCTGAAAGCTACTGCGCAAATAAGAAATTTAGATTTACTTTTAAGAGCTTTTTTCTTCATTCTTTTCAAAAGATTGTCCATAAAATACCTTTATGTTTGAGTTATGCTCTTAATATAAATCATTTTTGAAATATTTCAAGTATCTGGAAAGAAATTTTTGTTAATTTTAATACCAGATAATACAGTATTGAATATAGGCACAAAATACGGAGGATACTGATGGATATTAAAAATAAACTTAATTCATGGGCAAAAGAGTACGAAGGCTCTGCTGAAATTCATTCAACAATTACCTTAAAAAGCAAAGACCTTAATGTTGTTGTTTCTGGAGATACTTTAGAAGAAGCATATAAGAAATTAGAATCAATTTGTTTGGCATCTGACAAAACAGAAACAAATAAAGAAGATTCTAATAAAGCATCCACAACAGAATCTATGGAAATTAAACAACTGAATTTCAATGAAGTGGCTAAACCTCAAAACAATAATCAAATGCAACAACCTGTACAAAATACTTCTATTGGAACACCTCCAACAGATTTGCAAGCTATTTTGAAGGGTCGTCAGTTATTGAGAATGTATGATACAACTCAGCCATTGAAACCTGATGAGGAAATTCAAAGAATTGGAAACATTGATTATGTGGTAAAAGCTATTAAGTAAGGGAAAACAGATTATGAATATGGGTAATTTAATGAATATGCTTGGTGGAGGGAACATGATGGGCGGTATGGGAAATGGAGGAATGAATCCAACTCAACTTCTTAACATGTTTAATTCTATGACTGGAAGTAAGTTGTCTCAAAAAGACATTCAGGCTAAAATGAATGAAATGATGGGAAATGCAGTTGATAAAGTTACTTTTGGTGTAATTGATATGTTATACAAAGAGTTTCCCACTGAAAAGATGCCGGAATTATTTAAGAATAGTGCAGATCATGATGAAAAGGTTAAAATTTTAACTGATCTTGTGGTTGAAGGTTCACCTAATTTCTTAAAGAAACTGAAAGAATCTGATGTAGATAAACTATATGATTACTTACAGAGAAAAAAGTAATACAGCTTTTAAAGGAATTATGATGAATCAAAAGTTAAAAATATCTAAAGAAGTTTTAAATATTAATCCATTTAAAAGTAAAATAAATGAAAATTTATTAGATAAAGCTTTTAGAGAATTGGATGAAACAGAAGATATTGAAGATTTTATTTATAATTTAAATAAAATTGTCACAAGAGAAATGACATTAGGAGAATATAGTCATGGCTGATAATAATAAGAAAATGTATGATAAAGATGAGCTTTGTGATAAAGTAGAAGAAATTGCTGATTCTATGGCATCAAAGCTCACAGAAGAAGAGCTTCTAGTAACATATGCTGATTTAGCAATGGAGGCAGCTCAGTATGCTTTAAGACTCGGCACCCATCATGAATCTGTATATAAACAAGGTTCTTATATGGATTTATTTAAGTATCTAATTAAGGTACATGTATTTGATGTCGCAATAATTTGTAAGCTCAAAGATCATGAGCAACTAAAACAGATTATAGATGAAGTTGTTGTTGGAGAGTTCGATTCTGAATATTTAAGAAAACAGTCTCGTTAATTAATATACCTTTCTATCTATAAGGAGTTCATGTTGAATAGTGCCAGCCACGCATTAGCACCTCCTGATTCAACATGAACTCCACTTTATAATTCAATAAGACTATCTGCAATTTCTTTTAAAGCCATTTCATGAGAAACAATAATAATTTGGATATTTAGTTTATCACTAAGGCTTTTAATAAGTTCTGCTGCTTTTATTGGATAATCTTTTCCTCTGAGAGCAACAAGAGGTTCATCAAAAATTAAAACTTTGCTGACAGATTTATTAAGAACTAAAATAGAAGCTCTAAGTGCTAATGCTATCAAGTGAACAACACCACCACCAACTTGATCTACAAGTTTATCTTCAAGCAGAATACCGTCTTTGCTAAGCTCAAACCATATCTCACTTGTTTTAGTGCTCTTCCCCCTTGCACCAAAACGTACATTAAACGTATAAGGTTCTTCAAGAACTTCACTTAAAGACGCATTTATAATTGGATTTATATGTACTTCCAAGTTTTGTTGAGTTTCATTGATGGCTTGCTGAACAACTAGAACAGCTTCTTGGAGGATTTCTTTATCAGATTTGATCTTACCAAGTTTTGACGTTTGTTCTTTTAAGTTAGTTTCTAAAATTTCTTTTTTAGTTTTCAGTTCTATCAACTTTGTTTTAATTTTATCAAGTTTTTGTTTTGTTTCAGTCATGGTTTGTATTGTAGTCATCAGTTTCAGATAAATAACCGTTTAGATATGACTCCCCTACATCACAAGCTTCTATTTGATAGCCGTCTAAATTAATATCTCCGATAAAGTTAGCTCTTCCGCAAAACGGACAATAGACCGTATTGCCACAAGTTACGGTATCTTCCACATCAAAAACACTGCCGCATTCCACACAATCAAAGTTATCTAAAGTTGTTCTACTCATCAGTTTATTCATACTTCATGTTCTAATTTGATTAATAGTTGTTCTAATTCTTGTTCCAGCTTTTTCTGTTCAGCTTCAAGCTCTTCTTTTTTGTTGAGTGCTTCTTTTAGGGAAGCAAATCCCATTGCTTTGAGTTCTTTTTTATATACTTCTTTCTCTCCCTCCATTTTAGTTTTTTCAGAGTTCAGTTTATCAAACTGTTCTTTTAGTTTGTTATAACGATTTTCCAATGTTTCCACTACTCAAGCCCTCATATGTATTAATTACGTAGTCTTTGCATTTTTTGTTTTCAGCAAGTTTATATAAATTATCTTTGAAAGATAAAGAAATGTCTTTAGTACTGGAAATAGTTCTAATAAACATCTCTTCTTTCTCTTTTCTTTCTTTCTCTGATTGAACATGTTTATTTGTGATTTTATCTTTAGAAATATCAAGATAATAAGGTTCTACAGATAAATCATTATAAACAATATATACTCTAGGTTTATAGTCAATCTGTGCTGCTGTATCTCTGATAATTGCACCACAGTTTACTAAGATTTGTTCAGTAACAGGATGTTGATAAACAAATCCATCATGATTATCACCTGCTATAACAATTTTCGCTTTAGGGAATAATCTTAGAATATTATTTGCATTACCAATTTCAGGTGCATTTGGTCTTGGCTTTTTTCCAGCATAAACAAATTGATGTATCACATAAATTTCAGTGTCTTCCACTTCTTCAAGATTATCAAAGTCATCGTAGAAAGGATAACAGAACAAGTTCTTTTCAAGTAGAAGTCCTTTATTGTTTAAATTTGAAAAGATACCCATATTTTCTGCAATCTGAAAGCATGAGTTTTTAAGTAAATTAAAATTGTGGTTTGGTTCATCATGGTTTCCAGCAATTGCATAAACATTGGATAGTTCATACTTATCAAACAGAATACGTAATTCAGTGAGAAGATATGTAGAGGCTTCTTTAGCTTTATCAAAAATATCACCTGCAATAATTAATGGAGTATCTTTGATTTTAGCAAGTTTCAAGATTTCTTCTACAACTCTGAATTGAGCTTCATACCAATCGCTTTCTTCTTCTCTGCATACTGGTTTAGTATCTGTTAGATGCCAGTCAGATGTTGCAATAAACAATGGATGTTTCATTTTTCAATAGCTCTTCCGCATGTAGGACACACTTTAATTTCACTAAGTGCATCTTCTGTCAATTTCAATCGATCAGAACATACTTTCATATCTTTATTAATTGCTGCTATATGATCTACCAGTTTTTGTATAGTGTTTTTTGTTGAACTGATCTTCTTCAATTTATTATATTTTTCATCAAGAGAACTGCTGTCAGGGATATTTATTTCCTTTTGACTTAGAATTGTAGTAAGTTTTCTAAGTCTATCAAGTTGATCTTTATTTTCTTGAACACTTTTAAGCATAGCTCCAATACTGTGCAAACATTCTTCTTCTTGTGTCTTTGTTCTAATAAGACTGAGAGTACTGTTAATAGAAGCTATGTTACTTACGTTTAAAGCTATCTTACGTAGCTCCTGATCGTTGTCAGCTATCTTCTGGTACAAACTACTGGCTTTGTTGTAATCGCTCTCAAAATCGCTTAGAAGTACAAAAGAACTTAAATCATATTGAGTGCTGCTTATAGTAGTTTCTAGATTTTTTTCTTCAGATAAACAAGCTTTCATTTCTGAATTTACTTGTTGTTCCATAGCGTCCATTTCTTCAAGACCGATCATTTCGTTAATGAGCTTTGAAATGTCCCCTGATGTACTTGTGATTAGAAATGGCGGATCAAACTGTGTTTGTACATTAATATCACTTACTGAAAATAATTTTTGTATTTTATCAGGAACTTTCTTATTAAGAGCTTTGAATACCTCATCATTGAACTTGTAATAACTTGTTTTATTATCAACATAGCGTTCGACAATGAAAGTTTCATTTTCATGTTCGATAGTTAATTTAACAGAAGTGCTTGCAGACACCTCATTGTTTTTATCTTTTCTTCTAAGATTTTTATAGTTCTTGTTGAAAAGCACCCAACATAAAGCTCTAATAATTGCAGATTTTCCGGAATCAGTAGGTGCAATAATACAATTAACACCATCAGTAAAATCTATACTAAGATGTTTCCATTTTTGAAAGTTAGTGATTTCAATTTTTAGAAATTTCATTAATTACTTCCTTTGCTTTCTGAACAGCACCTTCTGTGCGAAGAACAGCATATGCAGATACTCCTTTTAGATAAGCACTATTCTCCTTCATGATTTCTTTAATCTTACAAATCTCAATATAGATCAATGCTCCAATAATTTCAATCATTTTTAGTTCAGAATCTGGAGAAAGATATAGCTTATATAGAAAATAACATGCAAAGATAATAATATAAAACCAAAGTTTTTTAAATAGAATAATAGCGGTTCCAATTAGAATATGGTGAAGTGGAATTTGATTGTTCATTATAAATTTTCCTTTTTCTTAAATTCTTCTAACGTGTCACAAGGCTGATAACACTTTTTTTCTTTATGTGTTTTCGTTGTGAATCTGCATCTATCAGGACAAAATGTCCTTTGAAAAAGTGTAGATGGTTGCACTTTATTGATATAAATATTGTGCTTTTGATACACCCATTTTCGGATAACACTGAATTTCACATCGTCATTGTTTGCAATGTAGTTTGCCTTAATGTCTATCCAGTAATTTGAATCTGAACTTTCTTTTAAATTTAATTTATCTGCAAGCTGCTTATCAATATCAGAATTTTTAATAACAAAATCTGCTGTGTACGAGCAGCCTTGAAGAATAGTTGTTTCTTTCTTCTTTTCTTTTGTTTTAAGCTTCACAGTAATTGTTTCTTTTACTGGTTCTGCTAAAATTAAAGATTCAGGTTGATATGTATAAGGGATATTTAAATCTTCAAGAAAGTAAACGAAGTCAAGTTCTTCTTGAGAGTCAAATTTTAATCCCTTATATTCTGGCATATTTCTTTGCTTTTTCACTTTTCAAGCACCTCCAAACTTTAAGTCATTTTATTTCTCTCCTACTGAAAAATATATTCCATTTTACTGCGCCAATATCCGTATAGAAAGGAATTAAACTATAATCTTGACAAAATTTGTTGAATCCATTAAAATCCAATTGGACATCTTTGATTTTAAGTTTTGGACAACCTTCCAATGGAAGTTTTACAATCTTTGAATTATTTAAATATATTTGTTTATTATTGATAATGCTTGAATATACTTTATGTGATTTATTTAAAGTTTTAGTAAGGAACTTAACTGCTGTAATCATTCCTACTTTAGGTATACCTTCGATTCCATCAGAAGCATCACCTGCAAGAGCTAGCACTCGCCAAAATTGATCGGCAGGTAGATTAAATTTTTTCTGACGAAATAAAAGATCATTGTATAACAAATCTTCTCTTATATTATACACAGAACACCACGGTCTAATACATTGAAACAAGTCTTTGTCACCTGTGAGAAGAATAATATCGTGCTCTGGATTATTATAAATAAGTGAAGCACATAAGTCATCACTTTCGTATCCATAGACTTGTTCTGTTTGAAAACCAGCTTGTTCCAAACCTGATTTCAAAGTTTTAATTTGAGGATATAATCTTTGCAACTTATCTTCAATTTCAGGAGAACGTTTTGTTCTGCAATCTTTGTAGCTTGGATAAATTCGCTTTCTGTTTTCATTACCACCTTCAAAACAAAAAATAAATTTGTTTGTAGAGAACTTTTCAGAAAGTTCAAGAAGCTTCTCTAAAAACTTATATATACTTTCAATAGGCTCTCCATCATCTGAACTTAGTTCTGTGGTGTACTTAGAAAGTGCTATTGGAAACAGCACAGAACTTGTATCTACAATAATTGTTTTCATGCTTATCCTTTCTGTTTATATCATTAATATATTGCATTTTTTAATAATGTCAAGTGTATAAACAAAAAAAACTCCCGGATTTTTGGTCCGGGAGTAAAAAAAACAAACAGAAAAGAAATTGGTATTAAAAAAGAATTTGTTTTTTTTTAGTTTTTATATCTTGTGGGAGCTTGTGTAATGCGCTCTTTAACAATCTTGTCTATATCAGCTTCAAGTTGTCTATATGTTGTTCTAATATCTTTAACATCTACGCCATTCTCATTTTTAAGAACAGCTTCAAAGCCAATTGTAATAGGTTCATATGAAACTTCTTGAACTGTTTTATTAACAATAATTTTAACTTCAGTCATCAATGTTACAGCCATAATTTTCCCTATCTGTATCTATGTCTTAGTTCACTTCTATAAGAATCTTTTGATTCTTCTTTAGCAGTTTCTTTAGATTCCTCATTAGTGCTATTTTCAACTTCATTTTCAATTGTTGGAAGTGATTTTGCTTCTTTGAAAGAAACATCAACAACTGCTAAATTTACTGGTGAGGATTCTTCTAGATATGTACCTGTTTCTCTATCTTTAAGTTTAGCACCTTTTAAAGTATAAATGCCAGAACCTGCTTGAGGCACATATTCTTTTTTATTTTCCTTTTCCAGTTCAGCTTTAATCTCTTCTGGTCTTTTATTTCTTTGGATAATGTGAGATACAGGAACAGTAAAAATATATTTATCATTCCCATTATCAATATCCGCAGTAGATTCATCTAAAGATATAATTGTTCCCCAATTAAATACTTGTTGATGCAATGATTCATACCAGAATCTAACTCTATCGCCTACTTGAATATCAATTTTACTCATTACCAACCTCACATTGATTTGTATTTTTACCTTATACTAATAATGTAATAGCTGGTAATGAATTTAACAATAAAGTTTAGAAAATTTCTGCTAAATCTGCATTGATAGTATCCCAAACCTCTTGGCATTTCTTTCTAGCTTTTTGGAATAGTTCTGGTTCCTTTAGAAAACGATTAATCATATCAGACCTAGTGAACTTTTTTGATTCTCTTGGATTTCCATTTTCATCTGGAAGAATATTTCCATCACTGTCCAGATCAGCTTCATCATAAATAAGCCAATCAGCAACATACCAAGCAGTTTTGCCTTGTCTCCTAATAATACCAATTTCATCAGCTAACCAATCAAATACAGAAACTTCATCAACGAACCCATATTGATCATATAGTGCAAGTTTAATTTCTCCAAGTTTTCCTGTGCCACGGTTCTTTAGAATCTTTACTTCCACAATTTGACCAATTTTATGCTCATTTCCGAATGGGTCTTTCTTTGTAATCTTACCCACTTCTTTTGTATTAAGTCTATATGAAACATAATACAAAAGTGCATTTCCTCCACTCACATGATATGCTGCATTTTTTTCATATGGATTAGGAGTAGCTCTATTTTGACTAATTAATACCCATAAGCTATCATGCATTCTAAGAGGAGACATTACTTTAGGAAGTTCTGTGCTGAATACTTTAGCTGCTTCCATCATAGCATTTTCTTTAGGTTCTTTTCCATCTGCAACAAGTTTTTTATTTTCTTCATCAAGTTGCTTTTGTTTGATAGTTTTAAGTGTATCAGTACTATCAGTTACCAAAATAGCAGATGAATCTGAAAATAGTGAAACAGCTTCTTGGAATAAACTTTGAATTGTAATATCAAAAAGTTCTTCTGGAACCTGCACATCAATCTTTTCAGCAACATTTTTTCCATAACGTTTTGCTAAATTGATTGTAAGACCACCTTCTAAATCAGTATATACAGTTTTGTAATCTTTATAACGATCAGAATTACTTGCTACAACAGCTTCTGTAGCTACTGCAAGAGCAGTCTTACCACTTCCTTCTGGACCATGAATACGTACCGCAGTACCTTTTCTGTATCCTCCATCAATATTATTACTTAGATATAGATTTAAAATAGTCGAGCCAGAAGAAATAGTATCTTCTTTTGAAAGAAAATCAACATATTCTAAATTATCTTTATTGATTTCTGGAAGATAAATATTTGCATCATCTGATGCTTTCTCATCATTTTTCTTTCGTGCCATAACAGCTCCAATTATTTAGGTATCATTAATTTATAAGTGATTTTTTTACAGCATATTTTGCAAGATCATAAAGTTCTTTACTTTCCTTAGGCAGTTCTTTCTGCACAAATTCGCTATTGCAAATTACTGGAATTATCTTAATTGCTGCCATTTCTTTAGTGGATGGTAAAAATATTAATGCAAGAGCACTTATTACAGTAATTACAGCAACAATATTTCTATTAAAAATAATTTTCTTGCATAAAGCATGATATTCCTCTAGTGATTTACTGTTCCACTCGGCAAATTCAGAACGTAAAAATGTTGCACAAATAACAAATATAGTTCCAAGTAAAGTAATTGCCCAAAAACCACTTCTGAGCGAATCAAGTCTAAATATCCAATAAATCATTTCTTCAGTTATCATAGTAATTCCTCATAATATCAATAATGTATGATTTACCTTTCATGCCACAAAATTTAGTTATTGGCATACCATTTTTGTAAAAATAAACAGTAGGAAGTGTTTCTACTTCAAATTGTTTTGTCAACTCTCTATTTTCATCAACGATCACTTTTAAAAACTTAACATTTGGATATTGATTTGCAATAGCATCAAATATTTGTGTTACAGCTTTACATGGAGCACAACTAATTGAGCCAAATAAAACTACAGCATTTTCTTTAAATTCTTCATCATTATTAACAATTTTCATAATTTACTTTCCTGTGCTTCCAAAACCACCAATACCACGATTTGTTTCCTCTAAGTCGTCAACTTCTACAAATTCAACTTCTTCTGGATCAGCATTTGTAATAATTAGTTGCAGAATTCTATCTCCAACTTCATATGGTTTCGCATGCTTTCCGACTTTATAAAAGAAGGCTTTCACTTCTCCTCTATAATTTCGATCAAGCACTCCACAAGAGTTTGCTAATACCATTCCAGTTTTATGAACACTGGAACGTGGACGCAAATCTCCCCAATGTCCTTTAGGAATATCGAAAGCAAGTCCAACTCCATATTCATATTTTTCATCAGCTTCATGATATTTTACAGAAGTTGCTACAAGATCGAATCCAGCATCTTCAGAATGCTTTCTGAATGGAGCTTTTGCATTGTCTGATAGTTTCTTGTACTTAATGATAACTTTTCTCATAATTTGACCCTTTAAAGAGAAAGGGAGGAGGTATCCTCCTCCCTCCCAAACTTAATTATTACCACTCATCATCACTGATAGTACCACTTTCAGAAGATGCAGCACTCTCAGTTTCTTTCATCACAGAAGAAACAGGTTCATTGAACACATTATCTTCAGTAGAAGAAGTAGTTTCTTCAAATTCTTCCGGATTGAATGAAGCACTGGTTTCAGATTTCTTAAGTGCTTCTACAATCTTGTTGCATTCACTTTCATTATATTCTGAAATGCAATCATCAATGTTTAGATTGATGATAGTTTCAAACTCAGCATCAGAAATTTCAGCAGGACGTTCAAAAAAATCAATCTTATCGCATTCAATCCACTTCACATTGCGACCCGCAATATTCTTTTCGCGTTCAACAAACCTTGCTTTAATTGACTTGCCAAGATTATCCCAACGATAAAATGAGATAGATTCATCATTTACAGCAACATTTGCTTCGTATTCCTCATAAAGCTTCTTAGCAAAAATGCCGCGAGTTGAAGCAAAAGTCATAATTTCATAATCAGTATTACCAAGCGGAGAGTTTGGATGCAGTCTGATTACAAAAACGTTAAAGGTTTTATCAGTTTTTTGATAAAGTTTCTTTTCTCTGTTTTCATCAGTGAACATAAATTCGCAAACAGGATCACTTTCAAAGCTCTTGAGTTCAGGATTATAAGAACTTCCAAAAGAGCGCTTACAAACAGAACTGTGTGCTCCAAAAGAATGAACACGAACTTCTCGATCAAACCAAACCGGGTTTTCTCCAAGATCGTAAATCTTCTGTTTAGCAAAGTAAGGATGATAAGAATACTTCAAGGGAAACTGAAGGACATCAAACTTATACACACCCGGTTCAGTGATAGTTAGATTCTTAACATTTTCAGGCTGCTTAAACCACCAAAGCTTATCATTACTTTTAACATTGTTTTCGGCATTTTCTTTCATCTGCCGAATCCGATCAGGAGTAAAGCCAAAGTTCCGGGTAAATGGAGTACGATTCATAATTTCTTTTCCTTATCTTTATCTATTAGAGGTTGTCAATCACACTGGCAATATTAGTAAGCGAGAATGTCAGAATATCACTTTCAGAAATTAGCTTATTACGCTTTTTAATAGCTTTCATAAATGTATTTGAAGCTTTAATAAGTTCTTCAAAATTGGGATTAGTGTTATTTTTATTCTTATTAAAGAATGTATAATTAGAACTAATAGAAGCATCAATCGCTTCGAGATGATTTGCCATATTGTTCAATCTGTTTTTAAGCAGGTTAACAAGTTCATCAGCTTTCTCACAAGTAGTGATTAGAAATTCCTGATAAGTTTCATGGAGGCAACCAGTTTCATCCCTGATAACAACAACTTCTCTATCATTATCTTCATCAATGTAGTTATAAACAATTTCACCTGCATAAATGATATCTTCAAACGGATTGCTGCGTTCATTAATAATACCATACTTACGACACCGCTTAGATTTCATAGTGATCTCCTTATTGATTCTTAGTCATATCTTCAGTTAGAAATTCTTTTCTTGAGTAATATTGTCTTTTAGCTGTCATGGCTTCATACATATACTTGAAACGCATTGCTCGAAGTGTAGCAAGTGCAACGTTTTCTCTTGCTTCTGACACTTCTGAATCAGAGTTAATTACATATTTGATAGAAGTTTCGTTAACTTTGTCAAGCCCAAATTGAGCAGGGTTCTTTTTGATTGCTCTATAAGTTTCCCCCTCAATTCTTTTCAGCTCTGATTCTGCAACAGCCAATTCTGCTTCAAGTCTTGCTCTTGCACACCCAATTTCATCCCATTCAGAAGCAAGTTTTAAAATGTCTTCTTCTGTAGGATTTTTTGGACAAATGGTGTATTTTTTGCATTTGTCAAGCTTGTTTTCATATTCAGCTTGAGTTATAAGTGGGATTTTCATGATTAATTTTCTTCCTCGTTTTCTTCTGCATCTTCGATCATTTCATCTATAATAGTGTCAAAAATGTCAATAGGAGTTAAAGTTCCGTAAGCTGTCACATGTTATAATAACACTTCTTGCTTCAACGAAGCTCTAACGAGCTTCTCCACAAGCACACCCTGAGTGACCCTCAGTGTAAATCCTAATACCTTCATGAAGTAGATTTAATGCTGCATTGAAATCAAGGAACCTAGAGTGATTCCTTTCTTGCAACATTTTTAATATAGCACGAACTTTGAACTTGTCAAGCTAGCAACTCATATTTCTGATAAATTTCCATAAATTTTTTCCAAAAACTGATAGACCCTCTTCAATACATGGAGATTCCATTGCCTCAATAAGAGTGCAAGCAGTATCCATATCATTACAATTTTTTGGATTCTTGATCACATATTCAAGAATTGCAATAATACCATGTCTAATTGCTTCATAAGGCATCTCAAGTTTTTGAAAATCACTTAAAATTTCCTTATAGTCTTTTAATGTGGAGTTTTTTCCGTGAAGAAGCCTTTGAACAATGTCAAATAATTGCGGATTTTCTTCATAAACTATTTTATCTTCAATGACCTGTTGCTCCACAGGAAGTGTATGGATGCTATAAAGCAATCTCATGGCTTCTCTTGGACAACCATCACTTACTTCTGCAATTTTGTTTGCAACAGATTTACCAACTTTGAAATTATGTTTAATCATAGTTGGTTTGATCAGTTTATAAAGAATTTCTTCTTTTGTGAGAGGTTTTACTTCATATTTTGTGAATCTATTAATGAATTGTGGAAGTAGAACTTCCGGATTAGTAGTAGTTGCAAAGATGTAAACAAATTCTGCTAAGTGTTCCAAAGTGAAAAGAAAACTCTCTTGAACTTTTTTTGATTGAGATAATTTATGAACTTCTTCTAGAATGATTGCTTTCTTATGTGATCTACCTCCAAATGGAACTGTGTTAATAGTTTCGCATACAGTTCTTGCAGTTTCAATGTTACACATAAGACCACAATCGATATATTTAATATCGAGTTCATCAATTGCGAGCTCATTCAACAAACAATTTACAAAAGTGCTTTTTCCACACCCGGATTTTCCAATAAACATGATTGTTTGCGAAAGTTTATTGTTGGCAATAGCAGATTGTAGTTTATTTTTGATAACATCATTTCCTACAATCTGCTCAATTGATTGAGGTCTTTCACTAATGGAAAAGTCACTCATCTAGCACAAATTCCTCAATATTGTTTTCTTTGTTAGTTTCAAAGTCAATGCTATACTCCTGTTCCCTAAGTTTTAGGAATCTAGTTAGATTTTCTAGAGCTTGTTCATAACTGGAACACACTCCACCAACTTCTTTACTGAATCGATTTGTAGGCTTATACCAAATAAATACAGTCATTAAAGATTTCCTTCCGCCATTTCATTAACAAAGCATTTTAGTTCTTTTTCTGATAATTTTAATGTAGCATCAATTTCATTGAAGTCAAGTACCATTTCAAAATAATCTTCTGATTTTTTCTGAGTTGCATAATGTTCATTATCGAACATAAAGACAACTTTAGAATCTCCCATAGGAGAAACTTTGACGAGTAAACCAAATGGTGTATACTTTTTAAATGAGTTCTTTAAAAATTCATTATAAAGTTCATGCAAAGCAAGGTTCCGATCCCCTTTAGGAATAATGTCAAAAATATGACCAATAATACCATTAATGCTGCAATTTCCTGATTTCATTAATGAAAATGAATATGAATCACTCATTCTAGAAAGCTTTCTTCTGTAATACCTTTGTAAACATTTTTCAGAGTAAACAGCAAAGTTTGTTTTGTAAGAGCTCCACTGTTTCCATAAAATTCTAAATCAAGAACTTTCACTCTACCTTCATAACGATCAACTGGCTTAACTGTAACATTTGAATTATTAAAAATAATCGCTAATTCAGATTTAAGCTTATAAGCTGCGGTGAATACATCAAGTTTATTCAGTTCTGCCATGTTTTAATATCCTCCTGCATCTTTTTTAAATTTGAATTTCATCTGTCACATGTTCTTAAGAACACTTCTTGCTTCATTGAAGCTCTAACGAGCTTCTCCACAAGCACTTCCCGCATGACCTGCGGTGTAAATCCTAATTCCTTCATGAAGTAGATTTAATGCTGCATTGAAGTCACGATCGATTGTCAGTCCGCAGGACGGACAAACGAACGTTCTTTCACCCAACAGTAAATCAGCTTTATGATACCCACAGCTACTACAAGTTTTACTGGATGGATAGTACCTATCAACTTTGATGTAGCTATTACACTTGTACATCAACTGCCTATGTACTTCTGACATGCAAGAGTTATGAACTCCTTTGCGAGTGCGCTTGTCAGCACACTCTTGCATGGCTTTCACATCCAAGTCTTCAATTACTACAACACCGTGGTTCTTGGCTATTGCAGCAGTGAACTTGTGAACTGCATCCTGCTTGATGCTCCTGATCCTCTGATATGCCTTAGCTACCTTGATACGAGCTTTCGCTCGGTTCTTGGAGCCTTTCTGCTTACGAGCAAGCAGTCTTTGCTTACGCTTCAACTGCCTCTCTAAGTTCTTGAGCATACCCGGAGTTTTGCATTCAGTGCCATCACTTGCTATCGCAAGTGACTTGCACCCAACATCAACTCCAACAAAGGAATTAGAAGAACTTCTAACTTCCTCATCCATCTCTACTTGCACTGAAACATACCAGCCATCAGCATCATGAGATACTGTGTATGACATGATCTTGCAATCAGAGTAACGGAGGAACTCCGTCATCCTTACTCTACCTATCAAGGGCAACTTGATCTTGTTTCCATAGATAACTGCTTGAGCATTATCCACATAAAAGCTGTCATGCACTCCCTTACGTTTAAAGCTCGGATGCTCTACCTGCTTTCCAGCATAAACACCAGCTTTCAAGTTCTCAATGAACTTCTTATAACTGTTCTTTGTATTAAGAATAGCTCTTGTCTGTGATGTTCTAGCTGTTTCTGAAGCCCATTCAGGCTTCTCCGCAGTCCAGCGATTAGCAAGCTCATAAACTGAAGGATTCTTTCCAGTTTCCTTCCAACCTTTATAGGTTTCAGCTAAAGCCCAATTGTAAGCGTACCTCGCGGTTCCTGCTGTCTTTGACAGCATGACCGCTTGAGCCTTGTTAGGCTTTAACTTGATTTTATGTGCTCTACTAATCATTTCGTTCTCCTTTGTTATATGCTTAATATAACATGGAATCAAGAAAAATCAAGCGGTTTATTGTACTTTTTTATAAGATTTATCTTGTGTTCTTATAACATGTGGTTCTTGTTCACTGTGATTCGCTACTTCACAGCGGCTTATCCGACTGGTCAGATAATCCTCTTCCTTGTACTCTTGCTTCTCAGCCCAATTTGTAAAAGTAATTTCCGGTTCAGCATGTAGAGGAACAGTAAGCCACGGAAATACTTTTTGTGTTTCTACTTCCATTACCTGTTTCAGCATCCTGACATACTCTACAACTTCATCTTTATATACATTACTTACAATATCGTCATGAATAACAAGAACAGGAAAAGACTTTAATTTTTTCTGTTCAATCAACTTAATCAAACGACAAAGACAAAATAATGTAACACAAGAACCGGAACCTTGAACAGGCCCGTTAAGCAAGGAGTTTCTAGACATAATATCTCTGATAGTGAGACCAGTAGGATATTCTACTTTACCTGTTTCCAAATATTTTTGGTAAGTTGCTTCACGCCACTCTTTGGTTACAGTCATGCGATTATCCCAAAAGTCTTTAATAAAACCATCAATGTATTCTTCATACTGAAGATAGAAGAACTCTGCTTTTTCTAATGGGGCAGTTCTAGAATTTCTGCAATCGTTTAAATGCTCTTTATATTTTTCCTCCATATTAAGAACTTTAATTACACGTTCTCTTGCAGTTTCAGTTGGAGTTACATGTAAATCATTATCATCCATTGCTTTCCATAAACTTTCTCCCATAGTTTGCTTAGCACTTCCAAACAGACCTGCAAATGAAGCTGTTTTACCTCCATTTCGCAATGCTTTTGCATACTTAGTATGATGTTCTTCATCATACTGTTTTAAAGCATGGAATTCTTCATCATTTGTGCAAAATACATAAAGACAATTATCTTTGTGCATATCGACACCACCGTCAAGAGATGCAATCATATATGGGTCTTTTGTAATATTTGCACTGATGTTGTTCTCTAGACCACTGAAGTCACAAGAAACAAGCGCACAATCTTTATTGTCTGGAACAAAACATGATTTCAACAGCTTAACTTGCTCAGGAATACGAGAGCTTTGATTCATCAGATTAGGACTGTTTGATGCCATTCTGAACGACGCAACGTTATTCAAAGTGTTGAAAGCTCTGATTCTACCGTCATCATTTGTTTCATCAAAGTATGACTTCAAATAAGTTGTTGCCATTTTTTCATATTTTCTTTTTTCAAGAATATATTGAATAAATGGTTCCTGATCTACCATCTTGTTCAGCCACTCATGGTCTGCTTTTGGTTTAGCTTTCTTGCTGATACCTCTAGGCCAAAGACCTTTCCTATTGATGAATATATCAATAATCTGAGCATCACTTACTAATGATGTTTTCTCTTTATAAATAGATTGCCATTCTTTCCATACAGGTTCATCTTTGATTTTTTCTTCTACTTCTTTTAATTTATTTTCGCAAAAAGCGTAGCTTTCTTTAGCTCGATCCAAGTCCATCTTAATGCCATGAAGTTCCATCTTAGCTAAAGCAATACTACCTTTATGAAACAGCTTAAAAGCAAAATCTTTATTAGGATTTGTTTCTTTATTCCATTCTTCAAGTTGATCTAATGCACAATACATTGTGTATACAACGTCAAGAGCATTGTAGTACAAAAGATCATGAACAGGTGCTTGTTTAATATTATTAACACCATTGTTACCTTCTGCTTCAAGATATTTATGGACTGTATCTTCATAAGAAATTCCATAACGCCAAAATGTATTAAATTTCAAAGAAGTAATACCATCTTTATTATTTAAAAGATGACTTAGAATGACAACATCAGCATATAAATTTTCTGGATTACAATTCAACTTCTTTCTGCACCAGCAGTAGTCAAACTTCCAATTAGCTCCTACAATTTTAGGATTTAGAGAAAATATCTTTTGAATATAAGGAAGTGTTTTGTTTGTAATTAGAAAGCCAACCGATCCAATACTTTTATCATACATAAAAGAAATACTATATGCGAACTGGTTTTCATTATAGCATTTAAGACCCGAAGTTTCCAAGTCACATGCAAGAAGTGCTTCTGGAGTATTCTTCAAGTAAACATAAGCAGTCTCCATCCACACAACAGCCTCAGCTTCTGATAAAACAGAAACAGGAGATACTTCTTCTGGTCTAACTGGAAGTGGTTCAAAAGATTTCTTATAGGCTTTTCTAATATCTTCTTTTAAAGCCCTTACATACATTCTATATCTACCTGTTTTTTCGATTGCACGAGCTTTATCAATAGCTGTGCTAGCCATTCTCCATCTTTCATTAAGATTATAAGAAGGGTTATTCACTACATCAGTAGTATAAAAAGTATGAACAAGCCAGCAGTTCCAATTTCGTTTTGGAATTATAAAGCCGTGCCATTTGACAATATCGCCAAGATTTCGGGTCCATTCCTGACCTACTGTAGATTGAAGAACATCATTCCCGAAAGCAATTACCAGTCTTGGTTTAACTTGCTGTATAATGCGTTCTAAGCGGTTTAAACAGCAAGTATTATGAATGCCTTTCATTTCAGAAGTATGACAGCCAATTACATTTACAATTGTGCAGTCATTCCATGAAATATCAATTGATTCAAGTTGCATTTTGAGCCAAGCATTATCACTTCCAACTCCACAAATACCTTGAGCATCTTCTGTTTCTGATGGTTGAGGAAGCAGCAATAGAATACCATTTTTACCACTTCCTGTAGCTTCCAGTTTTGGATTAGAAGCTTTCAGATACAGTTTACAACTGGAACAAGATGTCGTATGGGATAGTTTTGTATCTGATTCTCTATAAAAAGACATATGTATTACTCATTGTATTTTAATTAGTAAAGTTCTGATTCCATAATTTTTAATTTTGAAAAATGGATCACCAGATTGTAGATATTGCTCTCCACTGTAATCATCCTCTTTGGTATAACCAATTTCTACTCTGATATCGCCATACATTTGCTTGTAATCTTCTAATTCTTTAATAACTTCAGAAATTGTCATTATAAACTCCATTATACTTTATAAATACTATTGTTCATACAAAAGGAACTTCCACATATTTTCTTGATGTGTAGAATCTCAATAAGTCATCAATTTCCTTATCCAGTCTTTCAATTTCACGACTTCTATCGTATGGATTTTGGAAATGAGCGTCAAGCTGTCACGTGCTATAATAACACTTCTTGCTTCAGCGAAGCTCTAACGAGCTTCTCCACAAGCACTACCTGAGTGACCCTCAGTGTAAATCCTAATTCCTTCATGAAGTAGATTTAGTGCTGCATTGAAGTCACGATCGATTGTCAGTTCGCAGGACGGACAAACGAACGTTCTTTCACCCAACAGTAAATCAGCTTTATGATA
>OGRD01000343.1_pt1 | contig 26212 bp, 21 predicted proteins | sample 1553441 | NCBI WGS metagenome assembly OGRD01 (sample SAMEA2580106, study PRJEB22360) | human gut metagenome | biome: human gut; feature: human-associated habitat; material: faeces | place: Denmark | collected 2008/2010
AAAGTCAATGCCGCGCTCTGTGAGCGCGTCGAACTGCTCGCGCACCGCGCCGTAAATGCTCGGGTCGCCCGTGTGCAATCGCACGGTGGTCTTTCCCTCGCGCTCCGCCCGCTCGATGAGGGCGATGACCTCTTCAAGCGTCAGCTTCGCGCTGTCGTGAACCTCGCAGCCCGGTTTCGTGAATGTAAGCAGCTCGGGATTCACCAGCGAACCCGCGTAGATCACCACATCTGCTTCGCCAAGGAGCCTTGCGCCCCGCAGCGTGATGAGATCAGGCGCGCCGCTTCCGGCGCCAACAAAATGTACCACGTTCAGCCCTCCCTGATCTGTTCGAGCAGTTCCTCCGCGCCTTCCGTTTCGCAGAGGAAACCGTATTCCTTCGAAAATAAGATTGCGCCGCTCTGGAGTTCGCCGCTCTTATAGCCGAGCATCGTGCCGATGCGCTGTCCCAGACGCACGAGGAAGGCATCCTTCAGCCCCTCTTCGTCCAGGATGCGCAGCGCGTCGTCGCAGGTGGCGCAGTGCAGAATTTTCTCCGTGCGTTCTGCGCGCAGGCCCAGCGCCGCGCTGTGCGAGGCGATGATCTCCATGCGGCAGTCGCCGAATTTCGAGTGCGTGTTCCACATGCCGCCCGCGAGCTTGACGAGCTTACCAATGTGTCCGATGAGCAGCGCGCCGTGAAAACCGAATTCCTTGCAGAATTCCAGGCTGTCGCCGATGAAGTTCGACGTCAGCACCGCCGTCTTCGGGTCAAGCCCGATAAAATCGCGGATGTAGTCTGCGCCGTAGTTGCCGGGCGCAAGGAGGATGTAGTCCGCGCCGTTCTCGCGCCGCTGCCGCAGTTCCACGTGGATGGTGTCAAGCAATGCCTGCTCGCTCATCGGCTCGACGATGCCGGTCGTGCCCAGAATTGAGATGCCGCCCTCAATGCCGAGGCGCGGGTTGAAGGTCTTTTTCGCGAGCGCCTCGCCCCCCGGCGCGGAGATCGTCACGTCAATGCCGCCGTCGTAGCCGACAAGCGTGCAGACCTCGCGCACGCTTTCTTCGATCATCTGCCGCGGCACAGAGTTGATAGCCGCCGCTCCCCCGGACTGGTCAAGTCCCGGCTTCGTCACGCGGCCAACGCCCTCGCCGCCGTCGATGGTCACGCCGGGCGTGGCCGATTTTCTCACCGCGGCAAAAATGAGCGTACCGCGCGTCACGTCGGGGTCGTCACCGCTGTCCTTTCGGATGGCGCAGCGCACCTCGTCCGCGGACCGCTGAATGTCCAGCACGTCTAAATTGAGCTCGATGCCTTTCGGCGTTTGCAGGCGGATCGTCTCTTTCTTCCTGTCCGTCAGCAGCATCCACGCCGCGGCCTTAGCCGCTGCCGCAGCGCACGAGCCGGTTGTGTAGCCGAGGCGCAGGCGCTTACCGTCCTTTACGAGATATTCTTCCATCTTTTTACCGCCTGATCTGATAGAGCAGGGCGTTGCAGATGGCCGCGGCCACGTTGCTGCCGCCCTTGCGTCCACGCGCGACGATGTACGGCGCGCGCGCCTTTTCGATGATGCGCTCCTTGCTCATCTCCACATTCACAAAGCCCACCGGCACGCCGATGATGAGCGCGGGGGCGGCTTTTTCCTCTTCCATCAGCTGCTCTAACGACAGCAGCGCCGTCGGTGCGTTGCCGATGGCGAAGATGCAGGGCTTTTCAAGCGCCGCCGCCTTTTCCATCGAGACGAACGCCCGCGTCACGCCGCGCGATCTCGCCTCCTGCGCGACGTCGGGGTCGGACATGAAGCAGTGCACCTCGCCGCCGAGGCTTGCGAGGATCGTCTTGTTGATGCCCGCCTTTGCCATCTGCGTGTCGGTGACAATGTCGCAGCCGCCTTTCAGCGCGGCGATGCCCTTGTGCACCGCGTGGTCGGAAAACGTCAGATTGTCGGCATAGTCAAAATCTGCCGTCGTGTGGATGACACGCTTGATGACAAGCTCGTTTTCGGGGTCGAGCACGCGGTTTCCCAGCAGCTCCGTGATGATCTCGAAGCTGCGCTGTTCAATTTCCATCGGCTTCATCGGCTCACTCATAGCGGTGTTTCTCCTTTCGGCAGGCTTCAACAAAGCGCACCGCGGCGCTCAGGTTTGCGTAAAAGTGGAAATGCGGATAGCCCGCGTAGAGCGTTTCGCCCGCATACGCGCAGCGCCAGCTTCTTCCGCTCGGCTTTTCCGCGAGGAAGTCCTCGCCCGGATTTTCCGCATCCCAGCGGTGGAACTCGTGCGCGGGGATCTGCTCGCCCGCGGCAAACAGCATCGAATCCCGCTGCGCCGTCAATGTCGCGTAGCCAAAGCGCGTCAGCTTCCCCGCGTCGAAGCAGCTGCCCGATAAAACACCCGCCATCGCATGTCCCGCGATGGACTGCGTCAGGTACATAAAGCCGCCGCACTCGGCGACGCAGGGCAGTCCCCTTTCCACCGCCGCGCGGATAGAAGCGCGTATGGCGGCGTTTGCCTCCAACCGCTCCGCGTAGAGCTCGGGATAGCCGCCGCCGAGGTACAGGCCGTGCAGGTCTTCCGGTAAGCGTTCATCTGACAGCGGGCTGAACGGCACAAGCTCTGCCCCTAAGCGGCGCAGGAGTTCCAGACTGTCTTCATAGTAAAAGCAAAATGCCCTGTCGCGCGCGACGCCGATGCGCACATGCTCGCCCGCCACCGGAATGTCCGGCGGCGTGAATGTAAGCGGCGGCGCGCTCTTCGCGATTTGCAGCAGCGCGTTCAAATCGATCGTCTCCTGCGCCTTAGCGGCGAGACGCTGCATCTTCTCTTTCAGATCGTCCACCTCTGCCGCGGTGATGAGGCCAAGGTGACGGCTCTCGAGCGAGCAGTCGGGCATTTGCGGCAGAAAGCCGCAGGCGCGCACGCCGAGGCGTTCTTCGATCGCCCGCGCAAGCGTCGGATAGCTCATCGCCGTGCAGCCGTTCAGAATGACACCGCGGATGCGGTTTTCCGGCGCAAAGTGCAGAAAACCGTCGAGCACGGCCAGCACCGACAGTCCCGCGCCCTTCGCGTTCAGCACGAGCACGACGGGACTTTTCGTCCGCTGCGCGACCTCAAAGGTGCTCGCGCGCGAGGAATCAAGGCCGATGCCGTCGTAATAGCCCATCACGCCCTCGATGACCGTCACGTCCTTCCCTGCGCCGTTTTGCGCGAGGAGGAAGCGCAGCGTGTCGTCGTCAAAAAAGAAGGGGTCCAAATTGCTGCTCTTCGCGCCGATGATCTCGCGGTGGAACATGGGGTCAATGTAATCGGGACCGCACTTCGCCGCGGCGACAGAAATGCCGCCGTCGACAAGCGCCTGCAAGATCGCGCAGGTCACCGTCGTCTTGCCGCAGCCGCTGTTCGTTCCGGCAATGAGCAATCTCGGCGCTGCCTTCTGCATGGTCTCCCCTCCTTCTGCAATCTCTATAAAGCGTTTTTACTTGTATGCGCTACGGTACAAATTCCAATGTGCTGAAGCACTCGTCGTACTTCCCGCGCTCCAAGTGATAGAGCTGCGCGATGTAATCGCTCGTGAAGATCTCCTCCGGCGTGCCGATGCGGTCGATGCGGTCGCCCGCGACGCAGATGACTGTGTCCGAAATGCGCCGCGCCAGATCGAGCTCGTGGAGCGAGAGCAGCACGGCGAGGTCGTTTTCGCGCACCATGCGCTTGAGGACGGAGAGCAGTTCCAGTTTGTAGCGGATGTCCAAAAAGCTCGTCGGCTCGTCGAGCACGATAAGCTGCGGCTGCTGGCACAGGGCCCTTGCGAGCAGAATGCGCTGCCGCTGGCCGTCGCTGACGGCGGAAAACGGCGCGTCGGCGAACGCGAGCGCGTCCACCTGAGAAAGCGACTGCTCGACGATCTTCTTATCTTCGTCCCGCAGGACGCCGAGCCTTCCCGTGTAGGGATAGCGGCCCGAGCTGACCACATCGCGGCAGGTCATGAGCTCCGGTTCGACGCGCGCGGTCATCAAGATCGCCATGCGCCGCGCGACGTCGTTGCGGCTGCGCGAGCGCATCGTCTCGCCATCCAGATACACTGTGCCGGAAAGCTCCGGCAGCTGACCGATGACGGTTTTCAGGATCGTCGACTTGCCCGAGCCGTTCGGCCCGATCAGCGTAACGATCTTTCCCCTCTGCACGCAGAGGGACACATCCTCGATGAGGGACTTGCCGTGGTAGCCGACGGATAAATTCTTTGTCTCCAAATAGCCGCTCATTCCCGCCCCGCCTTTCTGCGCACCATCATGTAGATGACGACCGGCGCGCCGAACACCGCCGTGACCGAGCTGATGCTGACTTCCGTGGGCGCAAAGGCCGTGCGCGCGATGAGATCACACGCAAGGCAGAAGATACCCCCGCCGAGGAAGCTCGCCGGGATCAGCAAAAGCGGCTCCGCCGTCTTGAAAAGCGCCTTCATCAGGTGCGGCAGCGCGATGCCGACAAACGAGATGGGGCCGGCGAAGGCCGTCACGCAGGCAGATAACACGCTGGAGAGCAGAATGAGCGCCGCGCGGAACGCCTTGATCGGCACGCCCATGTTGCGCGCGTAGACCTCGCCGAGCTGGTAGGCGCGGATCGGCTTGGAGAGGAAAAATGTCAAAATCAGCGCGATCCCGCACGCCCAGGCCATCGTCGTCACGTTTTCCCACTTCATGCCGGAAAACGAGCCGTTCGACCAGTTGTGCAGGTTCACGATGTTTGAATCGTCCGCGAACGTGACGAGAAAATCCGTCAGCGCTGAGCAGATGTAGCCGATCATCACGCCGCAGACGACGAGAAGGCTCATCTGATTGACCCGCTGCGAAATGAGCAGGATGAGGCCCATCGAGAACATCGCGCCGATGAACGCCGCGCTGATCAGCAGCGCTGACGATGATCTGACGCCGCGGCTGAGGAAAACGATCATCGCGATCGACACTGCGAGCTTCGCGCCCGACGAAATGCCCAGCACGAACGGCCCCGCGATGGGATTGTGGAAAAACGTTTGCAGAAGATACCCCGACACGGACAGCGCACCGCCTAAAATGAGCGCCGACGCCATGCGCGGCAATCTAATTTGCATAATGATCTGCTTTTGCGTCAGGTCATCCCCGCCGCCGAGCAGAATTTGTCCTATCTGAGACGCGGAGAGCTGCACGCTGCCCGCGAATAAATTCCAGATCAAAAAAACAGCCAAAAGGACGAGCAGCAGCAAAAAGCCGCACCACGTCCGTGTTTTCCGCTTCTGCTCCATGCCCGTCCCTCCTGTCTGTTTCAACTTTCCAGTCAAAAATTATTGCAGCTTTGTCAAAAAACGGAGCGGCGTATCCGCCCCGCTCAAAACGGTGTGGAGATCCACGACGAGGTCGCTCAATTCGAGCGATTCCTGATAAAAGTCCTTCGTCAGGCACCAGACGTTTCCGTTCTGCACGGCCTTAAAGTCGCCAAGCAGCGGTTCGAGCGATAAAAGCTCGTCGATCGTCGTAAGCCCGCCGTCGATGATGCTGTTGTAGATGAGCACATCCGCGTCGTGCGCGCCGCTGTAAAATGCCTCCATCTGGATGGTGACGGTGGACTGGGCGTTCTCCTCTTCCGTGTTGTCAAAGGAGACGTATTCCCCGCCCGCCATGGCGATGGATTTAGCGACATAGTCCGTCGACTTTCGCACATTGACCGCGCCGTTGCTCGTCACATAGAAGAATGTGACGGTCTTTCCCGTGGGCGCAGCGCCCAGAATGCCTGAAACGCTGTCCATTTTCTCCTCAAACAGCGCCGCGGCCTCGTTCTCCTTGCCGATGAGCGCACCGTAGAGCTTGACCCACTCCATGCGGCCAAACGGCTCGCTCTCGTAGCTGGACATTTCCACGAGCACGGGGATGCCCAGCGTTTCAAACTGCTCGATGACCTCGGGCGAGTGGTAGATCATCGTGTTTTCAAGCACCAGATCGCAGCCCTGCGACAAGATAAGCTCGTAATCAGGCTCGGAGTATTTGCCCGCGTAAAGCATGTCACCCGCGCTCATGGCCTCCTTCGCCTGCTCGATATACCAGTCCGACTCCTTGCGTCCACTGAAGCGGATGCTGTCGACCGCGTCCAGCTGGGCAAAGCTGTCCATCGCCGCGCTGGCGACCAGATAAATTTCATCAAGCGGCTGCCGCAAAACTGTCACGCCCTCCGGCACGCCGCTGGGCACGGCCGCGCCCTCCGTCACGAGCAGGAATTTCTGATCCTGCCCGATGGTGATGCGCTTGTACTCGTCACCCGCGTAGGAAACGGAAAACTGCGCGGCGTAGTCAAGCGGCATGGTCTTGTCAAACGACAGAGCATCCCACGCGACCGCCGCATTTTCGCCGTTCGAACCGTCCTGCGCTTTGTCCCCGCAGGCGCAGAGTGTCAGCACGGCCAACAGCGTGAGAAGCGCGCGCGGCAGGCGTCTCATCCGTTCACCTCGGCGCTTGAGGCGTCGAACGTCAGCGTGTAGTCGATCTCGTGCGGCGTGCTCATGGCGGTGGTATCGCCGACCACGGCAAGCGGCGTATCCAGCGCGGCGACGGGGATCTCAAACGTCGAGCCGTTTTCGGTCGAGAGCACATCGCAGCGCTCGCCGTCCACGAGCATATAGTCATAGTGGCTGCTGCTCCAGACGATGGTGGCGGTCATTTTGCCGTCCGCGACCGTCAGCGTACAGGGCGACTGGATGTTCGCCTTGCCGCTGCCGCCCTCGAGCGTCACGGCGATCGTGTAGGTGCCGTCGGCCAGGGCGAGATCGTCGACGGTCTTGCCGGATTCCTCGACGGGAACGGGGTTGGAGACGGAGACCTTGTGGTCGTACCACTTGCCCTTCGTGCCGATGATGGCGACGTCGAACTCCTCGTCCAGCGCGGGCACGGGGATATCAAAGCCATTGACCTCCTCGCTCAGGCCGTCGGAATAGGTGACGGTGTCGGTTGTGGGCTGCAAGAGCGCCGCGCCGTCCTTCCGCGCGTCCTCCGCCGTGCCGCAGAAGAGGTTCAGAATGCTCTTGGACGGCAGGCTGATGTGGATCGTCATCTGGCCGTTTTCGACCGTCAGCGTCCCCTTGCCCTTGCATGCCTCGTTCACGTGGAACATGCTGCTGTCGGTGCTGAAATCCGCGGTGTAAACGCCGTCGGCAAGCGCGGGCTCGGTGTTCGTGTCCTGCGGATCGCCGTCCCCGCTCTTCTGCCCGCAGCCGAAAAGCAGCGTGCAGAGCATCAGCACGGTCAGTATCAGTGTCAATGTTCTTTTCATTGGGAAGTACCTCCATCTGGAAAAGGCTCCGAAGCGGTGCACAATCGCTTCGAAGCCCCTTTTTGATCCTTTTTATGCGTTCAGGGCGTCAATGGCGGCCTGGGTGTGGGCGATGTACAGCGCCTGGATGTCGGCAATCTCGCCGAGGCCCGCGATCTGGCAGTCGACGGTGAAGTCGGCAGCCTCGAACATAGTCTTCCAGGAATCGTCGTCGCTGCCGGCCATGTCGTTGTTGGCGTGGTCACCCGCAACGACCATCAGCGGGCGCAGGATGACGTTGGTGTAGCCCGCGGCCTTGACGGCCTCGATGACGGACTCGCAGGAGGTCTCCTCCGGCTCGCCCTCGACCGTGCCGATGAAGACGTTCTCATAGCCAAGGTTCTGCATCTGAGCGCTCATCTGGCTGTAGCTGACCTTGGCGACGTGTGCGGTGCCGTGGCCCATGAAGACGAACGCGGCGCCAGCTTCCTTGGCAGCCTCGAGAGAGTCAAAGCCGCTTGCCTCGACCGCGGCGGCGGTGATGGCCTTGGCGACAACTTCCTTGTCGGCGTTGATGACGGTCGCGTCGCTGCCGACCTCGCCGAGCAGGGGCTCTGCGATGGAGACAGATTCGAACCGGTCGCGGTACTCGTCGATGGTAGCACACATTTCGTCATACTCCGCGCCGTGCATCAGGTGCGTCGGCTGCACGACGAGGTTCTTGACGCCGTTGGCCACAGCGCGGTCGAGCGCCTGGGTCATGTTGTCGATCTTCTCGCCGTCGCGGGCCTGAATGTGGTTGATAATGATCTGAGCCGTGAAAGCGCGGCGGACGGACCAGTCAGGATAGGCCTCCTGCAGGGCGTCCTCAATGTTCTTGATGTCCTTCACGCGGCTGTCGTTGTAGGACGTGCCGAAGGAAACGACCAGAAGCTCGTTCTCGCCGATGTCATCCTGGTTGCGGGGATCGTCCTTGGACGCATCGCCCGTGTCAAGGCCGAAATACTCGGGGCTCGCTTCCTCACCCTCGACCATGGCCTTCTGCTCGTCGGTCAGCGCGTCCCAGGCAGCCTTGGCAGCCTCGCACTGCGCGTCGGTCTCATCGGTGCGCTCCTGAACGTAGATCGCGTCGATGAGCGCGGCGACATTGTCGGCCGCGGCCTTGTCGGCGTCCTCCGTGTTCTGCGTGTCGTCGGCAGCGTCGTCCTTCTTGCTGCCGCAGGCGGTCAGCACGCCCAGCAGCATTACGGCTGTGAGCAGGATTGCAAGTGCTTTTTTCATGTTTCTCTTTACCTTCTTCTTCAAAAATCGTTCTGAAAGAAATATAAAAGCGGCCATGGTGACCCACAGCCGCTCTCACGATTCCAACCAGCAACACCGCGCCGCGAAAAAATCGCGCCGCGGGTAAACTCGCAGAAATATCAGCCTGTGTGCAGCGGGCTTGAGATTTCCCGCAGAGGCAGGTCTCCTGACTTCGTTCATCGCGGCGCTGCCCTTCCCAGTTTCCCAGTGGCTACGCAGGCCGTTCCCGTACACAGTGACTGCATCGTTCCGGATTCGCACCGGATTCTCTATTCTCCGCCTCGCGGCGGCACCTCTGCGATACAATTTTACATTTTTTCAGACATAGCAGATTATAGCATTCCCCGTCGAATTGTCAATGAGGAAAGCGTGGCGTCCCTTTTACCTTTTGTGTTGATGGTAAAAACTCCGTCGATTTCACCAAAAGCGTGCCCCAGATACCTAATTTCCGAGAGGATACCTAATTTTTAGGGTATCCTCTTTCCTTTGCCTGCTGTCTTAAAACCAAGCTTACTGATATTCAGAAGAAAATGAGATTTTGAGGATGGTGTTCCTATGGAAGATCTATTTGACAGGTTCCAAGCCATAACAGGCATTTCCAGAAGAACAGAAAAGAAGGCAACACATAATAGACAATCAGATATATGGCTTCGCCACTTCTGGAATCGCAGCTACACTAGTAAGAAGGCAGTTGTATGATGACCCTACACTTGTAAAAAACATCTATTTCACAACTGCAAAGGACATAGTAAAAGAGATACAAGGAGCATTCAGCAATATGCAATTTGAAATCTTATCGGCGGTATGGATACAATCACACGATAGTTCTCCGCTGCAAGCAGGCGGATGAGCAGCGGCGAAAACGCGATGATACCGCCCGCGCAGAGGTAGATTGCGTACGGAAGTTTATGCTTCGTTCGCCTCTGAAAAGGTGAAGAAAATGCCTGCTGTCAAGAATGGTTTCAAAATTGAGATTTTTAATGTCCCGACATCGTGATCGTGGAGATGCAGCCCTATTACTTTGCTTTTCATCTTTCTGTTTGGAATTGCTTTTCAGCCTTCTGCCTGATATAATAATGGTAGCATAACGCGAGAAGCTTATCGATAGGATCGGGTGTATTTATGTGAACGCCAAGACCTGATCGGACAAAGAAAGGGTGGGGAGAATGTTATGTCAGAGATAATGTGGCACATCTGCATTTCGAGCATCTACACCCGTGACCGAGTAGAATGCTTTCTACGATGGGAACGCTTTCATTGCGATTGTGGTCGGAATTCATTGATACTGTTATCTTTTTGAGCTTTGCTTATGGCTGGATACAAATGTTAAGGGAGATATTGATATGGCATTTTTAAATGAAAACGAATGGATACGCCTCAATGAGATCGCATACAATATTTCATTTATCTATACAGTAGAGGAAATGCAGCATGAAATTCTCAACCGATGGCTTCCTTTTTTGATTTCGTATGATAGCGCAATTTTTGCCCGAATCTCTATTGCGGAGAATGGATCCTATCAGTTTCAGGCCCCAGCGGCTTTTCATCTGCCTCAGCAGGCTGTCGATGTCTGGATGCAGGAAAGCCTGAATTCAGATGCTTTTCGCTGGGCGCTGTATACCTGTAAAGGCGGTGCTTTTCGGGAATCTATGCCATCTTCGGATGAACAGGTGAATAGCAGCGGAATCTACCGGAACTTCTATCTGCCCAATCACTTGGCATATTCCGTCGGCCTTTCCATCTCCTTTCGAGAAGAACCGGTCGGCTTATTGAAATTGTACCGGCAAGCTGATAAGCCTCCGTTTAGCGAACGGGATATGTTTGTATTGGAGCAGTTGCACAAGCACTTTGCATACCGTTTAGTATATGAAGCAAAAAAGGGAGACACCCGCTATTTTTACGCAAAAGGATATCATGAAAAGTTGTGCAGCCAGTACGGCTTGACCAGTCGAGAAGGGGAAATGTTAGATTTGGCCGTACACGGGCTGTCCAATGAAGATATCGCTCAAAAAATGAATATCAGTATCCATACGGTAAAAAAACATTTCCACAGCATATATACCAAAATGAATGTGCGTAACCGGGTACAGATGATCCAGAGTCTTCCTGTATCAACCAACAAGATCGATTTTGATGCGCTATAAATAAAACTCAGGAAAAATGTACCGCCTGTATTGGCTAAACTGCATTATCCTTTGGTAGTATATAAAGATTCGTTGGTCTTACATCGGGACACAGAAGGCTTGTCCAAATAATATACAGACTACATAAAATGGAACTGGCGCTGAATTTTAACGCCGGTTCCATTTTGCTATATTTGGGGTACAAAAGTTAGGGGATGCATATGAAACGAAGCGATATTTGGTGGGCAGTTGCTTATGGGTTGTTGGCTGTGTTCACGGTACTCTTTTGCGTCACAGGAGGCTTTGCCAAGGTCAATACAGCGTATCCTTATCTGGCAGGTTTTGCGCAATTCGCTGTCTATGCTACGGCTGGTGAGTTGCTCTCCGGACGTCTGTTGGAGGGAACTTGGCAGATCAACCGGGCGACTTGGTTCAAAAGCCTGAGTTGGGGAATAGGAGGCGTCCTTGTCACGCTGGCCTTTACCGTGTTCAGCCAAGGTACCCGGCAAGCCATGGCAGCAGGTCTTCTTCCGGGATATGGAAATGCTCTGGCACAGGCCTTTTTTACCAGCGTTACCAATAATCTGTTTTTTGCTCCTATTCATTCCGCTCTGATGCGAGTATGTGGAAATTATGCTGAAATCCGCTTTTTGGCGGGACAGCATATCACTCCACGCCAAGCGGTGGACTCTGTAGATTGGGGAGAATTGATCGATTTTACTCTGTTTAAAACGATTCCTCTCTTTTGGATCCCCGTCAATACCGTGGGATTTCTTCTTCCGCAAGAATATCGTATCGTATTTGCAGCGGTGCTTTCCTTGGCATTTGGAATATTGATGACTGTTCTCAAATACGGAAGAATCGGAGTAGAAAGGAGTTACCTATATGATTCAAATTTCAGATAACACTCAGCAGATCCAACCCTCCAAGATTCGAAAAATGTTCAATAAGGCGCTGGAGTACGATCATGTAATTAGTTTTACACTGGGAGAGCCGGATTTTACTGCCTCGCCGAACGTAGTGGAGGCTGGGTGCAGGGCCATTCGGGAAGGAAAGACCAAGTATTCAGAAAATGCAGGGCTGTTGGCTCTGCGCCAGGCAATTGCAGAGTATCTCCATCGCACAGAGGGACTCTCTTACGATCCTGCAAGCCAAATTGTGGTGACGCCTGGAGCCATGGGAGCCTTGTTTTTGGCGCTGAAAGTGCTGCTGAATTCTGGGGATGAGGTTATCGTCAACGAACCCTGCTGGACTAATTATGTCCAACAGATCCGGATGTGCGGCGGCGTGCCGGTGTCGGTGAAGACCAACGCACAACGGGGATTTGATTTGGATGTATCCGCTATTGCCGAAGCTGTTACCGATAAGACAAAGGCCATTATTCTAAACAGCCCATGCAACCCCACAGGAGCTGTAGCCAGCACTGAAACGCTGCTCCAACTGGCCGAATTGGCCCAGAAGCAGGACTTGGTGATCTTGGCTGATGAGGTGTATAAGCACATCCTCTTTGATGGAAGGACTTATACAAGCTTTGCTGCTCTGCCTGGAATGAAAGAACGGACCCTGGTTATTGATAGCCTTTCCAAAACCTATGCGATGACCGGTTGGCGTATCGGTTATGCTGCCGGACCGGAAAATGTGATCCGGAATATGGTCAAGCTGCAGGAAAATGTCAGTGCTTGTGCGGCCACTCCCTGCCAGGTCGCGGCTATTGAAGCTTTGGAAGGTCCACAAGACCACTTGAAGTATATGGTGGAGCAGTATCGCCTGCGCCGGGACTATGTGATGAAGCGGATATCTGAGATCCCTGGTTTGTCCTGCCATGCTCCGGCTGGGACTTTCTATGCATTTATTGACATCAGTCAACTGGGTATGCCTTGTGAAGAATTTGCCATGAAGCTGCTGGAAGAACGACAGGTGGTAGTGGTACCCGGTACGGCCTTTGGCGAATTTGGCGAGGGATATATCCGTCTGTCCTATGCGACATCCATGCAGTGCCTGGAGCAGGGGCTGCAGGAGCTGGAGGAGTTTGTCAGATCCCATGAGACTGAGGGGGACCCCGCATGAGTATGATCAACGGCACCCGCTTATATGATCATTTGACCCAACTTGGGCGAATCGGTTTTGTGCCGAAAGAAGGAACCACACGATTGCCGTATACCCCTGCCTATGACGAAGGACGAATCTATGTTCAACAGTGCATGGAACAGGCAGGACTTCAGACATCCGTCGATCCTGTAGGGAATCTGATCGGTACGCTTCCCGGTCAGGGAGAGATCATTTGCATTGGATCCCACATCGATACGGTGCCGGGGGGCGGGATTTACGACGGAACCTATGGTGTGTTGTCCGGAATCGAGTGTGTGCAGCGCCTTAAGGAGTTGGGATATCAAAATCGGCATCCCATCCAGGTGATTGCATTTACCGAGGAGGAGGGCAATGTCATTGGCGGAACTTTTGGAAGTAAGGCATTTACCGGCGGAGAGATTGATGAAGCTATGCGGCCAAATCTGGCCCTCCACGGACTTACAATGGAGCAGGTCGGCGCCTGCCGAAGAGATCTGACCCAATATCAGTGTTACTTGGAGTTACATATTGAGCAGGGCGGGGTATTAGAAGCTGAAAGAATGCAAATAGGCGTGGTTGATGGTATTGTGGGCATCGTGCGCTATCGCATGACGGTTTCCGGCTGTGCCAATCATGCAGGCAGCACACCCATGCATCTGCGGGATGACGCGCTGGTGAAAGCCTGCCGGATCATTACCCAGCTTATGGAACGGACTGAGGCCGCTTCGCCGGATATGGTCTGCACTGTAGGAACCCTTCAGGTGTTCCCAGGAGCGGTCAATGTGATTCCGGGCAAGGTGGAGTTTATTGTGGAACTGCGCAACCCAACGATGGAGCCCATGGATCAGGTCATTGACTCCGTGCTGAAAGAGCACCCGGAGCTGGTAGGCGAAGAATATATTCGCCAGTCGCCTACCCAGTGCAGTTCTAAGCTGATAAAGCTGAGCGAGACACTGTGCCGCAACCGCGGTATCCGTTTTCGCAGAATGTTCAGCGGTGCAGGACACGATCTGATGAATTGGGGAAAAGCGGTTCCCTCCATGCTTCTGTTCATTCCCAGCAAAGACGGGATTAGCCACTCTATCCGAGAATACAGCGCTCCTGAGGACTTGTACCAGGGAGCTGAGCTGCTGATGGAGATGGTTCAGGCTTTGGACCAAGAGGAGGGAAAATTGTGAAGATCAAAATCATCAATCCCAATACGACGCAATCCATGACTGAAAGTATAGAAAATTTAGCACGTCGAGTGGCACGCAGCGACACTCAGGTTTGGGCGGTTACTCCGGCATCCGGGCCGGACAGCATCGAATGTTATGTGGATGAGTATTTGGCTGTTCCGGGGGTCCTGAAAGAAGTGATCCGGGGAGACCGAGAGGAAGGCGCCGATGCATTTATCATCGCCTGCTTTGGTGACCCTGGGCTTCAGGCAGCCAGAGAGGTCACCTCCAAGCCTGTGCTGGGTATCTGTGAGTCGGCCATTGCTGCTGCCAAATTTATAGCGCCGTACTTTTCTATCGTATCGGTGTTGGATCGGTCCCGCAAGGTTACAGAGGATGTGGTGTCCAACTATGGAGCGGAAAAGTTTTGCCGTTCTATCCGATCCACAGGTTTGAGCGTGCTGGAATTTGGCAGGGACCCCAAGAAGGGATTGGAAGCGTTAGCCTATCAGGGAAAGTTAGCCGTGCAGCAGGACGGCGCCGAATGTATTTTGCTGGGGTGCGCTGGTTTCGTGGACTTTGTTGAGGACCTGTCCGCCCAGCTGGGCGTTCCCGTGTTGGATGGGGTAATGCCAGCAGTTAAATTTGCGGAAGCCATGGTAGATATGGGGCTGCGTACCAGCAAGGTGTCTACTTGGGGCTTCCCAGAGCAGAAGAATATCGTAGGCTTTCCCATGTTTACCAAACAAGAATTGATATTTTAGGAGATGACAGTATGCGTACCTTGATTAAAGGAGGCACAATTGTAACCGCAGAACAAGAGTATGTGGGGGATATCCTGGTGGAGGGCGATGTGATCCGCGCAATGGGGACACATTTGGATGAAGCTGCAGATCTTGTGATAGACGCCAAAGGTAAATATGTGTTTCCGGGAGGCGTAGACCAGCACACCCACTTTTCCGCCCTGTGTAATGTCGGCAACCGTGACACCGCCGGATATGAGACGACCGACTCTGCTATTGTAGGCGGCACGACCACCATTGTGGACTTTGCTCCGCAGGATCCGGATCGCGGACTGCTGGATTCCATTGATTATCGAATCAATGTGCGGGCGAAGGATAAGTCTTGTGTGGATTTTGCACTGCATTCCATGGTGACATATATTATGGACAGTATCTTTGATGAGATCGAAGAATTTCCTCGGAGAGGCATTTCCAGCATCAAGATTTTTATGGCCTACAACGGCTCTCCGCTTCATGTAGATGACGGTACTTTCTTCCGTATTCTGGAGAAGAGCCGACAGGTTGGCGCTACGGTATTTGTGCACGCAGAGAATGGAGAGATCCTGAATTTCCTCCGCAGCGAGTGTGTAAAGAAGGGCCAACTGACGCCGCATTACCATTATGTTTCCCGTCCGCCTTTTACTGAGGCGGAGGCGGTGCGCCGGGCTATTTATCTGGCTGGTCAGACCGATACGCCTCTTTATATTGCTCATATGACCTGTCGGGAAGCCATTGCCGAATTACAAAAGGCCAAGGGAACTGGCCAGCGGGTTTCCGGCGAGACTTGCACTCACTATCTGACCACCACTAAGGAAGTTCTGGATAATCCGGATTTCAATGAAGCGGCTAAGTTCGTTTGCTCCCCTGCTTTGCGGGATCGTGAGGACTGCGAGGCTCTTTGGCAGGCATTATCCGACGGACTGCTGACGGCGGTCTCATCCGACCACTGCGGTATAGATGTGGCAGAGCTCAAGCAGGCCGGCAGGAATGATTTTACTCAGATTCCAAACGGTTCCCCCGGCGCCGGCGATCGACTGCATATGGTGTGGACCGAAGGTGTATGCACGGGAAAGCTGACCCGCCAGAAATTTGTAGATGTTATTGCCACTCAGCCGGCAAAAATCAACGGTATCTATCCGAGAAAGGGAACGCTGGCGGTAGGTTCTGACGCAGATGTTGTCATTTTCGATCCCAATTATGAGGGGACAGTTCATCTGGCAGATAACCCTAACGGCGTGGACTACAACCTCTATGAGGGCCGTCGTCAGTCTGGTCGGGTGGAGACGGTTCTGCTGCGAGGCCAGGTTGTGGTGGAGAACGCCAAGTTCGTTGGCCGCTACGGCCAGGGAAAATTCATCCCTGCAAATATGTACGCATCCGGTTACGAAAACCGAAATTAACCAAGTGTGATCCGTAGTTACTCGCGCTGCCAAAACCGAAGATGTTGGGAGCGGTGGGAGGCTGGAACCCGGAGTGAGCAAAACGTTTGGTCTGTTCATGAAAATATACGGTATATCGTATGATCAGTCTTGTTCAAAGCTGATATGCCGTGTCTTGATTTTGCAAGACTTACGTTTTGCGCATCCCTGGACCGAGAAAGTGAGGAGGTGTGATTGGCAGATTCGGATAGGGCCTGTAGTTGCGGAAGCAGAGATTCCATGAAAAAAAACCACAGATAATTTATAACAGGAGGCTTGTTATATGGATACTACATATGGAGTGTTGTGTCTCATTCCCCCCATCGTGGCAATCGGATTGGCCCTGTGGACCAAACAGACGATTTTCTCTTTATTCATCGCGGTTTGGTTGGGGTCCACAATGATGAACGGCTTTAACCCTTTGGTTGGTTTTGTCAAAATTATCTCGGACTATATGATCCCCTCTCTCAGCGGAAATGCATCTTTGATCATTTTGGTTACACTCTCCGGCGGTATGATCGCCATGCTCCGTACCACTGGTGCTGCAGAGGCCTTTGCTACCAGGGTGACAAAGGTTATCAATACTGCCAAGAAGGGGCAGATCGTTACTTGCCTAAGCGCTTTCATTTTCAGCTATACGGAGCCCTGCCTCATGCTTGGTACTATCATGCGGCCCGTTACTGACATGGTGCGCATCTCTCGGGCAAAATTGGCTTATATCTTGGATTCCATGGGATGCAATTTAGCTGCGCTTTCTCCCATTAGCAGCTATGGTCCCTTTATCACGGGACTGATTGCCGCAGAGCTGTTGGCAAGCGGCGTTGAGGGCAACGAATGGGGCATCTGGTTGAATATGCTTCCGTTCAATCTGTATGGCGTATTTGCCATGATTTCTGTTTTGATCGTTGCTGCTTTCGGCTTGAACTTTGGCCCTATGTACAAGGAAGAAAAGCGGGCCAGAGAGACCGGAAAGCTGCTGGACGACGGGGTTCAGCCCTTGGTTCCAGAGGTGAAGAATGAACTGCCCGCAGATTATAAGCTTACTATGTGGAACTTTATTATCCCTATTGTTTGCCTGTTTGGTTCTCTCTTTGCCACCATTTTCTGGTCCGGCGATCTGGTTAACAACGGGTTGGTGGGATGCTTCCGCAGTGCCAACATTACACTTGCTATTTGCATCGCCTTTATGGGTGGCGCGCTGGGTGCGGGCATCATGGGTGTAAGCACCAAGCTCTTCAGCGTGACCAAGGCGTTCGATACCTTTGTCAACGGTATGGCCGAACTGATCTCGGTTCCCTTTATTCTGGTGTGCGCATGGTCCTTGGGCTCTATCGTCAAAGGTATGGGGACCAGCGAGTTTCTGATCCATATTGTGGAGCAGTACCTGACTCCCGGCATGGTTCCGGCTTTGGTATTCCTGTTTGGCGCACTCATTTCGTTCTCGACCGGTTCCTCTTGGGGCGTGTGGTCTATTATGATGCCCATTGCTTTCCCGATGGCCGTCGCCTTTGATATTTCCATTCCGTTTGTTGTTGGCGCCGTGATTGGCGGTGGCCTGTTCGGCGACCAGTGCTCCCCTATCTCCGATACGACTGTTCTCTCTTCTACCGGTGCTTCCTGCAACCATATCGTCCATGTTATGACGCAGATCCCCTACGGAATTACGGTTGGTATTTCGGCTTTCGTGGGATTCCTTTTTGGCGGACTGACCGGACAGTATGTCTTGAGTATTGCGGTTACTGCTGCTATTCTGACAGTGAGCCTGTTCACTCTGACTCAGCTTACCAAACGGCGTTACCCTGAGAAGGTACACTAACTGCTTTGCCGTTGGAATAGGAGACATTTATGAAAAAGATTGATACCATTGTGGTGGCCCCGCATTTCTATACGATGGAGGGAGCCGGCGTGGGCTATCATAGTGATGCCGCTATGGCTGTAGACGGAGGCAAAATCTTGAAGGTGGGCAACCGGCCTGAGATTTTAGCGGAATATACAGCTGAGGAAATGATCACCTTGGATCATCATATGGTGCTGCCTGGTTTTATTGACGGCCATATGCATACTGCATGCAATATTATGCGCGGATTGGCCCAAGACACCAACAGTTGGATGATGTTCGGCCTCCAGCCCTTTGACAACGCGGTCAATGACGAGGAACGGGATGCGGGCAGCCGAGTGGCCATTCTGGAGGCCGTCCGGGCAGGCACTACCACACTGGGCGACTATGATTCCAAAATGGAAAATGTGTGTGCTTTCATCGATAAGGTGGGCGCCCGAGGGAATATTGCACAGACGATTCGAGCGGCTAAACGACGGGTTTATCAACCGGGCGAACTCTATGAGTTTGATGATGCCATGGGAGAGGAGAGCCTGAATCGAAACATTGATCTGTATAATAAATGGAACAACAAGGCAGGGGGACGGATTAAGATCCTGTTTGGCCCACAAGGCGCTGACTTTGTCAGCCCGGAGATGCTGTTGCGTATCCAAAAGGCGGTCAAGGAGCGGGGTACCAAAATCCATATGCATGTGCAGCAAGGAGATCGAGAGACCTATCAGATCGTCCAGCGCTATGGCAAGCGTCCTACAGCTTTTCTGGATGAGTTGGGCTATCTGGATGAATCTCTTATTGCAGTCCATCTTACTGACTGCACAGATGAGGAAGCTGCCCTTATTGCCAAACGAGGTGCCTCAATGATCGTTAATCCGGGTTCGATCGGCATCATTGATGGCATTGTCTGCCCAAGTGTTGTTTTCCAGCAGGCGGGCGGTGTGGTGGCCTTGGGTTCCGATCAGGCTCCGGGCAACAACTGCCATAACATCATCAATGAGATGAAAAATGTTTGCCTCTTCAACAAGATCAAGTATCAGAATCCGGAAGTTATGCCCGCCTGGAAAGCCCTGCGTATGGCCACCATTGAGGGTGCCCAAGCGATTGGCTTGGGCGATACCGTAGGCTCTCTTGAGCCTGGAAAATGCGCGGACTATATTGCTATAGATCTCAGTTGTCCCTCCATGTTGCCGGTGTACACTTACCCAATGCGCAACATGGTACCTAATCTGGTTTACAGTGCCAGGGGATCCGAGGTTTCGCTGGTTGCAGTGGACGGCAAGGTCATAATGCGAGACGGCGCGTTTACCTATGTAGATGAAAAAGAGTACTTAAATGAGATATCTAAGTACCCAGATGACATCGGTCGGCGTGCAGCAGATGAGTTCTTCTCCATTGATGGGACCAATGCTCATTTTATGCGTGAGGATAAGCTGTAAGCGCCTGTTTTGGGGCCTGAGGAAGATTTCCTCAGGCCCCCTTTTTATCAAGGTGGAAAGCTGTATGGCGGTCGGATATTGCGCGGTTGAATGGTTCGTCTTCAGCCATACAATTACGAGCGCTTTGTTCAGGCCGACCACTTGGAGTTTTCTTTCGGTGGCGGGGAAGCTAACGTAGCTGTTTCGCTGGCTAACTACGGCCTTGACGCCGTCTACGTCACCAAACTACCCGCGCATGCCATCGGACAGGCTGCGGTCAACTCTCTGCGCCGCTACAGCGTGGATACCTCTATGATCGTGCGTGGAGGCGACCGTATCGGTATCTACTATAATGAGAAAGGCGCGTCTCAGCGCGGTTCCGTTTGCATTTATGACCGGGCGCATTCTGCCATTCAGGAGTCCACTCCCTCCGACTTCGACTGGGATGTGATTTTTAAAGGCGCGGACTGGTTCCACTTTACCGGCATCACGCCTGCGCTCGGCCCCAACATGGTGGATGCCTGCCGTGACGCCTGCAAGGCGGCGAAGGCACATGGGGTCAGGATTAGCTGCGATCTCAACTACCGCGGCAAGCTGTGGAGCCGTCAGCAGGCACGGGAGGCCATGACTGATCTGTGTCAGTACGTGGACGTATGCATTTCCAACGAGGAGGATGCCAAGGATGTGTTCGGCATTGAGGCGGAGGCGACCGATATCTATGCCGGCGAGATCAACCGCGAGGGCTACAAGTCCGTTGCAAGACAGCTTGCTGATCGGTTTGGCTTTGAAAAGGTCGCTATCACGCTGCGCGAGTCCCGCTCGGCGTCCGACAACGGTTGGAGCGCCATGCTGTTTGACGCTGTCGGCGATGAATACCATTTCTCCAAAAAATATGACTTGCATATCGTTAACCGCGTGGGTGGCAGCGACAGCTTTGGCGGCGGTCTGATTTACGCACTGCTCGCCGGTAAGGGCAATCAGCGGGCTGTGGAATTTGCCGTGGCGGCCTCCGCGCTCAAGCATACCGTCGAGGGCGATTATAACATGGTTACAGCGGCCGAGGTGGAAAAGTTGGCCGACGGCGATGGTTCCGGCCGCATCCAGCGCTGAATTGATTTTTAAAATATTCCCTGAATTTATAAAGTGTCATTGTAAGCTGCTGATCACTTCAAGATAGGGACTCTTGCGATTCTTCACCTTTCTTTCCTGAATACGGCATTGTTCGTTGGTGAAAGGGACTGATACCCTGCCAAAGCGACGAACAATGCCAAGGGAGCGCAATGTTGGCAGACGAATAATAAGACCACGCAGCCCAGCGGGGCCACGGTGCCAGAGGAAGCGGACGCACGCCAGAGGCGTGCATTCGCTTCCTCTGGTTTTTCTTTGCCCAAATGTGAGAGAGAAGTGAGATGCGCCAGGTAGCAGCAAGAGTGAAGCACCCATGCTTCGGCGTTCGAGTCGCATCAGTTCATAAAATCAACCGGCTGCATCTCGAAAATGTCGCCTGTCGCGGGGAAAAACTGATTTTCTGAAAAAAGCGTTTTTCCTAACTTTTTCGCCAGAGAAAGCCTGTAAAGATACAAAAACACCGCACTTTCGTGCGGTGCTTTCTGTGCTGCATCTTTCATCAACACATTTTGGTATGCCCGACTGGATTCGAACCAGCGGCCTTCAGAGTCGGAGTTATCAGGCCGTCAAGCCGGAAAGCCCTGCGCCGCAAGGGTTTGGTTGGTGTTGCACAAATTTGCGGCATTTTGAAGAAAAACCTCGGAAGCCTTACAGCGCATAGCCTTCGAGGTTTTTTGCGGTAGTAGTCAAATAGTAGTCTGTGTGCCTTGCGGGTCACGCGACTCGGTTCATTTGTGCGACCTTATCGATGAACTCTTTCAAATCCTCAATATAGGTATAGGGCGCATACTCAGAATATATCTCAGGGGAATCCAGAATAACGATCTGCACCCCGTCTGCTCTCAGTGCCTCCAGCGTTCCGGGAAGGCAGCGGGCCTCGTTGGGCGTCTTGCAGAGGTAGGCAAGGCAGCCCTGCTGATCAAAGATTTTTGCAACGATGTATATCTTTTTATCGCCCATTGTCAAACGCCTCCAATCTCTTTTGGAAGTCCTGCTCAGTTTTGATCAAACCGGCAATATACTCCTGATAAAGCTTTTTTCCGATTTCCGGGCTTTTGTACTTGTAGACATACTGGTGGCTCCAGAGGTTGAAGTAATAATCTTTGCCACACCATAGCTGCACTTCTATCGGGTATGCCAAATTATCCCGCTGGTAATAAAGATGGATCGCACGGTAACCATCATCCACCTGTTTCCCATTCCGCAAATCAACAACTCTGAAATAGTCTGGGAAGCTAACTGGATACTCATCAAAGCGAAGTCGAAAACCAAGCACATCATTAAAGCACTGCTTAAAGCCGCCGTGGTTGGCGAGCGTCTTTTCATATTTTCGCATGATGGAGTCATCGCTTTTGAAGCGAGAACCTATCAAATTTTCCTGAACGAGTGTATCAATGTATCCTGCTCTGTATTTCGCGATATCATCGAGAATCAAGTTGATTGGTGTTGCGCTCAGAGAAATTTGTTTCAGGCTTTGCCCAAGCGTTGAACGATAAGACAGTAAGTCCAGCGTTTCTTTTGGAATAAACAAATCCATATTAAAATACCTCTACTCAATACCTCTTCTATTGTTCACAGTATAGCATGAAATGTCCAAGAGTAAAAGGGATTTTACGCTTTCCCACACGAATTACTATTTTTTGCAAAGAACCCAGCCTTTAGAACAACATAAACCTCCTGCGGTGAATTACATACTGAGAGATCCGCAATATTTCCTACACTATTTTGAAGACGATGAACGATCAGCCCCCCATCTGCCCTCAGTGCCTTCGGCGTTCCGGGAGCGCATCGGACCTCGTTGGGCGTCTTGCAGAGGCAGCACAAGCCCGCCCGATCTACTCAGGCGGGCTTGTGCTGCTTTGTTTTGTGCTTCAGTTCAGGGCAATGGCACGAACGGCTTCCGCCAGCGTCACCATCTCGCCGCGCGGAACATAGGCGACGCTCTTTCCGTCAACGACGGCCAGACATTTGCTGCCGTCGCAGCGGTACAGCGCGATCGTGAGTTCCGGTTCGTCCTCATGATCCAAGTGCAGTGTCAGGCTAATCTCCTGTTGGCCGGCGGCCTTTTCAGAGGTAAACTCCTCCGCGGTCAACGCCTCCAGCGCGTCCTGCAAATCACCGATCTCGATTTCCGCTTCCCCGCAGAGCCATGTCCGCTCCTTGCCGTCCTTCTGAGCGGTGAGCGTATAGGTCTCACCGTCCAGCGTGACATCAATGCCGGTCACATCATCAAAATCGCCGGAGAAGATCTCCTGATGCCGCAGGTCATTGTAGCCGGCTGCCATGAGCGAGCGATAGCTGCTGCCGGAGATCTGGTAAATGATCTTGGAATTGCCCACACGCGCATAGGCGGTAATGTCCGAAGCTTCCTCGTCCTCCGCATCTGCGGCAGCTTTCTTCTCCGCGGGATCTCTGCTGATGTGCAGCACAAAGGTGTCGGAGGTTCCGTCGCCCGTGTAGTCCACGCTGACGCTCAGCTCAGGATCGTCCAGCCCGTAGGCGGACAGTTCTTCGTCCGTGACCTTGTAGGTCACATAGTCGGTGAGTTCCAGATAGCGCAGGACGCTGATATAGGAGTTGACCCGGCTGGTATCCAGCGGCTTTCCGTCCACGGTAAAGTAGATGTCATCGGCGCAGATACTCTCGCCGTCTTCGTCATAAATCACGCTGTAGTCCTCGCTTCCCGCAAAGCGGATCTGGCTGACCTCGTCGAAATACGGCACATCGTCGTTGGCGATCAGGTCTTCCAGCTCCACATCGTATGCGTCCAGCGGATCGCTGGCGGCCAGATACACATTGCCGTCACCGATGTCCATATAGCGCTGAGAATCCATGGTGCTGTGATCTCCCAGCTTCACCGTGTAGGTCTCATCATCCGTAGTCAGGGTGATGGTGCAGGTCGGCGCATCCAATCCATACCGGCCGAGATCTTCGGCATTTTCAATGGTGAACGCTGCGCTCAACGAGCGAAACGGCTCCAAAAGTGCGTCCATGGCACTGTCGCTGACGGGAAATTCTGCATTGTCATCGTACTGCCAGCCGTCATCGCCGCAGCGGAAGCTCCATGTTGTTCCGTCCTGCTCCCAGCACAGCGCGGTCACCTTCGCAGTCTCAATGGATAAAACGGTTTCACCGCTGGTTTTGATCTGCTCCTTCTTCTCCTCCGAGAGCATTGCAGCCAGCGCTGCGAGGCAGACTGCAATGAGAATGCCCAAGAGGATACAAAGTTTTTTAGACCGCTTCATTTTGCTTCCTTCTTGTCAGCACAACGCCCACGCCGATGCCGAGGTAAGCCAGCGGGAATACGCCGATCATCAGCACCTTCAGCAGCGAGGCCGTCGAGCCGCTGATGGTCAGGTAATCATAGTTCAGTGACTTGCTGCGGATCGCCATGGCCTCGCTCTCGCCGATCATATCCGCCAGCGCATTCATAACAAGGTCGCCGTTGGCACCGGAGGACGAGGCGTTATAGGCGTCCTCAAGGAAATAGGACGAGGTGAACCACACCATTTCTCCGTCGCCGGGGCGCACAGAAACACCCGTAGCAAAGGGGCCTTCGATGTCGCCGTCCTCATAATCATAGGTTTCCATTGCATATCCAGCCGTCTTGCTGAACGAGGTATCCGAGGTGGTCAGCAGCTCCGTTACGGCGCCGCTATAGGGATCCTCCACAGTCAGGCCCAGTGCGATGGGCATGAGAACGGAGTAATTGGCGTCGATAAGAGAATCAGTGATGTCATTGCTGTGCAGCTCCGGCAAAATTGCTGCTGGACCGCTGAAAGCGGAATAGTAGTTGGAGTCGCTCTCGACCACGATCCCCTCCGCCGGCTCCACGCCGTAGTCAGAAAGCAGGCTGTACAGGTTTTCTAAAATTCCGTTCTCGCGGGTAGGCCCGGCAACTACCAGCAGCTTGCCGCCGCCGGATACATACTCCGCCAGCAGATCCCGCTCGTCCTCCGAAATGTCGCTTTCCGGCGCGTAGATCATCAGGCAGTCCGCGTCCTCCGGAATGGTTTCTGTATGGAGAAGGGACAGGCTCTCCGTTTCGATGTTGTCCTTTTCCACCTGCTCGGCAAAGGTGTTGGGGAGGTCGGCCTCGCCGTGGCCCTCCACGAGGTAGAGCTTGGGCTGCTCCTCGTTCACCACATAGTCGATAGCCGAGGTGATGGCGCCTTCACCGTCGAAGGAGGTGGAGTAGGAATAGGAGTACATATCCGCAGTCTGAACGTAAATATCATTGTAGCTGATATAACGGCTGCGTTCGCCGCTCTCAACGATCAGGCTGTTGTTGGGGACGCTCTCGCTGGTGTACTGCCGGGTAAAGGTGGGATAGACATCCGGGTTCTTTTTCACCACCTCAATGTGGTCGGACAGACTTTCGTACTTGCTCAGCAGGTTTTCGATCACATCGTTTTCTTCGCCGGATTGCACGACCCAATAGATGGTCACATCCTGCTGAAGATTGTTGACCACGACCTTTGTGTTGCTGGTAATGGAATAGAGCTTGCTGGAGCTGATATCATAGTTGGTCATGGACTTCGGCAGCGCCGAGGCGAACACATTCACCGCAATCAAAATTGCCAGTACGATGGCCGTGATGGTAAGTGAATAGGAACCGCCCCGCAGGGCGTTACGGTTCCAGTCAGAGGAAGCGGAAGGGCGCTTAAACGATATTTTTTCATCAGTTATACCTCCGTTTCTCCATCGACTGCACCGACAAAAACAGGAAGAATCCCATCACGCTGACATAGTAGACGATGGCCGTGAGATCAAATGCGCCGTTGACAAAGCTATTGAACTGGCGGAACAACGAGAGCTTTGTCATGATATCCGGCAGCAGCCCCTCAAAGGCGCTGCTGTTCACAAAGTAGGCGACTGAGAGTGCTGCGATCAGCGCAAAGGCCACGCCGTAGGCCAGATTCTCGTTCCGGGTCAGGCCGCGGATCACCACACCCAGCAGCAGCGCGATGACGTACAGTGCGATCAATGAGCCCATGGCCGTGGAGGAGGTGTACTCTGCAAGACTCACACTGTAATAGTTCAGCAAGATCGCCGCAACACCGATACCGGCGGCGAAGCTCTGATTGTCCGTCAGCGAGGAGAGGAACATTCCCACCGCCAGCAGCGCCGCGCCCATCAGGAAAAAGGCAAAGAGAGAGCCGTAGGAGGTGGGCAGATACACATCTCCGAACCGGGAAAAAAGCAGCGGGTAGAGGGAAATGACCGCCAGCGGGATGAGGTACACCACAAGAAGGGCGAGATACTTACCCAATACCACCTGCGTGGTGGTGATGGGCAGAGAATAGAGCAGTTGGTCTGTCCGCTGCCGCCGTTCCTCCGCCAGAGTGCGCATGGTCAGGATCGGAACGATGACCACGAAAATGATGCTGGCAAAGCTGAGCACAAACTCAAAGTTGCTCACCGCCGCCTGCAAATTGTAGAGCACGGAACCAAGTCCCACCACTGCCAGCAGAAACGTGCCGAATACATAGGCAGTCAGTGAGTGGAAATAGTTTCGCAGCTCATGGCGAAAAATTGCGCCCATTAAGCGTCCACCTCCGTTTCGTTTGGTTCTTCGGTGTATTGCTCAGATTCTTCCGTCTGCCCGCTCTCCGTCAGCTCAAGGAATACATCCTCCAGACTTGCCTTATGCACAGACAGTTCCAAAAGCGCCTGATCCTCCTATTACAATAAGTTTTGGTTGGAAGCCCAGCATCCAGCTGGGCTTCCTTCCATCT
>OGRD01000346.1_pt1 | contig 26099 bp, 20 predicted proteins | sample 1553441 | NCBI WGS metagenome assembly OGRD01 (sample SAMEA2580106, study PRJEB22360) | human gut metagenome | biome: human gut; feature: human-associated habitat; material: faeces | place: Denmark | collected 2008/2010
GAATGTAAAAATAGTGAAAAATAATTTATTGAAAATCGATGAAATACACTTTGATTGAATGAAAATAGTTAGTGATATGTTATGTAATTATAATCTGGCATAATTTTTGATAATAAATAGAATGGAAACAAGGAGTAGGAAATGAGGATGTATGAGGATATATGAGGATGTGTGTGTGGATGAGATGTTGAATTTAAAAACTAAATATATTATTAGAATGAGTAAGAAGATGACTTTTAGGATTAGTATAAGTGTGGAAGGCTATGAAAGTAAGGATGTGGCACAGCAGTGTGTGAGTAACGGCGAAGCCGTCCGAGGGAAAAGAAGAGAAGTGACCAAGTTTAGAGAGGTAGAATTAGATTTGAACGACTTCCTGGAGTCGGTAACAACAGGACACACCGTCTGCGGATTATTTAAGCATAAGATGGGGTGTAACTTTACTGCTCGAACGAAAAATAGTAAAAACTACAAGGGTAGTCAGTTGGTGTTTATCGATATAGATGAAACGCGATTTGAGACCATGGTTGACTATATAGATGTTCTTTCGTACCCTCCCACTTGCGGGTATTATTCATTTAATGATAAGGATGTAGCAGGAGGCAGACGCTTTCGTTTGGTGTATGTGCTCGATAAGGTGTATGATTGGACAACCATACGGAGTGTTTATCTTCGTTTGGCAATGCAGGCACAATACGATACGGATGAAAAAATCAAGGATAATTGTGGCGGGAGTCCCGAGCAATGTTTCTTTGGCACTTGCTATCGGGATACATGGAAAGATGCTAATAACATATACTCTCCTGAAGATATAGAGTTAATAGGTTGCGAAGAGGCTCAGGAAGGCATAAAACAAGCGATTAGAGAGCCTGTTCCTACCATAGATGAACAATTTATCAAAGATGTAAAAAGAATGTCTTATAAGCAATTTATTTATAGTTATTATGCGGACAAAGGTTATCGTAACTTCTGGCAATCGCAGTATGCGAGTGATGAAGGCAGGTTTTGGACCTATACGGACGAGGGATATGTGAAGTTGTTTACGAACCGGGAAGTGATTACGGATGGGCATAAGAGGAGAAAGAAACTATTTATGCGAATGTGCCTAAGGCGGTTGGCGAAACCGACGGCAACGATAGAGGAGATACTCTATTGCGCTATTATCGATAGGGAGCAGTTTATCGATAACTCGGATGGTGTAGTGAGCATAGATTGCCTAATAAGAAATGCGAAGAATGCCTTTAAAATGAGCCTTGAGCAGATACGCAAGAAGTATCAGGCATCTGTTGATTACTGCAGTGCAAACAGACCCAAGTCGGTGATAAATGATGATGTGCCAAACAAGAGGGCTATGGTACCTGTGATGACTAAGGAGCGCAATGACCTGGCGATTGGTAGTATGTATGACACAAGTAAATCATTTACTGACAATTTGGTAGATATGACAGCCTGCGGAGTGAAGGTAAAAGAGCGCAGACTCAAAAAATGGTGCTATGATAATGGTATAGAAGTGCCACGCAAGCAGTCTGATAAGCAGAAAGCAGCAAAAGAACGCAATGAAGAACTAATTAAGCGGTATGATTTAGCATTGACAGGGCAGCAGAATGCAGATGCACTATGTATCAGTACCGCTATGGCGCATCGCATAAAGCACTTGAAACTCTCAATGCTTGATTCATAATGCATAATGCATAACTAAGAATGCATTATGCATAATGATGAAGTTAGAAGGAGTAGGCGATGTAGTAGTTGAAGCCCCAGTTGGTGTCGTTGCGGTAGCCGAAGCCGGGGATATAGTAGGGGAGAAGGGCGTTGCTTACTGCGTATTGTGCACTTTGTGTTGTTTGGTTGGTTACTTCGTGTTGTTTGGTTATGTCGTAGTCTTTAGCAGTGCGTGTGAATAGTACTTTGAACCGGACATACCATCCCATTTGGAAGCCTTTATAGACCTGCACTTGGCAACCTGCTACCACTTCTCCCCAGCAATCGGCGTGGAAGAGGTTGTGATAGTCGGCTCGTGTATCTCCCCAATAGGGCGCAATGAGCGAGACATTGGTGAGGTCGTAGCCTTGGAGGGCAGTACCGATGCGCAGTCCGACCAGCAAAGCATTGGGGTTCTCCGGGTGTTTTTTGAGACCGTTGATATCGAGTCCGAGGCGTGCAAAACCTCCTTGTCCGTGGTGTGTGGCACCATCAGCATCGGCATTGGCGTAGGCGTAACCAAGTTCAAAAGTAGGGTATAGGCGTTGTATGAGCCGGCAGTTCATAGCGATTTCGTATTCTTGTACTTTGGCTTTGGAAACGGCGAGCGAGATGATAGTATTGCCGATGTCGAGTTTGAGGGACATACCCTGATAGATAGTGGAATCGGGAGTGGTTGCACCAATGCATAATGAAGAATACATAATGAAGAATGCCATACATAATACATAATGCATAATGCATAATGATGACCTGCGGAATATTGTGACTAAACGATTAAACATGTAATTACCATATAATTGACCATTGATTTAGGTATTCTATGCATTCTATGGGCATTATTCTGTTCTCATTGTGAGTTGTATATTGTTTTGCTGTGTGGTTTCGACTGTGGCATTGATGATTGCGATAGAGTCGATAGCATTGCCACGGTGCCAAACAGAGTCGATAGTATGATAGATAGTGCAACCACAGGCGTGAGAGATGAAACGGAGTGTGTTGTCGTGCCTTATATATAAGGTGTCGTATTGATTGTGCCAAAGCATCGTGTAGGCGGTAATGGAAGTATCGGGTCGCAGCGGAAGCCAAAGAGCATCGAGGTTGTGTTGGTTGGTGTATAAGACCGAATCATTGTTTATGCCTTGTACGGAGATACTGTCTAAGGTATTGAGCGTAGTGGTGTTGCCTGCGGAGTCGGTAAAGAGATATTGCACACTAATGCCGAGAGCGACTGTATTGTCTTGGCGGCAGACCGTGTCGGGTTGGCAACTGACTAATAAGCCAATAAACGGCAAGAGCAACAGGAGGCGATATGTATGGATAGAATTTCTCATTATGACCTGCAAAGGTACAACAAAAAAACGAAATACGCAAATCGGTGCAATGCATAATGCTTTTTATACAAAAACCTTCAAAAATGTATCCGAGAATTTTCCAAAAACATCTACTATGCGGGGGATGATTGCAATGTCCATCTAGATGCTATAGGTATTCTAGATTTTCTATGTGGGGTGTCTCTAAATCCTTAATTATTCATTCTTAATTGAAAGATGATTTGTGTATGTGGATAAAATGTAGTAACTTTGTGGCGAAAACGGAAACATACAAGAAAAACATACAGATATGAAAATTTCAAGGCGTATAGGTTCTCTGTGCGAGTCGCAGAGTTTGGCTATGGCAGCGCGTTGTGCAGAACTGCGTGCTGCGGGTGTAGATGTGATAGGTTTGTCGCTTGGTGAGCCTGATTTTGCGGCTCCGGAGCATGTGAAAGCGGCTGCTAAGCAGGCTGTGGATGACAACTATTCGCATTATGGTCCCGTACCGGGGTTCCCCTCTCTGCGTGAGGCAATAGCCAAGACGCTGAATAGCGAATTAGGCGATACTAATCCGCAGGCGTTTACGGCGAATGAGATAATCGTATCGGTGGGGGCCAAGCAATGTATCTGCAATGCAATACAGACACTGATTGACCCGGGAGATGAGGTGATTATGCCAACGCCGTGTTGGGTGAGTTACTCGGAGATGGTGAAACTGGCGGAAGGCAAGAGTGTGCCGGTGAAGACGAGTATGGAAACCGATTTCTGCCTGACGGGAGCACAGTTGGAGGCGGCTATCACAGACAAGACACGCCTGCTGATGCTCTGCTCACCTAATAACCCGACCGGCAGTGTTTATACGCATGAGATGCTGCAAGACATAGTGCGTGTGCTGGTGAAACACCCGAATATATCGGTTATATCGGACGAGATATATGAGCATATTCTCTATACAGGGCACCACGAGAGTATGGGGCAGTTTGCGGAGATAAAAGATAGAGTGGTGATAGTGAATGGTGTGAGCAAGGCTTATGCGATGACGGGTTACCGAATAGGTTGGCTTGCCTGCCACGACAAAGGCTTTATCGGTGCTTGCAAGAGGCTGCAAGGTCAGATGATTACTTGTGCAACGACAGTGGCTCAGAAAGCCGCCGAGGCTGCTTATACAGGTTCGCAGGAGTGTGTAGAGGAGATGCGCCAAGCCTTTGAGCGTCGTCGCAACCTGATACTGGGGCTTGCCAAAGAGATAGAGGGTTGGAAGATAGTGGAGCCGCAAGGGGCGTTCTATCTATTCCCGGATGTGTCGTATTATTTTGGTAAGAAAACGCCTGAGGGTCAGGTGATTGCGAGTGCGAATGATATGGTGGAGTACCTGCTTAATGCCGCACATGTGGCTTGCGTATCCGGTTCGGCATTTGGTGAGGACAATTGTATCCGCCTGTCGTATGCCACGAGCGAGGAGAACATCAAAAAGGCTATGCGGCGAATCAAAAGCGCATGCGCTTTGCTCAATTAAGAATGCATAATGCATAATGATGAATGCATAATGCATAATTATATGGTTAATTATATGGTAATTATATGTTTAATCGTTAATTAACCGCCATTCCGGAGTCCCCATAAGTCCGTGGACGCAATGGGGTGGTCTTAACGGAGAACAAAAGCCATTAGCGGATATGCATTTAATGGTTTTTATACGATCTTTAATGGAGAATAGTGGCTTTTAATGGAGAAATGTGGAGAAATGGAGAGTGAACGACAAGCGCAGGTGGAGCAATACTTGTGTGAACACAATATCGCCTATACTTGCTACAATCACCCCGAAGGCAAGACGATAGAGGAGGCGAAACGCTGGTGGCATAACGATGGCAGCGTACACTGCAAGAACCTCTTTATGCGTAATCACAAGGGCAATCAGCACTATTTGATTTGTTTCGATTGCGACCACGATTTGGCAATACACGACCTTGAGCAACGCTTGAAAGTTGCGTTGCAGGCAGCAGGGCAACCTGCGCCGGGGAAGTTGTCGTTTGCCAGTCCGGAACGGATGATGCGCTACTTGGGTTTGGAGCCGGGGAGTGTCAGTCCGTTTGGACTTATCAACGACACGGAGCACCATGTGATTCTATTCTTGGATAAGAACCTGCAAGAGGCGGAGACACTCAGTTTTCACCCCAATGATTGCCGTGGTACCGTGGTGATTACGCAAGCGGAGTTTCGTAAGTACTTGGAATGCGTGGGCAATAGAGTGGAGTGGTTGGAGTTGTATTGAATGCATAACGCGACCTCCCCCAACCCCCTCCGCCAAGATGGTTTGAATAGTGTATAATGATGAATGTGTAATGCCGGATTTTACGCTGTACAAATATCGTGAATTGCTAGAGACCTTGTTGGCAGCAGGCTATACACCTATCACTATGGAGGTCTATTGCACTGCTACAACACTGCCGGATAAGTTTGTTATCTTGCGACACGATGTGGATAAACAGCCTCAGAACAGTGTGGCGACAGCAGAACTGGAGCAGGCTTTGCAACTGAGAGCGAGTTACTATTTCCGCATCGTAAAAGCAAGCAACCATCCCGAAGCCATACGGCATATAGCCCACTTGGGGCATGAGATTGGTTACCACTATGAGGATATGGCATTGGCCGATGGTGATGTAGATAAAGCGTGGGGACATTTTAAGGAGGCGTTGGCGTATTTTCGGACATACTACCCGGTACGCACTATCTGTATGCATGGGGCTCCTATGAGCAGATATGACGGGCGAGACCTATGGCAGAGATACGACTATCGCACCTTAGGTATAGTGGGTGAACCCTATTTCGATGTGGACTTTGCGCAGGTGTTCTACCTGACGGATACGGGCAGGCGTTGGGACGGATACAAGGTGTCGGTGCGAGATAAGATACCCGTTCATCAAGACGAATGGATTGACAAAGGGTGGGTGTATCATACTACGGATGATATAATCAATGCATTGAAAACCAATACTTTACCGCCACATATAATGATTACCACCCATCCGCAGCGTTGGGCGCAGAGCAAAGGACAATGGTTAAGAGAATTGATAGTACAGAATATAAAAAATATAGTGAAACGCGTGTTGATTCTATGCGAAAACAAGTAGGAATTGATATAGTTATTTGGGTAATATCAGCAATAATTTGTATTCTATGGCGTTTGGCTGCTGATAAGGCAGAGATTTGGAGTTATCTGGGGCTGTTTGCCGTAATGATGTTTGTGTGGATTGCCGTAGGTTGGGTGCTGCAACTCTATCGCTCGTACAAAGAGGCGTGGTTTTGGCAATCGGTGCTTTCGCTGTTGGCTACGGCTACGGTGATGGTCTTGGTGGTGTATTTCGGGATGCCGTACTTAGATGTACAGATGTCCTCCATGGTGGCGATGTGGATGGTAGGCATAGTGGCGGTGATTGATTTTGTGGTGATACTGGGGGAACACTATTGGAAGTACGCACAGAATATGACGGTGCCTGCGATGCAGATAGAGCAGCGTGAGCATTCCGAGGTACGGCATTTGGATGTTCCTCGTTCGGCAGAATCGATAGAGACTATCCACCAATCTATACTCTCTATTACTACGGAGGAAGACTATCAAATGCTGCTTGAGAAAGCGCGATTGGATAGTCGACTAACCAAGGTGGTGGCAAATAGAGACCGATTTAGTTTTTTGCAAATACCTGATTATGAGTATAGTACGCTGGTCGATTTGACTCTGCTGAACGATGCAAAAGGTATCAATCGGCGGTTCTGTATTGTTAATCAAAAACTGCCTGACAATGGGCGTTATGTATGTTGCTATCGGCCGCAAGAGTATGTTAAGCAGAAGATACTCCAACGCTATCCGAAAGGCATAAATTGGATTATCTATTCGCTTTATTTCTTTTGGAAACGCGTGGTTCCGCGCTTGCTGCTGATGTCGCGTTTATACTACGATATTACCAAAGGTCGCAAGCGTATGCTGAGCAAGACGGAGGTATTCGGGCGTTTGTACTATTGCGGTTTTGTGGTAGATGAGGTGGTGCCGATGGGGCATATCGAGTATATCTTTGCGCATCGCCATTCGCAGCCTTATCCGCAAGAGCAAATCAAAGTATATGGCCCGCTGATTAAGTTGCGCCGCGTGGGAAAAGACCATAAGTATGTGTATATCTACAAGTTCCGCACGATGCACCCGTATGCCGAGTATATCCAAAAGTATGTATTTGACCGGCGTGGCGGAATGGATATAGCCGACAAGAGCAACGATGATTGGCGTATCACCCACTGGGGGCGTTTTATGCGCAAGTATTGGTTGGACGAGTTGCCGATGCTGATTAACTGGCTCAAAGGCGATGTGAAATTGGTGGGCGTTCGTCCCTTGTCGAAGACGATGTTTGATACCTATCCTGCTGATTTACAAGAGAAACGCACACGCTGTAAGCCCGGGTTGATACCGCCTTTCTACATAGACCACCCCAAGACTTTCAACGAACTGTTTGCCAGCGAGAATAAGTATCTGGATGAGTATTTCAAGCACCCTGTTTGGACGGATATACGCTATTTCTTTATGACGATTCATTCTATCTTGTTTAAGCGAATGCACTCCGCGTGAGAGCATCTGCGGATACAAAAAAACAGCCGAACTTGTGGTGGAGTTCGGCTGTTGTTGTATAGTAGATTTTTTAGACAAATCGATAGATAGTCTCGCGTTGGAACTTCTCGTTCGGGCGCAGGATAGTAGAGGGGAAAGCGGGCTGATTGACCGCATCGGGAAACTCTTCGGCTTCGAGGCAGATGGCGGTTTGCACATCGTACATCTTGCCCGATTTGCCGGGGTGTTGCTCCACATAATTACCCGTGTACACCTGCATACAAGGGCAGTTGGTCCATACCTCCATGGTCAGTCCTCCGCCTTCTACCACTGCGGCTTTCTGCGGGGCGATACGAGAGCGATTGGGCTTGTCCCATCCGGGGAGTGCCCACCCGTTGTCGATACCCTTACCCGAGGCAAAGAAAGGCAGGTCGATACGCTCGCTGATGCGTGTGGGTTGCCTAAAATCCATAGGCGTCCCCTCTACTGACATCACTTCTCCCGTAGGCAGTGTGTCGTTATCGTAAGGGATATATTGGTCGGCGAATACTTGCAGTGTATGGTCGTGTATCGTACCTTCGCCCTCTCCTTTTAGGTTAAAATAGGCGTGGTTGGTCAGATTCAGCACAGTGAGACGGTCGGTAGTGGCTAAGTATTTGATATGCAGCGCATTATCTCGCCCGAGCGAGTATTCTGCCGTAACATCTACATTGCCGGGGAAACCTTCTTCTCCGTCAGCAGAGCGGTAGTGCAGGCTGAGGCTGTGCAGGCTCTGTCCCACTACATCCCATACTTTGTCGTTGAAACCGTGATTTCCGCCATGCAGGGTGTGTTGCCCACTGTTGCGAGTGGGGTGGTAGGTAGTGCCGTCGATAGCAAACTCGGCATTGGAGATACGCCCTGCGCAACGCCCATTGATACCATTGAAATAGACTTCTTGCGTCAGCCATTCGTCTAATGTATTGAAACCCAGCACTATATCGCGTTTCTTACCGCTCTTGTCCGCTACAGTCCAACTGACGATTTTCGCGCCATAGTTGGTGATTTCTACTTGCATACCGTCTTTGCCTATCAGTGTGTAGAGGCGTACCGGTTTGCCCTGTACGATTTGATTGAAAGGAGTTACCATGGTTGTATTCTTATTGATTGAGGTTAGTATTTATCGATGATGCGTTCCATATCGTTTTGCACTTTCTCTTGCTCTACCAGCAGCCTGAGTTGCGCACGGGTGCGGACGAGATTATGCTCTGGGTACTGAATCTTATAGTAGGTGTCGCCGTTGAGGTAATCGGTGTAGAACCGCACGGTCTGCATATAACTGAGCAATCGGCAGCCAAAGGGCAAGAGCCGTTTCTCAATCTCGGTCAGGAACTTTGCCTCACGCAGGTATCCGCGTGTGTAGGCCTCGAAGATGGCCATATCTACCCCTATATTGTCTAAGCAGACATCGTCTTCCGCACCGGTATTGGCTGCCGTGCGCATAAAATCACCAAAGTCGCTCAATACATACCCGGGCATCACGGTGTCCAAATCGACGATGCAGAGCGGTTTGCCCTGTTGGTCGAAGAGCATATTGTTCACTTTGGTATCGCAGTGGTTGATGCGTTTGGGCAGTTTGCCTTCGCGGAATAATCGCTCGGCCTGACACATCTCCTCTTGGCGAGCCAGCAGCGCACGACGAATATCTAAGGTGTCGTGCAGTCGGTGGGCCGCATCATTTTTCACCGCCTCTTCCAACTGCTGCAAGCGAAACTCCATATTGTGGAAATTAGGAATAGATTCGCATAGTTGCGAGAAAGGCAGGTCGGACAACTGGTTCTGAAAGCGTCCGAATGCCTCGCCTGCCAACTCTGCCGAACGGGGAGTAACGCGCTCCTGCGAAGAGGCATTCTCTATCAGTACATATACCCGCCAGTACTCGCCTTCGGGCGTGCAATAGTAGAGTTTGCCCTCTCGCGTAGGGATGAGGCGTAGCACTTTGCGGTCGATATCGCTCTCGCCTGCCGCAATCAGTTTGGCGCGGATATGGTCGGTTACTCGCTGTATGTTTTGCTGCAACCCCTCCACATTCTCAAAGATATGGTGGTTGATGTGTTGCAGAAAATAGGAGGTCTCGCCTGCGTGTTTTGCCCGCACAATGTAACTATCGTTGATAAAACCGATTTTGAGCGGTTGCGGGGTCTCCACCTCGTTGGGAATGGCAAATTGTGCAATGATGTTTGTCATGGTGTTTGTTTTTGTGGGTTCATATTAGTCTATGTGGTACTGCACAAAGGCCTCGATGGCTTCGTAGTTGGCCAATCCGAGTTGTGCATATAGTTCGGCGGTAGCGTGGTTGCGGTCTTCTGCACGCTGCCAGAATAGTCGCTCGTCGTTGCCCATAAAGGGGGCTGACTCCATCTGCGATTGGTGTTTGAGAATAGTGTTCCGCTTGAAGCGCAGTTCTTCCGGCGACATCGGTACAGCCATCTCTATCAAATCTACTTCCCATTCCATCCACGCACCACGGTACATCCATATTCGGCAATCGCGCAACCATGGCTCGCTGTCTTTCAGTTCGTCTATCGCTGCCAACACCGCATCGAGGCACACCTTGTGCGTTCCGTGCGGGTCAGCCAGGTCGCCTGCCACAAACATCTCATTGGGGTGAACATCCAAGATTATTTGTTTCACTATCTCTACATCTCGTTCGCTCAGGTCGCCTTTTTTGATAGTTCCTGTCTCATAGAATGGCAGGTTCAGAAAGTGGATATGGTCGGTGGGCAGACCCATGTGTCGGCAGGCAGCAGTGGCTTCCCCGCGCCGTATCAGTGCTTTTAGGTCGAGTATCTCGCGGGTGTCTTGGTCGCCTGTTTTCTCTTGCGATAGGAAGCGGATATACTCTTGATACTTGCTTTCTATCAGGTCGTCTTTCATCGGGTGCAGTTGCTTGAAACCACGAATAAAATCCATAAATCGGATGACCTCATCGTCGCATACGGCTATACAACCGCTGGTCTCGTAGGCGATATGTACATTGTGTCCCTGCTTAATCAGTCGGGCAAAAGTACCGCCCATCGAGATGACATCATCATCGGGGTGCGGTGAGAAAATGAGCACATCTTTCGGATAGGGAGTAGCACGCTCGGGGCGGTCGGTATCGTCTGCATTAGGTTTGCCTCCGGGCCAACCGGTGATGGTGTGTTGCAGGTCGTTGAAGATGCGTATGTTGCAGTTGTATGCCGAGCCGTGCAGGGTAATCAGTTCGCTCAGTCCGTGGTCGTTGTAGTCGCGATTAGTCAGTTTTAGGATAGGTTTCCCGGTTTGACGACATAGCCAAACGATAGCACGCCGCGTCAGTTGGTTGTCCCACTCGCAGGAGGTTACAAGCCACGGATGATGGATACGCGTCAGTTGTGTGGCAGCACTTAAGTCGCAGATAATGTGTGCGTTGCTATGCAGTTGCAGAGCCGATGCGGGGCAGGCAGGGTCGGTATTGCCTTCTACGGCAGCAAGGATACGGTCGGCCTTGTGTTCGCCCCATGCTACCAGGATAATCTCTTTCGCACGCAGTATCGTACCTATACCCATTGTGATTGCCGAGGCAGGCACTTGCTCTATCGTACCAAACATATTCTTTGCCTCATCGCGCGAGATGTTGTCGAGGATTACCAATCGGGTGTTGCTCGACATCGACGACCCGGGTTCGTTGAATCCGATATTTCCGCTTCTGCCTATTCCGAGCAGTTGCAGGTCCACGCCGCCGTACTCTTGTATCTTGCGTTCGCATCGTCGCATCATCGGTATCAAATCGCGCTGGTCCATCGTACCGTCAAAGGTGTAGATGTTCTCCGGACGAATATCCACATGGTCGATGAGTTGCTCTTTGATCTGCCCAAAGCAGGCTTGGGTAGGCGATTGCAGGGGGTAGTACTCAAAGAGGTTGAATAGCACCACATTGCGAAAACTCAGTTGCTCTTCGTCGTGCAGACGCACCAATTCGGCGAATATGTCGGTCATACTCCGCCCGCAGACCACCGAGAATATAAATTTCTCGCCTTCTGCTTGGCGTTGGCGAATGCGAGCGGCTATCGTTCGAGCCACTGCCACAGAGCCTTCTTTGGCGGTTTCGTAGATGGTGGTGGGGATTTTCTCCATTCTGCTGATACGGCTCATCTCCAGCACATCATCAGTCCGATACAACTTGGGCGATACGCGCGAAAGCGATATCTGGGAAGAAAGATTGTTTTTCATAATTGCGGTAGGTTTAATTGCAATAGGTTTATCTTGCCGCAAAGTTAGTGGATTTCTCTGAAATTTCCAAGCCGACACCCTATTTTTGTCAGAATAAGCAGGGCGTTACCGATAGAAAAGTCGGCTTAACTGCCTGACTGATAGGATAAAATATCGGCACAACCATCATTTCTTTTTCTATTCCGCACCCTTTCGATTAGTTTGCATTCCCATTTTCCAAGGCTAATTTGACATTTTGTCATTTTGTTCTTGTGCGGACTTCGTCGAGTTCTTATCGAGACCTAAAGCGGTTCTATCAATTATTTTAACATTGTCAAAATGTAAGCAATATGGCAGAATTCCTGCCATATTGCTACAGATTGTTTTCTGTCTTAGATATTCTAGGTATTCTAGGTATTCTAGATTTTCTAGATTTTCTATATATTCTAGGTAACCTATTAGGAACTCAATCTCGATTAGAGGTGTGCTTGGATAGAGATTTTTGCCCATGCCCCCGGTTGCAGCAGTCCGCCGTAGTCGTAGTAGTGGCGGTTGGTCATATTCGTGCAGTCTGCACTTACCCGCACATATTGGTTTTGCCAATAGATAGAGCCGTCGAGCAACCATACGGGCTTGTAGTCTTGTACCTCGCCTTGCGCATCGTTGTACTGCCCCTCGCGCTGTTGGTATCGAAGGCTCCACGAAGCACCGAAACCACGATAGATACCATGTTCCAAACGGAGCGTGAGTTTATGGCTCAGATAGTCAAGGTAGCGCGAACCGGCCTCTTTCAAGTCTAAGTCAAGGTAGGTGTAAGCATACGAAACCGACAAGTTTCTTAACCATTGGTTGAGCGAGTAAGAGGCGGTCAGTTCCACGCCTGTGGCATTCACTTTCTGCTGATTCTGTGCGTGATACGGGCGTTTGGTATCCTCTGCGGTATAGACCCAATCGATGATGTTTCTTCCCCAACGGTAGTACCAATCGCCGGCGATATGGAGCGAACCTGCATGGCTGAACGAGCGATTGTAAGTCGCTCCTACCGAGAGAGTCCATGCTTCTTCCGGATGCAAATCGCGGTTGCCGAGTTGGTTGCCGGCGTTGTAGTAGAGGTCGGTAAAAGTAGGCAGACGAAGCGACCGTTGTGCATTCACATACACCGACGATTGCTTGGCGTATTCGTAGCCGATGTTTGCACCGCCCGATACATTATGCCCAAATTGGGTATTGTACATCCCCGTTACGCCCAACGAGGCAGATAGGTTCTTGTAGTTAAAGGTCTGCTGTGCGTAGTAGTTGATATTCAGTCGGTTACCGCCTTTTACAAGGTCGAGTACGCGCACATCGCTTAGCGGAAAATCAGCCACATTCGGTACTTGTCCGCCTGCGTTGATAGTATCGCCGAGGTTGGTAGAATGGATATTCTCGTTGCGCACTTCCACTCCCACGGTAGTTGTACCAATGGCCGATGCATAGTGTGCTGCCACTGCTGCGGTGGTGTTTTGTGAGAAGTGAAAATTGCCATACAATCGTTGCCCGCGGTGCCATTCGTAGCGGTCGTAGTTGGCCCTATATGAGGCCAGCACATCGATACTCCATTGCCCCCAACGATGGCTGTACTTGGCACTGCCGAAAGCGGTGCGAGTGGCGTCGAACTGGTCCTGCGAACCGAAACCATAGTACATTCCCGCCCCTGCATCTTTCCATTGTGCACCGAGTTGCACATCCAATCCTTTGTAGCGTGTTTGCAAAAACAGGTTGGCCAGTTGATAATCGGAGTTGTTGAGGGCAGTCTGCTCTTTGTCTGACGGGGTGGGGGCATAGTAGCCCTCCGCACGACTGTACTCCACCGAGGCATTGGCAGAGAAATCGCCTTTTGCCCACGAGGCGGCAAATTCCGGATTGACCAATCCGTTCATACCGGCCGACAGACGCAGCGTGTATTGGTTCTGCTCCGGCTGACGGGTGATGATGTTGATAGCCCCCGAGAAAGCACCATATAGATTAGGTGTCGTACCTTGCAGCACTTCTATGCGTTCTATTAGCGAGACCGACAGGGGCAGATTGAGCGTGTAGTGCCCCGTGTGCGCGTCGTTGAGGCTCACGCCGTTAATCAGCACCAGCACTTGGTCGAAAGTACCGCCACGCATAGAGATGTCAGCTTGTGCACCGTTTGCACCTCTTGTGCGCACATCCAACGACGGCAGATACTGCAAAATATCCGCTACCGTCTGAATGGGCAGAGCCTCTATCTCCGCCCGCGAAACTTGGGTGATGAGTCGGTAGGCTTGTGATTCTACTTCAGCCTTGTTAGATACTACCGACACCTCCTGAAGACTAAGTTGTCGGGTATCAATACCGGTCTCTTGCGTGGTGGCAAGAACCGTTTGCAGCGTGGAGTCTTCGGCTCCTTCGTCCGTCTCGGCTGCTACATTCAGCGAGCAGAAAACCAATGCCACGAGGGCGATGGCTTTGCCTTGCTTGAGCATCTCAAGGTCGGTCATATAGCCTGCCACACGCCCTACGGACACCTCTCTATGCAAAGAGGTAAAAGCAGCGTAGGCCTTACGGCAGAACCGACGAAAACGGATAGTCCGCTTGGTTTGATAAACCTTGTTCATTGATTTTTTGTAAACAGGCCTGCAAAACCTTGGTTCTTTGATTTTAGAAACTTTGGTTGCTATAGTTCTTTGATTTTAGAAAACCGCGTCTGCAAAACCTTGTTTAGATTATTGTAAACTATTTGTCTTTCGACATTAGTGCCGAAAAAACGCACAAAGGTACTGCTTTTTTATCAAATAAGCAAACCTTCATGCGCAATCTTTTGTCCAACAGTGTTAGCGTTCTAACTTCCAACAGCGCAGCGGTCTAATATCCGCCAGCGTTAGCGGTCTTTCATCTATTCACAGTGCCTTGATACAATGGTACACTTTGTCAATAAAGGTCTCGTAGTCGTTTAGAATGATAGAGTTCCCGAAATCTTCATATCTCTCGTTTGATACGCATAGAGGGGCTTCGCACGCACTATAAAATGTCATATATTCCTGTGCTGTTTTGCCCAAAAGTTGCTCGTTATCAGGGATATGCACCACATAGAGCAGCGTCTTGTTGGGTGTGTGAAAATACATATCTACATTGTCGCGAGATAGGGCAAGGTATTTACCGGCGTTGTGCTGCGTAAATGTTTCCCATTTGGTAATTCGTTTGCTCTCTTTCTGATAGTAGGGCAGGCGGTCTAAGATAATGAATATCTGAAAGTATGGGCAGTTGTTAGCGCGTATATTTGCCGTTTCGCCAAGCATATTCTCAAAGTAGTTGTTGGAGTTTTGTGAGTAGTTTTGCATTACAAACTTCACCGCAATACCTGCAATCGCCTTGGGCTTATGCCCTTTTGTGGCGGTATCATAGATGGTGATGTCTACTTTCTTATCCATATATCTGCCTTCTATATCCCCTTCTTTGTCGTCTGACCAACCTTGTGATTTTATGCTGTATCCTTCGCCTAATTTTAGAGCCAAGTCTTGGGCTATGGCACCATGCAGCGGTTTTAGTTTAGCAGTACTACGGGATGTTCCTGTTTGCAGGAAATGGCAGAAAGAGTTGGAGATTACATCCAGGAATCGGCTGTTATTCAGCGGAAAAGAGATTGCTTTGGTTTTCATATTGGCTTAATTGGTAGTTAATGTATTGCTCCAATTCTTTGGAACTGAAAGTGTAGTATCCGCCACTTTTATAGTGCTGTAAGGTACGAACAAAGCGCACAAACTCATCCGTAATCAGTATCTTGCGCAGTGTTGTTTCGTCCGTTTGACTCAGGATGTACAGTCCGCTATACACGCCTGCGCCCTTGGAAACCTTCTCTAATTTTATTGACTCTTTATTGATAATCAGACTATTGATTGCCCATTTGTCTGCCCACACATCTTTGAGTGCTTGCGTTCGCCCATATAGATACCATTCCGGACAATCCTCTTCGCTGTGCCCTTTCAGCAACAAATCTTGGTGGCTGAGTAAATAGTCTTTTATCGCAGGAATGGAGAATATTGCATCTTTGGGTAGCGGTTTGCCCTGTGTGTCGTAAGGATAGAAAGCGGTGTACCACTGGCCTGTAGAGGCTTTCAGTACGGGAATAGTGAGTTCGGAAAAAGGAAAGGAAGGACGGATAAACACCGTATCTGCCAAGGTGGCAAAGCCGTTCTTTACTGACACATACTTGCGTGTGGTTGCACCAAAAACACGGCGGAGCATTGTGAGTGTGTCATGGTTGGCAAGATACATACAATTACCAATCATTGTCTCCTCTATGGATAGGCATTCCGATGCTAAAATGATATGTTGCTCGCCTATGTAGGTGCAGTAGGTAAAATCATTGTGCGTTGTGCCATTCTCAAAAAGGGCAATCATTGTATAGGTTGTCGCTTCAAAAGGCTGAAAATGTGCCAAGTCAATCAGTTTGACTAAGTTCTTTTGCTGCCTTATGTATCCCCGTAGAGCACCGCCGGCTACGCTGTTAATCCACGAACCGGGAGTGATATAGCATAGCCTTCCCGTGGTATTAAGCATTTGAAAACCAATCTCGTAGAACGCAAGATATAGGTCGGTCATTCCACTTTGTGTGAACCGAAAATGTTTTACATTATGGTATCTGTCGGCTAAGTTATGCACCCGTACATAAGGCGGATTGCCTACTACAAAATCCATCTTGCCGTCAAAACAAGAAACACTCAGCGCGTCTTGATTGAGGATGTCCCATTCCACCTCTCGCACGCCGAATGTCTGTGTCGTTTCGTTTAAGTGGCAGATACATTGCCGATATGCGATAGGGTCTAATTCTATCCCATGTAGGTAAGTGGATAGGTGTTGTTTAAGTACTTGTAAATCATCAGATTGCTTAAGAAAAGCCGTGCAGTACCTCACTACTGCCTCTCGCAAAAACACACCATCACCGCAACTGTTGTCGATGATGTGCTTGCCAACGATACTACTACCCGAATAACCAGCAACATCCAGGATGTCGCATACCAAATAAGGGGGCGTGAACACTTGCCCCGATTCTTTTTTTGTTGCCATATTGCATTATGGCGAAAGCCTTTATGCGGTATGGCAACACTACAACCTATTGACGAGAGAATTGTACGATTTCAGAATTATAACAACTCCTACTTGCAGAACTTCTATTTTGTGTGCAACATTCTTATATCCACACAAAAAGCAGATGTATTCTTATCTCCCGTCGCGAGGCTGTAGGAATTGCCAAATTGAAGAGAATAAGCAACACATCTGCATACGCAGACGCTCATTACTTATTCGACTTCAATTGTCTTTATGAACTTCCTACATTCCGCGACAGACCGAATAAATAGCAAACGCTATTAAAATAGGGGTGTATGTTTCTTCGCTCTGCCTTGCACCCCGCTCATCGGCAGAACTGAATACTCAATGCCGCTTGCTCTAAGCAACATTTCGTCCGCAAAGATACGCAATTATTTTCGTATGTGCAAATATGCGCACTTTTTTCTAATCAAATTACGCAAGCCGTTTTTGTGCAAGCAGTCTTGTTTCACAGACAGTTGTACAAGCGTTCTTGCTAAAAAAAGCAACTTCCTGCATAGTTGATATGCAAGAGGTTGTTTTCAATATGGTCTTTTATCCATTGTCTATTGTCCGCCAGCGTTAGCATTCTAACTTCTAACAGCGCAGCGGTCTAATATCCGCTAGCGCAAGCGGTCTATAATCCAATGTCTATTCCATCAGTTTCTTGTATCGCATGCGGTGGGGTTCTACGGCATCATCACCGAGGCGCATACGCTTATTGGCTTCGTAGTCGGAGTAACTTCCTTCGAACCAGAACACCTTTGAGTCGCCTTCGTAGGCGAGGATATGCGTGCAGATTCGGTCGAGGAACCAGCGGTCGTGAGAGATAACTACTGCGCAACCCGCAAAGTTCTCTAGGCCTTCTTCCAATGCTCGCAGGGTGTTTACATCGATGTCATTGGTCGGCTCGTCAAGCAGCAACACATTCGCTTCGCTTTTGAGCGTCAGAGCCAGGTGCAGACGGTTGCGTTCACCTCCTGACAGCACTCCGCATTTCTTTTCTTGGTCCGAGCCTGTGAAGTTAAAACGACTCAAGTAGGCGCGTGCATTGATTTCACGCCCACCCACACGGATGTATTCCGTACCGTTGGAGATAGTTTCAAACACGGTCTTCTCCGGGTCGATATTCGAGTGCACTTGGTCCACATAGCCCACTTTCACCGTCTCGCCCACCGAGAAAGTACCTTTGTCTGCTTTCTCCATACCCATAATCATACGGAAGAGCGTGGTCTTACCCGCTCCGTTCGGCCCAATCACGCCCACGATACCATTCGGCGGGAGCATAAAATTAAGGTCTTCAAAGAGTACACGGTCGCCAAAGGCTTTAGCCACTCCCTCGGCATTGATGACCTTGTTGCCCAAGCGGGGACCGTTAGGGATGAATATCTCCAGTTTTTCCTCGCGCTCTTTTTGCTCCTCGTTGAGCATCTTGTCGTAGGCAGCCAAACGGGCTTTACCTTTGGCTTGTCGTGCTTTGGGTGCCATGTGTACCCATTCCAACTCGCGCTCAAGGGTCTTACGGCGTTTGCTTGCTTGTTTCTCTTCCATTGCCATGCGGGCAGTCTTCTGCTCCAACCACGAGGTGTAATTACCCTTCCAAGGAATACCCTCACCGCGGTCGAGTTCTAATATCCACCCCGCTACATGGTCGAGGAAATAACGGTCGTGTGTGATGCAGATTACCGTGCCTGCATACTGTTGCAGGTGCTGTTCGAGCCAGTCGATAGACTCTGCATCGAGGTGGTTGGTCGGTTCGTCAAGCAGCAGAATATCAGGTTGTTGAAGCAGTAGTCGGCATAGCGCTACACGCCTGCGCTCGCCTCCCGACAGGGTCTTGACTATGGCATCATCAGGCGGACAACGCAGTGCGTCCATAGCGCGGTCGAGTTTCTGGTCGATGTTCCATGCGTCGCTGCTGTCCAGTTTGTCTTGCAACTCGGCTTGGCGTGCCAGCAATTTGTCGAAGTCTGCATCAGGTTCTGCAAAAGCCGCATTTATCTCATCATACTCGCGGAGCATATCCATGATAGGTTGCACCCCCTCTTGCACGCATTCGCGCACGGTCTTTTCGGGGTCCAGTTTCGGGTCTTGCTCTAAGTAGCCTACCGTATATCCGGGCGAGAATACCACCTCGCCTTCGTAGTTCTTATCCACACCGGCGATGATTTTCATCAGTGTGGACTTACCCGTACCATTCAGACCGATGATACCTATCTTGGCACCATAGTAGAACGATAGATAGATGTTGTTGAGTACGCGTTTTTGTGGGGAGAAACTCTTGCTCACGCCCACCATCGAGAAAATAATTTTCTTGTCGTCTGCCATAATTGATAATTAAAATGCATAGTTATAATGCACAATAGATAATTGTGCATAGCGTGAGCATAGTGCTTTTGTGTAGAGCATCATACTCTCGTCTGCAAAGGTACGCATTTTTTTTGACATACACAACACTAATTACACAAAAACACTCAATAATGCTTATCCAAAAATTACCAAGAATATCTACTATACGGTTGTGCAATATCCAAAAATGAAATTAGTTTTGTTGTTAGAGTTTGCCCTCTGACTATGTGAACACTAATTTAGTTTTTGGAAATTACCTTGGTAGCAATGTTTTCGGAAAATTCTTGGATGATGTTATTGAATGTTTTTGTATAGAAAAAAAGCAAAAACTCCCCTCCTTTGGAGGGGAGTGGGGAGGTCTATCTGTTTTGTTTGCGGAAGGCTTGTGCGCTGACGCCCGTGTGGATACGGAAATATTTGCAGAAACTGCTTGCCGTGGCAAAATCCATACTGAAAGCAATCTCTTTGATGCTCTCGTCGGTGGAGAGTAGACGCTGTTTAATCTCGCGAATGGCAATCTCGTTGATGATGTCCGAGGGTGTCTTTTTTGCCACTTGATTGCAGATATAGGTCAAGTATTTGGCACTAATAGCCATTTGGTTGGCATACCACGATACGGAGTGGCGGGAGGTGCGATTATTCTCCAATATACGCACAAACTGCGAGAATAGTTGCGTGGTATGCGTGTTGGCTGTATCGTTGCTAACTTGCATAATATCAGTGTCTTGCTGCTCGTGCATCGACTCATCTACCCACGAAATCATCTCGAAGATAATCGCCTGCGCCAGCATATCGGCAATGCGTTTTTGATACGGAGTAGAGTCTTGTGCATACAGTGCCACCAATCTCCCATAAGCATCGCTCAGTTGCAGTCGCCGCTCGTTGAGGTGAATAATCGGGTGGCTCGCCAAGAACTTGTACTTGTCGTACCAATTGTCTTGCAGTTGCAGGCATGAATAGGCTATATCGCTAAGCGAATCGGAGGTAAAAGAGAATATCTGACATTGGAAATCCGGAGTGTGCATATAGTTCCCCAATAGGAAATCCGGCATGCAAAACAGCAGGTCGTTCTGCTGCAATTCGTAACTGTCCTGATTTAGTTCTACACGCAGTTTGCCACCACGGCACACGATAATCAACGCAGATGCCACCGGTACTTGATTGTTGTTCACCAGAGCATCCAAATCATCGGATATGAGTATGTTCTCATAAGGAATTTTGCCAATCATACTATTCTATTTTTCGTATTTACTGACAATTAGCAAACAAAAAATGTTCCAAACAGACAACTGACACTGTTCTTTATTCGTAAAAATAATAGGTAGTAATAATTAGAATATATTTTATGTGTTTTGGATAATTATAAATGGTATGTTTGGCAGTATTTTTGTGGCAAACTCAATAGGGACTACTCTCTGTATAGATAGCAATCTATTGTGGAGTACAATCTATAAATAAATCTCTAAATCTTATCATCTATGGAAGAAAAGCAAACTTCGCAAGTGAAACAGGCGAAACGGATACAGACCTCGTTGCTCAATGGTGTGGAGCGGAAAGCATTGGTTTGGATGGCAGAGCGTATGCCTCGGTGGGTTACCTCAGACATGCTTTCGTTGGTTGGTTTCGTGGGAGCCTTGATTATTGCGGCGGGCTACATGCTCTCCGACATCAACATCAACTATCTATGGCTCAGCAGTTTCGGCTTTGTGGTGCATTGGTTTGGTGATAGTATGGACGGCTCCTTGGCACGCGTTCGCAAGACACAACGACCGCTCTATGGATTCTATCTCGACCATACCCTCGATGTCATCACTGAGTTTATTATGTTTATGGGTGCCGGATTGTCTGCACTGCTGAGGCTGGATATAGCCTTGCTCGCTTTTATTGCTTACTTAATGCTAACCCTCAATGTGTCTATCAATAGCCATCTCAAGGGTGAGTTCCGCCTCACTTATGCCAAACTCGGTCCCACGGAGTTCCGCTTGCTGATGATTATTGTCAATACACTCCTTATATATATACGCCCGCTGCGTGAGTTCTCTACCACATGGCATATCGATTCCTATTCGCTCAGAATGGGGGGCTTGGATATCATCGGATTGTGTATTTTGGGGCTGTTGATGATTATTTATTTGGTTACTGTATGGGGCGATTTGCGTGATTATGCCCGCCGTGACCCGCTTCCGGAGTATAAACCAGACCTAAAGAAATAACCCCTGTGCCTCTTTGGTTACACATACTGATAGGTGTCTTCGCTATCAATACCATTGTGGTGATAGTTATGGAGAACCGTCGCCCTACTGACACTTTAGCATGGGTGCTGCTCCTTCTCTTTGTGCCTGTCTTCGGTTTGGTTTTGTATTTCTTGGTGGGTACGCGCCCGGGAAAACATACGCTGATTCAGCAGACTGATTTGCAGAAACTTAAGGAATATATTGCTCCCGCCGCTGTTATGCCTACACCTAATGAGGAACCGTTAGCATCGCTCTTGTTGGCTAACAATGGTGCCTTGCTCACCGACAATAATCAGTTGCAGTTGTACACCACTTTCAAGGCAATGGTAGAGCAACTGATGCAGGATATTGCCAATGCTAAACACCATATACACTTTCAGTTTTTTAAGTTTGAAGACGATGCCATCGGGCGGCAAATCAGCGACTTGCTCATACAGAAAGCATTAGCGGGGGTAGAAGTGCGCGTCATCTACGATGCAGCAGCCAACTGGAGCGTACCCTTGAGTTTCTATCGCCGCTTGCGCAAGGGTGGGGTAGAGGTAGAGCCATTCAATAAGATTTTTCCATACCTCTCTTCGTTCTCTAATTATCGCAACCACCGTAAAGTGGTCGTCATCGATGCCCAAATAGGTTATATGGGTGGGATGAATATTGCTGAGCGTTATCTGACAGGTATTCGCACCGGTGTGTGGCGTGATACACATCTGCGCATTACGGGTGCTGCCGTAGGCGAATTGCAGATTGCCTTCTTATCCGATTGGCACTTCGCTACTCACCGCCTGCTCAATTCTCCCCGCTATTTCTGTGCCAAAAAAGAAGAAAAGAATGCGAAGGATTTTTCCCTATCCCTCGCAGAATCACATACCGTAGAAACACCTCTCATTAGGCAAAGCCTCGCCGAGGAGAACAATCTTCATACCGACATACCTACACCGCCGAACGATACGCAAGGCATTAAGGTGCAGATTGTTACATCCAATCCTACTGACCCATGGCGGGTGATGAATCAAGCACTGCCTTTGCTTATCATGCAGGCGCAACACTATGTTTGGTTGCAATCACCCTATTTTATTCCCACCGATTCCATACTCAATGCAATGTGTACAATGGCTCTTGCCGGCAAGGATGTCCGCTTGATGATTCCCGCCAAAAGCGACCGAGGTATATTAGTTCCAAAAGCCACTTTCTCTTATCTCGACCGTATCTTGTCCGCAGGGGTGAAAGTCTATCTCTACGATGCGGGCTATATGCATGCTAAGACGGTGGTGGTAGATGACCATATCGCTAGTATCGGCAGCGTTAATATCGACCCGCGCAGTATTAGTCTTTCCTTCGAGATTAATGCTTTTATCTATGATACCCGCATTGCCTGCCAACAACGCCGGCTCTTTGAGCAAGATATCCAATCTGCACACCTTCTTAACCTCGAACACTGGCGCCAACGCTCCTTCTTCGAACGCTCCGCCGAGTCCTTCGCTCGCATCCTCGCACCCCTCTTCTAACGGCTTTCTCCATTTGGTCTCCATTAAAGCCATATAAAAATACCATTAAAACATAGTGGGACAGTTTTTTGTCCTCCGCTAATTGCAATTAATGGACGATTAAACATACTTATTAATAGCCTTTTAGTGGTTCTTGATACATCCCCCAAGTTTATACTAAAAAACGGTTGCCGATTATTTGCTCAAAAGACTTTCGTCATCATCCGAATGAGCCATTTGATTGCGTAGAACACACTCTTTACTTGTATTTGCATAACAATAAGTACAAAGATGACGACATGTATTGTACATACCAATATCTTTGCTTATCATACATCCACATACTTTGCGTTGCCCTTTGTCTTTCAGATTTTTATGGGTAATCGGGATTGGAGGAATGCTTCCAAATAGATCAGGAATAGGTAGTTCTCCTGTATGCAAAAAGTACACCAATTCTTTATCATCATGCCACAAATGCTCCATTAACTCCCCATCAATACAGCGATTATGCTCTATGCCATATCGCTCGTAATCAAATTGCTCTGCACAAGTGGCTAACTGAACATTCCAACCTTGGCTGTGCCATACATCTCGTATCTTGCATAGTCCCGAAATGATTTCCATTCGTTGTCCCTCCGTTGGTTCTGCCAGTTCAACAGTATCTCGTGTAAAGAAAGCCGTATCTTTAATGAGGTTGTTCTGCACTTTCTTATAGGTTTTGACATCCGCAAAACTGAACACCAATTTATCGGTGCATCCCTTTAACAAGTTTCCTACACGCCATATTCTTGTAAGCAACTCCCGTGGCGGAGTGGTTGGCGTAATTATAAGTGGGTCAAAACGCCATATCACTCGTTCTGTACCAACAAGAGTGGAAAGTCGCCTAAATGTGGCTACTCTCTCTTCAACGGTTGGTACATTGGGCTCTAAATGCTCTTTCTCGTAATCATTTAGGGTTACTTGAAAATAGTAGTGAATACCCCTTTTGTCCAATTCCGTAAGATACGGCACTAATGGTGCGGGATTTTTTGTCCAAAAAACAACCACCTTTGTATTTTGAAAAGATATATACATAGGTTGCTGATTAAAAGGATTATACCACACACAATACCCCTCCATCAAACGATTTATGAACCATTTCGCAAAGAACGCAGGAATGTCAGTAGATCGGCTTGCCGATATAATTACCGGTGCGACTGCATCCACTAACATTCCTTGTCGGTTTCGTATTTGTACTTTATCTGCCATATATTATACTATGTGCAAAATATGTACCACTATTTGTAGATTTCTTTCAATCGGTTGATTATAGCATCAATATCCAATTTTGCATATATTTCTCTCTTCCATTGAGTTTTAGGATTAGAATCTCTTTTCTGCCACTCTATGTCGCTTTTATAATTTTCAATCACAGACCTGTTGTCAATTGGAAATCTCTTTCGGTCTGCATAGCGTCCATGTAGATTTCTTCCATTATTAGTATCTTTGCGATTTTCATTATAATCATCTTGAAACCACTTTAGGTCTTTTCTAATCACATCTTGGCACTTTTGGGGAATAATATCCTTTATGCATTCAAAAGCATTAGCATCACAATAAAAAGGTGTGATAGTCGCTACAAAGTTGTTTCCTATACTCGAATCGGTTTCATTATGAGGAAATAGTATGGTTGTTTCTGTTGTTATAGAATCTTGTTTTGTCTTACCCTGTTCGTTTCCTTTCGATGCTGTATTTTGTGCCTTTTGAGGCTTATAGTCGGATATAATCTTTCTCCAATTCTTTTGGAGAATATCACATTTTGTCTTGTCCCCTTTCACCTGTTTCCATACATTGTCCAAGCGTTTGTACTCCTCCTCGTGAGATAAATCATTAGGAATCAGATCCAAATATGGTCGGAACTTTTCCGAGAGTTCAGGAGAGATTTTGTTCAATGCTGCAAAAATGGGAGCGTATCTATTATGCTCAATCTTGACCTTGCTATCATCGGTATTGAAAGTATTAGAAGTATCCAAATGTATGCCAAACAGTTGTCCCCAGAACTCGGTATAGACCTCTGCTACATAGGAACGATTCGGACAGTTGATAATATAGTCCGTAAATGTACGATATAGGTCAGCGAAACCACAAATGCAACCATACATGGCGAAAGGAATACGATAATCATATATTTTCTCTCGTTGCATTACCTGTAATAACTTCTCCCAACTATCACCGGCAAGCAACACGAAAGCAATTGCGGATAATAGAACTCCGTTGAAGGATAACTTCTGACTATATATGCCATCAAATTGGTCTTGCAATATCTGTAGATATTTCTTTGCTGTATCTGTTAATTTTTCATCCCCATATTTTTCAGTTGCTACTAATATGTCTGCTAAGATAGCCTCACGATGCGGGATGATATCTTTACCATATTCGGGTTTGGCAAAAACTTTAATCCATTCTATGAATAGATTTTTCGTATCTTGCTTGTCGAGGACTTTCAAACTTGTTATCCTTCCATCTTGCAAAACAATTTCGGACTCATCCGGCTCTAAATACCGATGTTTAGAATCTGCAATATATTTTTCAAAGAATGCGACATCATCAATTTTTATAGGGCTCTTTTCTCCTTGGGATATAAAATTTGCAAGATAAGCATGCACTCTATTAAATGCCCATAAGTCTTCGATACTATCTTTTGTGCAAGAAAGATAGGCACCTACATAGTACCCATATAACAGACCTTTTAGTTTATTAATCAGAGTATCTTTGTTGATTTCATTTGACACTTCATTTTGTAGTACTACATCTTTTTCTTCTTGTACCGGTTTATACTGTTCGGAATATGATTGTACAAGTAGTCTATTTTTGTACAATGGTAATAATTTCATTTCCAAAGCACTATCCGATAGGGATAACGCAATACGCTGATCATTCTCAGAGAAAAAGATAAATTGGGTATGCCACGGATCTAAATATAGAGTATGGTCAGAGTAGCAGATACCTTGTGTATATTGTGGAAATTGCTCTTCTGTCATAAAGGCTATTAACATAGGGTGGTCTTCCACATCACTATCACTTCGTGAGAAAGAGGCTGTCTAACAAGTATGTTGGGCAGTCTCTTTGTTTAGTTGGAGAGTTT
>OGRD01000361.1_pt1 | contig 25465 bp, 26 predicted proteins | sample 1553441 | NCBI WGS metagenome assembly OGRD01 (sample SAMEA2580106, study PRJEB22360) | human gut metagenome | biome: human gut; feature: human-associated habitat; material: faeces | place: Denmark | collected 2008/2010
AGGATGTTCGCGCCCGGTGGGGGCCTGCGGCAGCAGCGCCTTTTGCCGCGCCGCTTACCGCTTTTCCGGTTTTGATGGCGCCGCGCACAGCGCCGGCAGCGTGTGCGCTTATCTCAGCGGCTTCATTCAGGCCGCTGCGTTCCTGCTGGGCCATATCAGACCTTATCCTTTCTGCGCGGCGGGTCGGGCAGACGCCGGATCAGGCTCTCACGGTAGGAAATACCGCCATCCGGATTTTGATAAGGCGTTTTCTCCACCACGTCCTGTGCATACTGCTTATACCATTTGGTGCCATCCACGGCGGTGACAGTAGTGTATTCCCGCTTGGGCTCCATATACTGTTCGGTACTATACATGGCAAAGGAGCGGCCCACAGGTTCATCCTCGGAGGTCTCCGTGCCGGTGATATGTCCTCCGCCGATCTCAACATTGGAGAAGGAGGGAATATCCGCCGCGCTTTCACCCAGCGCCGTGTAGCCTATATAGGACATGAGGGCGTCTGCCGCCATATTGCCGGACATGACATCGCCGATGCCCGACCTGCCGGTAGCGATACGGCTGATAACGTTATTGGCAATATCGCCGCCCTTGGTCATAGAGGCACGGAACGCCATGCCGCCAACGCCGCCGCTGCCTGTGCCGGTGGCACTTTTGTATGCGCCGTTATAGAAGCTGCGGTTGACGACACCGGCCAGACCGCCTTGTAGAAAGGTGTTGCTATCACCGCCGCCGTTGCCACTGGCACTTCCGCCACGGCCTGCGTTTCCACCTCGACCCCGGCCAGCGACGCCACGGGCGGCAGCAATACTCCTTGCGGCCAGCATTGCTTCCGCCAGCATGGAGCCGCCTGTATGGCCCACATTGATGCCAAGGCCCTGCATGAAGCTGTCGATCTTCTGTGAGATCTTCAAAAATGCCACTGCACACAGAAACCAGACGAACAGGTTTCCGGCCACGCCTTCTTTACCGGAAGCTGAGACCTGAGACTGCACATCCGATTCTGTCAGAGCAAAGGCCGGGATCGTGAGCGCACATATAACCAGTACGGACAACACGATCCCTGTGATGTATTTCGTTTTTTGATTCATGATCGTCTCCTATAGAGATAAGGGATTTGCCAGGAAGGTTCCCACCATGGTGATGAACAGGCGCAGGCACCATGCGTTCATCAGCAGCAGGAATATCTGGCCGCCGAACATACGGCACCACGCTTTGAAGATATTGGATGTGGTCTGTGCCGCACCTGTAGCGAAGGCCACAGGCGCTGTGAATACCAGCACGCCCAGCAGCACATAGCGCTCCGCCGCCTCAAACAGCAGCTTGATATAGTTCCACGCCAGTATGAGGACGAGGATCAGGGCAATAAGAGCTACGGCGCCATTGGCGCAGACACCGATGATGGTGAGTATGACCGAGTTAAAGTCGGCAAAGTTCAGTGCGGGCAGTTCGGACGACATGATCCATGCGTAGGGTGTCCCGCCAATCTTCAATATCAGTTCCACGATTTCATCCGCGAAATAGGCCAACAGGATGAACAGCACAGAGCGAATCGTCAGCTTTACCGGGTCTTCCGCTTCCACACCGGCCACAAGGCCGTAGTTCTTGAAAAGTTGCCAGATCAGGTTCAGCAGGATCATGCCGATGGCCAGCGCCACAAAGATGTGGTACATCGTCTCTGCGGCGGGGAAATAGCGCAGGAAGGTGCTCATATCGCAACCCAGCGCCCCCAGCACAGAGGTGTTGATAAGGTCTAGGCCATACATGACCTGTTCCGCGATCCATTCTACAATGCCATCTAATATGCCCATAGCACCACTCCTTTCTCAGTCGGGCAGCGATGTGTTATCCGTTCCATCTGCCATCTGTGAAGAAGGGCGTCATATAGGACATGATGAAGCCCAAACCGTTAAGGATCGCCCAGGTGATGATGATACGCTTGAGCCATGCGCGGCTTTCGTCCACGGTGCGGCCGCTGCGGGAGAAGTTCATCAGCAGCAGGGCCACAGACGCGGTGACGATGGCGGCAATGGTGGAGATCAGAAGAATCTGGTTATAGACATCCTTCATGATTTCGTTGGCCTTCTCCCATACAGTCGCGGCAAAGACCGGTTGGCAGAGCATGGTGGCCATGGTCATGCCCGCAAAGGCCACGTATAGTGCCTTGCCGGGACTCTTCCTGCGGAGATGTGTGTTGGTCAGGTCATGTTTTTTCACTCGTGATACCTCCTGTGATACAAAGATGTGGAAAGGGGGCAGCCCTGAAGACCATCCCCAGCAAACTGCCCAATAGCCCGCAAACACAAAACACCACCCTCGAAAGGATGGTGTTCTGTGTCGTAAGAGTGGGCTTTGGCATCTTTGGGCATGCTTAGTATAGCACACTCAGATTTGCACCGAAATCGCAAAACCGTGCCAATGTTGTGGCAGGAGAGCGCCATTGGAGATCGGATCATGTATTTGCTTCCGGCACAAACTTCTCCAGCAGCGCCAGACTCTCTTTTGACGAGTATCCCCACAGCACCGAACTCAGGGCATCAATAGCCATCTGACGCTTGCGGAAGTAAGTGCGGTAGCTGATGTCCCGAATGTGCGGCTCCAGCTTTTCGATGATCTCCTGCGTGTTCGCCAACTGCTGCGGTGACAGGTAGGTGTAGTACAGGAGCCAGTAATAGCTTTCGCCGTACTTGTGCTTTGTTCGTAGCAGCTCTACGGAGGTATCCAGAAGCTTCAGCATCTTGTAGCTCCGCTCAATACAGCGGGCATGATCCTCAATCGCCGAGCCCTCAAAGGTAACGCCGGCCACATAGAGGGATTCCAGAAACTCCTCAATGCTGCTGCCATATTCGATCTGGAACTGTCGGCGCACCTGCTGCACGGACAGCTCCAGGCTCCACACCACGTCCCGGTACTTGCGTAGCAGCATCCATGTGTCATGGTACAAGGGGTTATCGGTCACTTTGGGTTCTTGTGTAGTCTTTTTCATCTTTCGGCCTCCTTATCACCGCGTATCCCTGCCGGGTGCAATCTGAGTTCAAAGTGATAGACTTCCTGAGCGTCACCACAGGTGACCACCAGTTGAAGCCACCGGTGCAGCGGGGGCACCCCTTCTATCGTAACCTCGCAGTCGTCGGATAATGGTAATAACATATATTTGGATTTGGGGCACGAAGCGCACGGCAGCCCCTGTGCCACAAGGATTTCACGCATCTTTCGCTCGATTCGATGGCGGTTCATTTCTGAAACGCTACCGGCCTCATTTGAACCGCTGGATGCCGCCGCGGTCAGGGCGGTTTCCTCCTGAAGCTCCAGCTTGATGCCCAGGCTCATGGCGATTTCTTCCTTGTCCACCACGATGTCAGAGATCTGGAACATAGTAGAGAGGTAGTTTTGCAGATAGATCGTGGTGCCGTGTGTGCCGGGGAAGGTCGCCAGTTGCAGATAGCCACGTTCCGCCATGCGCTTGAGGTATCGGCCGGCAGTCGCCTTAGAGATACCCCAGCGGGATGCCAGCTCCGCATAGCTGACCAGCGGGCAGCCTGTACCGTTGCGGAGGTAGACCACCGGCCCGACGTCTGAGCCAAGGACTTGCGGATCGTTATAGACGGTGTTCAGCCACAGATCCAGCACGGCATCCATCTCTGAGCAGTGACCGGCGCTGACCAACTCTGTGGCCGTGGAGACAGGGAAGAAGAAAAAGCCGGTATCTTTCTGACAGGGCGCGTTGTAATCGAGGATCGTGTTGTGACGCCGCCAGCCGCGAATCTTGAATTTGACCAGCTTGCCATGTCCGAGAACGAGAAAGCTGATAAGTCCTTTCTTTTGCAGTCCCTCCAATGCGGTTAAGGTCTGGCGACGGAAGCGTGTGCGGAAATACTGGGACAGCTCCTCCACGGACATGATCCATTCGCCGGGGTAGATGGTGTAACTAATGCCATCAATGCGCTTGTATGAGGTGCGGAAGTTGGCATAGGCACAGAGCACGACAAAATAAAAAAGGCCGGAGCCTCCGCTCACGCGAATGCTCCGGTCTGCTATCAAGGCTTGTACGAACTGCCGGTAGATCCGGCATCGTGGATAGTCTACAATCTGTTTGATCTCAAGTGTATATTCTGACATGAAAACCTCCTGAAATGCGCTTCCATAATGGGAAGCCGTGTGTTATAATTGGCATAGAGCAAAAGCGGCGCAGCATTACCGAATGTGGAATGATGTTTCGCCGATAATGCTGCGCCATTGCGATATTTAGATGTTGGTACGATTCATGTGTGCCTGATGGTTTGTTTCTTGTTCTGTCTGAACCCCAATGAACTGAATCCCTTAGAGGTAAAAACCTAAAGGTGCGTTTCTTGCGTGGTTGGGCCAACAAAATCGGCCATCTCATGGCTCAACTCTCGGAGTTGACACCAACGCTGACACCAACCGCTACAGGATTTCATGGTACGGGATGGGAAAGAAGAGGAATGCAGATTCCTCAGAACCCTTGAAAACACTGACTTTCTGGGATTATATACGCCGCTATGGGACTATAAGAAATTCGCGGTGCATTTCTCATAACCCGGAGGTCGGGGGTTCAAGTCCCTCTCCCGCAACCAACAAAACACCGTTTTCGATACGAAAACGGTGTTTTTTCTAGCTTTTTGAGCAAGTTCAGAATGAAGGGCGGGGAAATAATTCAACTTTAGTTCAACTCGCTTTCAAAATTCAAGCCTTTTTCAAAAAATACATCGGCCAGAATGTCGGTGTTCTGCTGGTCTGCCGACTCTATGATGTGGGCGTAGATGTTGGCCGTGGTACTGACCTGCGCGTGTCCAAGTCTCTTTGAGATCGACACGCTATCCGCCTTGTTGAAATAGAGGATCGAGGCCATCGTGTGCCTGAAGGCGTGAGGATTGATGTGGGGTAGATTGTGACGCTTGCTGAATTTGTCCATCCAGCCGGTCACACTATCTGGGTGAATGGGGTTTCCATTGTCCTGCGTAAATACAAAGCCCTGATCCTTGTAGTATTCACCCAGACGGAGCCTTTCCGCGTTCTGCCATGCTCTGTACTTCCGCAGGAGCTGCATCGTTTCCACCGGAAGTGTGATGTAGCGCTGGGAGGTATCTGTTTTCGGAGTTTCTTCGTAAACGCCTCGATCTGACGTATAGACCACATTGTTACAGATGCGTACCCGGTTTTGCTCAAAGTCTACCTTGTCCCATTTCAGACCCACAATCTCGCCTCTGCGGGCACCGGTGATAAGGAATAGGTGCGTGAGCACCTTCCATTTAAGCGGCGCTGTTTCCAATGCGTCGCGGATTGCCGCCACCTGTTCAGGCTGGAAGTAGTTCACTTCCTTCTTGCTGACCTTCGGCAACGTGGCCTTTGCCGCCACGTTGAACGGAACAAGGCCCTCTTTCTCGGCCTGACCCAGCACGGCGGAGATCAAACGGTGGTGTTCAAGGATCGTTTTCGGGGACAAGGTTCCGTTATCGGCCTGATACTCAAATGCCCCGGCAGGCTTCAGGCCCATAGCAAGCGCGAGTTTGTCGGCGGCTTCCTTGCTGACCGGCTTACCCTTAACAGCATCATATACTGCATTAAGAGATACACCGCTGCATTCCGTCAGCTTTGCGCGGGTAAGCCCTCGCTTTTTCAGCTCTGCGGCAAGGTCGATTTTGGCTGTGGCGCGTGAGGGGCTTTTTCTGGCACCGGGCTTTGCAAGGTCGGTATACAGGCTATTCAGGTGGTCGGCGCGGAGGTCTTTCAACTTGATATACCCGATAGCGGGGTATATGCGCCCGGTCAGTTCCTTATAACGGACAATGGTCGAGTGCTTCACTCCAAGACGCTCTTTCATCTCAAGAACATAATCGCAGTATGGGCCGAACTTCTGGCGGCTGTCGGAAGCAACGCCCTCTTTACACGCTTTTTCAAAGGTCGCGGCAAAAGCCTCGGCCTTTTTTCTTGCGCTCTTTTCTGCCCATGTGGGCGATACCTCAAAGGTGGCTGTCCACGGCTTGAGTTGCTTACCGTCAGCGCCACGGCCACGATGGACACGGATGGAGTAGGAGATCAGCTTGCCATCTTTGTTGCGGCGCTCTTGAATGTTAGCCATTATGTTCACCGTCCTTTCCAAATGGCAACCCCGATAATTCAAATGCGACAAAACGATCAATCTCAGAGATTAAAGTTCTCCATCGTTTATGTGAAATCATAGCAACCTTTCCGCTTCTGCTACTGATTTTCACTGCATTGTCAGAGTAAACTAGCTTGATAAAATCGTTACTCTCAGAAAGATCGACTTCTTGGATATCGTATCCATGCAATTTGATTAAATTTACAATATTGCTGTAAGCGTCGTGTAACCCGCTCAACCCATTTTCAAACATTTCATGTTCTGTACGAAAATCGTCTTTTAAAAGGAGATACTCAACACGGACATTGAGGACTTGTGCAAGCAGTGATGCGTATTCCAGAGATATTGGGCGCGTTCCATTTTCCAAGTAAGAAATTTGTTTTTCGCTACGCTCTTTCCCTCGATTATCCGGCAATTTCATAACAGCTTCAATTAGTTGCTCTTGAGAAAGACCACATGCAATCCGACATTCTTTTAGCCTTTTTCCCATCAGGAACAGAGATTCCTTCTGTTGTGTTACTTTTCCCGTAAAAAGCACCCCCTTAACGCCCAAAATGGAACAAAATTGAAGTCAACTTTGTTGTTACACAATGTCAACATTTATGCTACCATAATACCACAAGGTTGAACGATATGTCAAACCTTGATACAAAAAAGGTGGTGGAGAATATGTTCCAAACCGTTCGACAGGTTGCCCGATATCTCGGCATTCCAGAGCATCTTGTCCGCACCCTTGTGGCACGCGGTGAGTGTCCGGGGATTTATTCCGGAAACCGTTTCCTGGTGCACACCGAGGGATTGCGGGAATATCTGGATGTAGCAAGCCGCAGTAAGAGGGAGGTAGGCGCACAATGAGGCAAAAAGAAAGCGCCCGCTTCGTGGCGGTAACCACGGAACGGGCAGAAGCTACAACTCTTGGCGGGATGACGGCTTCTTTTAATCAAAATTATACTACATCGGCGGGGCCGCGTCAAGTCCATGAGGTGCTTTTGCAAGGCGCAGAGAATGCTCTTGATGGACGAACATTGACAATTGCGCTCGGCTTAAAAGACCGCCGGGAGTTGTCAAAGCAGGTTGAATGGGAACGGCGTAGCGGACACCCTATCTGCGCTTCTGTGGCAGGTACACGCGGTTATTACCTTGCAGCCAATCCGGCGGAGCTGCAACGGTACATTTCCAGCCTTGATCGGCGGATAAGAGCTGTCAGGGCTACTCGCGACGCCTGCGCTGAAACACTCCGGCGCATGAGCGGACAAGAAACTATGCGGGGATGGTGAGTGAATGGCACAACGTCCCGGGGTTATGCTCTACTTTTCGGTACGTCCCGCCTTAAAACGCCTGAGCACTGAGCAAAAGGGCCGGCTCTTCGATGCAATCCTCGATTACGGCGAGAGCGGCCTTTTGCCAGACTTCGACGGAGTTCTTGGCGTTTGCTGGGACTTCATCCAGCCGATGATCGACAAAGACGCAGAAGCTTATCGAGAGAAGTGCGACAAGGCGAAAAGGGCGGTCGAAACACGCTGGGCCAGAGAAAAGGATACGTGCGTATACGAACGTATACCACCGAATGCGGAGCATACCAATAACAATACCAATTCCAAAAGCAATAACAATTCAAAACCAATAGCAATAGCAAACACAGACACAATGTCCGCTGCGGCGGGTATAAAAGGGTGTCCTGTGGACGCAGATATAAGGGAGGTCGCATTCGTTCCCTCCGACACCGATGAGATTGATTTTGAGGAAAAGAAGCGTCGAGCCATTGAACGCTTTATTATGATGGGCGACAAGAACACTTTTTGATAAAAATTTTAGGAGGATAACCAACATGAAAATCATTCAGATCATTCCCGCTCCTGCAAACCTGTTTTATGCCTTTGACAAGGAAACGGCACTCCCCGCTGTTTGTCTGGCTTTGGTCGAAGTGGAAAGCGGAGATCGAGAGATTCGGGTGATGGGCTTGACCAACGGTGAGTTCATCGAGGATGTGCAGGAGGCAGGTGCAATCCTGCTGAACGAGTGGCACACAGAAGATGGGCAGTAAGTCACAGCGTAAGGGTGCGCGCGGTGAGCAGGAGCTTGCCGCCGTACTCCGACAATATGGGTACGAGATCAGGCGGGGCGGTTCGCTGTCCTTTGGTGAAGTTCCTGATCTGGTGGGCTTACCTGGTGTCCACATCGAGGTCAAGCGCGTGGAGCGGTTGAACGTTCCGGAAGCCATGCACCAGGCCGCGAGGGACAGTGAGCGCTTCAGGGATGGTGCGCCTGCTGTGTTCCATCGCCGCAGCCGTGAGCCGTGGCTTGTGACGATGCGGCTTGCGGACTGGATCAGTCTATATCAACAGCAGAAAACGGCAGAAAGCGGAAAGGAGGTAGTGAATGACACCCAATAAAGAAAAGCTGCTTGCAGCACTCTTGACCTCACGCACCAAAAAAGAAGCTGCGGCAGCGGCGGGTATTTCAGATCGAACAATGCGTTCCTATTTCGAGGATCAGGAGTTTTGTCAACGGTACCGCGAAGCGTTCGCCGGAGTGGTACAGGACGCGACCCGAAGGGCACAGCAGCTCCTAGAGCCTGCATTGTCCACCTTGCAGACGGTCATGGAGGACGAGGAGATACCGGCGCAGGCCAGAGTAAACGCGGCGAAGATCGCCCTTGATTATGCCGTGCGCCTGACCGACCAGAATGACCTTGCAGAGCGCCTTGCGGCGTTGGAGGAGATGCGGCAGTGATAACACGGGACAAGCTGGAACAGCGCATAGCGGCCCTTGAAATGGCAGAGAAGCAACGCCGGGACAGCATGACCACCACCGCAGCGGTTACGGACTACATAGCCCCGTGTTACCTGCCCCTGCACGAGGATATCAAGGCGGAAAAGCACAGGTTTTACAATCTTCCCGGCGGGCGCGGCTCCTGCAAAAGCTCCTTCGTGTCGCTGGAGATTGTGGCAGGCGTGCAAAGCGACCCCACAGGACAGAGCAACGCCATTGTATTTCGACGCACCGCAAACACCATGCGCGATAGTGTGTTTTCTCAAATCGCGTGGGCCATTGACATGCTGGGTACGTCCCACCTGTGGAAGGCCACCGTCTCGCCAATGGTATACGAGTACCGGTCAACCGGCGCACAGATCCTTTTTCGAGGTTTGGACGATGCCAGCAAGCTGAAATCCATCAAGCCCCGGCACGGTGTGTTCCGTTACGTCTGGTTCGAGGAATTTTCTGAGCTGCCCGGCCCGCGCTTTGCCCGAAATGTCCTACAATCTGTCGTGCGTGGGCAAGGCACAAGGCCGCAGATATTCCGCAGCTTCAACCCGCCGATCAGCTTGAGCAACTGGGCCAATCAGTTCGTTGCGGAGCCAGACGGGCAGGCGCTCACATTCCACACCGATTTTACCATGATCCCTGCTGACTGGCTGGGCGAAGCTTTCATACTGGAGGCCGAGCGTCTGAAAGCCGTGAACGAGCGGGCGTATCAGCACGAGTATCTGGGTATTGCCACCGGCACCGGTGCGGAGGTGTTCCCTACATTGGAGCTACGGGAGATCACACGGGAGGAAATCCAGCAGGAGATTTGCAAGCGGAACGCCGACAACGGCAAACGTGGTGGGAGGCCCCGCAAAAGGTAAAACCCACTGGAAACCCACTGGGTTGCGACTGGAAACCCAGTGGAAAGCAAACTATAAACCCGAAACCTTAAGCTTCAAGCCCTAACTTATAAATTATAAAAGGGTGTGTGCGGCGACACGCCGCCCTTATAAGGGAGCGGAGCAAGCTCCGCCCTGACACCAAAAGGAGTTGATACAGTGATCTTCGATTTTGACAAATTTGCCAATATCACCGCAAGAGTTTTTCCAGACGATGTGGGATACAGCTTGGGGGATGCACTGAGCGTGTTCAAGTACTACTTTGAGAGGTACGAGGAGCACACCGGGCACCCGCACCCGCCCATCCGGGCCGACCAGATCGTGCGGATCATCCGGGCAATGCCGTGGCTTTGTGAGACGAGTAAGTTTAGTTCCTGCGTAGAACTTGAACCTTTTTGCTACCCACCTCTGATCGACAAGCATTTTGCGACCAAGTACCGGAACTGCGACTATAACATCAACCATTTTTTCAGCGGTAAAATCCGCGAATTGAGATTCTACGAGGAACTATATTGAAAGGAGATATACCATGCCCTATTATCACATCTGCTCCACCTGTGGTGCAACACTTGACCCCGGCGAGAAATGCGACTGCTATCCGCATGAAGCGCTGATGGCCGATGTTCTGACGTTGACGCCAGATGAAAGGCGGATGCTGCTGGAATATATAGATACGATGATTGCACAAAGAAAAGCCCCCTGTGTCCTCGCCGACCAAAGCACGACACAGAGAGCCTGACCACCACCCACAAAGGGAGGTTGGTATGCTTATTGTACCAGCCTCCCGACGATAAAACAAGGAGGAAATATGAGTTATTCGTCTGAGGTTGCCGTGCAGAAGGAAATACCGCACAGCATGATGCAGGATGATATCGAGACTTTGCGTAAACGGATTCTTGAAATGCTTGATCGGTTATCCGACGCAGATTGCGCCGAGGTCTATGCAACGCTGAAAGAAAGAGGTGTGCTATGAATAGAGCTTTACGGCAAGAAGTTCGCCGCCTTATTATAGATATGACCGACGAGCAATGCCAAGTTGCCTTAGAAGCATTCAAAATATCCGTGGAAGATAATACAAAAACACCAGAAGAATGTTGTGCTCTTGCGTATAAGCGTTTGAATCGAAGGGAGGCACTATCATGAAAACAAAAGCACCCAACAGGTCTACCGGCTACATCGACGAAAACGATAGATACTATCCCTGTGTACCCACGCCGTTTGGGATGATTCCTCTGGTCAGCGTGACCATGACCACTGAGCGGGAACGTGAGCTTTTCGGGAAGGAGGTACAGGCCGATGAGCGCGACCGTGACGCTGTTCCGTGCGCATGACTACCCGGACATATCCCCCAGCAATACCCCGGCCAGAACGCGCCACAGGCCGCACAGGACGCCAAGAGTAGGGCGCAGAACGGTGACGCCCGCCCACGAGGCTGCACCAGGCGTTTGCCCGTATAGCGCCAGCTGCTTCACCTGCCCGCTGCCAGATTGCAGACAACCGGCAAACGTGTGTCTGAGTGTGAACAGGTTGGCGCTGGAACGGTTGTAGACGTTGCACAACACCGGATTGCAAATGAGAAAGACCGTCCTTCCGGGGGCGGTCTTTCTATGTGGGCGGCTATCGTTTGGATGTGTCGCAATCAGCTTGGGCGGCGGAATCTGACGGACGTACAGCGGACGCTGCTGATCGGAGAAGCGTACAGAGCGCAAAGGATGACGCAGGGAACGAACAACCAATATGTTCAGGCGAAAAGTGAAAAACATCAAAGTGGTGTTTTTCAAAAAGATGGGCGCACAGCAAAAGTTGTCGCAAAAGAATTTGGCGTCGGCAGTTCAACGGTTGACCGCGCAAACAGGTTTTTGGAGGGACTTGACGCGGCGGAATCTGTATCTTCTGGCTTCAAAGATGCCGTTCGTTCCGGAGCTATTAAAACTCCACAGTCTGTTGTTCAAGAAATCCGGAATATCCCCGAAGCCCAGTTACCCGCCGCCGTCGAAGCCATCAAGTCCGGCGACATTGACACGGCAAAGGAGATCATCCAGCAGAGCAAGCCGGAACCTGACGGATGCTCAAAAAACGTACCTGGTCGGGCGGCAATATGAAGCGCAGAAGATGACGCAAGGTAATCATGCAGAGTGCGGTTCTGATGGGAAATACCTTAGTGCCCAAAATGGGCCCCAAGGTATCAGCCCCCGCACCGTAGAAATCGTAGCAAAAGAACACGGTGTTGGGAGTAACACCGTTCTTCGCTCCACAAGGGAACCAGAACGCAAAAACAAATGTCCCAAAATGGGACATTTGAAATCAGAATTAAAGGCACAGCGGAAGAAGCTGTAAATGTGTATTAAACGGTAAAAGCGAATTGTTTACAAATTAACTTGACAATAATTAAAAAAATGATAGAATTTATTTAATTAGCGATTGAAGTGCTCAACGTAACTAAAGAGCAGTTACATTGTAGCAAGGGTTGTGCTATGCATTTAAAGTAAGAATTAAATATCTTTCAAAGCATAAGATAGGAGGAGATTATGGAATACGAAAAAAGGGCAGGATTTTTTATGAACGCTTCTTCAGGGTACAAAGCATTTGTTCCGGCTCCATTGCCGCCGGAACCTCCCATTCAATATGACGAAGACATTCAATCGCTACTTTCACAGGCCGACAGAAAACTTGGACGATTAGACGGAATTACTCAAATTTTACCGAATCCCGAACTATTCGTGGCAATGTATGTGAAGAAAGAGGCCGTATTAAGCTCCCAGATTGAAGGTACGCAAGCGTCTTTTGTGGACGTACTGAGCGCAGAATATAATCAGATAGATGATCAACGGCAGGATGATATTAGCGAGGTAGTAAACTATGTAAATGCAATGAATTGGGGGCTTGAACAGCTTGAAACATTTCCTCTAAGTTTGCGCCTGATTAAAAACATTCATAAAAGATTACTTCAAAATACAAGAGGTTCCCAAAGAAGTCCGGGGGAATTCAGGCGTTCGCAGAATTGGATTGGCCCTGCGGGATGTAATCTTAATACAGCAACCTTTGTCCCGCCGACTGTCCCAGATATGGAAAGCGCACTTGCAGACTTGGAAAAATTTTTTCATCAGGAAGACCGTATTCCGGCGCTCGTAAAAATAGCGCTAATTCATGCGCAATTTGAAACTATTCATCCATTTCTTGACGGTAATGGCCGAATGGGGCGTCTGTTAATCACGTTTTGGCTTTGCCAGCAGGAAATTCTTTCCAAGCCTTTGCTATATTTGAGCTATTATTCAAAGAAAATAGATCTGAGTATTATGACCGTTTGATGGATGTGCGTAAGAAAGGGGAATGGGAAAACTGGGTTAAGTTCTTTCTACGCGGTGTTGCAGAAGTTGCTGATGAAGCGACTACATCCGCTAAAGCAATTCTCAAAATCAAAGACGAGGTATCAAAAAAGTTGTATTCTATGGATAACGGGAATAGCAATTATCAGCGACTGTTAGACTACCTATTTGAGCAACCATTTATAAAGCGTTCAGATGTGGAAAAAATGCTTGGCGTTTCTAATCCGACCGCTGGAAACATAATAGAGACGTTTTGCCAGATGGGTATTTTGCAAGATTGTACACCTCAGAAATCTCGAAATAAACTGTATGCTTTTGCGGAATATCTTGATATTTTAGAGCGAGGAACAGAGGTTGTCTGAAAAGTTCAACAATAATTCAACTCCTTTACAAAAAGTTCAACTATTTTACTCGACGATAGAAAACGCAAATTTTGAAAAACCGTGTAATAGCAACACTTTGCAGGACGTTGCTACACGATGGTAAACGCCATGTTTTGAACTCATAACCCGGAGGTCGGGGGTTCAAGTCCCTCTCCCGCAACCAAACAGGAACCGCAAACCCATTGATTTTAAAGGGTTTGCGGTTCTTTTTGTTTTTACCGTACCCTTAAATCTCTTTGCTCATTTTGCTGTGACACCAACCGACACCAATGTGTCAGCGTCCTGCATTGTTCGGGCTTTCGGATATTTGATGTTGCGAAAGTGTGGTTTTCTGATACTCTTTCATGCTCTTGACACCAACGGTTGACACCAACCGTTTTCCTGACACCAAATGACACCAGTTTTGCTGGCAAGTCATACTGAAAAAATAAGCTGCTCATTTGATGTTATTTTTCAATTCTGGCGTGGATGGCTTTTGCTTTGACTCCAACGCGTTGGTGTCAAAATCAGCTTGCTTGCGCTTGTTTCTCGTTTGCGTTGGTGTCAATGGCTAAATCGCGAATTTGGGGCATAGCTGCATTGGTGTCACCACTCAGTTCCAGTCCTTGGATATCCTCTGCAGCGATGCTGATGGCCGGCTCTTGATTATGCTGGGCATCCTCTATGGCGCTAATGGTCGGGTCTTGAGTCTGCGGTACATCTGCGGAAGTATCATCGGAACTGCCGCTTATACTGCTGCAGCTCATATAGTTGCCTCGCATTTTCTCCATGCTGATCTTCTTATGATCCGGAAGGACATGTCCATAGAGATTAAGCGTAGTTGACGCCTGCGCATGACCCAGTAATGCAGACAAGACCTTAATGTCCATACCTGACTCCAACGCCCGTGTTGCAAATGTATGCCTAAGCTCGTGGAAGCGGAAAACAGGGCATTACTCGTGGTAGCGGAAAGCAGAATATGCTATAATGCAGACAGGCTATGGTTTTGCCGTAGCCTGTTTTGCATTAGAAGGAGAGGACTGCGCATGGCACGAAAAAGCCGGAAGCGTCAGACTGTAACGCTGCCACATCTGCATTCAGAGACTGCCGGGTACATCCGTTTGTCTGTCACAGGAAAGGGCGGCGATGATTCCATAGAAAACCAAAAGAAAGTTATTGAGGCATGGGCGCGAGAAAACCAGCATCCCATATCGCGATGGTACATTGATGCAGGATGGAGCGGCAGAACATTCTATCGACCGATGTTTCGGGAGCTGATAGCAGACATTGAACGGGGCGAGGTTGACTGTGTTGTAGTCAAGGATCTCTCCCGCCTAGGCAGAGATCACATCGCAGTTGGATATTATCTGGAGTACATCTTCCTCTCTGGCATACATTCCTGTACATTTATCCGCACCTAACCGATTTTTTGAAATGCAGGTGAAGAAATACCAATCCGCATGGTTCGTTCCGCGCTTTCGCTGCATCTTTCCTCCGCAGCAGGCACAAATAACTTTGCCTTTGAAAACATTCTCGCTCGCCTCCGGTGTGGGACTGATATTAAATGAACGTGCTTTGAATTCACTTTGGATTCTGTCAAAGGTTTCAACGTCTACCAGCGGTTCATGGGTGCCCTTTACAACTCGCTTTTCCTTGCCTTGTATGAGCATCCCAGTATAGGTTCGGTTAGTCAAAATGTATTTCACAGATCGACTGTTCCAATCGCCCGTTCCATCCGCAAAACTCCCGGTCAGTCCATTGGAACGGGCGTATTGGATCGGAGTGGGTAATCCTTTTTCATTCAAATAGCGGACGATACCTGTTACGCCAGTTCCGTTTGCCGCCAGCTCAAAAATCTTCCGCACTGTGATGGACGCAATCGGGTCAGGGACTAACTGATCGTGGTTTGCTTCGGACTTTTGGTATCCAAAGGGGGCTCTCGGCCCAACAAATGTTCCTCGGTCTATTTTCATTTGCAAAGTCGCCTCAACTTTCTGTTTGATTTCTACTGCAACCTGTTCGTTAAATGCGTTCTTTATTGGAATGCGAATTCTAGCTCCATGTGGGTGGGATTGATCGGTCAAGCTGTTTACTGTGTCGAAGTCGTCATTAATTGAAACAAAACGAACACAGTTCATAGGGAAGAAGACCTCCGTGTACTGTCCGAACTCGATGTAGTTACGCCCAAAGCGCGATAGGTCTTTTACCAGAATGAGGTTGATTTTCTTGGCTTTTGCATCTTCGATGAGGCGTTTGACGCCGGGTCTGTCGAAATTCGTACCTGAGTACCCGTCGTCACAGTACACCGCGATCTCGTTCCAGCCCCGCTGACGCACATAGCTTTGCAGCAGGAGCTTCTGATTTTCAATGGATACGGACTCCCCGTCACGCTCATCGTCGTTGCTGAGCCTGCAATAGATACCTACGTTGTATGTCTTTTCGATCATCTGTATTTTACCTCCCGATTCTCTGCGATTCATACATCCGTGCGGCGTGATGGCTCTCGCAGGTTTTCCCTGCAAGAATATGATACCGGGGATACCATTTTCGCGCAAGGATGCCGCCGCAGGGAGGCTGATTGTCTGTTACGATGCGTGACAGGGCTGTGCGGCCGCGGGAGCGTCCAGCTCTGTCATGGCGCGGCGCACCGCAAGCTGCTCCAGCGTCCTGCCAAGGTCCTTTTCGCCGGAAAACACGCTTGTCACGCGATAGAGGGTCTTGCCGATCCTGACCTCCTTATAAGAGGCGACCGGCTCTTTGGGGATGGCTTGCTTCTGCATAAACGCACCTCCGATTTATCCTATAAGTCCCGCTGCCACGATATGACAGCGGGACTTGTTCGTATTCGTTCCGGCAGAGCAGCCGCGCCGGGAGGATTGCCGTCATGCTGCATGATGCTGCACCGGCACGGCTGTCTGCGTATTTTGTGTCATTTGGTTTTGTTCCGCCGTATTTGTCACCGCCCCCGGCGCGAGGCGTATATCGCCTCTGGGACCGGCATCAGTCGCCTTTGGCAAGGCTGTCCCATTCCCGCAGCGCCGTGACTTGTAAGGCTCACGAGCGCCGCAGGAATCCCCCTCAAGTCAGTGGGAGGCCGTAGCTGGGGTTGCGTATCGCCCGCGCTGTCGTCGCGCCCGATGCTGCCACGCATCGGGTCAAAGGCCGCGTAGATCGCTCGGACAGCCGCCCGTCCCGAAGGGCGGGAGGTCTGTCGTCATGGCGGCGCGCCTTTGCTGACGGTGACGGTGTAGGTGGTGGGGGTAATAACGCTGTTTTCCCACAGCGCCTTGATCTCGGTATCCCCGAGCACGGTGTAGGAATCTCCCACCTTGTACTCTGTGCCGCTGATCTCCCAAGCCTTGAACTCCTGATCGGCGGGAGCAGTGAAGCCGCAGTCGGGCAGGATGTAATTTGCCCCTGCCTTGACGGTCACGGGCCCCATGCTGCCGCTGCCGCCGTTGCCGTCAAAGGTGATGGTACAGTCAGCAAGCGGCGCACCCTTGGCCACAGTGACCTCCGCATCGGTGCTGGCAAAGTGGTTGTGATCCTCCGCATAGCGAACGAAGTAATTACCAGCGGACAGGTTTTCAATCTCGATACCGGTGCAGGCGGTGTAGGTAATCTCGCTCTCCGCACGGTATTCCATCGTTGCATCCACGCCGGTGATCTTGCCGTCGCTGCCGCCCTCGGTAGTGGGCGCGACACCATTCAATCCAATGGGCGCTTCCTGCGTGGCTTTGCCGATGCTCCACGCCGCGGTTACGGCATCGGTGCTGCCGTCCGCCCATTTGCCGGTCTTGGATGTGACGCGAACGGTGTAATCGCCCGCGTCCGTGGCGGTGTTGCCTGCGATGTCCATAGTGGAGGGATCATAGCCGTTCACGGCCGCGGTATGCTCGGAGCCATTGTAGGTGTAGGTTCCTGTAACGCTGATGCTGGGCTTGGCAGGGTTGGTAGGCGCAGGCGGTGCATCCTCCTCGAAGATTGCCTTGACCTCTACATTGCTGTCCGGCATGGTGAACTTGTTGTTGGTGATTACAAGTCCTGTCGGAGATTCTACCTGCCACTCCTTGAGGTGATAGCCCTTGTCGGGCGTAGCGCTCAGGGTGATCTCTGTGCCGGCCGCAGCCTTTGCAGGAGATGCGGAAGCCGTTCCGTCGCCCTCTGTGGTCACGGTGACGGTATACTCGGCTGCGGGGGCTTTGGTTATCGTAATAGACAGCTCCTTCGTATCGCTGCCCGCGCTGTTTTCCGCCGTGACGGTGAATTTGGCGGTGCCATCCGCAGTGGGAGTGCCGCTGATCTTGCCGGTGTCCTTGTTCAGGCTCAGGCCATCGGGCAGAGCGCCGCTAATGCTCCATTTGATGGGCGTAGTGCCGTTGGCGGTCAGGGTCTGGCTGTAAGCCTCGCCCACCTTGCCATCCGGCAGGCTGGACGTGGTGATGCTGGGCGCGGCGGCAGCGTTTTCGCTGATGGTGAAATAGTGCTCCGCCTTGCCGCAGTAGTTCCCCGTGCCGTACAGCGTCACCTTGGGGGCTTTTGCCGGATCGAAGCCCTCGTCCTCCGGCGTAAGCGTGTAGGGAGCGACGTTGTTGGAATAGCTGGCGGTGTAGTCCGTGTTCTCCGCAAGCTGCTTCGTTTCGTTCTCGCCCGTCTGATGGGAAAGACCCGTCAGCTTCTTTTCGCTGCCGTCTGAGACGCAGTCCGTCAGCCCCTCCATCGTCAAAAGCCCATGCTCATAGCAGTACCCAATATCATACTTGCCGCAGAGTGCGCATTTGCCGTATTCGTCAGGGCTATGGTCAATGCGTGTTCCGTTGACGGTGCTGCCGCAGATGGAGATGTTTTCCGCCGGAATACCGGGCAGGTTTTTCTCATGCAGGTCGTCATAGACAAGCTCATCGCTGTCTCTTTTCGTATGCCGGAAGGATTCTACAGTGCTGTCCGACACTTGAATATGGACTTGCAGCGTAATTCGATCGTATTTCCCAATGCCGGGAACATAGTCCGTGTTCTGCCGCAAAGGGCCGCCCTTTGCGGTCACATCGCTGCTTTCAATGAAGATCTTCAGTGATCCAGTACCCTGAGAGCCGTTTCCGGTACCAATCGCGGCACTGAGTCTGGCGCCGGTAGCGGCGGTCACCTGGCTATTTGCGATGCGGATGGTACTTTCACCCGAATATGTGGCATAATTGCCTCCACCGATGGCCGCCCCATTGGAGGCAAGCGGAATGTTGATTTGGCTGCCCTGAATGTCGATGCTGCCGAAGGAAGCATATTCGCCGCCGCCGATGGCGTAATAATGGTCGGCTCCCTCCGCAGGACTCAAGCTGCTGCCGTGGATCACAATTTCGTCAACGGAAGCACGTGATCCCATGGCGCCGATCACATTACCCGCCGTCACCACGGTGCTGCCTGTGATTTCCAGCCTTTTCAGGTTTTTCGCCTCATTCAAGTTGCCGAGCATATAAATGCCGTTGGAGTGGATCGTGGAATCACGAATGACAATGCTCCCGCCATCGCCGGCGCGAATGTCTCTTTTTTCCGGCAGCTTGACTTCGCTGTTTTCGATTCGTATATTTCCATTATCGCTCACTTGTATCCCGCTTCCCGCCGCGGTGTCTGTTGACTCGATGTAACAGTTCCGAATGGTGAGGCTGCCCGCCGTATTGCCTCTGATCCAGCCAATCAGACTGGTGCCGTTTAGCGGCGGAAGCTTTGCGTTCGAAATGGTGATGCTTCCGGCGCTCCTGTTGGAGGCTCCGCCGATGCAGGCACCGGCACCACTGGAGATAACGGATTTGATCACATTGCCCTGAATGGTGATGTTTCCGCAGTCCACGCCCGCATAGCCGCCGATGGCTGCACCCAAGCCTTCGGCGGAAACGGTGATCTCGCCGCCGGTAATGCGGATGTCACCGTTGCTGCCGATGCCCGCCGCGTTGTTTTTTCCAGCCGCGTTGATCACACCGCCGGTGATCGTAACGCTGCCCTCGCCGCCAATGGCAGCAAACTGATTCGCTGCGACGGCTTCTACGGTGCCGCCGGTGATCGTAACGGTCACTTCACCTCTGTGGCCACCGATACCGCAGCCTTTCCCATCGGCGAACGCCTTGACATGACCGCCGTTGATGGTGACGGTTCCATCAAAATATGGGCCGATCCCGTTTCCGGAAAGCATATCCAGCGATTGGTGTTCAAAGTTGTCGATCCCGCCATGAGCAGTTACATCGCCGCCGTTGATGGTGATCGTGCCGCCCTTCCCTGTGGTGATCGCATCGCAGGCAGCCTCGGCGATGACCGTACCGCCGTTGATGGTAACGCTGCCGCCATAACCGAATTGGCATGTGCCGATCCCTACGCTCTTTGCCCACACATTGTTCCCTTTCTCTAAGGCTTCGGTACGGACGGTGCCGCCGTTGATGATGATCGTGCCGCCCTGCCGCAGGATGTCCTGAGACGGGATGACAGTACGGCTGTTCGGCCCGCCGATGGCGGAGGCACTATCCTGTCCCTTGGCGCGGATATTGCCGCCGTTGATGATAATCGTGCCCTCGTTTTCATAGAAGCCATCATTGTGCCCCCTCCAACGCGCTCCGGCGCCGATGCCGGATAGATCATGAGACGGCCATACATAGTATTTGACGCTCCAGTCGCTGTTAAAATCCTCCGAAAGGCACGCTGTCAGCTTGCCCATGGTGTCCTCCCCGGTGCTCTGGGCATAGACGGTGAAGGTATCGCCTTCCTTCACATTGACGCCCCACTCCGCTGTGAGGTGGCTGCCGTCCTTTAATATCAGATTGACCGCGCCGTGGGTGTCCAAGCGGGGCGTGATGGTCACGTCGCCCTCCACCACATACCAGCCGGCAGGCAGCTCGTACCACTTGTTCTCCAGATCAAGAATGCTTCCTGCGGTAAAGCTTTCCAGCACGGTATATTCGGTGCAGACCTGCTTCTTGCCGTCCGCATCCAGATAGGGCACGGGGGCAAGCTCGACCGGATCAGCCGTTTTAATGGTAATGCCCAGCTTCTTTGTGCCGCTGCCCGTGATGTTGGCGGCCTTGACGGTGAAGGTGGAGGTTCCCGCTGCGGTAGGCGTGCCGCTGATTTCGCCGGTGGTTTCTTTCAGCGTCAGGCCCTTGGGCAGCTCGCCACTGATAATGCTCCATATGATAGGCTCGGTGCCGGTGGCAGTCAGGGTCTGGCTGTACGCCTCGCCCACCTTGCCGCCCGGCAGGGTGTCCGTGGTGATGGTGGGGGCGGCGGCAGCATTTTCGCTGATGGTGAAGTAATGCTCTGCCTTGCCGCAGTAGTTTCCCGTGCCGTACAGCGTCACCTTGGGAGCCTTTTTGCTGTCAAAGCCCTCGTCGCCCGGTGTGAGGGTGTAGGGATGGACGTTGTTGGAATAGATGGCGGTGTAGTCCGTGTTCTCCGTAAGCTGCTTCGTTTTGTTCTCGCCCGTCTGATGGGAAAGCCCCGTCAGCTTCTTTTCGCTGCCGTCATGGGCGCAGTCCGTCAGCCCCTCGAGCGTCAAAAGCCCATGCTCATAGCAGTATCCAAGATCATACTTGTCGCAGAGCGCGCATTTGCCGTACTCGTCAGGGCTATGGTCAATGGTCTTTCCGTTGACGGTGCTGCCGCAGATGGTGATGTTTTCCGCCGGAATACCGGGCAGCTCCTTTGTGTGCAGCTTGTCATAGACATAGTTTGTGCCGTCCTTTTCCTCAAGCCGGAAGGATTCCACCGTGCTGTTCAGAATTTGAATCTTTCCAATCTCTGAAGCTCTGCCAGACGAGTTTTTCCCGATGCCGGGAATATAGTCGGTACCAGACCTCAAATTGCCGCCCTTTGCGGTCACGGTGCTGTTTTCAATAAGAATATTTATCTGGCCTCCACTTGAGCCATACGCCGCGCCGATGGCGGGGCCGAACAATTCATTGCGAACGGACACCTGGCTGTTCGCAATGCGGATACGGCTTTCACCATAGGATTGGGATTGTGTACCGTTGCCGATAACCGCGTTGACTGAAGACCTACTATCGATTTGGCTGTCCTGAATGTCGATGCTGCCAAAGGAAGCCTTTTCGCCGCCGCCAATCGTGCAGCGATTATAGGTGTACTCGTCGTTCAGGCGGATGATGCTGCCGCGGATCACGATCTCTTCAACGGAAGAATATTCTCCACGAGCGCCGATGATATCGCCCGTCAACACGGTGCTGTCCGTGATCTCCAGCCTTTTCAGTGTCTTTGCGTCATTCGGTGATTTCGCGTTTTCGTCCATAAAAATGCCGTAGGTGTGCAGATCGGAATCCCGAACGGCGATGCTCCCATTGCCGCCGACGCGAATGCTTCTAAAATGCGGCAGCCTGATCTCGCTTTCTTCAATGACGAGCTCGCTGTTGCTGCCCACGCGGATCCCGTCGGTACGAGTGGTGAGTTCGTCCGTGGATGCAACGTGGCAGTTTCGGATGGTGAGCTTCCCGCCCGGCGAGTCTGCGTCCCAGCCGATCAGAATTTTATTGCTGCTGAGAAGCGGAAGCTCTGCGTCCGAAATGGTGATGCTTCCGACGCTTCCGCCGGTGGCAGCGCCGATGCAGGCGCCGTCTTTACTGGAAAGGGATTTGATCGCATTGCCGTTGATGGTGATGCTTTTGCAATCCACTCCCCCAATGCTGCCGATGGCTGCGCCGCCGCCCTCGGCGAAAGCGGAGATCTCACCGCCGGTGATGCGGATGTCGCCGGTGCTGCCGATGCCTGCCGCGCTGCCTTTTCCGACCGCATGGATGACGCCGTCGGTGATGGTGACGCTGCTCTTTTGTTTGCTTTTGTCGCCAATGGCGGCGTTATTGCGATTTGCCGTGGTTTCTATATTTCCGCCGTTGATGGTAATGTGCATTTCCGCCGTGTGGTGAACTCCGGCTCCGCCGATGCCAAAGCCATCTCCCTCGGTAGATGCCTTGACCGTACCGCCGTTGATGGTGATGCTGCCGCCCTCAAGCGGGCCGATCCCGTTTCCGGGAATCGCGTATTGCGGCTGGTTTTCATAGCGATTGATTCCGCCGTGAGCGGTCACATTGCCGCCGTTGATGGTGATGCTGCCGCCCCGGCCGCTACTGATCGCGCTGCTGGATGCCTCGGCGATGATCGTGCCGCCGTTGATGGTGACGCTGCCGCCATTACCGTAGCATGTGCCGATTCCAAAGCTGTCTGCAGCGTGAGCGCCGCCGCTCGTCCTGAGCTCGGTACAGACGATGCCGCCGTTGATGGTGATGCTGCCGCCTTGCCTGAGATTGCCGGGCGTATCTCCGTCGGAGGAAACGTTGCGATCTTGATACGATCCGCCGATGGCGGAGGAGCCCTGCTGTCCTCTGGCGTGGATATTGCCGCCGTTGATGATGATCGTACCCTCGTTTTCATAGTAGTTGTCGTTGGCAGCCCACACGCGCACACCGGCGCCGATGCCGGATAGTCCAGCCACAGGCCACACACTCTTTTCATGATCAGACAGCTCCGGGAGGCACGCCGTCAGCTTGCCCATGGATGCCTCAGCGGTGCTCTGGGCGTATATGGTGAAGGTGTCGCCCTCCTTCACGTTGATGCCCCACGGTACCGTGAGGTGGCAGTCGTCCGTTAGGATCAGATTGACCGCGCCGTGGGTGTCCAAGCGGGGCGTGATGGTCACGTCGCCCTCCACCACATACCAGCCTGCGGGCATATCGTACCACTTGTTGTCGCTATTGAAAAAATCCTCGATAATAACGCTTTCCAGCACCGTGTATTCGGTGCAGAAGCGCTCCTTGCCGTCCGCGTCCAGATAGCGCACGGGGGTTTGCTCGACAGCGTTGTTCACGGTAATGCTCAGCGCCCTTGTGTCGCTGCCCTCGCTGTTTTCTGCCTTGACGGTGAAGGTGGCGGTTCCCGCCGCAGTGGGTATGCCGCTGATTTCTCCGGTTTTTTCGTTCAGACGTAAACCGGCAGGCAGAGCGCCTTCATCAATGCTCCATGTGATGGGCGCTGCGCCGATGGCGGTCAGGGTATGGCTGTAAGCCTTGCCTGTCTTGCCATCCGGCAGACTGTCCGTGGTCACGATGACGGTATAGGTGTCTGGCACAAACCGCGCCGTGAGCGTGGTTACATCCTCCGGAACGCTTGCACCGGGCGCGTAGAGCTTGCCGTCGCTGCCAAGCCACTTAAAGTAATTGCCTGTAGCTCCCTCCGGGCGGGTCAGACCGTCGGACGCAGGCGCGGTAAATTCGCTGCCGTTTTTCACGATGATCCGAATGCTGCTTTCATCGCCCAGCTTGCCGCCGCCAAGGTCAAGAGTAACGGTTTTCAGCCCGTCAGGACCTATCGTGTCACGGTTCAAAACCTCGAGGACGGGGCGGAAACCGACCTGCGGGTTTTGGCCCGCAGCGTCGCGGTGGCCACAGAAGCGGCTCGAATAGTGCCCGCGAACCGTACGGCGCCACGGCAATCTGATCACAGTATCTTGTCCACACGAAAAAATCCCGTTCCAGTTTTTGATATATCCGTCGTCCTTGTCCAGCAGCCTGTCCCATTCGTTGCTTTGGGGCGTGCCGCGTTCTGAATCACCTGAGCCTGTATAATCACTTCCCTCGGATGGCGCACGCATCGTATAGTCCACACCGCCGGCGGTGTAGTCTTTGCCAAAAATCATGTCTATGTCATTCAAATGATCCCAGCTTGCCGCGTACGCTACGGCATAGTCCGCCACGAACAGGCTGTGGGGATATTTTTTCTGCTCTGCATACTCCTCAGTGGTTGCTATCTCCGACGTGAGCTTGTAGGCGTCCACTGTCCCAGCATAGGTAAAGGGGACATAGCGCATTGTTTTGTCCGGCAGAGCATCGTTCACCGTGCCGGGGATGCCCATTGCCGAGAGGTCAAAGTAATAGGTGCCGCCGGGAGTGAGGGTAAACTGCTCTTGATACCCAACGGTGAGATCGATGTCTACAAAATCGCTTGCATAGTCGGTCTTTTTATCGTCGTTGCACTGTTCGCTGAAGACCTTTAAGGTATAGCTGCCCGGTGCAAGGCCGGACGGGATTTTGATCTCAACCGTTCCGTTTTCAGCAGTAGGCTGCGCTACTCTGCCATAATACTGTGCGCCGCTGTTATCCGCAAGGATGACAGAGATATATTCATTTATCCCTGCGGTCGCCCCGGTGTAATGCAGCGTAACGGTATCGCCGGGGTCGCCGCTGACGGTTGTTTCCGTTACGGCAAAATTGCGGTTGCTGTCCTTCAACGTCAGCTTCCATTCGTTTCCGGTGTATTCGGAAATCGGGGTCAATCCTCCGTCAGGCTTTCCGCCCACAGCAGCGGAGGTAAAGAGTACGGAGCTTGATTTTAAGCTAAAAGCGGGACGTACACCATACCATCTGGTGACATTGAGCCCAAAGTATAAGACACCACCACCACCACGCACGACGGCAGAAGGGATGCCGTCGATGTAATCTTCTTCGCCGGGGGAGCGCAGCCACCACCAGGACTGGTGGTGATTGTCCTCAAACAGTCCGTTTTCCACCGCGTGGGGCGTGCCAGTGGCGCTTCTCTGGTCGCTGTTTTTGAATAATTGCTCAACTTGCGCAATGGAAAGTATAAATACACTGTCATTGGTGGTTCTGCCCGGGTCGGTGCTATACAAGGGATTGCCCTCTGCCTGTACATCACAGGCAATAATATCTGCTTTTTCCTCCGCAGTAAAGGCTGTGCGGTAGAATTCGCCGTTGAGCCATTTGCGCAGGGTGGATCTTTCCCAGGTGGTTTCCTGCTTTTCATCGCTGTTGTAGGGAAGGGTTTCGATAATTTGATCTGTGATCATCAGCAGCGCGTTGTCGTCCTGCTTGAGCACGCGCCAGTGGATCGGGGCACCTTTGTATGTGCCGTAATCCATATAGTCGATGTGATCCGTCATTTTTGGCTCTCCTGTTATTTTAGTGCTTTGCATTTTTTGTTTCTTGCATCAATCTGTGCCAGTACCGTATCGGC
>OGRD01000374.1_pt1 | contig 25032 bp, 24 predicted proteins | sample 1553441 | NCBI WGS metagenome assembly OGRD01 (sample SAMEA2580106, study PRJEB22360) | human gut metagenome | biome: human gut; feature: human-associated habitat; material: faeces | place: Denmark | collected 2008/2010
CAGCATGATGGCTCTTTGGATTGCAGTCCTCTTTGTTTCCGGCTTCGGCGTTGCAGCAACTGCTGTTTACGGTAAAAAGAGACATTCTGTGAAATAACGGATAACTGACCAATTAAGGAGGGCGGTGGCGGAGCTTCCGCTGCCGCCTTTTCCTTATGAAAAGGATTTCTTCGGAAGTCCCTTTCCGAAAGGCGGTAAATAAGGTGCTTTGCCGATTTCGGAAAGAAATCGAATAAGGAGAAACCAAATGGACGAACAAGGAAAAGAACTTGAAGAAATACTCGAAATATTTGACAAAGCACCTTCGTCTTCATTAGAAAGAAATAACCAAACTCAAATGCGGCAGAAAAATTTGCAGTCTCGTCAGGTTTCCCAAAATCCAATTGACGCCGAACGGACTGTCCGCGCAACAAATCAAACTGCAAACAAAAGACAACCACCGTCAAGTAAGGGCAGGTATCTCTCGCCTAAACGCAAAGCCGCAATAAAGCGCAGAAAAAGGCAAAGGGCTGTGATTGCCTCGTTATTGGCACTCCTTTTCGTAGTAATATTCATTGTGCTGATTTGTAAAGGATGCGCAGGTGGTAAAAAAGACCTCTCTGTTTTACAGGGGACTTGGTATTACGACCAATACACAGAGTATGAGTTTGACGGCAAAGGCAACGGATGTATGTGTATTGATAAAACCAATCACTATGAATTTACATACGACATAGACGGAGACACACTCAAGGTGGATTACGCACTTGATTATGTGACCGACTGCGAATATACCTACACCGTTGACGGTGACAAACTGACTCTTGTGGGCGGTAATGGCACCGTTGAACCCGGTAAGGTTTATGAGCTGACAAAGCAGGAATAATGTGTTGCTAAACGCAACAGAAGATATTGGAGAAGTCTGTATGACAATCAAAAAAACCGGTCATATTCGACGGTACCTGCCCCTGCTGACAGAGACAATACTCTGTGGTCTGCAAGAATTGTTTTCATCAATGATAACATCAAGACCTTTGGCGAGGAGGGAGAACTGCGGCTTAATATAATATTTAGTATCCCCGATCCGTTCATCGTATTGTCGCACAGAAATAATGAAAGTTCTGAATTCATTACTGACGGTCATTTTAAACCGATTGAAGAGGCAAAAACAGGAGGACTTATGAAAAAAATATTATGCGCAATTCTTATACTTACATTATTTATGGCGGAAGCAGTCACTGCTTACGCTGTTGGCCTGCAGGAACCGACGATTGAGGCACAAATGCCGGACTGCTACGGCATTGTAGGCGAGTCGGCAATCATGCTTTTCACCAATGCCGCTTCCCCCGACGGCGGAACGCTGGAATACCAGTGGTACAGTACGACCGTCAACGATATCGCAACAATCCAAGCCATTGACAACGAGACAGGCACAACTTTTGTTCCACCCCAGCAGGTTGGTGTTGTGTATTATTGCTATGCAGTCTGGAATATCAAATCCAGCACAAAAAGCAACCCGGTCTACAGCCGTTTGATCCGGGTGGAGTACACGGAAAACGAGCCGACCGTGGGAAGCATAGAGATACTGAGCACTCCCGACAAGGTGGTCTATACCTCCGGTGAACGCTTGGATCTGACCGGTCTGAAGGTACGGATTTGGACGTCTGAGGGCTACATAGATTCCGTGAACGGCGACAAACTGGAGATTACAAAGAATCCTCTGATCACCGTGGGTGAGCAGAAAATTAAAGTCGCCTATGGAGACGCATTTGATACCTTTATCGTAACGGTCAAGGCAGCGCCCCATACTCACTCTTTCGGAGAATGGATGGTAACTACCGAGCCGAGCTGCACCGATCCGGGCATTCAGACAAGAGAATGCGATTGCGGTCAAACTGAGCGTGCCGAAATACCCGCAACCGGACATCAGTGGGATGATGGCAAGGTAACAAAGGAACCGACAGAAACTTCCGACGGAGAAAGGACCTTTACCTGTACGGTATGTAAGATAACCAAAACGGAAGTAATCAAAGCCGGCGAGATCGTCAGCGAGCCTACCGAAGATACGGATCCAACAGAAAGCAGCGAGAGCACGATCTCAACCGGAGAAAGCGAAACATCCGGCGAAAAACAGCCTTCGGGGGCGGAACCGTCTTCCGGCTTTTCTTGGTGGATCATTGTAATTGCAGCGCTTGTGGTTATCGGCGGCTCAGTTGCCGGAGTCATTATCGTTAAGAAAAAGAAAAACTGAACCAATGAGTAACAGAACAGCGTGGCGTTCTTATTCACACGACAGGAATTTTTGCTATAGTTAAGCCTTTATGAACACAAGAAAGCCTGCTTGAATCGATTTCCAAGCAGGCTTTCTTTATAATAGCTTTAATTTACTATGTATGTTCCCGAGCAGTTGACATCATAATTGGATGGAGCTCCAAGAAGCTCGTAATATGACGTCACGCTTAGCGTTTTAATGGCCGGTGTGTAGATAATGTTAATTTGATCACCGTAGACGTCTTTGCTGGTATACGAATAGAGTTTCTGATTGTCTTCCTCCGAGATAGTCACTTCATCTGAAATAGAATCCAAGATGCAGGAACTTCCGCCATACACACAGAACATAAATGAAATATGGTAGGATCCATCTCTGTTTTCGCCAACCTGAACTTCAATAGTCTTTCGGTGTCCCCATCCTTACAAACAAACGTGGTTCCTGAGTCTTCCCACCAGTTTGGATTGTCACTTTTATCTTTGTTTGATTTGCAAGCGGACATTGAGCAGATCATCAAGAACGCCAGTGTCAAGCAAAGTATTTTGTATAAACTATTTTTCATTAATCTTCCTCATTTATTTCATATTGAATGCCAACCACTTGGCGCCGTAGCTATCGAGCGAGAACTTGGTGCCATACTCATTCTCGACAAAGCGGTCCTTGACCTGATACCAGCCGCGCAGGTACTCGCGCATCTCTGGGTCTGGGGAAATAGGTTCCACCCACACTTGAGTCTGGGAGCACACCTCAGACTGAGTTAAAGCATCTGATTGAGGGATGGCGCCTTCAGCAAACCGTGGTGCAATGTCTCGGATTTCACCTGCAGCATCGAACGGGATATGTTCTCCTGTCGCAGCAATGAATTCCTGCGCAGATGAGCTGATTAAGAGCCAACCGTATTTATCTGACCAAACCGGCTTACCGTTAGAGACACGAAGCTGGTCATAGGGCAGTGGGAGAGTGGTCTCTGTATCTTGGCTACCTCCCCTTCCGAGAAGATAGTCTGTTGTGACACCGTAGAGATCTGCCATCTTTGCAAGATTATCGATCGTCGGCGATTTGCGCCCGGCTTCCCAGGAACTGAGTGTAGGTTGAGAGACGCCCAGCATCTTCGCAGCTGCGATCAACTTTAATTTATTCTTTTTTCTGGCCTCCCTGAATTGCCTTGACATCTACTCACCACCTTTTTGAAATTCTGCTTCTTATTCTTCAGACTGAGATTTAATATACTTGCCGGTCTTCACACGAGCATCTGCAGGTTTCACCGCATCAGCCGGAATGAGCCATGTGTTACCGACCTTCTTGACACCGGGAATACGTTCCTCAGAGCAAAGGATCGCAACACGTCGATGTGACAGATTCCATTTTTCGCCGGCTTCGATTGTTGAGATGTAATCCACCGCAAATACTCCTTTCATTGATCACTGTTTAATATTATATTCATTTAGAGGAATAATATCAAGTCCTTTTCGTGAATTCACTATCTGGTTCACTCTGATTTGTGGTCTCAGACTGGGTTAAATATAATGCTAATTATGTTTAAGTGCCGATATCATTTTCTTTTCGAACGGCTTTTGAGTTAAACATAATCAACAACGTTTTCCACCGAACTCAGTTAAACATAATTTTTTTGTTGTATCTGCCGCCCCCTGCTCGTGTAATAGAAGTGGGAGGCGATACTAATATGAAAGAATTCTACGAGTACCTGCGCAGCATCGGCAAGTCTGAGAACACCGCTAAGAATTACTGCGACAAGGTGCGAATTTATAATCAGTGGTGTGTGGACAGCTTCGGCACCATACCCCTCACACTGTTTCGGGCTAACGTGCTCGATTACATTTCCTATATGAGAAACATCAAAAGCTACCATCCAAAATCAATCAACAATCACCTCTCTTCCCTGCGGGCATACAATGAGTTTCTGATCAGCTCCGGATGCCAGACCGAAATGGCTATCCTGAAGAACGATTTTATGAAGGTGCAGGTTCAGTATGCCAATCCCTGTACTGTTGAGCAAAAAGATGTAGAGGCATTCCGCCAGAGGCTCCTTGAAAGCGGCAGCAAACGGGACTTCGCAATCGTGACACTGTATACCTATACCGGCATACGTCGGTCTGAGTGTGTCAATCTCAAACTGGAACATGTTGACTTGGTTGCCAAAGAGATCTACATCGTGGGTAAAGGTGATAAATACCGTACCGTATACCTGAATGATAAAACGGTACACGCAATTCGCGAATACCTTAAGGTCCGCAACTCTGAGAGCCCGTACCTCTTTGTGAGCCGTCAGTCTGACAGAATGGCAGCGTCCAGGATCAACCAGATCTTCAATCAGTATTCTGATATTATCACGCCGAAGATGCTGCGCCATTATTTTTGTAGCCACGCTCTCGATACCGGTGAATATCATATTCACGAGGTTGCGAACCAAGCCGGCCACAGTAACGTGCAAACTACACTCATCTATAGTAATCCTTCAGCTCGGCAGATGAAGGAAAAAGCAAATAAGCTATGAGAAGGATTATTAGTATCATACTGGCTCTGAGTTTCTTCCTTATAGCGGTCTTCGCCGGATATCAACTCATCCGGGAGCACAGAGAGAGGCATGAAAGTGCCGATTCCTATTCTGACCTTGAGGAGTTTATCTCGTTTCCTGAGGCCCCTCCGCCTGAAGATACCGATGAGACAGTTTCAACTGAGTTTGGAGAAACCAAACCGGTACCTGCAGGGCCGGTAGTAGATTTCACAGAACTGACTTCAATAAACGGTGATTGTGTCGCTTGGATTTACATCGAAGATACTGCAATTGAATGATGTTTAACACTATGTTTGAATGCTTTAAGAAAGAATCTATGTTATTTGAATTGATAGCTTTTATGGAGAGGAACTCTGACGGCTTTACAGAGAGCCGCAGTAACTATAACAAATGCCTCCATATGCTAAGAAAAGAACTCAGCGACAATGCTACCGTATCCGTGGATGAGTTTGACGCAGCTCTGCACGATGCAATCTGCTCTGACTTAGTATATTCAGCATACTTGGGCTTTAAGGCAAACCTTGATTATTACGAGAATCCTCTGGCGAACAATTTTCTGGAAGTTGACCCGGAGATCTACCTGCGTGAAGGTACAGCGCACCGTCTGCCTGCATATGAGAAAGCATGTGCCAAGGTAGATGCTTTCTACGCACAACTTTCCCCTGAACAGAAGGAAACAACAGGCGCAGTGACCGATTACGAGTCTCATCTTGAGACTGTAGGCCCGAAGCTTGCTCATTATTGGGCATTTAAGAAAGCAAACACCTTCTTCCAGAAGGTTATCCCGGGATACTGCGCATCTATACCTTTTACATATGCCTATGAGCACATGCTTGCAAAGTGTATTGGCATTACAATTATCCAGTTGAATGAGATCAATATGGATGCCACATCGGAGCTTCCTAATCCTTCTTTTGCTCAACTACTTGACTATTAGGCATTCTGTTGCTATAATATATTTGTTAAGTTTCTTTGTTCTTCGTAAGAGGATCACAGTTTATCAGATTTGTACAGTGTCATTTGCCCGTCATGGGCGAATGGCACTTTTTTTGTTTTCTTCTGCTTTCTTCCGGTAGGAAGCACAAGCCCCATGGGACTGGAGGGCAATGCCCTTCGTTCTACAATTCAATCTTGGCCCTTAGGGTCACAATGCACTCGGAGATTTACTGTCTTTGGGTGCATTTTTATATAGATCGGAGCCGCAAGGTTCCCCCAACCTTTGTTCTCGGGGAGCCATTGGCTTTCCGTTACTATATAAAAATATCTTATAAGGAGTGTGAATCACTATGCGAAAGTTATCTTTCGGATTAACCATTGCCATGCTTATTATGGCAGTCATCATCTTTCCCGTTGGGGTATCAAACATCATTCTGGCATTGCGGCTCGGCCTTATCTTCGAGTGTGTCAGCAGCATCTTCTTCCTGTGCCTCTTTATTGCTTTCTGCTTATTTGAAGTCAGAGAGTTTATAAGAGATTACGAGTGGTATTACAGTGAAGCACCGGTTGAAGTTGCGCCTGATACCGAAGATGATTTCGGACCGTTTTAGGAGGTGTCAGTATGCGTTTGTACCTTACAGCAAAAACAGCAATGAAGGATTTGGTCATCGATTACATTGAGGTCAATCTGAAGAACGGGAAGACAATTTCTCTGACCTGGGACGAAAGCGAGTTTGGCATCGAGGACGGTCTCTTTACAGCCCGATATAAGGGTGTGTATTTCGATGAAGTCTACGGTAACGGTCTCATTAACGAGCTCAGAGACATGCAGATCGCAGAAATCGGTGTGTGCAGCGAGAATAACGAGCCTGTTACCCTTGCGGTTGTTCACGTAACCGTTGAGGATGAGCTTGAAAGGCTCGATTTTATCGGTTTGCTCTACCAGGAGGGTGATTTCAAGTTCACAGTGCCTATGGGTGATGAACACGAGATTAAACATTCCAATGAAACGATAGACTGTTCACGCCTGGGCTTTTTTGATCTGGTGTCATCCCAGTCCCTTACGAAAGGAGCTGTCTTAGTATGACAAAGGAAGCAAAGAGCGAACGCTTTGTGCGTTTGGCAGAGGCCAGAGTCAATAAGATTATCAAAATGGTTCGCCTGCTTGGTAATCTATCTTGGTCATCGAACTATGAGTACACCACCGACCAGGTGGCGCAGATCTTTAAAGCTCTCCAGACTGAGCTCAACACTGCAAGGCGACGCTTTGCAACAGGTCAGAAAAGGAAGCCGCGCTTCTCACTTTCCGACGAGCCGGCTCTGTCATTCAGGTTAGAGGACTGTCCATCCATCACTCTTATGTTGCCTGATGGCTCATATTTGAGCGCATATGCCATTGATGACGATGATTTCCCGGCAATCAATATGTATTGGGAGAACGGAATCAGCGAGGAAAAACATCGGGTATGCTTTGCCGAATATAATCCGGAACGTGGCGCAGGCCAGGAGCTTTGCGTTGGCGCCTATAAGTTCGGCGAAGAAAATACTTATCATTATGCTCCTTTCAACAAGGTTGAAGGAGACGCCTAAGGAGGTGCTTTTATGATTGAACCTGTAAAGGCAATCAGAATAACTTGGGATAGTTTATCCCGAATAATGTCAGAAGAAATCAGCAAGATTCTCGGCAGAGAAATCCGATGCAGAGCCAGTATGAACGATGTAGAATACTGGGCTATTGTCATCCAGGATGAACGCATTCCGTTGTCAGAGCTTTTTAAGATACTGGAAACGGTCAAAGCGAACGAAGCTGAGAGACAGGATTCACTTCCGGAGTCTGCACTGACCGAGTTCAGTGTAAGAGATATCGGAATGAAAGCTGCCAACCTCATTTTAGCCGGACGTCTCGGTTATAGATGGAAGGCGCAATACATGGACGATTACGGTATGTGGATCCTCGGTGAAAAGGATGGTGAAGACAATGAAGCCAGAGCTTAATTGGATTATCCACCTTGTCAAAAACGGTGTTGCTTGTGCGTGCTGTGGTGAAGTTGAAAACGGCTTCGTACAGTATGCTTGCAACTGTCATACACATGGCATGGCCCAGTATGGACATCCGGACTTCCAAATGGTCCTGAACTGTTCTGATCAGGAGATTGGCCGTATTCTAAACACTCTTGGCTTGCGTGTGCAGGCCGGAGAGCGTTTCCATAACGGAGATCTCGTTGAGGGAATATTCCTGGACTGTTCGGTTCGCTTACAGGAATTCGATGAGGGCGGTCGTACCGTTCTTCGTGTTGTCATTCCCGATGGCAAAAACCGTTTCCCTGAGGACACCAACTGTGAGTATCCGTACACGCTGCAGATCTTTGACACTGAATTTCTTTCCCGCAAAGGAGGTTTTTCACAATGAAAATCAAATTGTATCAAATTGCTCCCGAAAAAGACGACAAGAACCTGATGTTTATGAACTACGAGTGGACTGTAGAACACGGCGGTGTTCATTCAGGCCCATATGAGCTTGTCTTTGACGGAGAGGTAGATGCCAAGAGATTAGAAGACATCTTCCAAATCTTCAACTTAAGACTCCCTGAAGGCTACAGAGGCCGTTCTATGAGCGTATCCGATGTTGTTTGGGCAGAAGGTCTCGGAACATTTTTCTGTGATTCCTTCGGCTTTAAACAGCTCAAGAAATTCAAGGGCGATACATGTCCCTGGAGGAAGTTCGATGGATGAGCTTTATAAGAACCTGGTTAAAGTTGCTCCCAGAGAGCAAATTCACTTCAAATGCAACAACTGTGGTACTTGCTGCCGAAACGTAAAGCAGCAGGTGCCGTTGGAAACCCTTGATGCATTTCGCATCGCGCGTTATCTGCAAAACCATGGTGAACCCATTCATTGTATGGATGATATTCTGGAACTGTATGCAGAGCCCGCCCTTCTGGATGAGTGTGGGTATTTCGTATATTTCCTCAAAACCGTTGGTGAGAATGACGCGTGCATCTTCCTGGATGAGAATAATCGCTGTAAGATCCATTCTGTTAATCCCAGAGCTTGCCGCACATACCCGTTTATTGCGGCGCCACTGGATGAAGGCGGATTTGAAACACTGATTTCTTTTGAACGCAAGTTTCATTTCAATGGGCCTGTCGTTCATCCGAGAACGTGGATGAAAAAGCGATTCACCCCGGAAGATAAGGAATTCCTCCGGACTGATCTTGGTTCTGCGAAAGAGATAGCACGTCTACTCAGAAAGGTGCCGAAGGAGAGACTGACAACAGCACTTGTCTGTTTCCAGAGACTCAAATACGGTGACTATGAGTTGGATATGCCATTTCTGCCTCAGTATGAGAGAAATACCCAATTGCTTTTGGGGTGGCTTCGAGAAGAAGCGAATGTATCTTGTCAATAAAACGACACAGTAAGGAAGGGATCTGTCATCAGGTCCCTTCTGTTTCAGAATAGGAGAATAAAATTATGGGTGATCCAAGATTACAACACATCGCTGAGAACTTTGATTCTATGAAGCGAGAACTTAACGATACTTTCAGATTTCACTGTACACAATGCGGCAAGTGCTGCGTAAACCGTGAGGATATCCTGATGTCCCCTCAGGACGTGTTTAAAGCAGCAAAAGCGCTGCAGATGACACCGCACGACTTCGTGCAATTATACTGCGAGTGCTATTTGGGAAGCACTTCCCGAATGCCGATCGTTCGCCTTCAGCCAAGGGGTTCTATCAAACGATGCCCGCTATTGAAGGATAGAAAATGTATGATTCACGATGCAAAGCCGGCAGTGTGTGCAATGTTCCCGTTGGGACGTGCCATTAGAATCGACAAGGAAGATGCCGAGAAGGATGAATTACCACCGATGAAGGTTGAGTACATTATCAATCCAATCGATTGTGGTGACTTCTCCGAGACTCACACCGTCAAGGATTGGTTGGAGTCCTTTGGCATTCCTCTTGAGGATGAGTACTTCCTTAAATGGCAGAAGACCATTTCTATGCTCAGTCCTCGCATTCAAAAGCTTGAAAAGGAACTTGATGATAACCTAATGGATAAAATCATCAGCGTTATGTATATCAAGCTGTATCTTGATTACGATTTGGGGATTGATTTTTATCCTCAGTTCGTCAAGAATGCAGATGGATGCGTAGAAATGCTCAAAATGCTTCTGGCAATGCCGAATGAGGAGGCTGTGTGATGGCTGAAGAACGTAACAATTATCAGATAGCACGTAAGGACGCGAAGAACTGCTTCGTTGAGAGCCTTAATGACTCTTTCCCAATCGGAAGAGTTCATTTTGCCTTCGCTACCTATGATGTCAATCGACCTGCAGGTCAGCGTCAGACCAATAACATCCATATCTACATTGCTGTGGATGAGTTTCTGGACCTCTGCAGGAAACTGGAATGCGGCGAGCTGAACTATATGCTGCAGACAAAGAAGAAAAACGGTGACACCAAGCCTCTTTATGAATGCCTCGGTGGAACCTCTGCAGAAAAGTTGGCGAAGCAAGGTCGCTCCAGACCGGATGGCAAAAGTCTTTCCCGTGTGGCCCAGTTGGTACCCGCAAACAAGGGAGATTTCCTTTTCATTGCGAGCAGCGGTCCCGGTGAGACTGATGCCAAGGGCTTGATTGTCCCGAAGTTTGGCAAGAACCCGGAGAACCACGTCATTGTAAATATGTCTTTCAAGTCGTTCAGCGAGCTCTTGCTGATGACCAAGATGCATTATCAGATGTGGCTTGCCTCATGGTACGTGCATAATCCTATCCAGCCTGCGAACAGACAGCAGGCACAGTATCAGAATAACCAACCGGAACAGGGGTACAACACTACTCCAATGTTCTAAGGCGGTATGGGCGGTGAGGAGTAATCCTTGCCGCCCTTTTTCTGTGCCCAAGTGACAAATACAAGGGACGGATTGAAATTTGTCGGAAAATATGATATAATACAAAATGGATTTTTGTATCCGCACGGAATTTGTGCGGAAATACAGTGCATTTTCAGAAAAAAGAGAGGTGAACGCAATGGAAAAAATAAACAAAAAGACGATACTATACACAATTGGTGTCGTTATTTTGCTTGTAATCGCATATTATTCCCGTGCGTTCCATACCCAAGTAGATGAACCTATTCTTAAAATGATTTTGGTAATGATACGAAGCGTTATTCAAATTTCCCTTGTCATTGCGTGGTGTTCGTCTGTCAGAACAAGAATTATCAATAAACAGGTGCGCCATTATCTCATAGCGGTTGGAATACTGCTTGCATTTTGGCTTATTTTGAGAACCTGCAAATGGGAGTTTATTGCCCAAAACGGAACACATTTAGGGCGTTACCTGTGGTATTCCTATTATATTCCTATGGTGTTTGTCCCCCTTTTGGGTGTGTTCATTATTGACCATATAGGAAAGACTGAAAACTATAAAACGCCGAATAGCTTAAAATATATGTACATACCTGCGACATTTCTTGTAGCAGCGGTTTTCACAAACGATCTTCATCAGCTTGTTTTTTCATTCCCGAAGGGACTGGAAAACTGCGAGTCGGATTGCATATACCATCCTCTGTATTATATTACTATGGCTTGGTTTATTCTTCTCGGAATCTACTTTGTTGTAATGCTGATTAAAAAGAGCCGTGTACCCGGAAGCAAGAGCTTTCAAAAGCTCCCCGCAGTCATTTTGGGTATTTCCATAATCGTTTGGATTATGTATTGTATGCATATAATCGGCGGTGATTTGGCGGCGATGGACTGCATAATGATTATTGCCCTTTTGGAAAGCGCAATCCAAAGCGGTCTTATCCCGTCTAATACAAATTACAACGAACTGTTCCGTAGTTCAACGGTATCCGCACAGATTGTTGATGCCGATTATCAGCCCTGTATGGTTTCAGGCACATTGGCACCACTGACCGAGGATGTGATGAGAAGCGCCGAAGCCGAACCGGTTGACTTGGGAAATACCATACTGCATAGCAAAACAATTACTGGCGGTCATGTTCTTTGGCAGGACGATGTAAAACAGATTAACGACCTGATAGAGCAGCTCCGTGATACGCAGGAAAGACTCGGAGAAAGCAACGAATTGCTGAAAGCCGAGCTGGAGCTGAAGGAAAACCGTGCCAGAACGGAAGAAAAGAGCCGTTTGTATGACCGGATTGCCAAGGAAGTCGCAGTTCAGCTTGCAAAAGCAGAGGAACTATTGAAACTTGCAGAGAGCGATCCGAAGCAAACAAAAACCGCAATTGCAAAGGTATCCGTGATTTGTGCTTATATCAAGCGGCGTGGCAATCTTCTAATGCTGGGAGAGGAAGGCAATATTATCCCTGCAATAGAGCTTGAATACTGCATCAGAGAGTCCCTTGACAATTTGCGGCTTGGGGATGTTTTCACATCATTTGACAGTAAATGCGACGGTACACTTAAATTGGAACACGCAGTCGCTGTTTTCGATTTTTATGAAAATATCGTCGAAAGACTGCTTGACGATGCCACCGCTATGCTGATACATCTTGACTGCAAAGACGGCATCATAAAAATGCGGTTGCAGATAGGCTGTAATCAAGACATTGCCGAACATACATTGTCAGAGTTGTCTATTCCTTGCGGAAGGTTTGAATGGGACATTCAGGACGAGGATGTTACCGTTACTTTGCTTCTTTCAGAGGGAGGTGACGGCAAATGATAGGCTTTTGTGATTTGCATTATGCAGTAAAGTCATTCTTTCTTGTCGTAACATTTGTTGCGGTTTGTTCCAGCGTCTGCCTGTTGCCTCGTGTTTTCAGCAGGAAAAAGCTGATACCGAAGCTGATTGTTCCCCTTTGCTTTTTGCTCAGTGGAACAATGCTGATTTTGTTTGCAGCCGAGGTTAAATCTGCACACCCTGCTTGGAAACTTACACCAATTGTTGAAGGTGCAGCGGCATTGCCGGTAATACTTCCGATTTTACTGCTGCTTGCTGTCATTGCTACACTTTTGACGATTGTGATTAAGGAAAGAAATTTTGAAAAGAACGCCATCACTCGCTCGTCGGTAAAGGAAAGTCTTGACTGGCTTAACACAGGTCTTTGCTTTGCTTACAAAAACGGTATGGTGATGCTTATCAATCACCGAATGAACAATTTGAGCCACACAATATTCGGCAGAGATTTACAGAACGCCAATGCGTTTTGGGAAAACCTGAATGACGGAGAAATACAATCAGATGTAACAAGGCTTTTTATGGGTGAAAACCCAACCTTCCGTTTGCCCGATCAGACGGTTTGGACTTTCGCCCGTGAGGTGTTAGGCGGTATTACCCAACTCACGGCAGCACAAACGACACGGCTGAACAAGCTGACGGAAGAACTGAAAGAAAAGAACGCAGAGCTTTCTGTTATGAATGAACGTCTGCGTAAATACGGCGAAAATGTAGATGAACTGACGCGCGAAAAAGAGCGTTTGGAAACAAAAGCCCGTATTCACAGAGAGCTTGGGCAGGCATTGCTTATGACACGCCGCTATTTACAGGGTGAGAGTGACAATACGAAAGACCTTCTTAATGTTTTGAAGCGTAATATAGCGATGCTTCGCTTGGAATCGGAAAGCCCGAAAAATGATGAGCCTTTGGATATGCTTATGAAGGCTGCACACTCTGCCGGAATAAAAGTGCTTATCACCGGACAGATGCCAAAGCAGGAGGATGCAAATCGACTGTTTTTTGAAGCCGCCACAGAAGCACTCACCAATGCAGTACGGCACGCCGATGCAAAAACGCAGCGTATTGCGTTCTCGGAAGATAATACAGCATATTCCGTTTGCTTTACGAATGACGGCAGTAAGCCGCAGAAAAAACCGGTTGAGGGCGGCGGTCTTGGCTCTCTCAGGCTAAAAACAGAACAAATCGGAGGGACAATGGAAGTGTTGTATCAGCCGGAATTTGTTCTCAAACTAACCGTTCTGAAGAAAAGAGGTGACATCCTGTGATAAATGTTCTGATTGTTGAAGATGATCCTATGGCAAGACAGCTTCTTGAAATATACATAAACGCCAGCGAAAAGTATAACCATATTCAGTCCGTAGAAAGTGCGGCGTTGGCTGAGTTCTGCTGTCGTACCAATCATGTGGATGTCATTTTGATGGATGTCTGTACGGCTATGAACGCAAGCGGCTTGGACGCCGCCGAAAAAATCAAAGAGAGCTTTCCTGACACAAAGATCATTATTATTACCAGTCAACCTGAGTGCAGTTTTATTGAAAGGGCGCACGAAATCGGTGTGGACAGCTTTTGGTACAAGAGCTCCGAAGCAGAGCAACTCCTGTCCGTTTTGGATAGGACAATGGCGGGAGAAACGGTTTTCCCCGAATCCACCCCGTCCCTTAAACTGGGAGACACCTTCAGCGAAAACCTTACAGACCGTGAGCTTGAGGTTCTGCGGGAATTGGTCGCAGGTGAGTCGGACGCCGCTATTGCGGAAAAATTGTTTATGTCTTTGAGGACAGTAAAAAGTCATATTCAGAGTATGAGGGAAAAAACAGGGTTCAGAAACCGCACAGAGCTTGCCGTCCGAGCAAGAGAAAGCGGCTTGGTAATAAACAATAAATAATCAAAAATCACACATTAAGTGTCGTCTGAAAGGGCGGCACTTTTTTTCTTTTTTCCGAAAAGTTTGCACTAAAGTACGATGCGCGGAGCAATACAAATCTGTATAATGTAGAGTGTATAGGTATTGGAAGGAGGTAAACTGAGGTGAAAAACATCGTTGTCTGCATCGGAAACGGTCTGCTATCCGAAGCAATTATTAAAATGCTCCAAAACAGTGGCGAGTTTAAGCCTTTTCGTGTTCTGATTCAGAAAAAGAGCAATATTGCAAATGACTGTGAAGCCCTATCTGCCGACATCCTTTTGTTGGATGTGTCTTATGCTTCCGGCACGACTATGGAGACACGATTAAAAGAAGTAAAGGAAGTAAGGGAAAAAATTCCGACCTGTAAACTCGTAATGCTGTGTGATGAAAACTCAGCACCCGACATTGCCCGTGAGGTAGCCAATGCAAAAAAGGACGGGCTGATCGACGCTTTCTTTTATTCTTCTGTAACCGAAAAATATTTGACGGCAGCGCTCGCTTCCCTTTAACGAGAAAAACGAACGGCTGTCCCAATGGTTTTATTAAGAGGCGGTGGTATATATTGACAAGATAAACCATTTTCTTTTCGGCAGAACGAAAAGTACACATCATCCTCCCGGATGCCATACAGCGGGAGTTTGCGAAAAGAACCTTGTATGGCAACCAAAAAATCCGAAAAGGAGAAGATATAATATGAAAAAGTGTTTATCTATGGCGCTAATGCTAATTATGCTTTTATGCCTAATGCCAACCACCTCGGTTTTTGCGGCATCCGTTACTATAGTTGATGCGGTGAATATCGAGCTTCCTGTAGCCGAAGAGAAGCCTGATTTCTCGGCTGATCTCCCCAACTGGTCAAACGCACACAAGATCACTGGTGTCGAGTGGGTTGAATATGATGAAGGCTGGGAATGGGAAAAGGATATGTCCGCTAATGACACCTTCAAAGAAGGATATTGGTATGTTGTATATGTTCATTTTGAAACAACATCCGGAAACAATTTTTCCGAAACAATTAATCCTTACATAAATAATGAAACGGCTCAAATATCGGGTCCCGCTGTTCAAGCAAACAGAACTAAAGTTTCTATTTATAAGGCGTATCAGGCTACCAAGGCACCAACTGCTATAAGCAAGGTTGACCTTAATGTTGTAAAACCCGTTGTAGGCAAAACGCCCACCTTTGCAAAGGTTGATACAACGCAGTATTTTAGTGAAAAGTATGGCACAGTTTCAAACTGTTCAAACGGCGTTACTTGGACGAATCAGGATAGCGGCGTTAATATTACTGTCAGTAATCCCTTTAAAGAGGGAACAAAGTATAAGGTAACCTATTACCTCACCGCGAAGGATGGATATAAATTCACCGCCGCTACGCAGTGTACCATTAACGGTGCTGCCGCCACCATTGAGCTGACCGATAATTATCACGCCAAGGTTTCCCTTAGCAACCTTGTTCCCGGTGACGATAAAAAGGAGATTACAAGTCTTGACCTTACTGTTGTTAAGCCTGTTGTCGGAAAAACGCCTACCTTTGCCAAGGTTGATGCAACACAGTATTTCAGTGAAAAATACGGAACGGTTTCCAATTGCTCAAACGGCGTTACCTGGACAAATCAGAGCAGCGGTGTGAATCTTACCGTAAGCAACCTTTTTAAAGAAGACACAAAATACACTGTAACCTATTACCTCACCGCCAAGGATGGATATAAATTCACCACCGCTACGCAGTGTACCATTAACGGCGCTGCCGCCACCATTGAGCTGACCGATAATTACCACGCTCAGGTATCACTTAAGAACATAATCCCGGATGATGGCAAAAAAGAGGTTTCATCTGTTTCTATTTACATAACCGACCCCAAGGATGGCGAAAAGCCTAATTACACAAAAATTGATGGTGAAGAATATTATAGCGATAACGCTTCAAACGGCACCTCTACAAAAATATATAAAAACGGTATTGCCTGGTATAAATCCGCATCATCCTACATAAGCCCCGGAACCACAGAAACCTTTAAAGCGGGAACTGAATACACCGTAAAGCTTTCTCTTGTTACTAAGGACGGATACAGATTTGCTGAAAATGTTGCCGCAAAGATTAACGGCAAAACCGCAAAAGTTGAAAGTTTCGACGATGGAAGCATAACCATCTCCGCCAAGCTTACCGCTTTAAATAAGGAACATACACACACCGAAAGTTCTACTTGGCAGTATGATGATACCGAGCATTGGAAAATCTGCTCCGATAAAAATTGCGGCGTCCTTGTAGGTGAGAAGCAGTTGCACGCTAATTCCGATGCTGACGGAAAATGCGATATTTGCGGTTATCAGTTGCCGATTGAAGCACCGGAAGATACGACAACTTCCGGTGACGCTACAACCGATCCTACACAGAAACCTACGGATAGTACGAATAAACCTACCGATGGCACAACAGAAGAACCAACAGACGGAGCTTCCGAGCCAAGCGATTCGGAAACCACAGGAGCCCCGTCAACGGATGGTAATTCAGAGCAAACGGACAATGTAGACAAGAATAACGGTGCTCTCCTTTGGATTATTCTTGGTGTTGTGATTGTTATAGCAGCCGGTGCAGCAATAACCATTGTTATACTGAAAAAGAAGCGTGCTAAGAAGGTCGATGACTAATATTGGCGTTTTGAAGCACACGATTTTCCAAAGAACGAAAAGTAATCATCATCCTCCCGGATGCCATACATCGGGAGCTTGACGGAACCACCTGTATGGTAAAAGAATTTATTCCTGAAAAGGAGGACAAAGAGATGAAACGCAAAGTTTCAAAACAATTTTTAAGTGCGCTATTGACGTTTATGATGATAGTCGGATTGATCCCGGCATCCGTACTGACTGTTCATGCGGGTCACACCTGCCCCGAATGCCAGGAGTGGATCGACGGATCACCCTATTGCAGCGAGTGTTATGCTTGTGATGAGTGCGTAGAGATGTGCTACCAATGCGGAAAGTGCACCGGTTGCACGGGTTCGGATATCTGCGACGGCTGTACCTCCGAGGAAGGCAGCAATATGTGTATCGACTGCGCAGAGGAAAAAGGTGCACATTGCCCTAATTGCGGGACCTGCTATTATGTTGTGCAGAGCTGGTGTGAAGAATGCGGATTCTGTGAAGACTGCAACGATATCTGTGACGATTGCTCTGTAAACCTTGGCTTTGGACTGCTTTGCTGGGACTGCGCCGCTGACAAGGACAGCCATTGTCCCGGCTGTGGAGATTGTTATTTTACCGAGGGTTTATGGTGTGAGGAGTGCGGCCTGTGTGTGAATTGCTCTGAGTATGATCAGGAGTGTTCCGCCCAATTTGGTGAAATACTCTGTAAGGAGTGCGCTGCCGAACGAGGAAGCCATTGCCCCGATTGCGAGCAGTGTTATTTTGATGTGGGAAGCTGGTGCGAGGAATGTGGCAAGTGCGAGGATTGTTCACCTGCCTGCCTGTACTGCTGTGAAGAAGAAGGTGCAGTCATCTGCGAGGAGTGTGCCATTGAGTCCGGCCTGCACTGCACGGAGTGTTCGGAGTGTTACGGCGGCGGCGAGTTCTGTACGGAATGCGGCGTTTGCTCAGCCTGTGCCGATATTTGTGCCACAGACGAGATGTGTATCGATTGTGCCATCGCGAACGGCTATCATTGCCCGAGCTGTGAGGCGTGCTGTGATCAGGCGATCCTTTGTGAGAGTTGTGGGGAAAAATGTAATGAATGTGCCGACGCATTCTGCGAAAGCTGTAATTTGTGCTCGGAATGCGTTCAGATCTGCCAGGGCTGCGGCTCCTGCGAAGAATGTGCAACCATCTGCCCCAACTGTGAGGAATACTGCTCGGAGTGCGAGGGCATCTGCGACGACTGCGAGCTCTGTCTGGTTTGCTGTGCAGACCTTGCCGCCATTGCAGGCTGCGATTGCGCCGGATGGGTGTGTGTGGAAAGCAACGATTGGCAAGCGCATTTCGATGAAACCCATACCGAAGCGGATGGAAGCCACAGCGCAAGACCGTCTGCTGTCTGGAGCTTTGACGGTAGCTATCACTGGCACGGGTGCGCTTATTGCGACGACGCCGGTCACTATACAGGCAAAGCTGCTCACAGCTACGATGCAACCGGCAAGTGTACCACCTGTTATTATGTAAAGAATGCAAAGATCCAGATCGTCGTGCAGCCGAAGGATGTAAAATACGTTTGCGTAACCAGTGCCGAGGAGGCTTACGACGAAAGCAACATTGCCCATTTCAGCGTGAAGGCGATCGGCAACAGCGCACTGACCTACACCTGGTGCAGAAGAGTGTATGTGGACGGTCAACTGACATATGTACCGCTTCGCAATCCCGGTCAGGGCGAGTGCTACGACGGACCGAATCTGGCCATTTTGGCGCCTACCGATGCCTGCTGCATCGAATACACCTATGCCTGCATCATCACCGACGAAGAAGGTAACGAGACCAGAACGGTAGATGTCGTCCTTACCGCACGGCACGATTATCAGTATTACAAGGAATGGCGAACCCACCAAAGACCTTATGAGTCCGCCGAAAGAAACAAATACGGACATATCCTGAAGTGTGTGGGCGAGACCTGTGAAAAGGTGACCCACCTGCTTCCCCACGAGGATGAGGACCGCGACGGCTACTGCGATATCTGCGACTATGAGATCGGCAAGATTCTCATCACCAAGCAGCCCAAGGATGTGAAAAATGTCTATTCTTATAACCCGGACGAAGGCTATGACGAGAGCAACATAGCCCACTTCAGCGTGGAGGCGGAGGGTGAAAGCAAGCTGACCTATACATGGTGCCGTAAGCAATATGTTGGCGGCGTTCTGAAATATGTGCCTCTGAAATCTCCCTGGCCGGGAGAATGCTTCGACGGCCCCGATGCTTCGATCCAGGTCCCCGAGGACGCGTGCTGTAACGAATATACCTATGCCTGCATCATCACCGACGAAGAAGGTAACGAGACCAGAACGGTAGATGTCATACTTACCGCACGGCACAACTATCAATATTACAAGGACTACCTTACCACTCGCTCTAAGCCCTATGCGGCAGCAAGAAGAAGATACACCAGCCATGTTCTGGTCTGCGTTAGCCCGGTTTGCGGAAAGGTGACCAGATACCGCCAGCACGAGGATGCAGATCACGATTTTTTCTGTGATATTTGCGATTCTCAAAAGGAGTTTATGTATGTCGGAATCACCGTTACAGCTCCCAAGGAGGGACAACTGCCCAACTACAATGTCGCCACCGACAGCCCCGCTTACTTTGCCATGGGCGGCATCAGCAATTATACGCAGTACCGTTTCTGGTTTGTGTCCGACGACGGCGTGAGCAATTGGAAATTGATCGATAAGTCCACGCCCTTCGTTGCAGGTAAGTATTATAAGTTTGTTGTCGAAATGCAAACGAAGAGTAGATATACCTTCCCAACATACAATTCCGAACCAAACTTCTGGGCAGTGGTCAACGGTGATTATGTGAAACCACAAAAGACCTACGGTATGGATCCGACTCGTTATGTTACCATCTCTTACGAGTTCGGCATCTGTAACGACAGTGTCATTGAAAACATCATCATTGATAACGTAACAGAACCGATTGCTGGTGAAAAGCCTACATATACTGCAACTGTCCGCGGTAGCGGATATTACATCGATACCACCAAAAACACTTACGATGATGCGTATTGGTTAAAACCTGCTGAAAAATGGTATTACATCAAAAACGGTATCGGTTGGTTTGATATGACCGATTTTGATTGGGTATATGAAAACGATACCTTTATCCCTGGCCATGAATATCAAATTTGTGTTTTCCTCAAGACTGAGGACGGCTATACCTTCTATCATGCAAAAGATTTTACAATGCTCTTTACCGCCTCGGTAAACGGAACGGCTGCCACCGGCAATACAACCACCTCCTGGGGCTTGATCGAGCAGACTATCCGCGCAAGCTTCCCTTGCCAGGGTAAGGAAATTACCACGGTAATGGTAAACGGTTTGTCTACTCCCAAGGCAGGAGAAACGCCCGACTACACAGCATCGGTCGCTTATCCCGAGTGGTATCAGTTTGACCCCAACTACGCCGGCACCAACGGTATCGTTTGGTACGACAGCGATGACTATCAGATGGAGCCTACCGACACCTTTGTTGCAGGCAAGAAATACAAGGTGGAGATAAAGTTGATTTCTGCAACGCTGAATGGCGCAAACACTTCTCAGTTCACATCCCCTGTAAGCGCATATATTAACGGCAAGCAGGTGGTTGAGAACGGCATTTGGGACGCAGTTTATGCCAGTGCCAACACGGTCTACATATATTATACCTTCCCGAAAGAGGCGGAATACGCAGGTGTAATGGTTAGCGGCAGCGTTACCAGTTTTAATGATGCTAATGGCGACATTACTCTTCAGCTTATCCCTGAAGGTTACAGCGAAGCAGCATATGAGACCGTTGTTAGAGGCAATACCGTGGAATATAAATTCTCTCACGTTGCTGCAGGCACCTACACCATGAAGGTAATAAAAAACAACCATGTCACCCGTGAGTATACCGTAACAGTGAGCACGGAGAATGTGACGCAGGATGTGAAGATACACCTCAAGGGCGATATCAACGGCGACGGCAGAGTCAATACCAGTGATGTTGGTAAGGCAAACTCACATGCCAAAGGAACATCAACATTAACGGGTTATGATTTTGCCTGTGCCGATGTGAACGGTGACGGCAGAGTCAATACCAGTGATGTTGGTAAGATAAATTCCCATGCTAAGGGTACAAATAAGCTTTGGTAATCATTATTGTAAATTGTCTTAACATCGGTGTTTCCGCCCCATACGCCTTATGGGGCGGGAACAAAGGTTTAAGAATATAAAATCGCAGAGAAATCTGCGCCGCCGTTTTCGGGACTAAGCGAGACACCGAAGGCGGTGCGTAAAGGGACGTCCCGCAAATATACTCTTAAAGGAGGAGCTTGGTCATGAACAAGCGAATCACATCCCTGATGCTGGTGTTTACCTTGATTCTGACTATGTTGGCAACTGCAGTGCCGGCATTGGCAGCACCACCGGCTTCATCTTGTACTTACTCGATTGAAGCCGACAAAACATCAGCAAACCCCGGTGATACCATCAATTTCACCATCTACATGCAACAAACAGGGAAAATGAACACGTTGGAAGGCACTCTTGTCATTCCAGACGGTTTGACCTTTGTTACAGGTAGCGGAAAACTTGAAGATGGTATCAAAACTACTCTTGGTTGGGACTCGGTAGAATGGACACCTGTTCCCAATATGATCCTGAACGGTTTCGGTTCTGAGAGTTTCACAGGAACCGATAAACTGGCAGTGATGAAATTCCAGTGTACCGTTGACAACGACGCAACCGCAAAGGATTACGAAGTCACATTGATTGAGTTGGTAGCCGACGACGAGAACTACGAAACAAAGTATCCGACTTGCGTTCCTGCTGTTGTCACAGTGACTGCTGCACCCGTAGCGGTTACAGGTGTAACCATTGATGAGACACTGTCCGTCAATATCGGTCAAACAAAGACTCCGTCTTTCACTGTTGCCCCTGCAGAAGCAACAAACAAAACTGTTTCGTTTACATCTGACAACCCTGCTGTTGCCACCGTAAACGCAACGACCGGTGAAGTGACCGGTGTTAGCAAAGGCACCGCCACCATCACCGTCAAAACTGCTGACGGCAACTTTACCGATACCTGTACGGTAACGGTATCCTGCGCTCACACAAACAAGTCCACCGTACCTGCAAAGGACTCTACCTGTACAGAAAAAGGTTGGTACGAGTACAAGGAATGCGACGATTGCGGACAGCTTTTCGACACATCCGATGTAGAAATCGATGAGATTCCGTTTCGTAACCTTGCAAAGCACACCGGAGGAACAGCAACCTGTACGGCTAAAGCCGTTTGTTCTGTGTGTCATCAGCCTTACGACGATTATGCTGCTCACAGCTATACTGCTGAGACGAAGAAAGCGGAAGCGCTGAAAACTGCCGGAAACTGCCGTGACAAAGCGGTGTACTACTATTCCTGCTCTGTCTGCGGAAATGTGGAACATAACGATGCTCACACCTTCGAGGGCGATAAGGATGCAAACACCCATGTAGGCGGCACATCAACCGTTAACGCCAGCGAACCCGACCACAAGAATCAGGTTGACGGCTATACCGGCGACACAAAGTGCCTCGGCTGTGGAGAAATCATTGCAACCGGTACATCTATTCCTGCCGGCGCACACACCCCGTCTTCTACCTGGAACAGTGACGGAACTTATCACTGGAAAGAGTGTACGACTGTGGGCTGTGGCGTTGTAATTGACGGCAGCAAGGCTAAACACAGCTCTACCGGTGCGAATGTTGCCACTTGCCAGCATAAGGCTATCTGCGATGTTTGTAATGTGGAGTACGGTGCATTAGCAGCGCATAATCCTGCGTCCGGCTGGACAAATGATGCCAGCGGTCACTGGCATGCTTGCCAGACAGCAGGCTGCACCGAAAAATGCGGTTTTGCAGCGCATACACCGGATCATGAAGGTCACGCTACCGAGGAATATGCCATTAAGTGTACGGTATGCGGCTATGTGATCGAAGCACAGCTCGGTCATACCCATGTATTTGACAAGGAAGTGGCAACCGATGCTTACAAGGCATCTGATGCCACCTGCACAGCAAAGGCTACTTATTACAAGTCTTGCGACTGCGGTGAAAAAGGCACGGAAACCTTCGAGTACGGTGAACTTGCTGAGCATAACTGGAATCCTGCCACCTGTACTGCTCCTAAGACCTGCTCTGTTTGTGGTGCCACCGAAGGCGATGCTCTCGGTCATACCGAAGGCACCGAGTGGAAGTCTGATGCAGATAATCACTGGCACGTATGCACTGTAGCAGGCTGCGGCGTTGTGATTGATAGCAGCAAGGCTGCACACGAATTCGAGTGGAAAATCGATAAGGAAGCTACAGCGACCGAAAAGGGCTCTAAGCACGAGGAATGTAAGGTCTGCGGCTACAAGAAAGAAGCTGTTGAGATTCCGGCAACCGGAACACCGACAGAACCTACTGATCCGGCTGTTCCCACAGGACCTACTAAACCGGGTGATACAACAAAGCCTGAGAATCCTGACTCTCCTCAGACTGGTGACAACAGTATGATGCCTCTCTGGATCGCACTGCTCTTTGTTTCCGGTGCAGGTGTTGCAGGAACAACGCTGTATTCCCGCAAGAGAAAAAGCGTGAAATAACAACAAGGATCATGCTGCAGTCTGATTTTTAAACTCGAACAGGGGTGGCGGTGACGGAATCCCATCCGCCATCGTCACCCTTGCTTTTTCGGTGTTTTCAGGGCGAAACCTGAAAATACCTTTCAAAAGGTGATAAGGTTTTCTTTATTGCTTTTTGAAAGGTATTTAGGTAAATCAATTACTTTTCGGAGGTGTCCGTTTATGACAAAAACAAAGAAACATATTCAAATGCAAGTCGTAAATATTTTTTTGACAGCCATACTGCTGATCGGAATGGTGCCGATGGCAGCATTTGCCGAAACAACCGATAACTATTCCACATTTGCATTGATTAGCCAGCCTGTCGAATACTACGGAAGAACGGCGCTTGGTAATCTTGCGAACGCAGCGGCATTACAATATGCCTACGATCGGATCGTCAGCGGCATTGCTTCTTCGGCAGAAACCATTGTGGTATCTAACAGTACAAACAAACTGACGGTGGAAGAACTGAAAAAAGTTTTTGACGCATACCGCCGTGATCACACCGAACACTTTTGGCTGGGAAATGCGTACAGCTACAGCTTTGATTCTGTTAACGGAACTGTCATCGGACTGAAGCCTACATACACCATGTCCGGCGACAAACTTACGCAGGCAAAAACCGCATTTAATCAAGCGGTCAATGCCTATCTTGCCGGGATAACATCAGATATGAGCGAGTTCAAAATTGAAAAGGAACTGCATGACAGGATGGCGGCATCGATAAGCTATGAGGAAACCGATAACGCACACAACGCATATGGCGCCTTGGTCGAGGGCAAAGCAGTATGCGAGGGATACGCCGAGGCGTATCAGTTCCTGCTTCAGTGTGCAGGTCTGCAATCGTTTATCGTAACCGGATCAAGTATGAATCCCGCGACAGGCATACCGGAAGGCCACGCGTGGAATATGGTTCGTGTAGACGGAAGATATTATCATGTGGATCTGACCTGGGACGATCAGGGTGAGAGATTGTTCTATGCGTATTTCAACAAGACGGACGCCCGTATAAAAGAGGATCACACCATTGATGCAACCGTTTATACGCTGCCTGTGTGCAATTCCGAAGTGGCAGATTATTTCAGCGTAAATGGTGGTAATCTGCCTGCATTTGATCTGGACGCAGTCGCGGCTCTGCTTACGAGCGGCGGCGGAACGGCGCGTGTATATGTGACCGGCGATAAGAACGCATTTATAGCGGCATTTAACGCCAACTTTGCCGCATTAGCACAGAAGCTGGGCTTGACCGGGAGCATTAGCGGCGGTTACGCCAATCTTAGCCGCGAATTGATTTTGATGGTTGGTTTGACGGGCGTGGAGGTGAACGGTACCATCACCAGCTACGGCAACGCAAGCGAGGCCGTTACCGTGCAACGCCATGTGAGTTT